>Ga0335078_10004079_pt1 | contig 21692 bp, 18 predicted proteins | sample Lox_Sample_32_FD_206711 | JGI IMG/M metagenome (GOLD analysis project Ga0335078, IMG submission 206711) | Soil microbial communities from Loxahatchee National Wildlife Refuge, Florida, United States - Lox_Sample_3.2 | ecosystem: Environmental > Terrestrial > Soil > Wetlands | place: USA...
GCGCCCAGCAGCGGTTGCCGGGGGACACGCCCCAGCGCATCGGCGATTTCTTTTCGCTCTTCCGCCGATGGCGAGCACACATTGATCATGTTCACTTTCACTTGAGGCTGCGAAGGCGGTTGCTGGGCAGCTGTCACCTGCCAGGTCAGCAACAAAACCAGCAATAAGAAAAGAGCCGGCAAGTTTCGAGGCACGCGGCATTTTAGCAGGTGCGCGCCGTACTCAAGGATGCTCAGCATGGTGCCCCTCACACTCACCGCTGCTTCCACTCCGCGAACGGAATCGCGTTTGTGATCTCTCGCCGGAAGATTAGAATTCTGTTATGGCGAACTTGACCTTGGTGTACGGACTGCGTTTGCTGCCCTCCGATGAAGTGGACCAGGTTGGCGATGCGACGCTGAAGCTCAAGAACGGCCGCGAGGCCCACGTGACCATGCACCTGCTCGAAGGCAGCAAAGAAGAGATTGAGAATCAACTGAAGGCCAGTCTGGACGCGTTTTTCGACTTTTATCCCGAGATCTGATCCGCCCTGGCATGGGCTGGTTGCGGGCCGAACTCAGTCTGACCATCCAGCCGGGCGCGCTCTCAACTTTGCCCTCGACCTGTAATCGGTTGCTTTTATGCCTCTGACTTACCGTTATGTGCGGATGCGGCTGGCGCACTGGGGCCTGTTCCCCGCCAGCAAATTCGCGCTCATCACCTGGTATCTGCTGGCGCTGGATCTGCTGCTCTTCTTTCTGCAGAAAGTTTTTTCCCGCCTGAAGCCTTCGTTCGGCCAGAGTCTGGGGGGATGGGTCAGCTTTCTCAGCTTTGTCGCGATTGTTCTCTTCGCCATTCTGGCCATTCGCTGGCTCAAGGCCCGGTTGCTCTGGCGATTGCGCAATCGCCTGATCGTCACTTACGTCTTCATCGGCGTGATTCCCGTCGTCTTGCTGGTCACGCTGGCGCTCGGCTCCTTATATCTCTTTGCCGGACAGTTCGCCACCTTCGTGGTCACCACCGGACTCGACTCCGAACTCAAGAGCCTGGAAGCGGCCAACTCCGCGCTGGCTCACGGCTTCGCCGCTCGCCTGGAACGCGGCGCGCTCGGCGAAACTCCGGGCATCGAGCAACTGCGGCGGCATAACAGCGCCTGGGCCAATCGCCGGGTTTGTGCCTGGGTTGATGGCAAGCTTGTGCTCATCAATCCGCCGGCCAGCGATTCTTCTCCCGCTCCCGCTCTGCCTTCCTATCTGAAACCGCACTTCGCCGACGTGGTGCGCGACGGCAACCGGCTTTTCCTCCGGGCCGCGGAACAAATCGCCCTGGCGAAAAACACGCTCACCGTTCTCTCCAGCGAGCCGCTCGATCAATTCCTGCTGCAAAAACTGGCGGGAAATCTGGGTGAAGTCACGCTCTACGAAGGTTTGACCATCCGCAAGCTTGACCAATCGTCGTCCGGCTCAGCAGTCGCCAATCCTCCCGGCAAACCGCGCGCCGAGATTTCCGTTCGCAAATCCGATGGTCAGTACGTTCTCGATACCGGCAATCAACCTACGCCCACCTACACCGTGGGGGCGGTCCCGCCCGCTTCCGGCATGTTCGACCATCAGGTGACCTTTCCCACCTCAGTGACGGTCGTCAATTGGCAGACCGGCGACACCTCCAGCCCGGCCGCCGTCAGCGTGCAGACCCGTTTTTCCACCCTCTACGGGCGCCTGTTTGGCGCACTCGGCGACTTCGCCCCGGCCGTGGAATACAGCCTGCTCATTGTGGCTGTCGTCTTCGGCATCATTGAGTTGGTCGCCTTGTTCATCGGGACTAGGCTTACGCGCACGGTCACTGCCTCGGTGGCGCAGCTTTACGACGCTACCGCGCACATCAACCGCGGCGATTTCAGCCATCGCATTCCCGTCAAGTCCAACGATCAGCTGGCGTCGCTCGCCAACTCGTTCAACTCCATGACCGCTTCGCTCGAGCAGCTTATCAACGAGCAGAAACAGAAGCAGCGCCTCGAAAACGAACTGGCCATCGCAAAGGAAGTGCAGGCCCAGCTTTTTCCGCGCCAGGTGTCGCAGCTCTCCGCGCTGGAAGTCTTCGGCTTCTGCCGCCCCGCGCGCACCGTGAGCGGTGATTACTACGACTTTCTACCCCTGGATGAAGACCGCCTCTTGCTCGCCGTCGGCGACATCAGCGGCAAGGGCATTTCCGCCGCGCTGCTGATGGCCACCGTGCACTCCGCCGTCCGCGCTTATTCGCTCGAGGGCATTCCCATCCTGCGCGAGTCCCTCGCGGTCGGCGCCGGGCTGGGCTCCAGCTCTGTGCTCGATTCCATGCTGCGCGGGCCCGAACCTTCGCCGGGTACCTTGCTCTCCCTGTTAAACCATCAGCTTTTCGAAAGCACGCCGCCGGAAAAATATGCCACCTTGTTTCTCGGCATCTATGACGGCCGCGATCGCCGCTTCATCTACAGCAACGGCGGCCATCTGCCGCCTCTGATTCTGAGCGCCTCTGGCTCCGTCCGCAAACTTGACCGCGGCGGCACGGTCATCGGATTGTTCGACAATCGCAGCTACGAAGAGGCTTCCATCTCGCTGCAGCCGGGCGAAATCTTTCTCGCCTACAGTGACGGCGTGACTGAGCCCGAAAATGATTTTGGCGAATTCGGCGAAGAACGGCTTCTAGCCGCGGTCCTGGAGAACCGGGGTCTGCCGCTTGCGCGCATCAGCGAAATCGTCACCAGCGCTGTAGATGATTGGATCGGCGACAAAGAGCAGCCTGATGACGTGACTCTGGTTCTGGCGCGGCAATTAGACTGATGCTGCCTGCCGTGCCAGACAGCGGGATGAGGTCGAAATCGGAGCAGTCCACCGTCACAATGTTGGGGACCAGGGTTCGGTGAAACCCAGTGCGCAACCAGACCCGTGTGACTGCTCCGAGGCCCCGCGCGCACCCAAGAAAAGCAGGCACGCCCCGCGCGGGGCAAAATTATGGAATAAACGGAGCAGGTCAACAACAGTCTGGCGGGGTTAACAGCGTCTGGCGCAGATCAAAGACAGACGGGATTCCGTATCCGGCGGCGCCTGGTCAGAAGCGGCCTCAACCACCGATTCACGGATCTTGGATGGAAGCGGCAGCGGCGTCGCCGCCACCATGATGCGCACCGGGGGGGCCGACAGCCTGGTCTTCGCTACCACCGGGGCCGTACCCCCATGAAAGGTAAAGTCGGGCAAATCCACCTGCGGCAGAATCAGGATAACGGCGAACAGCGCCAGCTCGAAGATCAATAAAGCCCATTGCCACCGCTTCATGAGGCACCAATTGCAGACTGCCTGAAGGTAGTTCATCCCGTCTTTGGTGTCAAGCACTTCTGGTCACTAAATCCCGCACTGTGCAACGCGGGCGGCTTGCATTACCCTTACCTGCTGCGGCTCCAGGAGAAATATTTTCTGGACCGAAAATCCCGCTTTCCGCCAAGGGACGAGCCAATGGGCAGTCTGGTCAGTGTCGTAATTCCGGCGCACAACAGCGAACCCTATATTCGTGCCACTCTCGAGAGCGTCCTCGCGCAGAAACACCGGCCTTTGGAAATCCTGGTCGTCAATGACGGCTCGACCGATCCCACGGCGGAAATTGTCCGCGGCTACGCTCCCGACGTTTGCCTCATCGAGCAGGAGCAGCGCGGCCATCCCGCCGCCCGCAACGCCGGCATTCGCGCCTCCACCGGCGAGTTTCTCGCTTTCCTCGACCATGACGATCTTTGGAGTCCCGAGAAGCTCGAACTCCAGATGGCCTGCTTTGCCCGCGATCCAGCGCTCGACCTGGTCTTCGGCCATATTCAGAATTTCTTCACCCCCGAAATGACGCAGGCGGAGCGCGACCGCATCGCTGTTCCTCTGCAGCCTTTGCCCGGTTTGCTCCAGGGCGCCATGCTCGCGCGGCGCAGTTCCTTCGATCGCGTCGGGCCATTTTCCGAAAAGCGCGGCATGGGCGATTTCCTCGACTGGTATGGCCGCGCCATGCTGGCGGGAATGAACATGGACATGTTGCCCGAAACCGTCCTCCATCGCCGCATCCATGCCAGCAACTATCAGCGCACCCACAAACACCAGCGCCGCGAATATCTTCGCGCCGTGAAAGACCTACTCGACCGGCGGCGTGGCAACTTGCGCTAGCCGGCGTCCCGCCACTCACGCCTTCCACGCAATCACTCCCATACGGAAAATTCGGTGCCGGCAAATCTCCACTCGCGCCGCGTGCGTCTGCCGCAGCAGGCCCTGCATCTCCTCCACCGTGTAAGCCGCCCGCACCGAAGCCGGCGCGTCATGGCGGGTAATGTAACTGCGGTACAGCGGCAGGCTCAGATACGCCAGCCCCAGATGCAGCGGATGCCGCACCAGGTCGTTGATGAGCACCGCCACGCGGCATACCCGCAGGCCCTCATTCACGAAAGTCGTGAGCTGTTCCGGCGAGAGGTGATGGGCAAACAGCCCGCAGCTCACAAGGTCAAAACTTCCATCTTCAAACGGGATCGCCAGCGCATCGCCCACCACCATCCGCCGCCCGTTCCTATGATGGCCATTGCCGTTGCCGTACAAATGCGACCACGCCCGGTCCAGCAGCGTGACCTCTAAATCCAGCCCGCGCGGCGCCAGCCGCGCTTTCGCGGCCGCTGTGACCTCGCCCGAACCGGAAGCCGCTTCCAGCAGCGAAAGCTTCGGCGCCCCGCGCTGCTCGGCCACCTGCTCGATCATCGCCTCGCTGGTGGCATTGCCCCCGAACCAGGAATTGATGTGGCGAAGATCGTTCAGCGCGGTGGCCACGTCGGCAGCGCCGCATTCGCCATCGAAAAATTCCTCGGCCCTGGTTCTTTTCATGCCAAGACTCTTTTCATACAAAGTGCGATCTCCACTCTAACTGAGAGCCATTCCATCAGATGCCCTCTAGGATGATGCAGTTTCTCCCGCGAGATGTCACAAGCTTGTCAAGCGGAAGTGCCGGTCAAGCCGAAGTGATTGTCAAACTGGTGGAGGATGAGTTCCAGGAAAGGATGTCGCGCGCGGTTTTCTCAGAGAAAGAAAAGGCACGGCTTTCAGCCGTGCCCTCGAGAGTAGTGCAGTGTGCGAAGCCAAAAGCCTTCGCTTCGCGCCAAGAAATTTAGAACTTCACCCAACGTAACTCTGCCATCTCAACTCGCCTGCGCCAAGGTTGGGGCCGCCGCTTCCTGCTTTGGCCGTTTTGCCAGCAGCGGCAGCACCAGCGAACAGACCATCACGATGGCCACGATCCGCAGCGAGGCTGCAAACGCTCCTGTGCTCTGGTGCAGCCGCGCCGCCATGATCGGCGTGGGAATCGCCGCTGCGCCCCACGCCAGCAGGATCCATCCGTAAATACCGCCCATGAACTTCGCCCCGAAAAAGTCCGCCGTAAACGACGGCATGGTCCCGAAGCCTCCGCCGTAACAAAGTCCGATCAGCGCAAATGCCGCGCTGAACCCCGCCGTGCTGCGCAGGTGAGGCAGGCTGAAGAAAATCACCGCCTGGATCGCATACAGCAGGAAATACACCCGCGCCCGCCCGAGCCAATCTGAAACCCAGGCCCAGAACACTCGCCCCACCGCGTTGAAAATAGAAATCAGTCCCACCATGCCGGCGGCGGCCACCGCGGTCATCCCCACAAATTCTTTCGACTGCGCCATCGGAGAGGCCTGGCTGATCACCATGATTCCCGCCGAGACGTTCAGAAATAGCATCACCCACAGCAGCCAGAACTGCCACGTGCTCATGGCCTCGGCGACGCCGAATTCATACGTCGTCGCTGCCTTGGCCACCGCGCCGCGCGGCTCCCAACCCACCGGCCGCCATCCCTGCGGCGGGTTCGCGTAGAACTGCGCCGCACTCACCACCACGATCAGGTAGGCAATGCCCAGCACCCCAAACGTGAACGGAATGCCATTCGAAACAATCAGCCGCGCCGCGATCGGCGCCATCACCAGCGCGCCCGCGCCATATCCGCACACCGCTACCCCCGTCATCAATCCGCGCCGGTCGGGAAACCACTTCACCAGCGTCGCCACCGGCGTAATGTACCCCATCCCCATGCCGAAGCCGCCCACCACTCCGTATCCCAGGTAAAGCAGGTTGAGGGAATGCGCGCTCGAAGCGTAAGCCGAGATCAAATATCCCAGCCCATACAGCACGCCCGCCACCGTCGCCACTTTGCGCGGCCCCACGCGGTCCTGCCACAGTCCGCCCACCACCGTGCCCGCTCCAAGAAAAACCAGCGCGAGCGTGAAGTTCAGCTGCACCACCGTTTCCGCCCAGTGCTCGGAGTGCATGAGTGGAATCTTGAACACACTCCAGCCATAAACCGCGCCCAGACAGATTTGCATGAAGACCGCCGCCAGCGCGATGCCCCAGCGGTTGGCAAGAGAATCCGACGCCATATATCACCTCGCAGTTAGCGGCTTCCTGGCCGCCGTTTGTACTGCCATCACGGGCCTTACGGCACTCCTACTGCGGAATTCGTCAGGCTGAGCCGTTCCTCACCGGCATACACCACGAACCGGCTGCCGCGCAGAAAGCCCACCAGCGTCTGGCGAAACTGCCGCGCCAGTTGCACCGCCAGACTTGACGGCGCGGAAACCGAAGCCGCCATCGGCAAACCCGCTACCAGGGCCTTCTGCACGATTTCGAATCCGGCCCGCCCGCTCACCAGCATCAGGCAATCCTTCAGGCTCGTCCCCGGATTCAGTAGCGTCCAGCCGATCACTTTGTCCACCGCGTTGTGCCGCCCAACATCCTCGCGCACAGCGATCAATTCGCCCACCGCGCTGAACAGTGCCGCACCATGCAGGCCGCCCGTCTTGCCGAAGACCGGCTGCGCCGCCCGCAGCGTCTCCGGAATTCGGCACAATACTTCCGAATCCACGCGAAACGCCGGGTTGGGAGCCTTGATGCCGCGCACCCGCACTGCCTCAATCGAAGCCTTGCCACAGATGCCACAGCTCGATGCGGCAAAAAAATTTCGCTTCAGCCCTTCGCTGTCGAATTCGGCGTCATCCTTCAGCGTGACCTCGACCACATTCTTCGGGCGCCCTGCTTCCGGCGTTGCGTGTGCCAGATGTGCAATCTGTTCGCGCTCGCGGATGATTCCTTCCGTCAGGAGAAATCCCGCCGCCAGCTCGAGGTCATTGCCCGGCGTGCGCATGGTGACGCTCAGCGGATTGCCGTTCACCCGAATCTCCAGCGGCTCCTCCGCCACCAGGTAATCGAGCTTTTGATGCACGGCGCCTTCGCGCCACTCCTGGACGGTTGTCACCTCCACGCTTCTGCCCGGCCTGCCCATAACCATGCCAATCACTATCCAACCGCCACGGGTTCCGCCGCCAGGCAGCTCGCACCCACAACCTCTACCGTCGCGTTGTAATCCGGAACCCCGCTCGGATCGAGCCGTCCCGCCGGCACCAGCACATTGATCTCCGGCCAATGCGCCTGCAGGCATCCCGGTTTGATGCGGTCAATCTTCACCCGCCCATGAAATTCGCCGAGATGATTGCGCAGCGTGAGCGGGTCGCCGCTTTTCAGCCCGAGCCGCCGCGCATCTTCCGCCGACATCAGCACATCATCCCGTCGTGCGCCGGTAATCGGATCCACTTCCGCGTTGATGATGCTGTTGAACTGCTTTCCCCGCCGCGTCGCCAGCAGGAAATGTCCCTCAGGCACTCGCTCCTCCGGCAGGCCCACCGCGCTGAAGTGGCCTTTGCCGTCGGCGGTCAGGCAGCGGTCCACAAGCAGGTGCGGTCCGCCGTATTGAAAGTTGTCGCCTTTCTTCCGCAGTCCGGCGATGCCTTTGTAGGTCGGACACAGGCGGTCAATCTCATCGCGAATGTCCTGCGTGTCTTTCCAGGGGAAGAAAATCTTCGCTCGTTCAGGATCGAGCGCCCGCGCCACCATCACCGGAATCTCCCATTCATCCTTCGCCTCGGCAATGCGCGGCCCGGGAATTTCCGGGCTGTAAATGATGCGGCGCTCCGTGCTCGTCTCCGTGCCGCCGCCACGCTGTTCGTAGCGCGTGCGCGTCGGCAGCAGGACGACCGTGTCCGCCGGGTCCACCATCATCGTGGGATTGGCGACGATATCCTGGTGCACGCGCAGTTTGATCTGCCCCAGCGCGCGATCCACCAGGTCCGGCTCCGGCAGCGTCTGCTTGAAATTGCCGCCGCTCTGCCACAGCACATCAATCTCGCCGCGCCCCGCGGCCAGCACCATATGCGCCGCGCTCAACCCTTTCCAGGCCGGCGGCTCGAAGCCCCACAGCGAAGGCGCCGCAAACTTCTTCGCGTTCTCCTCGTTGATGGGGAATCCCATGATGTACGCGCCCGGCTGTCCGCCCATCTCGGCGCCCCCTTGCACTCCGCTGTGCCCGCGGATCGGCATCAGCCCCGTGTGCGGCCGGCCGATGTTTCCTTTCGCGAGCTGCAGGTTCACCAGAGCGCGCACGTTGTCGCTGCCGTAGTGGTGCTGCGTGATCCCCATGCTCCACACCACGATCGCGTGCCGCGCCTTGCCAAACCCCTCCGCAAAGCGGAACATATCCGCGCGCGTTTGCCCGGAACTGCGTTCCAGTTCTTCCCATCTCAGGCTCGACGCTTTGGCCTCTACCTCGTCCCAGCCCACTGTGCGCTGCGCAATAAATCCGCGATCAATCCATCCGTTCTCAATCAGGTGTTTAATCACACCATAGAAAAACGGGATGTCGCCTCCGGCATGAATCTGAAAGAAATCATCGGCGATGCGCGTACCAAAAAGCGCGCTCTCGGTCACCGACGGAATCCAGTACCGCTCGATCCCTGGCTCAAGGTACGGATTCACCATGAAAACCTTGGTCCCGGCTTTCTTCGCGTAGTAGAGATACTTCGTGGTGACCGGCTGATTGTTGGCCACATTGGTGCCGACAAACACGACCAGGTCTGCGCCGATCCAATCCGCGTATGAGCAGGTCGTCGCCGCGCATCCCACCGTCGCGCTTAGCGCCAGCGTGCTCGGCGCATGGCAGATGCGTGCGCTGGTATCCACATGATTGGTCCCAATGAAGCGCGCGACCTTCTGGTGCGCGTAGTACGCTTCATTGGTCAAACCCCGCGAGGTGAGATACCAGGCCAGCCGCCGCGGATCAACGCTGCGCAGCTTCTCCGCCACCGTCGCGATCGCCTCATCCCACGGGACTCGCCGAAAACCCTTCTCGCCTTTGCGGCGAATCATCGGCACCGCCAGCCGCCCCAGTTTGCGCAGCTTCTTCTCCGACTTATGTTGCAGCGGGGCCACGTCTTCCAGAACCTGCCAGTCCATCGCCGGCATGGTGTTGAAGCGCAGCAACTGCAGGCGCACGGCGCACAGATGAACGCCCTTCATCGTCCAGTCGGACATGCCGCTGGTGCCCAGCGAGCAGCCGTCGCAACAGCCATCGCGCAGAATGCGCCAGGCGTAACTCAGGTTGTCGCGGTTCTCCCACAGCGAGTCGAGGATGTCTTTGTAGTTGTTGGGGTGTTGCTGGTTAAGGCCGTAGGGAACCAGGCTGACCCAATCACGACCGAGAGAACGCTGAGCAGACGGTGGCATCGCGGAAACTCCGGTAACCGACTTACGAACCAGATATTACTTTAGATGCCGTTCTCGGGGCTGAGAACGCGAGGCGGACTGAAATCGCAGAGGAAGATACGCCCAAAATGGGACATCTAGCAAGCACTATTTCGCGCCTATTTTGAGGGGTTAAGCATTTGCGGTCTAGCTGCGGCCTGCCATTTCAACGAGGTAGCGGCGCAAAGCCTCTTCCCACTTTGGCATCGCAATCCCATATTGGGAGAGACTGGCCGAAGATAGCACCGAGTATCTCGGACGCTCGGCAGGGCGGACAAACTTATCGCTGGTACTAGGCCGAATCAGAGTACTTAGTCCCGCCTGCCTGACAATCGCCTGCGCCAACTCGAACCAGGTGCAATCTCCTGCGTTCGTAACATGAACAATTCCCGAAGCATCCTTCTCGCACAACTTGGCAATTGCCTGCGCCAGATCGGGAGCGTAAGTCGGCGAGCCGCGCTGGTCGTTCACAACGTCAATCTCGTTCCGGCTTGCCGCCAGCTTCAGGATTGTGCCTGGAAAGCACCGCCCGCCCGCTCCGAACAGCCAGGAGGTGCGCACGATGCAGCACTCCGGCAGGAGCGCAACAATCTGTTCCTCCGCTTTGGCCTTCGAGCAGCCGTAAACACTTCGCGGCGCGCGAGCGTCGCTGGTTTCGTAGGGAGTGGTTTTCGTGCCGTCGAAAACGTAATCCGTGCTGAGAAAGAGAAGCCGCGCGTGGCGCTTTTTCGCCGTTTGCGCCACGTGCACCGCGCCTTCGCAATTTACGGCAAATGCCAGCTCAGGATTGCTCTCGCAACCATCCACGTCGGTGAAGGCCGCAGCCAAAACGATCCAGTCGGGACGAACGCGGTCAACAACAGCGCCGACCACGTTGCGGTCTCGAATGTCAGCGTCTCTGGAGCCAAGCCCGTGAAGCTCGGCGTTATTCCAATTGTGTAGTAGAGCTTTGCCCAGCAGGCCGGTCGCGCCGAAGATGAGCACACGCATGCCGCGGAAATCCTGCGCCTAATCGTACACAGCTGCTTGCTTGAACAAGACCCCACGGCCGTCTTTCGCCGAAACCACCGGCTCGCCGTCCAACTCCCAGTTAACTCCCAGGGCCGGGTCGTTCCAGGCCAGCGTGTGCTCGAATTCAGGGAAATAAAAATCCGTTGCCTTGTACAGAACGTGCGCCCCTTCGGAAATCACGCGAAAGCCATGCGCGAATCCGGCGGGGATCCACAACAGGCGGTGATTTTCACCCGAAAGCCGGACGCTCTGCCACTTGCCAAAAGCCGGAGAACTCTTTCGCAGATCCACGGCGACATCGAGCACCTCGCCCGCCGCCACCCGCACCAGCTTTCCCTGCGCGTGCTTCACCTGATAATGCAATCCCCGCAGCACATTGCGCCGGGAAAAAGAATGATTGTCCTGCACAAAAACTTCTTCGATGCCCGCCTCGCCCAGAATCTTCTGGTTGTAGCTTTCGAGAAAAAATCCGCGTTCGTCCGAAAATACCCGCGGCTCGAGAATCAGAACGCCGGGCAGCGAAGTCTTGCTCATTTTCATCACCGAACTATCGGCGAGGGCCATTTCAGAAGACTCGCTCGCGCAGAAGTTGCAGCAGGTAACTCCCGTAGGTGCTGTTTTTCATGGAGTTGCCTCTGGCCTCAAGCTGTTGGGCGTCAATGTAGCCGTAACGAAAAGCAATTTCCTCGGGACAGGAAATCATCAGCCCCTGCCGCCGCTCGATGGTCTGAATGAACAGAGAAGCTTCCATCATGGCATCGTGAGTGCCGGTGTCGAGCCAGGCCATGCCCCGCCCCATGACGACAACGTCGAGTTGGCCGCGCTCGAGATAGGTTCGATTCACATCGGTGATTTCGAGTTCGCCGCGGGCCGAAGGCTTGAGTCCTGCGGCGATTTCCACTACCTGCGAATCGTAAAAGTACAACCCGGTGACCGCATAACGCGATCGCGGGACTCTTGGTTTTTCTTCAATGCGCAAGGCCCGCCCCTGCGCATCGAATTCCACCACCCCGTAGCGTTCCGGGTCCTGCACGGCGTAAGCAAAGACCTGCGCGCCGGTTTTCTTTTGCGTGGCCCGCTGCAGGCCCTTGGCCAGATCGTGCCCATAAAAAATATTGTCGCCGAGCACCAGCGCTATGCAATCCTCGCCGATGAATTCCCGTCCCACCAGAAAAGCCTGCGCAATGCCTTCGGCTTTTGTCTGCACCGCGTAGCACAGGCGCAGCCCAAGTTGCGATCCGTCTCCCAGCAGTTGCTTGAACTTCGGCGTGTCGCCGGGAGTGGAGATCACCAGAATTTCCCGAATGCCCGCCAGCATCAGCGTGCAGAGCGGGTAATAGATCAACGGCTTGTCATAGACCGGCAAAAGACTCTTGCAGACAGCATTGGTCACGGGATACAGCCGTGTGCCGGACCCGCCCGCGAGAATGATGCCCTTATACAAGCTGCTCTGCTGATTCGCTTTCATTCAGGTTCGTGCATTCGGTTGTAGTCGTCCGGGACGATCACGATCCGGGACGATCATGAATAGTGCGCCGCAATCCATTGCCGGTACGTTCCGGCGGTGACTTCCTTCACCCACGCTTCGTTGTGCAGATACCATGCGGTGGTTTTGCGGATGCCGCTTTCGAAGGTCTCGCGCGGCTTCCAGCCCAGCTCGCGCTCGATCTTGCCCGCGTCAACGGCGTAGCGGCGGTCGTGGCCTGGCCGGTCTTTCACAAACTCGATCAGCTGGCGATGCGGCAGCACCGGATCATCGGCGCAGACATCATCGAGAATCGAACAGATGGTTTCGACGATCCCGAGGTTCGTCTTCTCATTCCAGCCGCCGATGTTATAGGTCTCACCCACTTTTCCTCGCGCCAGCACCGTTCGCAGCGCGTCGCAATGGTCTTCCACGAAGACCCAGTCGCGCACATTTTGGCCATCGCCATAGACGGGAAGGCGCTTGCCGCTGCGGGCGTTCAAAATCATCAGCGGAATCAGCTTTTCGGGAAATTGATACGGCCCGTAGTTGTTCGAGCAGTTTGTGGTGAGCGTGGGCAAGCCGTAGGTGTGGTGATAGGCGCGCACCAGATGATCGGCGGCGGCTTTGGAAGCTGAGTACGGGCTGTTAGGCGCGTAAGGCGTCGTTTCGCAAAAAGGCCGGTCATCGGGCCGCAGAGAGCCATAGACTTCGTCGGTGGAGATGTGCAAAAAGCGGAACCGGTCGCTTTCGTGCCCCGAAAGCGACCCCCAGTAGGCGCGCGCTTCCTCGAGCAGGCAGAATGTGCCGTGCACGTTAGTCTGAATAAAATCATCCGGGCCGCGAATGGAGCGGTCCACATGGCTCTCCGCCGCGAAATGCACGATGGCGCGCGGTTGCTCGCGCTGGAACAGGTCGCGCACCAGCTGGCGATCGCAAATGTCCCCCTGCACGAAGCAGTAGCGCGGATCGGCGGAGACGCTTTCCAGGTTGCGCAGATTGCCGGCGTAGGTGAGCTTGTCAAGGTTGACGACTGGCGCGGGCTGGGGCGCCTGCATCATCCATTGCAGGATGAAATTCGAGCCGATAAAACCGGCCCCTCCGGTAACGAGGATTGCGCTCTCCATGCAGCGGGACGGCGGCAGATGATGTTCGCATCACAGCCTGCCGCATTGATTGTAAAGGAAGAAGCGCGCTTACTGAGGGGCTGAGCGTTTCGGTGGTAACAGGCTAGGCAGCGTAGCTTTGCGGGAAACGTTGCTTGCGCAGATGGGAAATGGCGGCAGCCGACATTCCCGCCTGACCCGGGGCAGCCTGGGCCACAGCCGAATAAACCTGATCAATCTGGCGGGCAATTTCGGGCCATAGATAATTCTCTCTGGCCCTTTGCTGAGCGCGGCGCGCGGCATCGCGGCGCAAACGTTCGTCGAAGATCAGCAGCCGCAGCTTGCGCTCCAAATCTTTGCCGTCGCCAGGCTTGAAGGTGAATCCGGCCTGATGGAGCGCTTCGCAGTTTTCCGGGATTTCGCTGGCCAGCACGCAGACCCCCGCGCCCATGGCGTCGAGCAGCGCCAGCGAAAGACCTTCGAGGTCGGAGGGCAGAACAAAAAGCATCGCGTTGGTGATCAACTCGTCCAGGTCCGGGCCTGCGACCCACGGCAAGAAGCGGATTCGGTCGCTTTGATGTTGCCGCAGCTCGCTGGCGTAGTGGTCGGAATGACTGCCCCCGCCAGCCAGGACCAGCTTGACGCTTGTTTCAATTTTTTTGTAAGCGGCGATCAGCAGGTGGCAATTCTTTTCCGGCGAGAAGCGGCCGAGGAACAAAATGTAATTGCCGGACCCAATTCCCCAGCGCACGATCTGCGAGGTTTTGCGGCGGGAGCGAATTTCGGTGCCATTGGGAACGTACAGCGTCTCCGCGCCATAGCGCGCGCGATAACGGTGCTGCAGAGTTTGCGATACGACCATGGTGGCATTGGGCAGGCGCACGGCGGCCTGTTCTCCGGCGCGCAACACGGCCGCCGCCAGCGCGCCCCATTTCTTGCGCTGCCAGTCCAGGCCCTGCACGGTGACGACGGTTTTCTTCCCGAACAGGCGAGGAATGAAGGAAAACAGCGCCGGACCCAGCGCGTGGTAGTGCACGACATCACAGGGTCGGCAGAGCGCATGCATTGTGCTCAGCGCCGTGTGCACCATGGTCTCCAGGTGCTTCGAGCGAATGGTGGGCAGCCGCACCAGATTCATGCCGTTGTAACTGTGGACGGGCGGTGTGAAATAGGAACGGCAGTAGATGGTGATTTCGTGGCCCAGCGCGGCCAGGCGCTGGCCCGCTTCTTCGTAATAGGTTTCGATGCCGCTGTATTTCGAGATCACGCCGCGTCCGCCGATGAAAGCAACGCGCAGCTTTGGTGGCGGAGTGGCGGGGAGCCTCTCGCCCGGTTGCGGCGTGGTCGGGTTTTTGGTCCACAGCAATTGTTCGTAAAGCTGCGTCAGCGCGGCGACATGTTTTTGCGGCAAGTGATTCTTGAGCACAAGCTCGCGTGCGGCCGCTCCCATGGCCTCAGCTTGCTCGGGATGTGCGGCCAGAAACGAAATTGCCGCCACCAACCGCTGGATGTCGCCTGCCGGAAACAGCGCGCCGGTTTTTCCTTCATGCACCAACTCGCGGCGCGAGCCGAGGTCAGAAGCCACAACGGCGCGCCCCCCGGCGAAAGATTCCAGAATGCTTTTTCCCATGGTTTCGTAGGCATGCGACGGAAAGACAGTAAAGCGCGAGCCGGCGATCAGGCCGGGCAGTTGCTCGCAGTGCAGGTGGCCGAGAAATTCAACGTTCTCCAGCCGCAGCGACCGCGCCAGGCTTTCCAGCTGCGCCCGCTGCGGCCCGTCGCCGGCGATCCGCAAACGGACCGCCGGCAAGAGCTGCATGACGCGAAGCAGATCGTCAACACCTTTTTCGCTGGAAAGGCGGCCGAAGTAGAGAATTGGCGCATCGGCCGCCGGTTTGTGCGGAAGCTGGCCGGTCAGGCGCTGGAAGTGCGGCAGCACGCGAATGCGGGCGGAGTCCCAGCCATGCTCGATAAGTTTGTCTTTGGCGAACTGGCTGGGAACGAGAAAGCAGTCCACACATTTTTCGTAGGTACGGAGCCATTTGTGAAAGTACGCCTCGGCGGCCAATGCGAAAGACGAAAAACGCGGCCCGCCGTAGCAGCCCTCGCTGATCACGTGCCGGAACGTTCCCGCGCGGCAGCGCTCGCAGGCGCGGCCCTGCGAAACCATGTTGTAGCTCGGGCAGAGCAGCTTGAAATCGTTGAGGTGGTAGATGACCGGAATGCGCTGCGCCTTCAGCTCCCAGAAAATCGAAGGCGAAAGATGGTGATAAATATTGCGTACGTGGGCCACTTCGGGGCGAAAGCTGGCGATGGCGTCGCGCAGCCACTGACGGGCGCTGCGCGAATAAATCGCATGGGCGGCGAGCCGGACCTGGCGCAACAGGCCGGCAGATTTGAAATCCACCGGCGGGACCAGGTATTGCGGGATGAGGTATTGAGAAAGGTTTTGGTCTTGGGCGGATTCCTGGGCGCGAGGATCGGCCATGGCGAAGAGCGCGACATTATGGCCGTGCAGGCGCATCAGCGGCATCAGATCGAACAGGTAAGCTTCGGTGCCGCTGAAACGGAAGTTATATTTGTTGCAGTAGAGAATCCTCACAGCGTTTTTCCTCGGGCAGGGAAATCAGATTCAGAAAGAAATTGGCGAACGCAGCCAGATTTTTGTCGCGATTAAAATCCTGGAAAATTTTCTGCCGGGCCGCGCGACGCAAAGAACCAATAAGTGGCTCGTGGTCGCGGATAAACTCGATCTTGGCGACGAAATCCGCCAGGCAACCGGGTTGGTAGAGGAAACCGGTCCGCCCATCCTCCACTAGTTCGGGTATGCCGGTGATCGCCGGCGCGAGCACGCACTTCTCGCGGGCCATGGCCTCCATCAGCACCTGCGGGATGCCTTCGCTGCGGCTGGTCAGCACAACTACGTCGCACAGAGCGTAGTAATGGTCGAGTTGGCGGCGCGAGAGGTGGCCGAGCAGAACCACGTCGCGCGCCAGGCCGAGTTGCCCGATTGTCCGCTGCAGGCGGTTTCGTTCGGGGCCGTCGCCGGCAATCAGGCCGACGAAGTTCACGTTGCGTTCTTTCAGCTTCCGGCAAGCCTGAATGAGAAACGCATGGTCTTTGACCGCGTGCAGGCGGCCCGCCGCGAGCAAAGTGAGCTTCGGGGAATTGAGAACAGGCTGGTTTGCCGGTCGAGGCGGAATCTCGACTCCGAGCCGCCGCACAAAGATTTTCTGCGGATCCAGTTGTGGATAGTTTTCGAGAATGAATCGCCGATTGAACCCGGAGACGGTGAAGCAGAATTTGCACTCGCGCAGCTTGATCTCGAAAAAGCGGCGATGCAGCAGAAGATCGGACCCGTGCAGCGTGAAGCTGAAGCTGGCCCCGAGCAGGCGGGCTGCGGCCATGCCAACCCAGGACGCGAAATAACCGTGATGAACGTGAAGGTGCTGAACACCGCGCCCTTCGAGCTGAAGGGCGAGACAGGCGCCAAGCCAGGTGTGAGCCAGGGCACGCACTTTCGCGGAAACCGATTCGCTTCCGCGCAAGATGTGGGCCATGAGCCCCTGGAGTGAACGGGAACAGCACAGATGACCGGCGCGCAATGCGAGCGACAGACGGGCCGGCTGCAGGTACAGCGTGCTCGCCACCAGCGGCCGAAGTTCTTCCGCAATGGGTGAGGAGGGGCGGCGCGCACTGCAGGCAAGGACATTGCAGCCCCGGCGCCGCAACTCAGCGATTTCATCCGCGACGTAGGGCTCGACCGGCGACGGAAACTGGTTGGCGAGATAGACAATTGTCGGCATAGCGGAATCATGCAGCTGGAAATATGTCGGCAGCGCCCGCGGGTGAGGAATCTTGTCTCGAGGCGCTCGCCGGGTCTAACGGAATGAGCGCGAACCGGAATTTGATTCCGCCGTCTGTCATCGGCGCGAACAGCAGAACGAAGAAAATCACCAGCCACGGCGCGAGCCGGCGATAGGAAATTTCAGCAGCCTGGACCAGACCGGAGTGGATGATCACATACGCCAGGCAGGCGACCAGTTCCGCCCATCCGTAGGCTTGCGAGCCGAAGCGCGGCAAAAGCCACAGAACGCTTCCGCCCAGCAGGGCCACGTGAGCCAGGTAGGCGCGCATCACGAGCCATTGCCGGCCTAAAACGAACAGCGCCGAAGCCTGCAGGTTGTAAATCGAGTTCACCAGCACGCCGGCGGCGACGAAGGGAAACACGGCGAGGCTCGGCATCCAGCGCAAGCCGACGACGTAGCGGAAGACGAGTGGGCCGGCGAAAGCAAAGAGGCAAAGCAGCGGGCCGAGGCTGATCACTTGCAGGAAAAGCGCGCGCTCGAGCGCGGCGCGGAATTCGTGCCTGTGCTGCTGAAGGCGCGAGAGCGCGGCGATGGCCAGGCGTCCTGCAGCCAGACGAAATGTGCCCAGCGCTTCGGCAATGCGAATGGCAAGCGCTACGAACGCGACGGCCTCCGCCCCGGCAAAGCGGCCGACCAGAAGCGGATTGACCAGACTGCGCAACTGCCAGACGCGCAAAGATGCCGTGACGCCGAGGCCGAAGCTCAGCATTTCTTTCGCCTCGCGAAGATTGAAGCTCACGCGCGGAGCCATTCGCGCGCAGAAATACCCCGCGACCAGGATGAAGGCCTGCCACGCGACCTGTCCCGCGACTGGGGCCCAGATTTTCATTCCGAGCAGAGCGCCAGTTGCCGCGACGGCGAGACCGATCACCTGGCCCGCCAGCTCGATTTTTGCGAGCGCGCGAAACTTCATCTCGCGCTCCAGGCGGGCGGTTGGAATTCCGGTCAGGCCTGTGATGGGAGCGGTCAAGAGCAAAACGAGATAAGGCGCACCGAAATCGGCGTTTCCATACCAGCGAACCAGTGGCCGAAGCAGCAGCGCGCCCACAAGCGTGAGGAGCAACGAAGCTGCGAGGATGATGCCGGTGGCAACGCCGTAGCTTTGGGAATGGGGAGCGGCCTCGCGGCGAACGAGGTAGGTGTCCACGCCGACGCGCGCGAGGCTTGCCAGAAAAGCGGCCAGGCCGATGGCGGACACAAACACGCCGTAGTCATGGGGGCCGATCCACCAGGTCATGACCAGCATGTTGGCCACACTGACCAGCACTCCCAGTCCATAGCGCGCGGCAAGGTAAGCGCCGTTGCCCATGACCAGGCCCGACTGGGCCTGTCCTGCCGGCCATGTCGCCAAAACGGATTGCTCACGAGATAGCATGATTTCCTCTCTCGTTTTGGGCAGACAGCATTCCTGCCAGTGTGAAAATCAGGCCGTTGACAAACTGATAGTTCATGACCACGAAGCAGGCGTTCAGCAAGTAAACTCCCAGCAGCACGGGCCACAGAACGCGAAACTGCAAGTCAAGAAAATTGCCGTCAGCTGCAACTGCCGGCCTTCGCGCGAGCCCCAGGCGAAACAAATCGAGAATGATCCAGAGATAGAGTGCGAGCCCAAAGACGCCGTGCTGCACCGCGACTTCGAGGTAAGTGTTGTGGAAGAAAAATTCCTGCTGATGAAAATCGGTCACGCGGCGCGTGAGCTGGACCTGCATTTGCGCCGCTCCCCATCCCAGCAACGGGCGCTCGCGAAACATCTCCCAACCGGCGCGGTACACGGAGAGGCGAAACTCGACCGGGCTGCGCTCCTGCAGGCGGTCCCACAGCGCGCGGCTGTTGGCCTGGAAAATCAACACCCAGAACAAGCCAGCTCCGCCGGCCGCGAGAAAAAAGAAACATGCCTGGCGTATTCGCGCGCTGGAGGAAAACATCAGAGCCGCGCCTGACGCTGCGAATGACAGCCAGACCGCGCGTGTCTTGGTCGCGAGAATGGCCACCGGTAGTCCCAGCGCGAACAGCAAAGCGAGCGCGCCGCCCAGGCGTCGGCGGCGGTAGGAATCCAGCGCGATCAACCCCAGCAGGTTCAAGCTCACGCCATTGGCCGCGGCCTGAAGAAACGGGCCGCGGGCGCGGTCGGCGTGAATGCCGAGGTTTTCATCCAAAATGAAAGGCGGGAAGATGAGTTCTTTTATGCCGAGCAGAAAGAAAATGGCGGTTACGGTGAGATATCCAAGCAGAATGAGCGCAAAAAGCTCAAAGCGGCGCTGCCAAATTGGGTCATCGAAAGCGATGGCGGCGATTTGAAACAACACGAACGGCACCAGCCACTTGGCGGCAAAGACGCTCCAGTTCTCGGCTTCGAAAGGCTCACGTAGAAGGCTGGCCAGCGCCACAAGAAACAGGCCGAGCAGCGGCCAGGTCACCAGGCCGGCATGCAGGCGCACGCGCAGAAATAAAATGCGAAGGAGCGCAATGAAGATCAGCAGCACGAGCGCAATGCGGTCGAGATACAAAAGATGCAGGTCGGGCGGCCGGAACAGCATCGCCATCAGCGTTGCCATGAAGAGCAGCGCGGGGAATGTGAGCAGCGCATGAAGCGGACGAAACGCCGCGCCGGCCGCCAAGTGCAGCGCGCCGGTGCCGCGGCTCGGCGCGAGCTGGAATTCCGAAGTGGGTTCGAGTGATCGCATGCGTGACCTCATACCGTGATTTCGTCCTAGGTTCCTTTGCCTTCCATGACCGTGAAGATGGTGCGGTAGAGAATCCAGAAATCCAGGCTCAAGCGCCAGCGTTCGATGTAGTGGAGATCCAGTTCCATGCTGCGCTCGAAGGAGGGGTCTGACCGCGCCATGATCTGCCACAGCCCGGTCATTCCGGGAGTGACGTCGAGGCGGCGAAAATGCGGCGTAGCGTATTGCCCGCAGTCGTCGAGCGGGTGGGGGCGGGGACCGACGAGGCTCATCTCGCCGCGCAGCACGTTCCAGAGCTGGGGCAATTCGTCGAGACTGTAGCGGCGCAAAACGCGGCCGACCGAGGTCAGGCGCGGGTCGGCGGCGATTTTGAAAAGCGGGCCTTCGCGCTCGTTGCGGCCGCGGAGGTAGTCTTTGACCGCGTCGGCCTCCGCCACCATGGTGCGGAACTTATAGCAGCGGAAGGTTTTCCCGCGCTTGCCCACGCGCTGGGCCCGATAAAACGCTCGACCTGGAGAATCCAACTTGATGGCGAGCGCGATGGCGGCCAGCAAAGGAGCGAGCACGACTAAACCGGCGGCAGAGAGAGAAATATCCATGAGCCGCTTGAGCAAGATTTCGATCTTCGTAGCGGCGCGTGCCGGAGCAGGCGAGTCAGGTGTGCGCAACCGCCCGGCGGATGGTGGCGACGATTTGGCGCGAACGGCTGCAGACGATGGCACGCCCAGTTGCTCCCGAGTTGTTGCACAGGTAGAAAGTTGTTGGTGGCCGACGAAACGAGCAGTGATTTCCCGACGGGTTGCGAGTTTCAAAGTCTGCGATAGATTGATTCCGGCAGCGGAAATGTTCGCTCACTGAGCACCGCGCCCAGCACCCTGGCATTGGCTGAGTACAGCATTTCCTTCGCCCGCTGCGCGCTGATTCGCCGCGTGGAGTTGGCCTCGATCACCAGAACCACACCGTCGCTCATATTGCCCAGCAGCGCCGCTTCACCGCTCAGCCCAGCGGGCGGAGCGTGATACAAGGTGTAATCGAACTCGAGGCGCAAATCGGTGGTCCGGCGCTCAAGCCACGCGGGCGCGCGCGCGCCTTCGCCATTCAATACTCGGCGCGGAGCCAGCCAGAGATTTCCGGAAACATGCTGGCAGAGGCTGCGCACCAGGTTGAATTCGTCCTTTTCGTCGTCGTATCGCTTTTCTTTTTCTTTGCGGCCAAAAATCTCTTCGAGCGCGGGATTTTGCGGGTTGGCCTCAATGACGCAGACGCTGCCAGCAACCTGGGTTGACAGCTCGCGGGCGACGTCCATGCAGATTTCGGCGACATACACCCCGGGATCCACCGCGCAGAACACCACGTGCCGCGCCGGCTTGGGCCAGCCCGGAACGAAGACCTGCCACACCAGACGCCGAATCTGCTCTTCCGCCAGGCGGTTGACGCGCCATGCCTCGGAGGCCGCGGGCATCGGCGATATTTCGGCTTCGGTTTGCGGCGCTGAGACCGGCGCAGTTTCCGGCTCGGCGGCGGGTTGCAGCAGGCCGGGCTGGATGCTCATGAAAATGTCCTCGCGCAACTCGAAATCAATGGGCCGAGTTTCTTGCGTTCCGCTTCTCCCGACGCGGGCTTATTCGCTATGGCGGGGCAAAGACGCCAACACGGGCGTGCCCAGGTACGCAAGAACTTCATCCGGCGTCCGGAAAGCCGGGTCGAGCCGGTCAGCGGCGAAGCCGACGACCGTGCTCGCCACGGCAGCAAGGCCAAATCCCAGCAATCCGTAAGTCAGCTCCGAACGGGCGGGCAATGCCGGCACGGTCGGCTGCTCGGCGATGGTGACGTTCAAAATGCGTTCCTGGTCCAGCGCGTCGCCAATCCGGGCCTGCTCGCGTTTTTGCATGTAGAGCAGATACTGGTCTTCTTCGGCTTTCAACGCGCTCAGCAGATCT
>Ga0335078_10004080_pt1 | contig 21686 bp, 20 predicted proteins | sample Lox_Sample_32_FD_206711 | JGI IMG/M metagenome (GOLD analysis project Ga0335078, IMG submission 206711) | Soil microbial communities from Loxahatchee National Wildlife Refuge, Florida, United States - Lox_Sample_3.2 | ecosystem: Environmental > Terrestrial > Soil > Wetlands | place: USA...
CATCAAATTAGACCAGAACGTAATCCATATCAGGATCGGCATGACCAAAACTCCTTACGGATCAGAACAATCAATCAACGTTTTTGGCTTGCTGGAGTTCCTTCCATGTTGACGCCGCGGCAAAGATTTTGGGTCGGTATTTTTTGCTTAGTTGTTGACTGGAGCGGCGTGCTTTTTTAGCTCGCCCGTTCGGGCAGCAACGATTGATTTCGCTTGCTGCGGCTCAAAGACGAGCTCTCGTTCGTTAAGCCTGTCGGCCGATTCCGGGTCATGCGACGGCAAATAGATAGTCGGGCGTTGCGCACACAATGCGCGGATCTTCGCGAGTGTTGTTTGTGCCATGGCCTCGTTGGCGCTGACACCGTCGACGGTGCCGCTCAACATCGTTCTCTCAAGATAGGATGCGTCACCGGCGAGCATGATTTGTCTGTCGCCGTCGGACACGACGACTGACACGTGGTGCGGCGTGTGTCCGGGGGTAGGCACCGCGATGACATCGCCGGCGCTTGTTATGCGAGCACTACGCTGAAACGGCCCGAAAGACGACGGTTGCCAGACCAGCGGTTCGGGGTCGAACCATTTGGGCCACCGGTTCGGCAAATACCCGAGCATTGCGCCGCGGAGTCCAGACGCCCGCCTTAGCTCCCCACCGCTTGCGAGGATGCGGCTATGAGGGAAGTGCGCGAGGCCGCCGTCGTGGTCGATATGCAGGTGGGTCAACACAACGGTCCTGACGTCCCGGGCGCCGATACCGAGCTGCCGCAATCGCGGCCCCAGCTCCTGCTCGGGCTCGATGTCAAAACGAACGCTGAATTGAAAATACGGATGCCAACGCGGCAGCGATTTCAGCCCCGCATTGGCGCCGGTGTCGACGACAATAACGCCTTCCGGATGTTCGATTGCCCAGGCATACACCGGCACCCAGTCCGCCCATTCGGGCGACAGCATCGGCTGCAGTTGGCGGAGTAGCCCGTGGCCGCGGCCTTCGATCTGCGCCTGCTTGATGCGAACGCGGCCGGTTGTGATGGCGTGAATGCGCATGATGTTTTCCTGCTGAGTACGGCTAGGGTCGGCCAACGCCGCCGAGATGTGTGTCGCCGAACGCGGTCGGATATTTCAGGCCGTAGCCGAGCGCGCGGTCGACCCCGATGTGTGCGATCCAAATCAGGCCGCCTGCTGCCGCGAAGGGCACGCCGCCGAATAGGCCAAAAAGCGCAATAGCAAGTGGAAGGACGTAGGTATGCGCGAAGTTATAACCGAACGCGCCCGCCCGCGGTCCGGCCAGATAGGCAAGCATCGCAAAATCGGGGGTTAGGAAGAAAAGCGCGAAGGCGAGCCAGGAGAAGTCGTTGTGCCAATAGGCCGCCAACGCGGCTGCGAATGCGGCAAACCCTTCGAGCCGCAGCAGCAGGCGAACGCCGCCGGTGACGAACCCGCGTTCGGCGCCTCTCATCGAGGGTACGGAGCCGCTGGCGAACGCAGAATGAAAAGTGGATGCGGTCATGGGGTTGTCTCGTGTGCGTTGGCGAAATCTCGGCGAACGGGCTTTAGGTAGTCCCAGCACGAGATAACCGGAATTGCATATTTTCGTCGATTAGCTATACGTTTTCGTATGATACAACGTGCCCCAAGCTGGGACGAATTGCGCACCTTCGTTGAGGTCGCTCATGACGGCAGCCTGTCCGGTGCAGCACGGAAGCTTGGCCTCACACAGCCGACGGTCGGCCGTCACATTGATGCGCTCGAAGCGGCTCTGGGCTTGTCGCTATTTACCCGCTCGTCCCGCGGTCTCACGCCAACGACCGCAGCGTTGGCGCTGGCGCCGCACGTTGAAGCGATGGCCGCATCTGCCGCTGCCCTCGCCCGCACCGCATCAGGTGAGGCCGCGGCCGACCGCGGCGTGGTCCGGGTCACGGCAAGCGAGGTTATCGGCTGCGAAGTGCTGCCGCCGATCCTCGCCGCGTTCCGCGCTGAGCATCCGGGCATTGCGGTCGAACTTGCATTAACCAATCGCAACGAAGATTTGGCGCGCCGCGACGCCGACATTGCGGTGCGCATGGTGCGCCCGACCCAGAGCGGTCTGTTCGCGCGGCGGATCGGAGTCTCGCGGATCAATCTTTATGCGCATCGCGATTATCTCGCGCGCTTCGGCGAACCGCGCTCGCTCGCCGACCTGCCAAGCCATTGTGTTATTGGTTTCGACCGCGACAACCGCTCATTTCGCGCAGCGGGAGATTTTGCCCAGCGACTGACGCGCGAGGATTTCGGCTTCCGTTGCGACAGCGATCTTGCTCAACTTGCTGCGTTGCGCGCTGGCGTCGGCATTGGCGGCTGTCAGGAAAATATTGCGCGGCGCACGCCCGAGCTTGTCGCGGTGCTGCCGAATACCATTCAATACGCGCTGGAAATCTGGCTGGTCATGCACGAGGACCTAAAAGCGACGCGCCGCCTGCGCTTGCTCTTCGATCGCCTGGCGACGGGGTTGACCAATTACGTCAAGGGACGTCCGCTGGCCGCCCCGGTCGCGATATGATCGGCGCGACTTATTTTGGCGCGCGTTTGGCGAGGATGCGCTGCAAAGTGCGCCGGTGCATGTTGAGACGGCGCGCGGTTTCTGAAACGTTGCGACCGCATAATTCGTAGATCCGCTGAATGTGCTCCCAGCGCACGCGGTCCGCCGACATTGGATTCTCGGGCGGTTCGATTTTCTTGTTGTCGAGCGCAAGCAGCGCCGCTGCGACATCGTCGGCATCGACCGGCTTGGCGAGGTAGTCGACTGCACCGAGCTTAACCGCATTAACCGCGGTCGCGATATTGCCGTAGCCGGTGAGGATGATGGCGCGGGCCTCGGGCCGGCGCTTTTTCATGGCAGAAATAACGTCGAGGCCGTTGCCGTCGCCGAGCCGCATATCTACGACCGCGTAGGCAGGCGCAGCCTTCTCGACCTGAAGCAGGCCGTCGGCGACCGATTCGGCCGTAGTAACTACGAAGCCGCGACCTTCCATGGCGCGCGCCAGCCGCTGCAGAAACGATACGTCGTCTTCGACGATCAGAAGCGAACGCTCACTGGAAGGCATCGCATTTGGTGAACGGCTGTCATTGGCAACCGTGGCCGTTAACGCGTGGGTCATGGCAATTTATACTCCACAGCGCGCCCCCCTGATTCTCAATAACTAAGACGCCAGCGCGGTCGACTCAAGGGGGCTCGAGGCGGCAACCGCAACCGCCGATTGCTCAAAATCCCTACGGCTCCAGGTGACGGCGATCGTGGCGCCGTGCAGCGGCGGCGACTGGTTTGTCAGCGTCAGCGTGGCACCGGAGCGCTCCAGCAAGGTCTTGGCAATGAAGAAGCCCAAGCCGAGGCCAAAGGCTCCATCTTCATCTTCGTCCGGGCCACGCGTTTCCGGCCGCCGGTGCGTAACATAGGGGGCGCCGATGCGATCCAGGACTTCAGGAGAAAAGCCCGGACCATCGTCGCTGATGGTGATGCTGACTTCGTCGGCAGTCCATTGCGCGAGAATTTCCACCCGCGCATTGGCGAAATCCACCGCGTTTTCGATCAGGTTGCCGAGGCCGTAGCGGACGGCCGGATTGCGGGCGCCGGCCGGCTCCGTCGCGCGGTCGGGCGGCAGTTTTACCGTGATCGAAACGCCAAAATTACGATGTGGCGCCACCGCCTCTTCGATCAGTGCCGACAGCGGTGTGTGGTCGAACGGCTCGGCAGTGGGCAATTCGGTGATTTTGGCGAGGATCTCGCGGCAACGCCGCGCCTGCTCGCGCAGTAATTTCACATCATCAGCGTGTGGCGAGGTTGCATCGAGCGCGCGTTCAAGCTCCCGCGCGACCACGGTGATGGTCGCGAGCGGTGTGCCAAGTTCATGCGCCGCCGCCGCCGCAAGACCATCAAGCTGGGAGAGGTGCTGTTCGCGCGCCAGGACCAATTCGGTGGCGGCGAGCGCATCCGAGAGCTGTCGCGCTTCCTCGGCAACCTGCCACGTGTAGACGCCGATGTAACCGATCGACAACAGAATCGAGAGCCAGATTCCGACTACGTAAATCTCCGGCAATTCCAGCGGTTCTTCGGCCTCCCAGGGAAGCTGATAGTGAAAAAACACCAGGAGCGTGGTGCACACCACGGCGAACAGGCCGATCACCAGAGTCATGCGCGGCGGCAGTGCGGTCGCCGCGATCAGCACCGGCCCGAGCATCATGAAGCAAAATGGATTCTGCAGTCCGCCGGTCAGAAACAGCAGCGCCGTGAGTTCGGCAATGTCGAAGGCCAGGACGTAGGCGGCGCGGTCCGGCTCGAGCCATTGCGCCTTCTGAAAGTTCGAACGGAGCGCCACGTTAAGGAGCGCCGACAACGCGATCACCCCCAGGCAGGGCCAAACCGGGACGGTGAACTCAAGGCCGAAATGCACCACCAGGATGCCCGCGACCTGACCAAAAATGGCCAACCAGCGCAGCCGCACCAGCGTATCGAGCCGCACGTTGCGCGGCCGATGGGTCGTTCGTGGCAGACCAAACATGCTGCTAATGTAGCGATTGCCGAAGGTTAATCCAAATAAAGCGGTGGAGCGGCCGGCAAGCGCGCGATGCCGCTAGGCGCTCGATCAGGAATGCCAGGCAGTCCCCGCTGCCGATTCCTCAACACTGCCATCGCGGCGGGCTTCCTGGATCACGTTGAGCAGCGCCCGCAGCACATCGGCGACGCCTTCGCCGCTGACTGCGGAGACAACCAGCGGCGATTTTTTTGCCGCAAGCTTGAGTCGGGTTACTTGTTGTTTGATCTCATCCGCACTTAGCGCGTCGGCCTTATTGAGCGCGACGATCTCGGGCTTGTCTACAAGACCGTGGCCGTAGGCTGAAAGCTCGGCGCGCACTGTCTTATAGGCCTCACCCGCATCAGCCGTCGTTCCATCGATGAGATGCAGGAGAACCCGGCACCGCTCGATATGACCGAGAAAGCGGTCACCGAGGCCAACGCCTTCATGCGCCCCCTCGATCAGGCCCGGAATATCGGCGAGCACGAATTCACGCCCGTCACTTCGCACTACGCCGAGCTGCGGCTGCAGCGTGGTGAACGGATACTCGGCAATCTTCGGTTTGGCGGCGCTGACCGCTGCGAGGAACGTGGATTTTCCTGCATTCGGCAGCCCGACGAGACCGGCGTCAGCGATCAGCTTGAGCCGCAGCCGGATCGTGCGCTCTTCGCCTGGCAGTCCGGGATTAGCGCGGCGCGGCGCGCGATTGGTTGATGATTTAAAGTGTGCATTGCCAAAACCGCCGTTGCCGCCGTGGGCGAGTACGATGCGTTGGCCGAGCTCGGCGAGATCGGCAATGAGCGTCTCGCCATCCTCCTCGTAGATTTGGGTGCCGACCGGCACCTTGAGCGTGGCGTTGGCGCCATTCGCGCCGTGACGGTCCTTGCCCATCCCGGCGCGGCCATTCTGGGCAAAGAAGTGCTGTTGGTAGCGATAGTCGATCAGCGTGTTGAGGCCGTCGACCGTTTCGGCGATCACATCGCCGCCCTTGCCGCCGTCGCCGCCATTGGGTCCGCCGAACTCGATGAATTTCTCGCGCCGGAATGAAACGCAGCCATTTCCTCCGTCGCCCGAGCGAATGTAGACCTTGGCCTCGTCGAGGAATTTCATTTGTCCAACATTAAAACGCGGCTTGCTGCAGCCGCGGCGAGCCCCTGATATAGTGCAGATCCTAACAATGCGGCACTCGGATTAGCGGCTTCTGAGCGGGGAAAGGTAAGCGTGGGGTCTGTGCTTAAGCTTGCGTCGCGCGCCGCAATCTGGCGGACGACGCCCGATCCGCGGCCGGTTGGCCTGCCAGGCCTGCTGACCCCGATCGTCGCCCTCGTGGCGCTCCGTTTGGCGTTGCAATTTGCGGCGGCCGGTCCGGGCTGGGCCTTTAACCCTTACGGCCTTAACGCCGTGGTCGCCTGGGTTGCGCTCGAGGCCGTTGTTGTCGGGTTATTTGTGCCGCCAGCAGCGCGCGCGACAGCGCTGTCGGCGACGTTCGCGCTCCTGTTTGTTGCTGAGTTTGTCGCCTATGCCGCCAAAATTGCCGTTACGCTGCTGCCAACGGAGGTGCTGTCGAGCGCAGTTTCGAGCGCCGCATCGATCGCAATCTTTGCTTTGATCTCGGTTTGGTGGATCGGCGCGACTGTTGCGGTGCTGCGCAGTTGCGCGCCGTTGCAATGGCTTCCTGTTCTTGGCCGCGTCGTCGCGCTCTGGGTGGCGCTCTTGGCGGTGACCGTCATCGTGCCGCACGCGCCGGTCTTTGTTGGCCGCGACTTTGACGTTCGCAGCGCCAACGCGTGGGAGGCGCTGCGTACAAGGACGGCGGCGTCAGCGGCAAATGGCGGCGCCGCGCCAGCCGAAGTGGCGCGTTTGGAGCCATCTCAGCGCGCGCTGCTCCGCGCCGAAGTCGCTGACCTTACGCCACCAAAGCATGGCGCGAGCAATGTCTACGCCATCGGCATCGCCGGGTGGGCGGGGCAGGATGTTTTTCGAAAGGAGCTTGACGGCGGATTGGCCGTACTCGGCGACATCCTTCCAATCAAGGGGCACACGTTGCGCCTCGTCAATCAGCGCGAAACGCTCGAGAGCCTGCCGCTCGCGAATCCAACCAATTTTGCTGCCGCGGTCCACGCACTGGGCGAGGCGATGAACAAAAGCGACGACGTGCTTCTTCTGCTGATGACGTCGCATGGAGAGCCGACTGGCTTTGGCTTGCGCCTGCCCAACGAAGCTGTTGTCGAACTGACGCCGAGGGAGGTTGTGGCCACGCTCGATAACGAGGGCATCAAGAACCGCATCGTCATCGTATCGGCTTGCTTTGCCGGGATATTCGTGCCGCCACTCGCCAACGACAATACGATCGTGCTTACGGCCGCGGACGCAAAACATACCTCTTTCGGCTGCGCGCCGGAACGCGACTGGACTTATTTCGGCGATGCTTTCTTTCGGCAGAGCATGCGGCCCGGCAGGGATTTGCAGCGTGCGTTCGACAATGCGCGTACGCTGATCCAGGGCTGGGAGCTCATGGATCACGCGACGCCGTCAAATCCACAGGGTCATTTCGGGCCGGCGCTTGTCGCTAAACTGGCGCCGTTCTTCAGGTCTTCATCTGCCGGTGGGCAGTAGCTTACGCCACCTGCCGCGCCATCCCCCAAGCTTTCAGCGACGCCCACAATCCGCGATCGAGTCGAAAGCGATCGACCGGCGCCGCCGAATTAATGGCGCGGATGCGGGTGAGCCGCACGCCGGTCCATTGGAACGCGCATTTCTCCAGCACGCGGCGGGACGCCGGATTGCTGACGCGCGCGCCGGCCCGGAGTGTTTCGTGTTCAAGCTCGCCGAACGCGTAGTCGATCAGCGCACGCGCAGCTTCGGTGGCAAAGCCCTGGTCCCAATAGGGCGCTCCGAGCCAATAGCCCAGCTCCGGCCCGTCCTCCTGCGGATCAAGCCCGCAAGCACCGATGAGCCGGTCACCGAGCATCATGACAAAGCAGGTTTCGCCGTCGCGCCGGTTGACCGACGCAACGAATTCTTCCGCATCGGCGGCGCTATACGGATGCGGGATGCGGGCCGTGTTCGCGGCAATGCGACGGTCGTTAGCCAAGGCGGCAATCGTCTTTGCGTCGCCGCGAGACGGCGCACGCAGTGTAAGCCGCTCGGTCTCAAGAACGGGAAGGGTGTTCTTGCGCCGGGTCTGATCGACGCTGCCTTCCAACAGGGTCATGACGGGCTCCTGCAAACAAATCGAAAGGGGGAGCCGGCAAACCGGTCTCCCCCTTTTCGAAGCCCATTTGGGCCCGCCGGTTCGACTGGATGCCGGCGGACTCATATGATCCACCGTATTATTGGGCCGTAGCCGCCTCCGTCATCGGAAGTACAGATACGAAGACCCGGCCCTTGGCTTTGCTACGGAACTCAACGCGACCATTGACGAGCGCAAACAGCGTGTGGTCCCGGCCGACGCCCACATTGCGGCCGGCGTGCCACTTGGTGCCGCGTTGGCGCGCGATAATGTTGCCGGCAACGACGTCTTCGCCGCCGAAAATCTTGATACCCAAGCGTTGACCGCCTGAGTCGCGGCCGTTACGCGAAGATCCGCCTGCTTTCTTGTGAGCCATCGCTCAAACCTTTCCTGACCGTTACCTACACCGGATTCGTGACAAAAACATCACCACATCCGGTCATTTTTTCGGCTTAGCCTTCGGGCGAGCGGCCGATTTTTTCGCTTTGGCCGCCTTAGCTTTTGGCGTCTGGTCTGCGGTATCGTCCGCAGTATCCGCGGCCGAAGATTCGAGTGCCGCAGAAGCTTCAACCTTGGGCGTTGACGCGCGCTTTGGCCGCGGCGGAGGCGTTTGGCTCGGTTTTTTACCGTCGGTGAGAATCTCGGTGATACGCAGCAGCGTAAATTCCTGGCGATGGCCGCGTTTGCGACGCGAATTCTTTCTCCGCCGCTTCTTAAACGCGATGATCTTTGGACCGCGCGATTGGTCGAGTACTTCAGCGGCAACTGTCGCGCCGGCGACGGTTGGGGCGCCGAGCGCTATGCTGTCGCCACCGACGACCAAAACCTCGCCGAACTCAACAATCTCGCCGGGCTCGCCCTTGACCTTCTCGATCTTGAGCACGTCCTCGGCGGCCACCCGGTATTGCTTACCGCCGGTTTTAAAGACCGCGAACATCTTTTGTCCTCGTGTTCGACCCCGGTGCTCGGAAAATGCATCCGGACCGGCTTTTTGCAGTCAATTCTGCTGGTGAATTTTAGGGCGCGCGCCGGCAAACCTTAACGGCAGCCCAGCGCACCCGCGTCCTTATGACGGGGCTGTAACCCGCTGTCAAGAAAAGCAAAGCTGACGTCAACGAGGTGCATAGCCGGGCCGTTCTCCTCGCGGACAAGCTTTCGCGTCCTGTGATAAGAGAGCCCCGACAAAACAGGAGCTTGGCATGGCCACGAACGGGAAAGACAACAAACCGAAGATCGGCTGGATTGGTGCAGGCCGCATGGGCATCCCGATGGCCGAGCGGCTGATCAAGGCCGGCTATGACGTCACCATCTGGAACCGGACCCGTGCCAAGGCCGATCCGCTTGCAAAAGCTGGCGGGAAGCTGGTCGATCATCTCTCGGAATTGAAGAACGTCGATGTGTTGTTCTCCATCGTCGCCACCGGCAAGGATGTTCAGGAGGTGCTGTACGGCAAGAATGGCGTCTGCAGTCAGGGCGGCAAGGTGCCGCCGACGGTGGTCGATTGCTCCACCATTGCGGTCGAGGAATCGGCCGCAATTCGCGACAAGCTTCAGCAACTGGGCTCCAAATTTGTCGCCGCACCGGTCAGCGGCAATGCCAAGGTAATCAAGGCTGGCAAGCTCTCCGCGGTCGTCTCGGGCGAGGAGGCGGCCTGCAAGGCGGTGATGCCGCTGATCGAGGTATTCGCCCCGCGAGGGGTTTCGTATGTCGGCGACGGTGAACTCGCGCGCGTGTGCAAGATCGCCCACAACGTTATGCTCGGCGTGATCATCGAGAATCTGATCGAGATGACGCTCTTGACCAACAAGATGGGCGTCCCGCGTCACGCCTGGCTGGCCTTCCTCAATAACAGCGCCATGGGTTCGATGTTCACACGCTATAAATCGCCGGCGCTGATCAACCTGGACTGGACCACGACGTTCACGCCTGAGCTGTTGCGCAAAGACCTCGATCTCGGCCTTGAGCTTGGCCGCGAGATCGATGTGCCGCTGCCGGTAACAGCGGCTGCGCGCGAAGTGCTGCAAGGCCATTTCGGCGCCGCCACGTTGCAGAAGAATCCGGAGGAGTATTTGCAGAAGGATTTTGCTGCGCTCGCTGAAACCATGGCGCTCGCCGCCGGCATGAAGCTCGAAAGCGAGAACAAGAATGTGCCGACTGGACTAGAGAGCTAATTCGTCGTTCCGCTCACGGCGCGCGGATGATCCGAAGAATTATTTGACGTCGGTGCGGACGCTGATCGCCATCTGCCACTGGCCATTGCGCCGGACCCACACGCGCGCTGCGCGGTACGGCGGCCGCGAATTGTCCGGCAGTATCTGAGACGCGGTCATCGCCGCGCCATCGCCGTAAACTGCGAGCCGCATCGTTTCAATTTCGCCGACAGTCACCGCGCTGTTGGCTTCTTTTTGACGTTCGATCGCAGCGATCCGTTCCGCCTTCGGCACCGGGGCCTGACCGCTCCCGTAACGCACGAACTCGTCGGCGACATGTTTGCTCCATTCGGCGGCGTCGTGAGCCACGACTGCCTTCTCAATCGCCTGGAACGCAAGAACAATCTCCTGCTCGGCTGGGGAGCGCACGCGATAGGGGATTGTCTGGCATGGATTTCGGCATTCGACCGGGTGCGGCTCGATAGAAGGCTGAGCATGGCCAATATGGGCAACCGGAGCATCTGCGGCGGCCATCATGGCCTCCTGAATCAGCAACGCGCGCCAGGTGCCCTTTTGTTTGGCCCAGATGTCGAGGAAAACCACCGCGGTATCGGGCGCCGGAATGCGATGGCCAATCACCGTGGCAAGACGGCCATAGAGACGTACCGACGGGTCGTCGGCGGATGCTGCCGCATGGCTCTTGAGATCGGATAGAAAATCCCTGCGCGTCCCGCTCTTGCCGTTGGCGTCGATGAAGCTGAATTGCAGAGCCAGAAGCCGGCGGGCGGCGGTTTTGTCGCCAGCGCGCATGGTGTCGGCGAGCGCGCCGTCGGCGGCGAGCACCAGCGCTTCATCGCCCGCGATCGTCTGTGCCCTTGGTTCAGTTTTGGAGAACGCGAAAGCGGCGACGAAAACGGCCGCGACGAGGGCACCCAGCCACCCCCAACGCATGGCCTGCCGCAGCGCCGCCACGGTTGCTGCCGACTTGCCCCTCTGCTGGGCCCCCACCATAGCGACGCTACGAACTCCACCCCCGACAGTCCGCCAGCCCGAGGGACTGTCGCGACGATACAATGCATTTTCCCCGAAAACGCTCAAGCTGTCGGGTTCGCGACGCCGCGCTGTGCTCAAAGCAATGCAGCGTCAAGGTTGGAGGCCAATCAGAGGTTTTAGTGACAATTCCAACCCTCGCAAGCCGCTTTGGGCTTGCGGTGGTAATGGTGGTGAACCTTATGCTTGCGGCTCATCGCAAGTCGGCACGCTTCACTGAGTTGCGGACGCTTTGCGATCATGCATTTGGTGATCTTCGGCACATCTGGAATAAAGTCGGAACAAAGCCGCATCGCATCCGGCGCGCAGGCTTGGCGTTCTTCTGGAGTTCCTTGGGCAGCGGCGCTGCCCAAGCTTGCGAGAAGTAGCCCGGCCGGCAACGCCAGCCAGCAGACAAGATGCGCTCTGCGCAGCATGCACTGGTTTCCTTTTATGCGCAGGACCACCCCGCCGCGGCGCACCCTAGTGCATGATGCTCACAAGGGGAAACCGGTTTTGGGGGAGGGCGGTGCGCCGCGATGAGGAACCCGCCGAGAGGACCATTTCGTGGGAAACGACGACATCCAGCGAGCAGAGCGCAGCCTCTGGTTAGCGACGTGCCGCGTCCTTTTCCTACTTTGAATCAGGTTGTGGCGAAAGTGAGCCGAGATGGCCGGCGCGCCTTAGCGGGAGCCCCAGGCAAAGCCTGACCTGGCGTGCTCGCGTTTGCCGATATTCTGGTCGCATTGCTCGATCGCGCGTTCCGTGACTTCGCCGGTCATGTTGTCGAAAGCAAGGTGCCGGCAAAACGCTCCGTCGGGCATCGTATAGACAATTTCGCCGACCCGGTTCGCCTCGCGGTCACTGGCGGCCGACTGTAGCAGCGGATCTATTACGGCACGCCCGCCAACCAGCAATGCGCCCGTCAGCAGCAAAAGAAACAACGACAGGACGATGCCGGTGCGCACCGCCTTGGCGTGCTGTTCATCGCGCCGCGCACGTATCGACCAGTTCTCGAGCTTGCGCACGCTGACATGCTTGACCGCTTCGGCCAGCCACTCCGCTCTGGTTCCGGCATGTTGCTCGACGCGCATGACGCCATGAAGCGAGAAAACGGTTGAATAGCCGATAAATAATTATCTTGGATTTGAACGAATGCGGGAGTCGCCCAAAGCCGGCAGGGCCGTTACGACGGGGCGCCGCGAGCCTTTTTTGGAATGGCTTCGTGAACACCATCGAATAGTGCTGCGCTGCTTTCGAACTCAAGCGGGTCCAACACCTCTGCAACGGCTCTCGTTAACTCGCCCACCAACAGCTCGCGGAAAGGCCCCGCAAAGCGGTGCCGAGCCAAAGTCTCCGCGATCGCGGCGGCAAATTGGTCGATTATGGTCTCGTCCAGAGCCATCCGCAGAAGTTGTATCATAGTATGACGACTCTTAAAAGTAGCAGTCCGTCCCTTCTTCAACCTTTCCACCGCCGGAAAATGCGCCCGCGAAATCGATGGAACCTGCCTTCCATGCCCGATGTGTGAAGTGAGATAATTGATCGCAAGAACCAACGTCCGCCGAAATGAGGGAGGAAACGTTTGCTCACAGCCGCCCGTAACGAAATGCTCACCAGGGTTGGCGCCGGCACGCCGATGGGTGAACTCCTGCGCCGCTATTGGCAACCGATCGCGGGCGCAAGTGAACTTGATGCTAATCCAATCAAGCCGGTACGCATTATGGGTGAGGACCTTGTCCTCTACCGCGACCACAGCCGGCGTTTCGGTCTCATCGACCGGCACTGTCCACACCGGCGCGCCGATTTGGCCTACGGGTGGGTGGAGAAAACCGGTATCCGCTGCAGCTACCATGGCTGGTTGATGGACGAAGCTGGCCGCTGTGTGGAGCAACCTTACGAGGACATTGCCAGTTCCAAGCCATCACGCGCTGGCTGCGAGGCCAAAGCCTATCCGGTCAAGGAGTGCGCGGGCCTCATCTTTGCGTATCTTGGCCCGAAACCTGCGCCCGAACTGCCGGTGTGGGAGCCTTTCACCTGGCCCAACGGCTTTCGTGAGGTCGTGCTCGCCGACGTGCCCTGCAATTGGTTTCAGTGCCAGGAGAACTCGATTGATCCGGTGCATTTTGAGTGGATGCACGACAATTGGGGTAGCCGGCAGCGCGGCAATGATCGAAACGCCGCGCCCAAACATCTCAAATTGAAATTTGAGGAATTCGAGCACGGCTTCGTCTACAAGCGCGTGCGCGAAGGTCAAAGTGAAGAGGATCGCTATTGGACGGTCGGGCGCGTCGCGTTGTGGCCTAACGGTTTCTATCTCGGCAGCCATTTCGAGTGGCGCGTGCCGGTCGACGACGAGAACACGCTGAGCGTCGCCTGGTTTTTCATGCGCGTGCCAAAAGGCCGTGAACCCTACGATCAGCCGCGCGTGCCGACCTGGGTGAGCCCGCTTAAAGACGAAAGTGGACGGTTGATTACCAGCCACATCATCAATCAGGATATCGTCGCCTGGACCGGCCAGGGCCGCATCGCCGACCGTACCAAAGAGAATCTGCGGTCGAGCGATATCGGCATCACCATGATGCGCAAGCGTTTCTTTGCGGAGATGGAGGCGATGGCTGCCGGCAACGAACCCGGCGGCATTATCCGCAGCGCCAACGCCGCACAGTGCATTTCGCTGCCAAACATGGCGCGTGAACTCAACACCGAGGGGGTTTCGCTGGCCGAATTTGAGAAGCACCCGCTTCTTAGCCTGCGCCTGAAGGATTTTCGCTTCCATTACGGTCAACCGCCGGAAGTGCGACAAGCCTTTATCGCAGCGATGGGGATTGGGAGGTGATGGGGATTGGGAGATAGTGAAAGCGACCGGTACAAAACCGGGAATTATTTTATCGGCATACGACAAATCCGATTGATCGAAGTCAATTTTCAATCACGCGCCAACGATAACTTTCCAAGGCATCCAGCCACCGGCTAATGAGAAACATGCGCACCCAAGTCGCCATTATCGGCGCCGGCCCTTCAGGTCTGCTGCTCGGCCAGCTCCTCCACAAACACGGCATCGACAACGTCATTCTCGAGCGGCAAACCGGCGAATACGTTCTTGAGCGGGTGCGTGCGGGAGTCATCGAGCAAGTCACGATGGATCTGCTCGACGAGGCCGGCGTCGGTGTCCGCATGCACGAAGACGGGCTGCTGCATGAGGGTGTGCAAATCTGCGTGAACGGTGTACGTCACCGCATTTCTTTCAAGGACATGACCGGCAAGTCGGTGATGGTCTATGGGCAGACCGAGATTACCAAGGACCTCATGGACGGCCGCGCCGCGGTTGGCGCGCCAACGATCTACGCCGCTTACGACGTCAGCTTGCATGGCATCTTGAGCGACACGCCGCACGTGACTTTTCGCGCCGACGGCAAAGTCCAGCAGATCGAATGCGACTTTATTGCCGGCTGCGACGGCTTTCACGGCGTCAGCCGCAAGAGTGCCCCCCACGCGGCAATCGTCACGCACGAGCGCGTCTATCCGCTCGGCTGGCTCGGCATATTGACCGATACGCCGCCGGTCTCGGAAGAACTGATCTATGTGCGCCACCCGCTTGGGTTCGCGCTTTGCTCGATGCGAACGCCGACGCGCAGCCGCTACTATCTGCAATGCAGTCTCGCCGAGGACATCGAATCCTGGCCGGATGAGCGCTTCTGGGAGGAGCTTAAGCCCCGGCTGGACGAGGAGGCACGCGATCGTCTGGTCACCGGCCCGTCGATCGAAAAGAGTATTGCGCCGCTGCGGAGCTTTGTTGCCGAACCGATGCGTTTTGGCCGACTGTTTCTTGCTGGCGATGCCGCCCACATCGTGCCGCCGACTGGCGCGAAGGGGCTCAATCTCGCGGCCAGCGACGTGCGCTACCTTTCACAAGCGCTGATCGAGTACTATGCCGAAAAATCCGAAGCGGGCTTGAAGCACTATTCCGATCGCGCATTGGCGCGAATTTGGAAGGCCGAACGCTTCTCCTGGTGGATGACGATGCTGCTGCATCGGATCTCCGAAGACCCGTTTGATCAAAAGATTCAACTGGCGGAGCTTGACTATCTCTTCCGCTCCAAGGCGGCGGCGACGGTGTTTGCTGAAAACTACGTTGGCCTTCCGTACTGATCCAGACCTTAAGTTTGCCGCGTTTTCTGTTATTTTTGAGCGGTTCGGCAACGGTCGCCCCGCCCGCGCTAAAGCCAGCGGTTCCGAGCTGGAACCAAGGTTAGCCCGTGGCGTTTTAGGCCGAGGATGCAAGTTCCGCGGGTCCTGATGAAATTGTTCGCAGTTTACAGCGCGTCTGCACTGGCTTTTCTGGTCGCCGTCGGCGCGGCGCAGGCCGATCCGAGAGGCCTTTGGCTTGCCCAGGACGGAGCGAGGGTGCGCGTTACGGACTGTGGCAGCGGGCTATGCGGTATCATTGCAAGCCCCAAATCGGACATTGATCCGTCGACTGGCGCGTCGTGGACTGACAAGCACAATCCCGATCCCAGCAAGCGCGGGCTGCCGTTGGTCGGTGTGGAGGTCTTTGCAATGGTGCCGGATGGCCCGGGAAAATGGTCGGGATCACTCTACAATACGGATAATGGTCAAACCTATTCAGGACACGTCGTCGAACTCGATAACAATACCATCCGGGTCGAAGGCTGTGTCCTCATTTGCGGCGGCCAGAATATGAGACGCATTAAATAGCGAGGCGACCTCGTCAACCGCACGGCGGAAGCTGCCTGATCCTGATCCGACGGCAGCTCCGATTTCAGGCGGCCTTCCTTCCCCATAATTCTTGCGAGGCAATCCTTGCGCCTTCGGCGAGTGCCTCAAGCTTGGCCCACATAATCGAGGGATGCACGCGCCGCACATAAGGCGATTGCGCGAAGCCGCAATCGGTACCGCCAATGACGTTTTCGCGCCCAACCAGCTTGGCGAGACGGGTGAGCCGTTCGGCGACCAGCTCCGGGTGTTCGACGACATTGGTCACGTGGCTGATAACGCCGGGAATAAGCTTGCGGCCGGCGGGCAATTTTATGCTTTCCCAGACGCGCCACTCATGTTCGTGACGCGGATTTCCCATTTCTATGCAGTAACCGCCGGCCTTTACCTTGAGGACCAGGTCGACGATGTCCTTGAGCGGCACATCGGTGACGTGTGGAGTATTAAAGCTGCCCCAGCAGATGTGGTAGCGGATACGATCCTCAGGCAATCCGGCAATGGCGTGATTGAGCGCGTCGATGCGCACCGCCGCCCATTTTCGATATTGCGGCATCTGGTCGGCCGTGAACGCCACGTCGTACATATAAGGCAGGAACGCGTCGTCGATCTGAACGATCAACCCGGCATCGACGATGGCTTTGTATTCCTCGCGCAAGGCTTCGGCGAGCTTGAACAGGAACTCCTTGTCGTCCTTGTAGTATTCGTTTTTTGAGCGGGGAACGGCGCTTGCCGGCGCAACCACCGGCAGGAAGGCGTCGGTGACGGAGGCGCCTTTCAGCGCGGCCTTGAAGATGGCGATGTCTTTCTGGACCGCTGCCTGGCCTTTGTAAGCGATCGGGCCGACACAAACCGCCGTTCCACGCTTCGGCAGCTTCTGCGTCGGAAAGTATTCGGCGTAGAAGTCCGGAAATAATTGCAGATCGCGGCCGGCGCCGCGCGCGGTCTCGATCGCCCGCTCCTCGATGCCGGAAAGACGATCGAGGATGTAGAACGACCAGCTGCGGAATTTGCCGAACTCGCCGTCGCTGACGATGTCGACGCCGGCCTGCTGTTGCCGCCTGACAACCTCGGCGACGCTATCGGCCAGGCAGCGGTCGAACGCCGCTTGATCAATTTTGACGCCGTTGTCGATCGCCTCGATATATCTGGTTAGCTCGGGCGGCCGCACCAAACTGCCGACATGTGTGGTGAGGATGCGATCGAAGCTTGTTGCCATAGTGCCGAACCTCCCAGGGCGGCACAAAAGGCCGCTTGTGACAAGACTGCGTAGTATAAGTTATTTCGACTCGGCTTCGTAGACGCCGTTCCAGTCGGACGGTGGCGGGTCGATTTGATAGGCCTCCATCCGTTCATTGTACATGTCATAGAGACCGGCAACACCGAAACCGTTGGCGACCTTGCGGCAGCGATCAATCAAGCTCTTGGCCTCGTCCCATTGCTGCTTGCGATAGGCCGCAAGCATTTGAGAGTGGAGATCGCGCAACTGCCCGCAACGCGGATCCTGTTCGACTTCAATTGGCCCGAGCACGGTGTAAACCACTTCCGGCTGTTTCTTGCCCTTCACCTGAATGAGGTCGATCTCCATGGTGGCGTATTTGCTTTTGGCGCCCTCCGCGGTGCGTGAACCGATCACCATCGAGAGCCGATAGTCTTTAGTGCGCGACTCCAGCCGCGAGGCAAGGTTGACGGTATCGCCCAGCACCGAATAGTTGAAGCGGAAGTCGGAGCCCATGTTGCCGACAACGCACGGGCCGCTGTTGAGCCCGATGCCAATGCGCAGCGGCATATAAACGCCGCCGTTGGCCTCCGCTTCGCGCTTGAGTTCGACGTTCAGGTCCTCGGCGCGGCTCAACATTTCCAGCGCCGCGGCGCAGGCATGTGCCTCGTGCTCGCGGTCGTCGAGCGGCGCGTTCCAGAACGCCATGATGGCGTCGCCGATGTACTTGTCGATCGTGCCGCTATGCTCGATGATGGCGTTGGTCAGCGGCGTGAGGAAGCGATTCATCAGGTGCGTGAGACCCTGCGGATCGTCCTTATAGTGCTCGGAGATAGTGGTGAAGCCGCGTACGTCGCTGAACAGAATGGTCATGCGACGTTCTTCGCCGCCGAGCACCAGTTTTTCCGGAGATTTCGCCAACTGTTCGACCAACGGCGGCGACAGGTAAAACCCGAACGCCGAGCGGATCTGGTGGCGTTGCCGCTGTTCGCGGAAGTAGTTCACGAACGTCAGCACAAGATAAATCAGCCAGCTCGACATCAGCGGATAGGTGAAGTCGATCAGCAGATTGTCGGCGGCAAAGAAGTACCACGACATGCCGATGAGGCCCGCGATCAACAGAGCCCCGAGCGCGGCGACGATTGCGGCCGGTAACAGCGGTGCGGCGATAATGATCGCCAGGCCGAGGACTACCGCGGTGACGATCTCGGCCCCGATCGCCCAACTTGGCGCCGAAAGCAGCGTGTTGGTCAAAACATTCTCGATGACCTGGGCATGCACCTCGACGCCTGGGATCACCGAATCGAGTGGCGTGGTCCTGAGATCCAGGAGGCCGATGGCCGACGTGCCGATCAGAACCAGCTTGCCTCGGATACGGTCGTCTGGCGCGCGGCCTTGCAAGACGTCTCTGGCCGATACATAGCGCTGTGGATCGGTGTGATTGAAATAGATCCATAGTCGGCCCTCGCGGTCGGTAGGCAGCCGAAAGCGGCTGAAGCTGACGCCTCGAATGCCGTTTTTGTCGGAGCGAATAACCGGCGAGTTGGAGTTGGTCGCCACCCGCAGCATTTCCAGCGCCAGTGAGGGAACAAACGCGTTTCCGGCGTGCATGATCACCGGGGCGCGCCTGACGATTCCGTCGCGCTCATCGGCCTCGGTGAAGACACCGGCGCCGGCAGCGGCTTTTTCAAGGATCGGAATATTGGTCACGAGGCTTGGAAACGAGACCAGAAAAGTGCGCGGGTCCGGAGCGCCTTTGGTGGTGATGACGCCGTAGCCGGATCCCTCGATCGCGATATCGTCGGAGCGGCTGTCGGACACCGACTCGCCGAGCACGACCCGCGAGCGGCGAATCGCCGCAGCAAAGATCTCATCATTGCTGGGCAGGCTGCGCAAACGCGCGCGCGTCGCATCGTCGAGATCGCGCAGCGTCAGTGCCACGAGGTTGGGCGACAGCTGGTCGGGCTCGGCGAAGACCGCGTCGAAGCCGATGGCGACGGCACCCATGTCGGTGAGGCGGTCGACCAGATCGGCCAAGATCGTGCGCGGCCACGGCCACTGTCCGATCTGCTTTAGGCTCTCCTCGTTGATGTCGACAATGACGACCGGTCGTACCGTCTGCTCGCGCGGGCGCAAAATCTGGAAATGATCGAACGTCCGCAGCCGCACCTCCTGTAACAGCCGCGGGTCGGCGATTCGCAACGGCACCAGCCCAAACAGGAGCGCAACGCAGACGGCTCGGGCGATCCCGAATTGGCGCGCCCAGCGGGCGATACGCTTCATGGTTCAACGGCCCTGCTCTGCACGGGCCAATATTATAGCAGGCAGACGGCCTACGGGGAGAATCCAGGTTCGCGCAGCATGCGTCCGGAAACGATGATCTTACTTTTCCCGGAAGGCGCGCATCAGTTGATCGCGCAGCGGCTTGACCAGGTACGAAATCATGGTGCGTTCGCCGGTCTGGATGAAGGCTTCAACCGGCATACCCGGGGTCAGTTTGACGTCGCCGAGCCGCCCGATCTCGTCGGCCGTCATCGAGATGCGGACCAGATAGTAGCTCTGCCCGGTGCGCTGATCGGTGGTGGTATCTGCGGCGATCCGCACCACTGTTCCGTTCAGCTCGGGTGTCGTTCGCATATTGAACGCCGAGAAGCGAAGCACGACCGGTTGGCCAAACTGCACCTGATCGATGTCCTTGGGATCGACCTTGGCCTCTACCAACAGATTATCGGACTCGGGCACAATGAGCATGACGGTGTCGCCGGCAGCGATGACGCCGCCGACAGTATTGACCGTCGACTGGAACACGACGCCGTCTTGTGGCGCACGCAGATCGGTACGTTTGAGCTGATCTTCCGCGGTCACCTTGCGTTCGACGTATTCGCCGATCTTGCTGTCGGTATCGCGCAACTCCTTGGCGACGTCGCTGCTTAGTTCCTGATCGACCTGAATGATTTGCAGTTGCGTCTCGACGATTTTGCCCTTTGCTTCGGCCGCGGAGGCAATAAGCTGGCCTCGCTCGCCCTGTAAACGCGCCGCCTCGCGTTCGAGCGAAGTAAGCCGGTTGATCTGCACCAGATTCTTCGCCCACAGATCGCGCACACCCTGGAGTTCCTGATCGATCAGCGACATTTCCTTGGCCTTGGCGTCCTGCTGAGCGGTCAGTCCGGCGATCTGCTCATTCAATTGTTTGATACGCTGCTGCAATTGATCTTTTTGCCCCAGTCGTGCGTTGCGCCGCAGGTCGAATAACTTGCGTTCGCTCGACAGCGCTTCTCGCACGTCCGGGTCATCGCCCCGATTGGCGAGTTCCTTCGGTACAGCGACGGCATCGGCGCCGTCGCGTTCGGCGGCGAGACGCGCTCGGCGCGCATAAAGCTCGGTGAGGCCCTTGGTGACAATCGCCAAGTTGGCGCGTGTTACGGTCTCGTCAAGGCGGACAAGAATGTCGCCCGCTTTGACGTGATCGCCCTCGCGCACGCGAACCTCACCAACGACGCCGCCGGTCGGATGCTGCACCTTCTTGACGTTGGAATCGACGACCAGGGAACCCTGTGCGATCAGCGCGCCGGAAATCTCGGCCGTCGACGCCCAGCCGCCAAGTCCAACGGCAAGAAACACCACGACCGCACATCCCACGACGATGTGCCGGTGGATTGACGCCGACCAGACTGCCCGCGGCTGGCCGCTCATCCGACGCCCCCTCCCTGTTCCGGCACGACTTTCAGCGCGCGCGGCGGCGTAGTTGGCTGGATGACACGATTGAGGATTTCCTCTTTCGGTCCGAACTGTTGCTGGCGACCCTTGGCCATCACCAGAATGTAGTCAACGCCGGCGATAGCGCTAGGACGATGAGCGACCACGATGGCGATGCCGCCCCGCGCGCGAACGCCGAGAATGGCCCGGGTCAGCGCCTCGTCGCCTTCGGCATCGAGATTGGAATTGGGCTCGTCGAGCACCACCAGGAACGGATCGCGGTATAGCGCCCGTGCCAGCGCAATGCGCTGGGCCTGACCGGCTGACAAGGCGCTGCCGTGATCGCCGACGCTGGTCTCGTAGCCGTTCGGCAGGTTGACGATAAGGTCATGAACGCCGGCTGCCTTGGCCGCGGCAAGCACCGCCTCGGCGTTGGGTGGGTCCTCGAATCGGGCGATATTCTGCGCCACATTGCCGGGAAACAGTTCGACATCCTGCGGCAAATAGCCGATGTGCCGCCCGAGCGCCTCCGGCGACCATTGTTCAAGCGTAGCGCCATCAAGACGCACGCTGCCGCGTGCCGGCGTCCACACGCCAACCAGCATGCGCGCCAGCGACGATTTTCCAGAAGCCGTCGGGCCAATCACGCCGAGCGCCTTGCCGGCTGCGAGCGTGAAATTCACATCCTGGCATACGATCTTCTGCTCGCCTGGCGGATTGACCGCCGCGTTTTGCACAAGCAGCGTCTTGGTCGGGGGCTGGAGCGCCATCGGTTCGGTGCGTGCCGGCAGATGTCCGAGCAATCGCGACAACCGGTGCCAGCTTTGCCGCGCGGCAACGAAGCCCCGCCAGTTGGCGATGGCAAGATCGACCGGCGCCAGCGCCCGTCCGCCGAGAATCGAGCCGGCAATGATGATGCCGGGCGTGGATTCCTGATGAATCACCAGCCACGCACCAACCGCCAGAATGGCCGACTGCAGCAATAGCCGCAGAACCTTCGAGAAGGCGCCAAGCCCGCCGACGACATCGCTCGCCTGGCCGCTCGACACGACATAATTCTGATTGAGATTGTTCCAGCGTTG
>Ga0335078_10004081_pt1 | contig 21683 bp, 22 predicted proteins | sample Lox_Sample_32_FD_206711 | JGI IMG/M metagenome (GOLD analysis project Ga0335078, IMG submission 206711) | Soil microbial communities from Loxahatchee National Wildlife Refuge, Florida, United States - Lox_Sample_3.2 | ecosystem: Environmental > Terrestrial > Soil > Wetlands | place: USA...
GCCGGCCCTGCTCGACGCGCCGGACTATCCCGACATCGTCTTCGCCGGCCGCGGCCCGCGACCGGACGGCTCGGGCTGGCTGCTTCCCGGCACGGTGACCGCGCACGGGGTCACCAACCCGGTCGAGGTCCGGCTCGCGCTCAGCGCGGTCGAGGACGGCGTCGTCCGCTTCCACGCCGCGGCCACGCTCGACCGCACCCGGTTCGGGATCACGAAGAAGAAGGGGATGGTGGGACGTACCGTCGACCTCACTGTCGAGGCCGCCTGCCTGCCCGCGTGACCGGCTGCCCGTCCCGGTGGCTTGCTGTCCGCGGTCACGGGCATGGCTTCTTACCGCGGCGCGGCCCTTCAAACCACTCCGGGCGCGCCGGAGCCGGCGCCTCGTGACCGGGGGCGTAACGTGCTGTTACATGTCCGGCCGCCGACCCGCGAAGGATGTCATCGATGGCTGACCCGGTGCACCTCAGCAACCATCACCGCACGACGCTGCGGCAGCTATTCGAGCATCCGGTGAGCCACAACATCGAGTGGCGGGCGGTGCTGTCCCTGCTAAAGGCGATCGGCTCGGTCGAGGAGCACCGTGAGGGCAAGGTGGCGGTGACGGTCGGCTCGCAGACCGAGTTCTTCGAGACCGCCCGGCAGAAGGACCTCGACGTCCAGGAGGTGCTGGACCTGCGCCGGCTGCTGAGCTCGGCCGGCTACGGCCCCGGCGACGCGCAGGCCGAGACCGGCGACACCGGTGCCGGGTAGCGAATCCTGCCTTGATCCGTTAGGACGGTCTTCTGTCAGTCATAGTGACTGACAGGCGTCCGCTATAACGGATCATGACCCGGTCGGCGGAGCCAGCGGGGCGTGCGGGGCTAGAGGGGCCACCGGGATGGCGGCACTCGGGCGCGGCCGGCTGAGCGGCGGCGGCGACCGGCGTTAGCCGGACCAGATCGCGTCGAACTCGGCGGCGTCGAGCGGCAGCAGCCAGCAGGCGGCGATACGGCCGTCGCGGATCTCGTAGAGGCCCACGGTGGACCAGGTCCGCGGCCGGCCCGCGATCGTCGCCAGTCCCATCGGTCAGCGCCGCCACCCGCTCGCCCTCCCCGGCCAGCACGTCACGGCGGTGCATCCGGAACGTCGCGTCGGCCAGGGCCCGGCGCCGGGTGAAATAGCCGAGCACCGCATCGAGACCGCGGTAAGTCCCGGCGATCGCGTTGCGGCCGGGGACGGTCCAGGTGATGTTGTCGGCGAGCAGGTCTCGCAGTGCCCGGCCGTCGCCGCCGCCGTAGAACTCGTTCTGCGCCTCGTGCAGCCGCGCCAGCAGTGCCGTCGCCCCGGCCCGGTCCACCTCACGCCTCCCGTTCCGGCACCGCGAAGATCATCCGGGAGTTCGCCAGGTCGTAGGTTGTCGTGAAGTTGCGCAGGAACCGGTCGCCGACCAGGCCGTCGTAGATGATCTGCTGGAACATCACGTCGGGATCGGTCGTGCGGATCACCGGCGCGGCCGTCACGCTGACGTCCCCCCTGATCGTGGCGAAATAGCGGACGAAGGCGCGCCCGGTCTCGTCCTGCCCCTCGGCGGTGCGGCTGGCCTGCTCGCGCAGGTCGATCCCGGCATGGGCGGCCAGCGGGGTGTTGAGGATGAGAACGTCGCTCCCGGTATCGACCTCGACCGTGATCGGGTGCCCGCTGGGCAGGTCGAGGCCGAGCCGCAGGTCGGTAGAGCAGCCGTCGCGGTGGACCTGCACGGGGACGGCCGCGCCGGCCGCGGCACGGCGGGCCAGCGAATCCCCGTCCTCCACGACGACCAGCCCGGCGGCGTAGTCGATGGTCACCGGCGTCGCGCGGAAGTAGCTGAGCGACAGGAACCCGTCGATCCCGGTGAGGCCGGCCATGGCACTCATGTCGAAGATCCCGGCCGGGACGTCGCGGCCGTGGCACGACCCGAAGTCGAGCGATGCCACCGAGCCCAGGGGGATCGACAGCTCCTGGCCGGACATCCTGCGGCCGCGGAACTCCGGCCCGTCCGGCTCGCAGCCGATCCGGGCCGCCAGCGCCTCGGAGATCAGGTTCACCCCGATCCCGGTGTCGAGGATGAACCTGGCCTCGAGGCCGCCGGCCCGGACGGGCACGGTCAGGAGATGGGCAAGGTACTCAAATGCCACCTCATCGGTCACAGCGCGACGCTACCGGATCGGGCTGGCGCTGGTCTCCGGGCCGCCCGGGCGCCCGCGCATCACCAAGTTGACAGGCGACCCGGCCCGGCCGCCGCATCGACGTTGTCGAGCAGCGCCTCGAGGGTCCGGTCGTGGTCTTCATCCGCTCTCCTCGCTGAGACCAGTCGTGTCCAAGACGCCATCTCTGGCCATCGTGTGACAGCACGGCCCCGGATCGCGGCGGGCCGCGCTCAACGCGGGCGTCGTCACCACCGCCCTGGCCGCAGTAGCGTTCACCACCGGCATCATCTGCCGGCTGACCGCCGCCACCACGGCCGGGCGGCAGGACGTGAGCGGACGGACGGAGGCCCTCATCGGCGCCACCGCGGACGGCACCCTGCGGCTGCTGGTCTTCAACGCCCAGCACGCCGCGCCCGGCCGTGCTCGCCGCCAGGCCGCCTGGATCGCCGGCCAGGACGGCGCCGACGTGGTGGTCATCACCGAGGTCGGCGCCGGCCCGGGCGGGCTGGCCCTGATCGGCGCGCTGCGCGAGCACGGCTATGGCGCGGTGCTGGGCCACGAGCCCGCGGCGCCCGACTACCGCGCGATCCTGGCCGCACGCGGGCCGGACCTGACCGCGGTCCCGAGCGGCATCGACGTGCTCCCTCACCGCGCCCCGGCCGCCGCATTGGACCTGGGCGGTCAGATCATCGGGCTTTTGGGCCTTTACGTTCCGTCTCGCGGCCAGCGGCAGCGTCGCAACGCGAGCAAGCGTGCGTTCCAGCAGTCCGTGACCCGGGCCCTGCCCGGGTTCCTGGCCCGGTTCAGCGGGCCGGTCGTCGTCGCGGGAGATCTCAATGTCGTCGAGCCGGGCCACGTCCCGCACCTGCCGGTCTTCGGGGCCTGGGAGTACGACTTCTACCGCTCGTTCCTGGACGCCGGGATGGCCGACGCCTTCCGCGCCGCCCAGCCGGACGCCGTCGATCACAGCTGGTTCGGCCGCAGCAACGGATACCGCATCGACCACGTGTTCGTGACCGGGCGGCACGTGTCGCAGGTGCGCGATTGCCGCTACCTGCACGCTCCCCGGCACCGGGAACTCACCGACCACGCCGCCATGACCTTGACGCTCGGGCCAGGCGCCGGCGGCGGGCGGTCCGGTTCAGTCTCCCGGCGCGGCGGCGCCGTCGAGGAGTGCCCGCAGGCCGCGCTCGAACCGCTGGTCTAGCTGAGCGGGGTCGCCGATGGACTGCGCGGCCGGGTCGGTGACCAGGCAGCTCAGGTGCGGGAACCGCCCGGTACCGAGCAGGCCCTGGATATAACCGGCGACGGCGGCGGCGTGGTCCTGGTCGGCGCTGTCGCTCCTGGCCTGCACTTCCCCCGAGCGCAGGACGTGACCGAAGACGTAGTCATCGACGATCGCGAGCATGTCGAGCTTGGCCGTCGTGCCGAGCGGAGCGGCGGCCACGGCGGCCAGGGACTGCTCGAAGTGGCGGATGCCGTTGGGCCCGAAGGCGCCGTCCTGGGCGGCGGCGCCCCGTCCTTGCAGCGCCTGCACGGCCCAGGGGTGGCGCAGCAGCGCCGCCCGGGTGGCGCGGGCGATCATGGCGAGCGCCTCGCGCCAGTCGCCGGGCAACTCGCCGTCGGGGACGAGGGACTCGGCCATGATCGCGTCGTCCATGAGCGCGACCAGGTCGCTCTTGGCGCTGATGTAGCGGTAAAGGCTCATGGTCCCGGCGCCGAGCCGGGCGGCGACGCGGCGGATCGAGACCGCGTCGAAACCCTCGGCGTCCGCGATGGCCAGCGCCGCGGCCGCGATCTGCTCGCGGCTGAACCGGGGCTTGCGCGCCCCGGGCTCGGGCCGGGTCCAGATCGGCTGGCTGGCGGGTTCTGCTGGCACGCAGATAGCCTAGCGCCAGTCTATGAGTACGATGTACCCTTAACAGGTACGCCGTACTCATAAGCGAGCTGGGAGGCTTCCTCATGCCGGTGCGAACCATTCGCCTGCTCCACCGCATCGCGGTGGACTGGGCCGCCGATACGTTCGGCCTGCGCGGCCGTTGCGCGCGATCACGCCATGACGATGCCCGTGACCGGGCGCACGCGCTGGCCGCGCGCCTGCCCGCGGCCCTGCACCGCCCCCGCGAACCCCGGGTGCGGCCATGAAGGCGGCCGTGCTGCACGCGCTCGGGCTGGTCCCGTGGTACGAGGAGTTCCCGGAGCCGGTCCCGCAGGACGGCGAGGAGCTGATCGAGGTGACGGCGGCCCCGCTGAACAACATCGACCGGGTCCGCGCGGACGGCTCCCATTACTCGGTCCGCTCTGGCGAGGCCGCCGGTGACCTCCCCGCCGTGACCGGGGTAGTGGGTGCGGGCCGGCGACCCGGCGGGCAGCGGGTGCTGTTCGGCTCCCGGTGCGGGACCATGGCGCAGTACTCGGTGGCCCGCCCCCAGATGACGTTCCCCATCCCCGGCGATCTCGATGACGCGGTCGCCGCGGCCGCGTGGAACCCGGGCTTGTCGGCCTGGCTGGCGTTCGGCTGGCGGTGCCAGCTGGAGCCGGGCCAGAGCGTGCTAGTCCTCGGCGCTACGGGGGTGACCGGCAAGCTCGCCGTGCAGGCCGCGCGGCACTTCGGCGCCGGCCGGGTCGTCGCGGCCGGCCGCAACCAGCAGGCCCTGGACATACTGCCCGAACTCGGCGCGGACGCGACCATCGCGCTGGGCCAGCCCGACGAGGCGGTGGCCGACGCCTTCGCCGCCCAGGCGGGGGAGAGCGGCTATGACGTGGTGCTCGACTACCTGTGGGGGCATCCGACCGAGGTCTTCCTCGGCACGGTGGGTCACTACGACGCGCAGCCCCGGTCCGGCCGGATCCGCCTGCTCCAGGCCGGCGAGATGGCCGGCCCCGTGCTGGCGCTGCCCGCCGAGGTGCTCCGCAGCGCGGGCCTGGAGGTGCTAGGCATGGGTTCCGGCACGATGCCGCCGGCCGACGTGATCACGGGCATGCTGGATGAGTTCCTCGGCCTGCTCGCCGCCGGGAAACTCCGCATCGACATCGACCGCGTCCCGCTGTCGGCCGTCGCCGGGGTATGGCGACGCGACCAGCAGGGCCGCCGCCCGGTCTTCCTCCCGTAACCTTCCCGGCCGGTCTCGGCCCGGCCGCCTCCGGCCACCTGGGCCCCTTGGCATCATGTACCCGTGGACAGCGACTGGGAGCGCTTCGTCGCCCGGTGCCAGCAAGCACTGGGTGAGCTGGTCGAAGGACGATCAGAGCCATTCAAGGCACTCTGGTCACATGCCGATGACGTGGTGATCATGGGCGCGTTCGGCGGTTATGAGCGAGGCTGGCCGCAGGTCAGCGAGCGGCTCGACTGGGCGGCCACGGGCATCAAGGCCGCCGACCGCGTTGCGGAGAACGTCGTGACGGTCGTCGGGGACGACCTCGCCTACACCGTCGACCTGGAGCACATGACCCGCCATGCCGGTGGTCACCCGACGCCGAGGACCTTGCGCTGCACCCAGGCCTACCGCCGTGAGGACGGTGAGTGGAAGGTGATACTTCGCCACGCCGACGAGCTTCCCCGCAATGACGAGGCGCAGAGCTGACTAACGCCACCCCAGTCGGGCCGAACAACGCATTGCCTGCGCCGGCCCGGTCTTCCCGTGTGCTCCTGGCATCCGGCAGACTTCGAGGGGACCGACGGGTCTGGAGGTGGTCCCGGTGACGCTGGCCACGCTGGCGGGGCTCCGATGAGCGGCGCGCCGTCGGGCACCGTAGCGCTGTTGTTCACTGATGTGGAAGGCTCCACCCGGCTGTGGGACGCCGAGCGGGACGCGATGGCGGCCGCCCTGCGCCGCCACGACGAGATCCTGCGAGACGCGATCGAGCAGGCCGGCGGCTACGTTTTCAAGACTGTCGGCGACTCGTTCTGCGCGGCGTTCTCCGCCACCCGGGCCGGCCTCGACGCGGCGCTCGCCGCGCAGCGGAACCTGGCCGCGGAGTCGTGGCCGACCAGCCGGCCGATCGTGGTCCGGATGGGCCTGCACGCCGGGGTGTGCGAGGAGCGCGACGGGGACTACTTCGGGCCGGCGGTGAACCGGACCGCGCGGCTGCTGGCGGTCGCCAGCGGCGGCCAGGTGCTGGTGTCCGGGGTGGCGGCGGAGCTGCTGTCGGACGAGCTGCCCGAGGGCGTCGGCCTGCGGGAGCTCGGGACACACCAGCTGAAGGACCTTAGCCGGCCGGAGCGGATCTACCAGGTCGAGGCGGGGTTCCTGGCCGCGCGGATGGCCGTCCCCGCCGCCAGCCAGCCTGGCCGCGCGGCCGGGCTGCTGGCCTCGCATGCGGACCGGGACCGGGTCGTGGAGGTGCTCAGGGTAGCCGCGGGCGATGGCCGGCTCACCGCTGACGAGCTCGACCAGCGGCTGGAGGCCGCGCTCACCGCTCGCACGCTGGCCGACCTCGAGCCGCTCCTCGACGGCCTGACCGCCGCGGCAGAGGTGCCGGACCTGGTGCGCATCGAGTGCGGCTCCGGCTCCGCCAAGCGGGACGGGTCCTGGGTGGTGCCCCGGCGCCTGGAGATCAACATCGCCAGCGGCGGGGTCCGGCTCGACTTCCGGGAGGCCGTGATCGCGGTGCCGGAGCTGCGAATCGACGCCAGGATCGCCAGCGGCAGCCTGAGGCTCATCACCCGGCCCGGCATCGTGGTGGACGCCGACGACCTGGCCGTCAGCAGCGGCAGCGTCAAGGTGATCCCCCCGGCCGGGCCCGACGCGCCGGTGGAGCTGCGGGTGAAGGTCTCCGGCCGGGTCGGCAGCGGCTCCGTTTCGGCCCGGCCCGCCCGCCGCGGTGGCTGGTGGCGGGCGCTGTGGCAGCGCGTGCTGCGCTGGCTGGGGGGCGAGAGCCGGCCGGCGCTGCCCGCCGCACCGCCATGACCGCACCTCCATGACCGAGCCGCCCTTACCGGGCCGTGGCCCTGGCTCTCAGGGCGAGTCAGCGGGTGCGGGGCCGGCCAGCTCCGCGATCTGCGCGTGCGTGGCGAACCACGGCCGGCCCGGCCCGGCCATCCCGGTGATCACGCTCTCCAGCATCCGCACCAGATAGCCGCGGCCGATGGCCTCGGGATGCATCGTGTAGGTCACCGCCCGGTGGTCCTGGCGGGCCGACTCGAACTCCGCCAGCCAGATCCGCTGCACGGCGGCCGGGTCGGCGAGCAGCCCGCCGTGGTAGGAGGTCCAGCCGAAGTAGGGCCAGTCGCACAGGCTCCAGTGGCCGGGCAGCTCCAGCAGCGGCCCGGTTCCGCTGGTCACCCAGTACGGCCGGTCGTCGGCCATCAGGCTGGCGTCGTAGCGGAAGCCGAGCTCGCCCAGCAGGTCCAGGGTCTCCGGGGTCAGCTCCCAGCCCGGTGACCGGTAGCCGTCCGGCCGGACCCCCAGCTTGCCCAGCGCGGTCAGCCCCTGCTCGAGCTCGGCGCGCTGCGCCGCGGCGTCCAGGCCATCGGTACCCCGGTGCAGGTACCCGTGGTGGCCGACCTCGTGACCGCCCGCCAGGATGGCCTCCACGGCGCCGGGATGCTGATCGGCGGTGTGACCGGGCACGTAAAACGTGGCCGTGACCTCCAGCTCGGCGAGCAGCCCGAGGACCCGGCCCAGCCCCCGGGCCGGGCCGAAGCGGCCCTGCGACAGCATGGTCAGCCGGCGGCCGTACTCGGGGCCCTCGCTGATCCAGGGAGCCTCGCCGTCCACGTCGAACGTCAGGGCCACGGCCACCTCGGCGTCGCCGGGCCAGGCGGGAAAGCGCGCGGGCGGGTTGTCCATGATCGATCCGATCGTGAGATGGTCCACGCGATGATGAGCCTGCCACCGGGTTCTCCGCCAGATCGCCGACGCCGTGGCGAACGCGGGGTCATCTCCGGCCTAGGCGGTGGCGGGCGGTTTGCGGGCGACCCCGCAGAATTCGTCGACCTCAGCGGGCTGCCCGCCCAGCGGGGCGAGGTCAGGCCGCCAGCGCGAGCACGACACCACTCCCGGAGGCAGCAGCTCCAGCCCGTCGAAGAAGCGGGTGATCTGCTGCGGGTTGCGCAGCGTCATCGGCGGTGTGCCAACCCGGTTCCAGTGCGCCACCGCCTCTTCCATGGCCGCGCCGTGGACGGCGCTGGTCGAGTGGTTGATGACAACGAAACTGCCCGGCACCAGCGCCGCCATCAAGCGTCTGACGACCGAGTACGCCTCCTCGGTGTCTGAGATGTGGTGCAAGATGCCCAGCAGCATCAGCGCCACGGGCTCGGCGAAGTCGAGGGTCCGCGCCGCCTGGTCCAGGATCTGGCCAGGATCACGCACGTCGCCGTCGACGTAGTCGCACACCCCCTCGGGGGTGCTGGTGAGCAGCGCCCGGGCGTGCACCAGCACCAGCGGATCGTTGTCGGCGTACACGATCCGCGACTGCGGCGCCACCCGCTGGGCGACCTCGTGGGTGTTGTCCGCGGTCGGCAGCCCGGTCCCGATATCCAGGAACTGGCGGACGCCCGCCTCGCCGGCCAGGTACCGGACCGCCCGCCCCAAGAAAGCCCGGTCCGCCCGGGCCTGCGCCACGATGCTCGGCAGCATCGCAGCCACCTTGTCGCCCGCCGCGCGGTCGACAGCGTAGTTATCCTTGCCGCCCAGCCAGTAGTTCCAGATCCGGGCCGAATGCGACACCGTCGTATCGAGCTTGGGGGCCGGGCGGCCAGCAGCGGTTTCCTCCGCCACCAGACCTCACCTCCCGTCACCTTGCCGGAAGGAGTCTACAAAGTCAGCATGATCCCGCACCCCACCGCCACTCGGCCAGGTGGGGGAGAATGGGCTGATGGCTTCGCACTCCCCGGCGCGAGTGACGCTCGCCGAGCTGGTGGCGACTGCGGCAGCTGCTCGCCGACACCGACGTCGCCCAGCTCGGCATCAAACTCAGCGCGGAGGTGCGGAAGGACCAGCTCATCGAGCTCTACACCGCCGGCTGAGCTCGGCGCGCCCGCATCCTGCCCGGAATAGGGTAATATTCCGGGTTTCGGAAGTGCCATGACCAACTGTCCCTTCCCGGGGCGCCGCCAGCTATGTCATGATCAAACCGGAACATCCGATACGCGGTGCAGGCTGTGGCGCCCGGGGGGGAAGCCGTGAATATTCTGCTGGAGCGGCTCGCCTGTGTTGCGGCCCGAAGGTACTGGGTCTTCATCATCGTCTGGGTGATCATCCTCGGCGGCCTGCTCGTGGCCAAGAGCACGTTCGGCGGCGAGTACGTCAACAACTACACCGTGACGGGCAGCGACTCCGCGAACGGCCTGAACGTGCTGAACAGTACCTTTCCGCAGCAGGGCGGGTACGGCGGGCAGATCGTCTTCCACGCCGCCAAGGGGACGGTCAGCGCGCAGCAGTCGGCGGTCAACCAGTCGGTCAGCAACGTCTCCAAGCTGCCGGACGTCATCAAGGCGGTCAGTCCGTTCGCCTCATCCAATACCGGCGCCGTGTCCAAGGACGGCACGATCGCGTATGCCAGCGTCAGCTGGAACGTGAACCCGGACTCGCTCGACAGTTCCTACCTGGACAAGCTGAACAACGCGGTGGCACCGGCCACGAAGGCCGGGCTACAGGTCGAGTACGGCGCGGGCGCAGGGGAGATCGCCCAGAAGACCAGCGACATCAAGTCCGAGATCATCGGGCTGGCCTGCGCGCTGGTACTGCTGCTGATCATGTTCTGGTCGCTGCTTGCGGCCGCGATCCCGCTGGTGTCGGCCATCTTCAGCGTGCTGTCCGGGCTCGCGCTGCTCGCGCTGCTCGCCAGGGTGATCACGTTTCCGACCACCGCGCCGACCATCGCCACGCTGCTCGGGCTCGGCGTCGCCGTGGACTACGGGCTCTTCATGGTGGCTAGGCACCGGGAGCAGCTGGATGCCGGGACGGGAGTCGTTGCCTCGGTCAGGCGCGCCGCGGAAACCTCCGGGGCGGCGATCGTCGTGGCCGGCTGCACCGTCGCGGTCTCCGTGCTCGGCCTGTACATCTCCGGGGTCGGTTTCGTGGGTGCATTGGGCCTCGCCGCGGCGTTGGTCGTCGTGGTCACGATGATCTCCGCGCTGACCCTCGTGCCCGCCTTCATGGGACTGGTCAGGGAAGGCGCGCGAGCCCTGACGGAGCGAGTCCGCGCCCGCAAGGAGGGGCTGACCGCGCGGCAGCAGGCCGCGCAGACCGCTGCGGCCAGGCACGAGCAGCACGAGCAAGGCGCGTTCGCGCGGTGGGGGCGGATGGTGAGCGCCCATCCCTGGCCGTGGGGGGTGGCGAGCGTGGTGGTACTGCTCGTGCTCGCGATCCCGCTGTTCTCGATCACGCTGGGCCAGCCAGACAACGGGACCAATCCCACGTCGGACTCCAATCGGCGGGCCTACGACCTGATCTCCCAGGGCTTCGGGGTCGGCGTGAACGGGCCGCTGACTGTCGTGGTCAAGCTGCCGAACCAGTCCAGCTCGGCGAACAGCTCGCTGCTTTCCACCATGCAGTCGGACATCTCCAAGACCGCCGGTGTCGCGTCGGTCACCCCGGCGGCCATCAACTCGCCTGGTACCACCGCGGTGTTCAACGTCATCCCGACGACCCGGCCGCAAGCCACCCAGACCGCCGCCCTGGTCAACACTCTGCGTGAGGACGTACTGCCCAAGCAGCACGCGACCAGCTACGTCACCGGCGCCACGGCGGGGGCTGTCGACTTCACCAGCCAGATCACCAGCCGGCTGGTGTGGCTGATCCTCGCGGTGGTCGCGCTCTCGTTCATCTTGCTGACGGTGGCGTTCCGGTCGGTGGTGATCGCGGTCAAAGCCGCGATTTTGAACCTCTTGTCGATCGGCGCAGCGTACGGGGTCATCGTGGCGATCTTCGAGTGGGGCTGGGCCAAGAGCGTGATCGGCCTGCAATCGACGCTGCCCATCCCGGCCTACGTGCCGATGCTGGTGTTCTGCATCGTGTTCGGGTTGTCCATGGACTATGAGGTGTTCCTGCTGTCCCGGGTACACGAGGCCTGGCTGGATACCGGCGACGCGCAGCGCTCCGTCGCGATCGGTATCGGCGCGACCGCGCGGGTCATCACCACCGCCGCCGCCATCATGATCGTCGTGTTCACGAGCTTCGTGATCAACCCGGATCCGACGGTCAAGATGCTCGCCATCGGGATGGCGTTCGCGGTCCTGATCGACGCATCCCTGGTCCGGATGTTCTTGGTGCCCTCGATCATGTCGCTGCTGGGGCCGCACGCCTGGTGGCTGCCGCGCTGGCTAGAGCCGGTGGTGCCGAAGGTGCAGCTTGAGGGGAGCCCGGACGGCCGGGCCAGCGTCAACGTATCGTCCGGTAGGCGCGCTCGCTAATAGCTCGAACCCGGAACCCACGGATCAAAACACAGCCCGGTGGCGGTCGAATCTGTCCGAGACCCCGTTCCGCGAAGGATGCCACCGCCTCGGCCCGGTCGGCTCCCATGATCCATCGGGTCCGCCGCCAGCCAGGCAGCCGTCAGCGACCGGACGTCTGCCGCCGGGCCTTCCCCTGAACTGTCCCGGAGTTTCCGGAGGCTCTCTGATGTGCCCTCGGGTTGCCCGGAGTCGGAGGCTGGGAGATCAAATCGTCAGCACGTATGACGTGCTCCCGAGCAGGTCGGCGAGGGTCATTGCTATCTCTGACGGCTCATGAGTGACCGCGTGAGATACTAAGTTGTTGCCTAGATTTAGGCACGATGGTGTCGGAGGACCCATGCAGCGAGGGCGGACACTCTTCTGGACGATTATCGGAAGCGTCGTAGCAGCCGTGGTGGTAGTAATAGCATTGATCCTTGTCAACTCTGGTACGCCGCCGAAGGCAGCCTCTTCGCCCGCGCCATCCATTTCGGCCAGTGCAAGCTCCCCAGCTGGCGAGTCTGCCCCAGTGGTGATTCCGAAGACTTCCAGTACGTCCTCGTTCTCGTATCTCTCAGATCTGGTACCTTCCGGGAATCTCAGCGAGCTGGTGAACCCGGGTCCGGTCAAGATAGACGGATCAATTTACCCCAAGAGTATCTTGTTCTATTGTAACGTTGGTGATCCAACTGCTTTTCCTGCATATAAGCTAGAGCCTAACGCTCGCCGGTTCCAAGCTACTATTGGACTTGGGGCCAAGCTTCCGCCACAGCTCGAAGCGGGCGTAATACTGGTTGGCGATGGGCACACGCTCGGGACCTTTATTGTCAGCGCCCTTGGGCCAAAAACCGTCGATGTCAATGTAACAGGGGTCCATACCCTCCAACTCCAATGCTTCGGCTCCGGTCAATCTTTGTCGGCCGGTTGGGCCATTTCTGTAGCGTGGGGCAACGCACGTGTCGTAGAACGACATTGACCGCGGGTGACAAGTGGGTCTGCCCGCAAGCGGTCGGCCAGGTCGTCTACGACATTCGCAGCGGCACGGGTCAGCGCTTTGCCTGATGGCGTGCCCGTCACCCGCCATGACTCGTTGTCATGCTCGGCGACGCTGGCGGCTCCGTCGACCGACTCCAGCGCGCATGCCACGCGCTCGTGTAGCTCGTCGCCCAGCGGGTCCTGCCGGTAGAACTCCTGTGCCCAGACTGTGACCACCCAGCCGTAGCTGCCGTCAAGCCAGGCTTCCACGGCGCGGGCTTCTGGCTCGTCTGTCAGCCGGGACCAGGTCTCCTCCACGCCGTCCTGGCCGGAAGCGGAAGGGATCTGCTGCGCGTACCAGGGCTGGCCCACCCCGGCAGCTAGCGCATGGTGTCAGCGTTCGCCCATGCGAGCGGCTGTGTGCTCCCGTAGCTGTACTTCATGCGGTACGCAACCTGACGCTTGAGTGCCAGCAACCAGTGCTGCTGACCATGATCGATCGGCGGGAACTGTCCGGCTGAGTCGGCAGATGCCGGGCGCTGGGATGGCTCACCGCTCGCGCCCGGTGGCAGCCCCTGCGCGGACCGCCGACCAGCGCGCTTGTCAAGCCAGTCATGGAACAGCAGCAGCCAGCCAGCCGGCGCGGCCAGCAGCAAGGCGAGGCACAGATAACGCCTGCTCGCGGGCTCGCTGGCCGACCACAGTGCTCGGGCCTGGCCATCATTGTGAGATCCTGCGGGTTATCCACTCAAAAGGTGCGCCGGGGCGCCCGAGGCCCAGAGCCGAACCGACGTGAGAAAAGGGCGGTATGTGGAGCGCCGCACGCGTGGCCTGCGATCGAGGCCCCACATGTGCCACGCCGGACCCGGCCTGCTTCTTCTGCGCGCACCCAGCCTGGATTAAGCCTTCGTCATCAGCGACAGTCAGCCCTAGAAACTGTCACGCATCGCCGGAAGCTGATCCGTTAACGATCAGCTGGATCTAGGCACAGACAACGCCCGCCGCGTCGGGCGCTGGTGACAGGAATGGTGACAAGCGGAGTCACGCTGTTGTCCAGCCCTGACACCCCCGATGTCACTATTGTCGTGGGGATGGTGGAGGCAGCCTTTGACTCGTGGTGCGGTCCATCTCGCACGAGAACAGTGGCGTTCCTGTGCCGGCTCTCACTCCCGTCCTCATCAACATAGACAATGGGGCGGGCGGCCGGTCTCTCAATCACGAGCTACTGGATCGCGCCATCCAGCCCGACTACCGCACCTGGCTAGCAGAGGCCGCCAACGCGAATGGGTGCGTCCGGCCGATACGACTGCGCGGGACCATCCGCGACATCAGCCTGGCTACCGGCGAAATTGTCCGGACTCTCGACACCGAGTCGCTTCCGGACGGCGTTCTCTACACCCCCTGCGGCGACGGGCGAGCCAGCGTGTGCCCGCCCTGCTCAGAGACCTATCGCCGCGACGCCTACCGCCGGGCTGACTGGTGGCAAGGGCGTCCCCGAGACGATCAGCGCTCATCCGTGCGTGTTCGCCACCTTCACCGCTCCGTCGGCAATCAGCGGCACCACGCCAAGTGCCCGGCTGACTGCACGGCACACGCGCGGCCTGCCTGCAGCGCACCGGAGGCGGCCTAGTCCTTACCGAGCTGAAGACCGCCAAGAGCCGCCGCACGATCGCGATCCCGGCGGCCCTCGTCCAGGCGCTCAAGGCGCACCGCGCCACCCAGCTCGCCGAGCGCATGGCGGCCGGATCACGCTGGCGGGACGGCGGCTTCGTCTGGTGCCAGGCCAACGCCGCCCGATTGGCCGCAACGCCGACTGGGACTCCTGGAAGGCACTCCTGAAAACGGCCAGCGTCCGCGACGCCCGGCTGCACGACGCCCGGCACACCGCCGCCACCCTGCTGCCAGGTTCGCCCACGGCGCCGACCAGCGCGTCGTAATGGAGATTCTCGGCCACTCGCAGATCAGCATGACCACCCGCTACACCCACGTCCTGCCGCAGGTCATGACCGACGCCGCCGACCGCATCGGCCGGGCGCTCTGAGGCGCGTCCTGAGGCCAACTGCAACCCGGACTGCAACCTCAGCCAAGGCAACGTGAACGTGCCGGGGGAGTATGACCAGGTCAGCGAGTGGGGCGCCTGGGGCTCGAACCCAGAACCCACGGATTAAAAGAGGACCGGTGGGGCGCTAAGAGTGCTCTACCTGCACGGATGCCCCTCGTGTGTGCCCGGAAAGCACCCATTGCACAAAGCTTTCGCTGACGCTCGTTCCACGAGTCGTTCCACGGCGTTGGCCCCCACGCCTTACAGGGTCGGTTACAGAACGTAGCCACCCTCTGCGCAGCGACCCGGCCGCAGCTAAGCTGTCGGCGTCGGCCTGGCCCCGGGTCTTCGTTTCGGCCACAATGGATCTCTGCGTCGGCAGCCTGGTCGTGGCGATCAGGAGCACGTTCTCACATGCCGAATAGCGCGCGTCGAGTAACCGCATGATCATGCGGCCGGTCGCATGACTACTTGGACCATTGGGTCGGTCGGGGCCCCGCGTGAATCATCAGGGCCACGCATCCAGCGACAGGCAACGGGTCGATGACGAAATCTAGCGGAGCTAGATGACCTTGGTGAAACGGATCAGCTCCTCATTGGCTACCATGCGAAATGATGGCGGTAAACTCGTCTGACCAGACAATACGTTTTGAATTCCTGTGCCTGCCGCATGAGCAGCTCATTTCCAGATCGCTTGGCCGCGGCGACGAGCCAGTCGAGGCTCGCCGCGGCATGGGCTTGGCGGCGGAAATGTATCGTTGCCAGGATGCGGAGGATGTCGCGTATCGTAGTGTGGTCAAGGAGCACGCCCAGTTCGATCAGCGCATTCAATTCGCACTGCTCTAGTTCAGGCCTATGTACGAGGCAGGGCCGCTCAGGGGCTTGCATCGGCTGTCGCAAGCAGGCTGTGATGTCGCTCCTAGGCATGTCGAAGTCGAGGCAGAGTGCGATGCGCGAGGGCCCAGCCGGGGTGTATGCGGCGTGTGGCGCAGTCGCATCGAGGAACCATACTTCGCCGCCACGCAGGTGCACCACATTGTCCCCCTCGGAGTGCAGGGAGGACGGTGTCGTGCGCAGAGGAATCTGCAAACGCGTCGTTGCCCGGTCACACTCCAGGAAGTCGACGTGAGGAATAAGTACGCCATCAGTCCGCGTGAGCACTCGAACCCATCGAAGCCGAGCAAAGTAGAAAGTGTCTTCTACTAGTTTGTAGAGTGCGGGAAGGGCGTGACCGAGGGCGGTTTTCACGGCTGGACCGGACTGGGGCCTGAATTCATCGTCGTTTTCGTCACCAGTGGCATTGGCCAAGACATAGGTATGCCAGGGACCGAAGGCGAACTCCGAGTATGTGTCTCGTGGGATCAGCCTGTCAATGGTGAGCAAGTCTTGGTGAATGGTTTCGGTTTCCACGTTTACGCTGGTGATGCTTGCCGAACGCATTGGCTGGTGAAGGGAGTTCATGGGACGCTGCTTCCTGCACGAGATGACTCGATGCTTGGGATGTGAATTCTAACTGCGTAATCTGCCGCTTGCCTCCCGAGGGCCGCCACGGTTAATGTCACTGTGAGCCGAAGACGTACCTGCTGTCCACACATAATCGCTCACAGGATGCTCACAGGATTCTGATATCGGAAGTCGTGTGGATGCCCCTCAGCCGGCGCAATGAGGCCAGCCTGAGGCGACACCCTCGTGAGCCTTGCGCCCAGCATCTAGGCTTTGCAGTGAAAGGCCGCCGACACGAGCGGGCCGTTGCCCGCCGTTCCGTGGAGTGCCGGAGCGAGGGAGAGCTAGGGTGGAGTCGACGTCTCTCGCCGAATTGCTCAAGCGCTTGCGTCGCGCGGCGCAGATGACGCAAGAAGAACTCGCGGAAGCCGCCGGCTTGAGTCCTCGCGCGATCAGCGACCTTGAACGGGGGGTCAACCTCACTGCTCGCAGGGAAACCACACGCCTTCTCGCAGACGCGTTGAAGTTGCGGGGTTCAGCCAGGGAGATGTTCGAGGCCACTGCCCGCGGTCAGCGCAGCGTAGGCACATATACGCCATCAGCTGAGCAGCTGATGGCACTGGACGCGGCCGGAGTGACGGCAGCGACGCGTACATTGCCCCGCGACATCGTTACCTTCACAGGTCGTGACGCTGAGCTAGTCCGACTGGTAGGAGCCCTGGGCGACCTGCTGTCTGGCGGGGCCGGGGTGGTGTCGATCCACGCAATCGATGGGATGGCGGGAATTGGCAAGACCGCGTTCGCGGTACATGCTGCTCACCAGCTCGCATCCCGCTTCCCCGATGGGCAGATTTTCCTGCGCTTGCACGGCCACACGCCTGGACACCGTCCCGCCGAGCCTGCTGATGCGCTGGCCACTCTACTGCTCACGATCGGGATCCCCGCCCAGCAGATCCCCCTCGATATGGAGGCACGCGCCGGATTGTGGCGGGACCGGATGTCGGGCAAGCGCCTGCTGCTGGTCCTGGATGATGCGACTGGAACTGATCAGGTCCGGCCGTTGCTGCCTGGTGCGGCAGGCACATTAGTCCTGGTGACCAGCAGGCGCCGTCTGGCGGCACTGCCCGATGCCCTCACGCTTACGTTGGATGCTCTAGAGCCAGACCAGGCAGCGGAACTGTTCACTCGCCTCGTCGGCCGTGCCGATGTTCAGACATCTGACAGAGACGTTGCCGACGTCGCAAGGTTGTGCGGCTACCTGCCGCTGGCTGTAAGTCTGATGGCTGGTCAGCTCAAGCATCACGACGCATGGACGGCCGCTGACCTTGTCGCCGATCTTGCTCTGGCAAACGACCGGCTCGCTGCGATGCGAGCTGAAGACCAGTCAGTCGCGGCAGCGTTCAATCTCTCCTACCAAGACCTGTCAGACGACCGGCAGCTTTTCTTCCGGCGACTTGGCTTGCAGCCCGGCCCCGACGTCGACTCCTATGCTGCTGCTGCGCTTGCAGATATCAGCCGGCCTACTGCCCGGACGCTGCTGGAGGACCTTTACGGTCACCATCTGATCGAGGAACCCGCCCGCGGCCGGTACCGTTTCCACGACCTTATCCGCGAATACGCTCGCGCGCTCGCCGAGGACGACGAGCCCGCGGAGCGTGATGCCGCCATTGATCGACTGGCAGGCTACTACTGGCATACTGCTCGTGGTGCTGACCGGCGCCTGGCGAGGCGCACAACGATTGACATCCCTGTCGAGACTGCTTCGCGACCGCCGCACGGTCCTGATTTGTCCACGCGCAGGAAGGCTCTGGCTTGGATGGAGGCCGAGCGGCCCAATCTCCATGCCGCTGTTGATGCGCTCAGCGATCGTGCAGCATACGCAGTGGCGATACCGGCCGTAATGCATGGCTTCCTGCGCATCAATGGCCACTGGAGCGAGGCTCTGATTCTGCACCAGACTGCCCTTGCAGCAGCGCGGCAAGAGAGCGATCTACTGGGGGAGGCCGCGGCTCTTGCCAACATAGGCGACATACAGTATCTACTATGTGATTATCCTGCCGCGACAGCAAACCTGATGACAGCTCTGGATATATTTCGCGGTCTCCGTAACCAACTCGGGGAGGCTAATTCCCTCAGTACCCTGGGACTCATTCAGCTACAAACTGGAGATCAGGCATCCGCCTCCGCCACCCATGACCAGGCGCTACGGATTTATCGTGCACTTGGTGATCCGCTCGGGGAGGCAATCGCCCTAAGTGAACTCGGCCATGTGCAATACCTTGCCAGCGATAACACTAAAGCCACCGCTAGCCTACTTGAGGCGGTAGCGCTGCTGAGCGACCTCGGTGATCAGAACGGCCACGCTTATGCGCTGATCTATCTGAGCGCTGTGCAGCAAGCTATAGGGGACTACGCATCTGCCGCGGCCAGCATGACCCATGCGTTGGCGCTTTACGACGAGACCGGCACCCCGTGGGGTCAAGCCATTGCGTTTCTCGCCCTCGGCGACATGCAACGCCAGACCGGCGATCACGCGTCGGCTGCTACCAACCTGAACCGGGCCCTGCAGCTATACAGGGACCTCGGCCACCGCAACGGAGAAGCAGAGACGCTCAACAGCATGGGGGAACTCTCGCTAGCCTCCGGCTTGACTGCCGACGCGCGTGCCTATCACATGAAGGCTCTGGAGATTGCCCGTGATATCACCGCAAGGCTTGAGGAGGCGCGTGCCCTCGAAGGCATCGCGCGCTGTCATCTCGGCGAAGGCCAAGCCAGCGAGGGCGCGGCCCTGCTGCGTCAGGCGCTCACTATTTATAAACGCGTTAGCTCGCCTCATACCCGACGCATCGAGATGACGCTCCGCGATCTGGCTGAGCAGCCCTAGCGAAGCGCAGCTCCGGCGCCCCTGTGGATCGGTTACCTCAGCCTGGTTGCAGCGCTGATCGCTGTGGTGCGGGAGAAGGGATTATGTGAGGCTCCTGTGAGCAGACATGTGTGGTGTTTGTCGCTGGGCGGCATGGACAGTGGTGGTACCGGCAGCAGAGAGAGGATTACCCGGGAATGTCGGAGACTCTTATTATCGCCCGTGCGCCGATCTCCAGCCCTGATGCGACAACACTGATCGCGCGTCTCGATACGGAGCTGCTTGAGCTGTATCCGGATAGTGCGAATAGCCATCCCGAGCTGACCGCCACCGAAGTCAGCGCCGGTCACGGCGTCTTCTTGATCGCTAGAAGAGCCGGCGAGCCCGTCGGCTGCGGTGCCCTGTGCAGACTCGACGGCTCCGCGGGAGAGATCAGGCGTATGTATGTCTTGCCATCGGCCCGAGGCGCCGGGGTGGGACGTCACCTGCTCGGCGAGCTAGAACGGAACGCCGAACAAATGGGGCTGCAGCGCCTCATACTGATCACCGGCATACGTCAGCCTGCTGCCATCCATATGTATGAAGGCTCAGGCTTCACCCGCGCTCCTGCACCGTCCGAGCACAAGAAATACCCTGTGCGGGTCTATATGATAAAGGAACTTACGACTCGCCACACGCCGCACGGGCAGGGGCCTGGAACAGGTATTGACCTTGTGTGCCTCGGCCGCTCCGGTTGATGACTTCGCGCCGACTGAGCCCCTGGGCTTTTGCGCACGGTTCCGTACGTGCCCGCCACGGCAATTCTGCAGCCACTCGATGCCCTTGGAGTGGAAGCCGACAATGCGCCGCGCGATTGCCTGGAGCGGGCCGGACGCAGGCTCAGCCAGCGTCCACTGCGAGTCCTCGCGCCTGCTAGCGGCTGCTACCAAGACAGCCATGACGATGGGAGTACTAGTAACGGATGCGGCGATTACCAACAATATGACAAACATTGCGCCCACCTCCCAGCGTCATCTCGGCGGCTCGTCAACTCCTCGTCGCCTCTGCTCATGACGCTAGGAAAAGCCAAGCTGCGCCGCCACGAAGGAAGGCCCACAGGATCCTCACAGATTCGAGCGCTAGCTATGATGTGGCCTACGCGGCGACACAAGTGGCCACGTCATCTGCCCGTCTGGAGTAGGCCCGTTCGCCTGCCACCGGCGAGCCGATCGGGGACCGATTGACCGGACATGCAACCCGGTCAGGCCACCGCAAGAAAACGAGGAGCGGACCGAGGGCGATTCAGGCGAGCTGACCACGGCCGAATACGTGGCGCTCCCGGATATCCCAGCCAGATCGTTAGCCGTGTCGCGCAACAGAACATCCAGTTCGCGCGCAGCGCTGGAAGCCATACAGGTGACAAGACGGCGGTCTCTACAAAGCGGCTCGGCGAGCGCGGCGCACGTCTTGCCGCTCGCGCAGATCGCGGCGATGCTGATCCCAAGACTCGTATAACTATGCGCTGGGCTCCGCGTGGGTAATGTACGGATCTGCCGCTGCGAGGACGGCGGCTGACAGCCTGGGCGGGGGGCTACAGGCTGAGATGAAGGCGGAGTGCCCGGTCGAGTTCGGTGATGAGCGCCGCGGGCAATTGGCCAACTGTGTCGCCGACCCGCTCGACCGCCACGGACCGCACTTGCTCGGCTTGTGCTTTGGAATCCTGGCGCAATCCGGTCTGGCGTGCTGGCAGCAGAACCTGGAATGGGTAGATGCGAGCGGTGTTCGAAGTGACCGGCACCACGGTGATGACACCGCGTCCCAGCCTGGTGGCCGTGGCGTTGGCCGCGTCGTTACTGACCACCACGGCAGGGCGGGTTTTGCTGGCTTCCGATCCCCGGACCGGATCGAGGCTGACGGTGACGATTTCACCGCGGCGCATTCAGCCTCCCAGGCCGTCAGCGACGGCGGTGTCCCATGCCGCAGCATCGTCGGAGGAAGCCCACGAAGCCCATGCCTCCTCATAGGCATTTCCCAGCTGGGCTGCCCGCAGCAGCCCCACGGCCCTGTGCACGGCCGCGGACCGGGATTCGATACCGTGAGCCTGCGCGTAAGAGTCGAGAAACTCGACGTCCTCCTCGGGCAGGCTAACACTTACCTTCATACCAGTAATACTACCTGTAATGCTACCACGGTAGCAAGGAGTCGCCCGCTCGTATCGTCGCTGACCTGCGCGCCAGCGCCCCTCGACGGGCATCCTCATCCGGCCATAGGGCGCGCATGGTCAGCCGAGATCTCGTCGTGTCCGCCACGCCGTTCGCCCCAGCATCGCTAGGCCACCTTGCCCACACGATCTCCCGGCGGGTAGAGCCGCACCGGTTACGTCGAGGGGCACGCTGAGTGATTGAGAAGGTCAGGGAGAACGCGCACCGACCCGCCGTTCGGCGCTTAGAGCCTGTTGATAAAGGGTTTATATGGCCGCCAGGGCTGACTGCCCGGTTGGCTTGCGGTCGCCGCCCCAGCGCTTGGCGGGTGCCTGGCCGGTTTCGTAGCGGGCGAGTCTCTTGGTCATGATGAAGACGGTGGCCCAGTAGACCATGGCCTCGTGGTGGTCGGTGCGGCGCTCGTAGTCGCGGGCGAGCCTGCGGTAGCGCATCAGCCAGCCGAAAGTCCGCTCCACGACCCATCTGCGGCGGACGATCTGGAAGCTGTGCGCGCTGGTGCGCCTGACGACCTCGACAGTGATGGCAGCGACGGTCTTGACCCACCGGGCCAGCGGTGCGCCGTCGTACCCGCTGTCGGCCCACATGATGCGCAGCGTGCTGAAGGCGTCGAACAGCC
>Ga0335078_10004082_pt1 | contig 21681 bp, 21 predicted proteins | sample Lox_Sample_32_FD_206711 | JGI IMG/M metagenome (GOLD analysis project Ga0335078, IMG submission 206711) | Soil microbial communities from Loxahatchee National Wildlife Refuge, Florida, United States - Lox_Sample_3.2 | ecosystem: Environmental > Terrestrial > Soil > Wetlands | place: USA...
CGAGTCCCAATATCGCGATGGACGAAACGAACAAAATGAGGCGACAGCGCATGGCGAACTCCCAAACGCTTACCTCTATAGCTGACGCTCCTCCCCGCGCGGCAACAATACAGCCGATTCTGTAAACTGGGACGACTCGCTCACCTAAGCGCCTCGCCGTTGCTCCGCTGATATGTGGGGCATAGAATGGAAGCGATGCCCGTCAAGCTGCCCATTTACATGGACAACCACGCGACGACGCAAGTCGATCCGCGCGTGTTGGAAGCCATGCTGCCGTATTTCACCGAAAGATTCGGCAACGCGGCCAGCCGCAACCACGAGTTCGGCTGGAAGGCTGAAGAAGCCGTCGAAACCGCCCGTGGGCATATCGCCCGCCTGATTCAGGCAAGCCCGCGCGAAATCGTTTTCACCAGCGGCGCAACCGAATCGATCAATCTCGCGCTCAAAGGCGTCGCCGAGTTTCATCGCGCTAAGGGCAATCAGATCATTACGCAGGCGACCGAACATAAAGCCGTCCTCGATACCTGCAAGCGCCTGGAAAAAACGGGCCGTGAAATCACATACCTGCCTATCGATAAAGACGGCCTCATCGATCTGGACAATCTACGCGCTGCGATCACGCCAAGAACAATTTTGATCTCCATCATGCACGCCAATAATGAAATTGGCGTCGTCCAGCCCATCGAAGAAATCGGCAGGATCGCGAAGCAACACAAAATCCTTTTTCATGTGGATGCGGCGCAATCCGTCGGCAAGATTCCTGTCGACGTCGAGAAATTCGGCATCGATCTTCTCTCGATTTCGGGCCACAAGCTCTACGCCCCGAAGGGGATTGGCGCGTTGTACGTTCGTCGCAAGGATCCGCGCGTCGAATTCGCGGCGTTGATCGACGGCGGCGGCCACGAGCGCGGTTTCCGATCCGGGACGCTCAACGTTCCCGGAATCGTCGGCCTTGGTAAGGCCTGCGAGATCGCGCAAAGGGAAATGGCGGACGAAGGGGCGCGCCTGGGGCTTCTCCGCGATCGATTGAAAGTCGCGATCACAAGCCGCCTCGATGAGACCCACGCGAATGGCTCGATGGTCCATCGCCTGCCCGGAAATCTGAATTTGAGTTTCGCTGGCGTCGAAGGTGATGCGCTGCTCATGGGCATCAATGATGTCGCCGTTTCCAGCGGCTCAGCCTGCACATCGGCGAATTTGGAACCGAGTCACGTACTGCGCGCGATCGGCGTTTCCGAAGACATGGCCCACAGCTCGATTCGTTTCGGCATTGGCCGTTTCAACACGGAGGAAGAAGTCGACTACGTCGCCAATCGCGTCGTCGAAACCGTGAAGCGCCTTCGCGAACTTTCATCTCTCGTGGAAGCAGCCAAGCCGCAGGACCGCTAATCCGCCAAATTGGCCGTTTACGTTCTCGCGCGAGAGTGCTCTCCTAGAACCAGCTTTCGTTAGCGTACGTTCCTGAAGTTTTCCGGAGTAACGATGAACGCAGACCTGCGCTATCCCGTCGGCAAGTTCGAGAAAGTGGATAAACTCACAGACGCTCAGCGCGCCATATGCATCGCTCACATCGAAGAAATGCCCGCTCGGCTCGCCGCGGCTGTCGCCGTTCTCAATGCTTCGCAGCTGGATACGCCTTACCGCCCCGGCGGATGGACCGTCCGGCAGCTCGTTCACCACATCGCCGACAGCCATATGAACGCATTCACCCGTTTCAAGCTCGCGCTCACGGAAAATGAGCCGACGATCAAAACCTACGAAGAGGCTCTGTGGGCGGAGCTGCCCGACACGAAAACTCCACCAATCGACTCATCGCTGGCGATTGTCGAAAATCTGCATAAGCGCTGGGTAATTCTGCTGCGTTCACTTGATCCGTCCGACTGGCCGCGAAAATTTCGCCATCCCGCATGGGGGCTCGGCACGGTCGATTTTCTTCTCGCGCAATATTCCTGGCACGGCCGTCACCACGTCGCGCACATCACTTCCCTGCGAGAGCGAAACGGATGGCGCTAGCTCGCGCGATAAGCCTGTGATGAAAGGGCGAATCTTCGCCTTTGCTTTACCATCACGCTGAAGTCTTGGAGTGTTACGTTTCGGCACAGCCCGCTCTTCCCACCACAACCCGCATCATGCCTATGTGTTTAGAATTGTTGAGCGAGCGCTTGGCATGCGATTTGCACCTTATCGCGGGGACCGAACTAAACGGAATTAAGCCTTGGGGGCTGCTATGGCTACGCGTGAATGTCCGTACTGCGGCAGGATGGTTTTCGATAAATTGACCCAGTGCAATTTCTGCCGCGAACGTCTGCCCCAAACTCCAACAATCAAACTATCCAGCTCAGGTCCGTCTGCCGGCACTCAAATTCGTCGCGGACTGCTCTTCATGCTCGCAGCCGCAGCGATCGGCTATTTCGCCACCGGAAATAGCGCGCTAGCTGTGCCGGTCGAAGTCCCGTCCGCCGTCGCAACGTATCTGACGCCGCTTCTGTTCCTCAGCGGCTTGGGCCTAAGCGCTCATGGACTCTATTTGCGCCACTGGCACGCGCAGTAATCGGAATCGAAATCTCCGGCGCGATCCTTCCCTTAGGGCGTTCGCCTAATTCACGCGTGCGATTTCGTCCTCCATAGTCCCGTGCGGGAGGTTCTCGCACATGCTCACGCCGCGTCGCTGCATTCACTTGGCTGCTGTACTTGCCGTTCCACTTCTATTTGGCTGTTCGGATCACGAATATCGAGTTTACGACCCCGGGTATCGCGATTATCACGTCTGGAATCACGATGAGGATGTTTACTACGGCCGCTGGGAGCGCGACACGCATCGCGATCACGTAGACTTTCGCAAGCGGAGCGACGCCGACAAGAACGAATACTGGAAGTGGCGCCACGACCAGGACCATCACTAGTCGCTGGTCGGCGGCGTTCTTAAATCTGCGCCGCCTAGACGGCCCGTTTCTTCCAGGCGCCCAGCATCGCGCCCATCACGGCGAGCCCGACCAGCGGATAGAATTCGTTGATCGCAAAAAGTTCCTTCGACCTGTATTCATACATGTAAGTCGTGAACGTGATCGGACCGACGATTCCCAACCACAGCAGGACGCCGATCGCCGCACCGCGCGACGCGTTATCTGCGTTACGCCAGATGCAGATTTGCGCAAGCACAAACGCGATCAGCAAATCGAGCAGAAAGGTCACGATGTAAGGCACCACCGGACTCATGCTGGCTTGCTGATCGGTCCAATGCTCGAGCGCCATCCATTGCTTGCTGAAAAGCACTCCGTACCACAATCCGCCAATCAACCAGTACACGATCGCGCAGACCAAGATGGCCGGGTAGTTCGTCTTCATCGTGTCCTCCAGACACCGACTTGCCTTTTAGGGCTTCACTGCCTCGATGACGGAAAATGGCGCCGGCGTCGGAACCACACGCGCCAGTTGCAGTCCCGCTTTCGCGCAGAGATCGGCGTACTCCGCTTCCGTCCGTTCGCGTCCGCCGGCCATCGCGAGCATCTCCATATCGATCCATTTCGCGAGGCTGGGCTCGTTCGGCTTGCCGATCACTTGCTCGAGCAAAAGCACCTTGCCGTTCCCGCCGCGCATCGCTTTCGCGCAATTCCTGAGGATCGCGATCGCTCGGTCGTCAGCCCAATCGTGAATGATCGACTTCATCACGTAGCTATCGGCTGCGGGTACGGCTTCGAAGAAATCGCCGCTGATAATCTCGCAGCGACCGCCGAGTCCCAGCGATTCGATTCGCGGCTTCGCGCCTACAATCACATTCGGCAAATCGAAGACGATGCCGCGCAATCCTTGATGCTTCTGCAGGATCAGTGCGAGCAGCATTCCGTGACCGCCGCCGATATCCGCGAGCGTGCCCGACTCGCCGAAATCGTACGCCGCGACAGCCGGAGGAATCGAATGCGCGCTGATCGATGTCATCGCCGCGTTGAACACGCGGTTTTCCTCGTCGTTGTGCCGGAAGAAATCGAACGGCTCCATCCCCGTCACTTTCTTGAACGCCGTGCCGCCCGTTTCAACCGAGTGCATCAATTCAGCGAACGTGCGAAAGTGCAGCGGATCGCCGAGGAACAGGATCGTATCTCGGGCCGAAGAGGGAGCATCGCTGCGCAGCGTTTCCGATAACGGTGTGTTCGCGAATTTCCGAGCCTCAACCTCGCGAAAGACTCCCACCGACGCGATCGAACGCAGCACTCGATACAATCCGTCCTCTTTCACTCCCGAGGCAGCTGCAAGCTCGGCGGCGGTCTTCGGACCGTTCGCGACCAGATCGGCTATTCCCAATTTCGCCGCTATGTATGTGCATGCAGCCGGCATGTAGCCCATGCACAGCTGCATGATTTGGCCTTGCAGATTTCCACTTTGTGCGTGCTGCGAGGAACTCGACACTGCCCCCTCCCGGAATACAGAACGGTGAAAATTGCGTCGCATCATAGTACAGGGCTTCCCTGATCGCCAACCTCGACACTTAGGACACCCACGCAACGTTTCCGACCATTCGGTGTTCTAATAAGCATGGCCGCGCTGCCGCGCTGATAGGGAGTTTGTGTTCACACGCGGGAAGCGGTCATTTATCCAGTGGATTTCCCGGCCCAGCCGGGTGGAGGGAATCGGCAATGAATAAATTCATTCTCGCACTTGCAATGCTTTTCTCCGTCGCCATCGCACCTTTGGCCAGCGCTCAGTCAACCTCCGGCCGTCAGATCAAGCTGGTTCTCGGTCGCAATTCGAACGTAGATCCAGTTCTGATCACGAAACACTTCAGCGAGAAGTGCCCCAATATCACTCTGACCACGAACCGGCAGCGGTCGGATTTCTTACTTCAAGCGTGGGGCTGGTCCGGCGATTATCGCTTCCTGATCGTTGCCAAAGGTGGCGACCAGATCTACGCGACGCAGACCGCGCTTCTCAGTAACGCGGTAAAGGACGTCTGCCATTTCCTAAATACTCGGGCGGCGCCCGCTCCGGGATCCTACTAGCGAGCTCCCGAATCTTTGGCGACGGCCCGAATCGCCGATGCTCTCGGCGATTCGGGTGCGTTGTTGTGTCTCAGCCGTCGTGCCTAATTTTGTGGCGTGGAGTTCTGCTGATCGAGAGAAATCGCGTTCGCTCCGGGCTTGAGGTCGATCTTCACGTCCCACAGCAGAACGTGCCCCCCTAGTCCACCCGAGCCCATCACGTAATACGTTCCCGGTGCGACGGCCTGCATCGTGGCCTTACCCGTGGCGTCGAGCTTGATTCCCGTGGCCGTTTCCGCATTCATCGCGGCAACCGCCTTTTGACAATCCGGCGAATGCGCGCTGCACGCGTTCAACACTGCCTTGAACGGCGGGACTCCCCCGGGCACTTGGAATCCGCCCTTCAGGAGCGCCACTTCCAGCGGTACTCGAAGCAGAACCATGGTGTGACCGGCGAGTAGATTCGGTCCACCCGATTGCGCCGGCTGCATCGCGCTCGCAATCGACAACACGGCGTTCGCAACTCCCGCGCTACCGCCGGCGGGTGCCGCTGCAGCGGCAGAGCCCGCGGGCCGTATGGACGCCGTATTCACGGCCGTTGGTGCTGGTGTCGCTGCAGGCTGCGCTCCCGGCGCGAGCACTCCCAAATTGCACGTCAGCTCCAGCGGCGCGAACGTGAAATCTCCGTTATCGTTCTGCCCCATGATTTTTCGCCCGTGCACAAGAAATTCGCCCGAACCGGGATCGAGTTCTCCGTTCGCTTTCATTCCCAGAACGAGCGCCTTATCTTGCGACTCGATGCGCACACTTGGCGGCGAAGTTCCCGGCTGCACGGTGTATGGATACGCCCGGGCGGCATCGCCGCACGCGACGATCGCCGATTCCGGAAAGAATTCGACGTTGAATCCGCTCGGTGCCGCATAGAGTCCGCGCATCCGCAAACCCGTCGGCACCGGCGCCCCTGTGTCTCCGTCCGAGAAAAGTGCGGTTAGCATGTTTTTCGCCATGCCTTCTTTCGTCGTGCCTGCGTTCTTCGACGAAAGAATCGGTTGTGGGCACGATTCCGTCAGCGGCGCATAATTCACCGTGGGCGCGGTCGTAGTGCCCGGCACGTAGGATGTCGACGATGTGGTCTTGTTCAGCGTGTAGTATTGGCCGTTCTGCTTCAGGTCCGAATCGCCTGCGTATTGCTGCGCCTCCATCGGCGTCAGCGTTTGGTAGTTGGTGCTCTCGTGCGTTTCCCAATGCCCCGGCGTCGATGAACCGCCGGAGCTGCCGGCTATCACGTGGCCATCAATCCGAACCGGCCCGCTTCCGGCCAATTCGCCGTCCGCTCGCATCGTCAGCACAAGGGGCTTCGGCCCCGTTTCAATCGTCAGTACGGCGTGACTACCCGTGAAAACCACCGAGTAACGGTGCTGCTCGAGGACCAGTCTTCCGCATTGCACGCCTGCGAATCCGTCATCGAATTCCAGTCGCCACGATGTGTTGCTCGCATACGCGCCCGCCAGTTCCGGTCCTGGCGGCAACGGCTTCGCCAGTTCTGGCGCCGCCATCGCAACCGCCGAGTTGAACCATCCCATCAGCGAATTCCCCATGCATTTCGCGGGCGGCCTTCCGGAAGTGACGCATCGGTTCAGCGCTTTCTCTTCAGGTGTCTGCGCGTGCGCTTGTCCGTGGGCCAGCGCGTCCATCTGTGCCTTCGCGCGCGCTTCTTGCGCGTCCAAATCCGCCTCGGCCTTTTTCTGCTCACCATCCTGCGTGTCTTGGATTTTCTTGTTGAAGGCCTTCACCTTCGCGACTTCTTCCGGCGAAGGCTGCTTGCAAGTCGGCAACAGTTTTTTCAGATCCCCGCGCGTCTCGTACGTATATTTCATCAATCCGTTCGGCAGGATCGTGTCTGGATGGCCAACCATGCATTTCGAGGCATCCGACGTGTCGCGAATGTTGCAGCTGTCGATCAGTACGCGTTCGCCGTTGCAGACATACTGCATGCCCGGCTCTATATCCTGCGCCGCTGCCACGCCAATCGGGCAAAGGACGAGCAGGATGGCGAAAAGGATCTTCACTCGCGGATTCGGTCGCATCTCGAAACTCCCTATAACACGTCGCGCGGCGAGGCGCAGCCCCCTCTAGGCCAAGTCCCGCCGCGCAGCCGTGCCCACTAAGTCGCAGGAATGAACAGGTGCTCGCAGCGGTTGCACTGAAAACCGCTTTCCTTCATTTGCGGCGGCAAATCGGCGTACCTCGACTTGAACTTCGCCTTTGCCCACTTCCGACCCGCGTATCCGCCCCACAATGTGGCGACGAACACCACCATTCCCAGGTAGATGCTGAAGAGCCCGAAGACAATCAGGAAAATGATGCTGAAGAACACTGTCGCGACCGGTATCCAGATGTTGTAGATATACGCCGCGCCCAGCTTCGCACCCTTTTCCATCATTCCGCCCTTGTTCATCACAAGGCTCAGCTTTTGCGTCTCTTCGCTACTACACTTCGGACAGGCCAAATTCATCTCGCTAACTCCTTTCCTCTCCACGCCCAAGGGTCTTTCGTGCCGCAGCAGTACTCTTGCCGTTGATGTCCCCTATTTCCGGTGCTACAGTTCGGCTCGACAGCGGCGACCTCTCCCCGTCGCCGGCTGATGCCTTTGGGTGCCTCTCACCAAGCAATGCGCAAACGGGACGAAAAAACTGTCATGCCTGTGGCCACGAATCAGACCAATCCTTGCTGGAGCCTGCCGGAATTGCCGCCGGAGCTGCATGATCGTCAAGCCATCGATCGCCTTTTCAGCGTCACCTATGAAGAGCTGCGCCGCCTCGCCTCGACCGTCCGCCGCGGCGATCCGAGCGCTACCCTCAACCCCACGGCCCTCGTGAACGAAGCTTGGCTGAAAATGGCGAAGTCGCCCCAGATCGCGGCCACGTCGCGCCTGCATTTCAAGCGCATCGCGGCGCGAGCAATGCGCCAGCTGTTGGTGGAGGCGGCGCGCCGGCGAAATGCAGGCAAGCGCGGCGGCGGGGAAGACATCACGATCACGTTCGATCCCGAAGTGAAAAAAAAGGCCTCCTGCGGCGATGACGTCCTCGCGCTGAATCGTGCCCTCGATGAGCTCGCGGAACTCAATCCCCGCCAGGCCGTAATGGTGGAAAGCAGGTTCTTCGGCGGCTTGGACATACCCGAGACGGCAAAGTTGCTCAACGTCTCGGAGGCTACCGTCTTGCGTGACTGGCGCGTGGCCAAGGCGTGGCTTGCATCCCAGTTGCGCGAAGACGCGAGTTAGAACCTAAAATCACGCCGCAGTCGGATCAAAAATGGACAGCGCTCGATGGGAAAAAATCCAGACTCTCTTCCATCAAGCCGCTGCTCTTCCGGTCGAACAGCAGCTCGTGTTCTTGGAGAGTCAGTGCTGCGACGATCCAGAAATCGTCGGCGATGTTCGCGTCCTTCTCGCTGAAGACGCGCGCAGCGATTCCGTCCTCGACGGCGATGTAGCAAATCTCGCAGGCCAGGTTCTCGACCAATCCCCAGCGCAGGCCGCACCGTTCATCCGCTTCGGTCCCTATCGCATCCAGCGCCCGCTCGGCGAAGGGGGCATGGGCATCGTCTACCTCGCGGATCGCGAAGATCTCGGCAACAATGTCGCGATTAAAATCCTTCGCGACGCCTGGCTATCCCCCGCTCGGCGCGATCGCTTCGCCATCGAACAGCGCACGCTCGCGCAGCTCAACCATCCCTCGATCGCGCGCCTCTACGACGCCGATACGTCTCCTGATGGCACTCCCTTTTTCGTCATGGAATATGTCGAAGGCGTTCCCCTCACCCGATACTGTGCCGATCGCAAGTGCACCATCGCCGAGCGCGTCGAACTGTTTAGTTCCGTTTGCGAAGCGGTTCTGTACGCGCACCAGCACGCCGTCATTCATCGCGACCTGAAACCCTCGAATATCCTCGTGAAGCCCGATGGCAACGTTCGCCTGCTGGATTTCGGCATCGCCAAGCATCTTGAAAATCTTGGCGAAGCGGTCGACATTACCGTTACCGGCCTGCGCCCGATGACGCCCGCGTATGCCGCCCCCGAGCAAATCCGCGGCGAGCAAGTCGGCATCCAGAGCGACGTCTACTCGCTCGGCGTGATCTTGTACGAACTGCTGACGGGCCGCCTTCCCTTCGACGTCGTGGGTAAAACGCAGGCGCAGATCGAAAACATTTTGACAACGGAGAATCCCGCTAAGCCATCCGAGGTCTCCGATGAAGTCGCTAGCCCGCCCGATCGCGCGGCCACCAGCAAAATGGCTTGGGCCGACCTCGACGTCCTATGCCTCACGGCGATGCACAAGGATCCGTATCGCCGCTATCAGTCCGTCGAAGCGCTGCTGCGCGATATCGATCATCACCGCAGGGCCGAACCTCTCGAAAGTCGCCCCGACAGCACCGGCTATCGCCTGCGAAAATTTCTCACGCGCAACAAAGACCTCGTTCAAGCCGCGACCGCCGCCCTCGGCATTGTTGTGATCCTGATCGTCTTCTTCACGGTTCGCCTCACGAGAGCTCGCAACGCGGCGCTCGCCGAAGCCGCGCGTACGCAACGCATTCAAAAATTCATGACCAATCTGTTTCAAGGCGGCGACGCCGAAGCAGGTCCCGCCGACGATTTGCGCGTGGTCACTCTTCTCGATCGCGGCGTTCAGCAAGCGCAGTCGCTCAATGGTGAGCCTGATGTCCAGGCCGATCTCTATGACAACCTCGGAACGATTTACCAGAAACTTGGCAAGCTCGATCGAGCCGATTCCCTGCTCACGGCAAGCTTGAAAATTCGGCAGTCCCTCTATGGTTCCGATTCTGCGCAAGTCGCCGAAAGTCTCGTTGCGCTCGGACTTTTGCGCGACGACCAGGCGCAGCTGCCCGAAGCCGAAAAGCTCGTGCGCCAGGGCCTCGAGATAAGCAAGCGCCGCCTTCCGGCCAATCATCCTCAAATCGCGAAAGAAACCACAGCACTCGGCACGGTCTTATCCGATCGCGGCTCCTACGATCAGGCGATTCAAACTCTCCATGACGCAGTTCGCATGCAGACGCCGCAAGGCGCTCCGACGGCGGACGATTTGACCAGCCTGTACGAATTGGCCAACGCACATTTCTACGCCGGTCATTACGCCGAAGCGGATTCACTGAATAATCAGCTGCTCGCCGCGTACCTCCAGATGTACGGCGCTCATCACCCGAGCGTCGCCGATGTCCTCATCAATCTCGGCGAAACCCGCGCGGCCCTCGGCGACTACGCACAAGCCGAACAATACGATCGCCAGGCCGTCGATATCGTTGAGGGATGGTACGGAAAGGATAGTCCGCAGGCCGCAATCGACCTCACGATCCTGGCCCGCGCACTCGTCTACCAGAATCGCTACGACGAAGCGTTGGATCTACTGAAGCAATCGCTCGCAATCAAGGAACGCGTTTACGGCCCGAATCATCCCAGCGTCGCCTCAACTCTCAACGAACTCGGCAATACTGCGATCCTTCAGGCCGATTACGCCGCCGCCGAACAATATTTCACTCGAATGGTGTCGATTTATCGCAGCGCCTACGGCGAACATCATTATTTATATGCCGTCGCTCTATCGAATCTCGCTACCGTCCACGCGAAAAAGCGCGAATGGGCGAGCGCCGAAGCAATCTACGATCAAGCGATTCCGATTTTTGTCGAGACGCAATCGGCGACTCACGTCAATACGGGGATTGCGCGCATAAAACTCGGAAGAACGCTCCTGCGCCAACATCGCTACGCCGAAGCGGAAAAGGAAACTCGCGCCGGATATGACATTCTGATTCCACAGATGGATCCCGGCGTCACGTGGCTGACTAGCGCCCGCGAAGATCTCGTCGAAGAATACACGGCCCTGAAGCAGCCCGATCAAGCCGCTAAATTCCACGCCGAGTTAGCAGCCGTGCAAAACAAGTCCGCCGCAAAATCCGGCACACAATCCGCGGCCAATCGCTAGCTATCCGGCTAACGGCATCGGTATTTCCTCGGCGACGCTCACCGCGGCTTCCACAATCAACTTCGCTGATATCGACCGCGCAATCAAGCAAGTTCGCTCCGCCTTTTCGAGGATGCGGGCAGCTCGCTCGCGGTCTTTTTCCTGCGTCAACTTCAGCGAAGGCCGCAGCTTGATCTCGGTGAACTTCCAGCCGCTCGCATCCCGCTCCAAAATGCCTTCCGCTTCGACTTCGAGCGAGACGAAACTGAGCTTCGAGAGGTCAGACATTCCCGAAAATGTGCTGACGAAGCAGGTCACCACGCTCGCGACAAAGAAATCTTCTGGCGTCCATACGCCGGCCTCGCCCTGAAATTCCGGCGGTGCGCTGAACTTTATCGGCTGGGGTACAGCCTTAGATTCAATTACGCCGGATCGCACTCTTGTCGCTCGCGCTCGCACGATGTACCGATGCCTTGTGTCCATGATTCCTTCCTCCTGCCTCGCGCTAGACCCGCACTCAACGCACGACGCGAACCGAGCAATGCGCGTGCATCGCCACTGACTCCGATACGCTTCCCATCAGCAGCCGGTCAACGCCGTGCCATCCGTGAGATCCCATGACGATGAGATCGGCTTTCCAATCGTCCGCTTCGGTCAGAATGAGGACCTTCGGCTCGCCGCTCGTCACCTCAGCAAGCTCCAACTGCTCCACACCGAGCTGATTCAACAGAATGCGCGCGTCGCCAAGGGCGGTCTTCGCTCGAGATTTGCTTTCTAGATCGAAGCTCGCGGACTCACGCGCTACCATCTCGCTATTCAGATAAGGTACAGATAGTGTCGGGATCGGCACGTATTGCGGCGCCACGCTGATCAAGCGCACCACGGTTCCCTGGGGCCACAGGCTTTGCCCTAGGGATCGCACCGCCTTCGTCGCGCAATCCGAACCGTCCGTCGCGACGAGAATCTTCATCGCCTTTCCTGCGCTTGAGCCTGTTCCTCGCACGACTTCCACCGAGCACGGAGCCGATCGCACAACTCCCTGCGCGGTGCTGCCCAAAAGAAATCGAGTAAGGCCGGACGCTCTGTGCGATCCGACGAAGATCAAATCCGCGCCCCATTTTTTCGCATAATCCGTGATGCTCACCCGCGGCTGCCCGAAAGTAACCACCTCGGTCTGTGCGCTCAGGCCAGCTTTCTTCAACTCCTCTGCCATCGGCTTCATCGCGCATTCGGCGGAATCGCGTGCCACATCCTCGATTCCATTCGCAGTGGGAAATGGCGGCAAGTCCAAAACATGCAAGAGGCAAACCGTTGTTCCGGCGGGCCATGGCCGGTCCACGGCGGCCTGCACAACGGGCGAACTTGATGACAGATCGGTTGCAAGAAGGAGTTTCACTCTACTTCTCCTGTGTCGCGGCTGCGTGCAGTCGCCGCTGGAATGGGTCGAGCAATTCCGTCACATCGTCGTCTGTCAGCTGCGGAAATTCGTCGTAGAAGACGCTCACAGCTGCGAACTCTCTCGGTGCCATCAAGCAAACGACTTCATCTGCATCACCCTCCAACAATAGTTTCGTTGAAAGCGGAGCGACTCCGATAGCAACGACGATGCGGGCGGCTCCTAGCCTCTTTACAGCTTCAATTCCCGCTCGCATCGTCGAGCCCGTTGCAACTCCGTCGTCAACCAAAATCACGGTCCGTCCCTTGACCTCCGGCGCCGCGGTCGAACCTCGATAAGCCAGTTCTCGCCGTTGAAGCTCCTTGCGTTCCGCCTGAACCACCCGAGTGATTGCCGCCTGCGATAATCCGAATTGCTCGACCATATCGGGATCAACAACCTCGACTCCGCCGCTCGCAATCGCTCCCATGGCCAATTCGCTATATCCGGGCAGGCCAAGCTTTCGCACGACCAAGGCGTCCAGCGGGGCGTGTAGCTTCTGTGCGATCTCATGCGCCACCGGAACACCGCCGCGCGGCAGCCCCAACACAATCACGCCCTTGCGGTTCGCGTAGTGTTCAAGCTTCTCAGCGAGTTGCCGCCCGGCGCTGCGTCGATCGTGCAAGCTGTTGGTCATTCCTCTGGCCCTTGTAACGCTTCCCTCGCACTTTGCCCGCCCCTTCTAATTTGAGCAGTGATCTGCATCACTCTCACCCCTGCGCTGGCTCACCACCATGACTTATGCTCTCTTTAGATGTCCCGCAATCCCACAGGCTTGCTACCGCGACCGCAGGCTATTACCATTGCCCTAAATAGAATCAGTTGGATGGCATGCGGGCACCAGGCTGCGGAGTCCCCGCATAGGCACTCATGGCTGAGACAATTAAATCCGGAATCACCGAGCTGTATCAAAGCCCGAAGATGATCGAGGAGCGCTTCCGCGCTCTGGTCGACTGCGTAAAAGACTACGCAATCTTCATGATCGATCCGCAGGGCCGTGTGGCAACTTGGAACACTGGCGCGGAGCGGATCAAGGGCTATCGCGCAGAAGAAATCATCGGCCAGCACTTCTCTCGTTTCTACATTCCAGAAGACATCGCCAACCGCAAGCCCGAGGAAGAATTGAAAACCGCTTCTAACCTGGGCCGCGTGGAAGACGAAGGCTGGCGAGTCCGCAAAGATGGCTCGCGTTTCTGGGCCAACGTCGTCATCAGCGCCATTCGCGACAAAGACGGCCAGCTGATCGGGTTCACCAAGGTCACGCGCGATATCACCGAACGGAATCGAATCGAAGAGGCCCTGCGCGCGAGCGAGATCCGCTTTCGTTCGCTTTTCGAATGCTCGCCCGACGCCATTATCACCAGCGACGAAGATGGAAAAATCACGGAGGTAAGTCCGCGCGTCCAGCGCCTTTTCGGCTACAAGCGCGAAGAATTGATCGGCCAGCGCATCGAGATTCTTGTCCCTGAACGTTTCCGCCATTCGCATCCGGCGCATCGCCGCGATTATGCCGAGCATCCCCGCATCCGGCCGATGGGAGCCGGTCTCCAGCTTTTTGGCTGTCGCAAAGACGGCAGCGAATTCCCGATCGACATCATGCTGGCCCCGATCGAGACTCCCGAAGGCCGCTTCGTTCTCAGCACGATCCGCGATATTTCCGAGAGAAAGCAGGCCGAACAGGCCCTGCGTCGCGCGGAAGAAGCGAAACGGTACCTCGAAGAAGAGTTGCACACCAATTTCGGGGAAATTATCGGTGAGAGCGCTGCATTAAAGAACGTTCTGAAGCAAGTCGAAACCGTCGCACCGATGGATGCCACCGTGCTCATCCTCGGCGAGACGGGCACCGGCAAGGAACTCATCGCGCGCGCAATCCATCAAAACAGCCGCCGCAGCGATCGCACGTTCGTCAAACTGAATTGCGCCGCGATTCCTTCCGGCCTGCTCGAAAGCGAACTATTCGGCCACGAAAAGGGCGCTTTCACAGGCGCCGTAATGCAAAAAGTCGGCCGCCTCGAACTTGCCCACCAGGGCACGCTCTTTCTCGACGAAGTGGGTGATATCCCCCTCGAACTCCAGCCCAAGCTTCTCCGGGCGCTTCAGGAAAAGGAATTCGAGCGCCTGGGCAGCACCAAAACGATTTCCGTCGACGTTCGCCTCGTCGCTGCGACCAACCGCAATCTCGAAAAAATGATGGCGGACAAAGAATTTCGCAGCGACCTCTACTATCGCCTCAAGGTTTTCCCGATCACCATTCCACCGTTGCGCGAACGGCGCGAAGACATTCCCTTTCTCGTCCGCTATTTCGTCCACATGCACGCCCGTCGCATGGACAAGCGCATCGAATCGATTCCGCCGGATGTCATGGAAGCCCTCGTGGAGTGGCGCTGGCCCGGCAACGTTCGTGAACTCGAAAATTTCATTGAACGGGCCGTCATTCTCACTTCCGGCCCAGTTCTCCGTGCGCCGCTCGGCGAACTCGAAGCCCCAGCGGATTCTGAACGAAATGATTCAAGTGTATCCACACTTGAAGAAAGCGACCGGGAGCACATTCTCCGCGCTTTGCAAGAAGCAAAAGGTATGATCGGCGGAGCAGACGGCGCTGCCGCGCGCCTCGGCCTGAAACGAACAACCCTCAACTCCAAAATGAAGAAACTCGGAATCAGGCGTTCGGACTACATGTAGTCGGACGGGGGATTTGCCAAGTCCGGCATCATACTTTGTTGCGCTTGAAAAATTCCACCTGTCGCAGCCGTTTCTTTGCCGCTTCGAGTGTCCTGTAGGGCCCTCCGAGATTCTTTCCCTTGCTCGAGAGGACTTGATAGCCGCCTCTCACTCGCTTGATCATGATCGTTCTCCAACTCTAAAAGCGCTGGGTACGGGACCCTCATCGCCAAGACTCGTACCCAGCATTTCGTCGTCCACTTCGATCTGCGTTCAGAGTTTTCTCCTTCGCCTGCAAATGCCCGGACCGCTAGGCCGCCTTCACTTCAACGCGCGTCGCCTTCTCCTTTTGCGCTTTCGCTGTCTTCGGCATGGCCAGCTCAAGCATTCCGTTCTTCAGCGTGGCCGTGGCCTTATCCGTCTCGACTTCGGCCGGGAGGTCGGCCACGCGCAGAATCTCGTTCGAGCGGTGCTCTTGCCAGACAGTCTTGCCCTTCTTCTGTTCCTCGTTCGTTTCGCGTTTGCCGCTGATGGTCAGCCGCCGTGGTTCGAGCCGGACCTCCAAATCCTTTTCGGTGAAACCCGGCACTTCTGCTTCCACGTTTACGGCTTCCTTGGTTTCCGAGATGTTCAGTCTAACCGGATGCAGCAATTCGGATTCCGCCTTAAACCAATCATTGAGGTCATTTCCGAAAAGGCGGCCATTTCCATCGAAGATCTCGAACGCTCTTTGCGCAATCTTGTTGTAGATTCGGTCGAACTGCTCAAACATGTCTTCAGTTTCGAGCGCTTTGCTCGCTGGGGCAGGGGCCAGAGCCGTTTTTGTCGCCATTGCTTTGTCACTCACCGTACCATTCCTCCATTTCGTGAAGATTGCGGCACGATCACCTGTGTCTCCACTTACGTGCCTGCACCAACAATATAGTCAGCATGACTCTTTGCCGATGTGATCGGAATCACATATCGCTGCGACACACCTCACTCAGAATCAGAAGCCATAAGCGTTACAAGAGAAGTGATTGATCTTTGAGACAGTTTCGCCTGGTAAGCGGCAATGAAATTCTGCGTTTTAGCTCTCGATTATGACGGCACGATTGCCCGGGATGGGCAGTTAGATCCAGACGTCCGCACCGCAATCGGCGAGGCACGCCAGCGCGGCATTGCGGTGGTTCTCGTGACGGGGCGCATCCTGCCAGAGTTGCAGCGGGCTGCGGGGCCGCTCGATTTCGTTGATGCGGTGGTGGCGGAAAACGGCGCAGTGCTTGCCTCTGCGGATGGAAACAGCCGTTTGGTAGGTCAACCTGCCCCTCCTCAGTTTCTCGACGAACTGCGCCGGTTGGGCGTGGCCTTCACCGCAGGCGAATGTGTGGTGGAAGCCGATGCCGGCGACTCGCAGAAAATTCTTGGTGTGGTCCGGAATCTCGAATTGCCTCTCGTCCTGCTCTTCAATCGCGGGCGATTGATGGTCCTGCCCCAGGGCATTAGCAAAGGGCTTGGCCTGCGCGAGGCTCTTACGCTTCTGCATCTTTCTCCCCACAATGCCATCGGAATCGGAGACGCGGAAAACGATCACGATCTTCTCGCCGAATGCGAATACTCAGTAGCCGTCGGCTGGGGCAGCAAGGCCCTGCAAGCTGTAGCGGACGAAGTCATTCCCGGAGATGGCCCTGCAGCCGTTGCCGGATACATTCGTCGCTGCACGAAGGCCATGCGTCTTCCTCCCGAACGTGTCGATCGAAGTCGCCTCGTCTTGGGGGCATTGGAAAACAACGATCCGCTCGCCGTCGCCATTCGTGGCCGCAATCTTCTGATTGCGGGCGACCCCCGCTCGGGAAAATCGTGGGTGAACGGCTTGATCTGCGAGCAGCTCATCCTGCAGGGTTATACACTGTGCGTCATCGACGCGGAGGGGGATTACCGCGGCCTGGAATCCTTGCCGGGCGTCGTCGTTTTCGGAGGCTACGCGCCGCCGCCCGAATTGCCCGATCTGTCTCGCGTCCTGCATCACCCGTTCATGAGCGCGGTGGTCGATCTTTCCCATGTTCCCTATCGCGCCAAAGTCGACTATCTCAATACACTTTTGCCCATGCTTGCCTCCCTGCGCCGGACCACGGGCTTACCGCATCGCATCGTGGTCGACGAGGCTCACTATTTCCTGCACGAACCCAATGTCAAAGAACTCGTCGATTTCGATCTCGGAGCCTACACGCTTGTCACGTATCGGCTCTCTGACCTTCACCCCGATATTCGCGCAGCCGTTGAAGGCGTGATCGTCAAGCGAACGACCGACGCGCGCGAGGTTCAATCGCTGTTGTCCATGGCCGGCAATCAGCAGGACGAATCTGAATGGCGATCTATTTTCGCGAGCTTGTCGGTTGACCAAGGCATTCTTCTGCCAGGAATCGAAGAAGCAGGCGGCAGGCTCCGAAAGTTCAAGCTCTCCCCCAGGTCGACTCTTCACGTTCGCCACAAGGCAAAATATGTCGATCTGCAGTTGGTGGAGGAACAAGGCTTTCTCTTTACCGAAGACGGCAAGCCAATCGGCAAACCCGCTCGCACGCTCGGAGAATTTGTTTCTTGTCTGAAGATTTTGCCTCTTGCAGTTCTTGAGAATCACGCTCGGCGCGGTGATTTCTCCCAGTGGATCGGTGAAGTGTTTCACGATCACGGCTTGGCATCGGAGATTCGCAAAGTCGAGCACCGCTATCGTCTGGGTCATACGCGCGACCTCTACAACGCGCTGGCTGATTTGATTCGCGAGCGCTACGAACTGCCGAGTCAGATCCAGCCGGGAGCTGAAATGCCGATCGAAGCTGTCACTGGTTGAGATTGCCGAATTATAGGGACTCGTTGTGTTGCTGGGGCCAAATAGGATCACCGCTTTGAAACCAAAGAACAGCCTTCCTCTAATCGCTCCTTGGGGCCATCTCAGAAAACTCGTCTGGCTAGCAATTCTTCCGCTCTGTTTGATAACTGGTTGTCGCCGAAGCGCCGACAAGTCCATTTACGCGAATCACGACACTGCAATCGATCCGCCGCAATCTCTGACCTCGGAAGGCCAGGTATTACAACGGCAGTACATCGATGCTGCAAATCTTCCCGATCTTCAATGGCCGAATTTCGTGAACGATCAAAAGGAAGTTCGCGAATTCTACGGGGCATTTCCCGCGAGCTTACCTTGGATCACAGACGGGAAACCGACCCAGCAAGCTCTCGCAATCATTCAGGCGTTGAAGAATGCGCAATTCAAAGGCTTGGCACCCGAGGATTACGACGCATCGCGTTGGGACGCGCGACTTCGCGCGATAGCCCAATCGCGCCCGACCTCAGAACCGGACATGGTTCGATTCGATCTGGCGCTTACCGTTTCGACGATGCGTTATGTCTCCGATCTCCATATCGGACGAGTGAACCCGCGGCTGTTTCACTTCGATTTGGACATTGACCACACCGAGTTCGATCTTTCCGAATTTCTGAGAAAAGAACTCGTGGGCTCGCCAAATGTGCAAGCTGCACTCGAATCCGTCGAACCACCCTTCCCCCTCTACCATCGGACACAAATGGCGCTGAAACAGTATCTCGCGCTGCCCTCACGAGATGATGGCCAACGCCTTTCGATTCCTAAAAGACCCGTTAAGCCCGGCGACTCATATTCGGATTTGCCGCGTCTCGTAAATCTTCTGACTATCTTTGGCGACCTTCCGACCAACTACGCTGCCCCAGAAACGTACGCTGGCACGGTCATCGACGGAGTGAAACATTTTCAGACGCGCCACGGCCTCGAAGCGAGCGGAGTCATTGACGCAGCCACCATCCGAGAGCTGAATGTTCCGATTGGCCAACGCATCAATCAGCTTGCGCTCACGATGGAGCGCATCCGATGGCTACCGCACGAATTTGCCCGCCCCCCCATCGTGGTGAACATCCCGGAGTTTCGGCTCCACGCCGATGACGAAAACTTCCATTGGGTTCTTTCCATGAAAGTCGTCGTAGGCGGCTCATATCATCATCAAACTCCGGTCTTCGCGAGCAAGATTCGAGCCGTGGTCTTCCGTCCCTATTGGGACGTCCCGTCGAGCATCTTGCGGCAGGAACTCCTCACTCCTATCGAGAAAAATCCAAACTATCTGGTCGAACATTCCTACGAAGTCGTCGACAAAAGCGGAAATGTCGTGTCGGAAGGCGTCGTCAACGAAGCGATCCTGGAAGGATTGCGTGCCGGAACATTCCGTATCCGTCAAACGCCAGGTCCGACAAATTCTCTAGGTCTCGTAAAGTTTGATATCCCCAGTGTCTACGACGTCTACATGCACGACACGCCGGCCACCGAATTGTTTTCGCGCTCCCGCCGTGACTTCAGTCACGGCTGCATTCGTGTGGAGGATCCAGTGCGCCTGGCTGCATGGGTTCTTCGCGACATGCCGCAATGGAATGAAGAGGCGATTCGGGCGGCTATGAATGGCGATGAAACGCTGCGGGTCAAGCTCGAGAAGCCGATACCAGTGTTAGTTCTCTACAGCACGGCTTTGGTCATGGAGGACGGTGAAGTCCACTTTTTTGACGATATCTACGGACTCGACGCGGAACTAGCGAAGGTTCTACAAAAAGGCTATCCATACACAGGCGGCGCAGAAACGCCCGCGGGACCATGAACTACCAGCGTCGCACGCGCCCCACATCAACGTGCACGAAACGAGATTCCGGATAGTAGCCCACACCGCCACGGCCAAGTCCGAGCGCCGCATTTCGCAATTCCGAGGTGGAGACTCCCGGAATGCGGATGTCAATCGCTTCTCCCTGCATGTGCAAACTGTGCTCTGCGACGCCCGGCGTTGTTCGCCGCAAATAGTCGTTACTCCAGGGCGTTCGGTAGCCGCAAATGATATCGATTTCCGTGTCGGGCCGCCCCAAGGCGAATGTCAGATCGTGGAGAAGATCGAAGACGCGCCGGTCCAGCTGAATCACATCGCCCGTGCGATGGTCCCGCAAAAACTGATCGAGGCGAGTCACAGCTTCTGGAATATAGTCATTCCCCCTGCGATAAACCAGATCGATCCGTTCGTTCGTATGCGTGTGGTAAAGGCGCAGCCGATACTCTCGCTCCGGGGCAACGGCCTTCTCGGCCGCAGAAACACAAAAAGAAGCGCTGGCCAGCAGAACTAACAAACCTATCAGTCGCTGCGCCGGCGATCGGCGCGCGAACGCGTGCCCAAAATTTGTGGATTTCGATTTCGAGACCATGGGGGACGCTCCGAGCTGTTTCGATTTGCCGATTGATCTCGCGAATGCGGCGAGATCGTTTCAATTAGGATACCAGCTTTTCCATTCAGTCCGGCAAATTTCGAAAGCTGTTGATACGAAGCTGCCTGGGAGCCACATCACGATTCGCAGGAAAGGCAGGCAGGCTCCGCCATCTTTCTGATGGCGAAGCCTGTTTGGGGAGGGGCGAAGCGAGATAGCTAGGCTGTCACGCAGCTTTCGAGCGCCGCGCGATTGGGAATCGTCAGTGTCGAACCTTGCAGAATTACGAGCTGCCGGTTTTTGAAATCGCTCAATGTGCGCGTCACGCTTTCGCGCGTCGTGCCGATGAACTCCGCGATTTCCTCGTGCGTCAACGGCAGCTTCGTCCGCGCACCGCCCTGCGTTTGAGGAGCGCCGGCTGACCATTCCAGCAGCAGTCGTGCGAGCTTTTCATTCACGGACGTCGAAAGCGCGATCGTCTTCAGTTGTTCGCAGGCCGTCTGATATTGCGAGCCGAGCTGCGCCGAAATCATCTGATAAACCTCTGGATGCTGTGCGATGAACCTCATGAAATCGTCGCGGCGAACGAATGCCACTTGGCACGGCCGGAGCGCTTCTGCCGTCACTTCGTACTGACCGCCCGCGAGCGTCGCGGTCAGGCCCAGAATTTCACCCGGCTTGGCGATCTTCAGAATGAGCGTCTTGCCTTCGCTCGAGCTGACGGAAAGTTTCATCTCGCCTTCGCAGAGCACGTACACTCCGCGCGCCGCTTGCTTTTCCATGAAAAGCACGGCGTCCTGCGGGTAGGCAGACTGCGTGCGGATCGCGTCGAGATCCTTCAGCGTCGCCGGCGCCATTTGGCAGAAAAACCCGTTCTTACGAAGTTTGCACGTTGCACAATCATCAGCCATCTCAAAACCATAAGGACCACGCATTTTCTGTTCTCCTATTCTTTCGTTTCGCTCCTGCGATGCGAACGGGTTTCTCATTGCCTGTTTGGCTTCGCGTTTTGGTTTGTTGTTGAGCACACCTAGGCAAATGCATGGTGGCAGCCAAACGACAGAAGAGGTGACGGTTAGGGCGTAAGTGTTTCAGAATGAATAGTTAGGAGGGAACAAAAGGAAGATCCCAAAGAGGCGACCACGAAGGTGACGAGGATCACGCGACGAAATGTCGCCGCGCTGACTTCATTGCGTCCTGACTAACTAAATTCCCATTTCGGCAACGATCCGCGATCAAAAAGTATCGCGATCCGGCCACGATCTTTATCTCTATTGCGCGGCCGCGCTCCGGACAATGAGCACAGAGCACGGCGCATTTCGCGCTACTGATTCGGCTACGCTGCCGAGCAAGAATCGGCGAACGCCTTTGCGCCCGTGCGAGCCGAGCACGA
>Ga0335078_10004083_pt1 | contig 21677 bp, 16 predicted proteins | sample Lox_Sample_32_FD_206711 | JGI IMG/M metagenome (GOLD analysis project Ga0335078, IMG submission 206711) | Soil microbial communities from Loxahatchee National Wildlife Refuge, Florida, United States - Lox_Sample_3.2 | ecosystem: Environmental > Terrestrial > Soil > Wetlands | place: USA...
ATCGAGGAATACCTCAAAGCCAGCAACGACGACCCCAAGCCATTCGTGTGGACCGCCAACACCGAGGACATCCTGGCGAAGGTCCGGCGCGGGCGGGCCACCCTCAAGGAAACAGAAAGCTAATAGCTACACTAGCCGGGCGGGCCTCGCTGGCCGCCGGTTCGGTCGGCGGGACGGCTGGCGGCAGTCCGACTGTAGAGGGCGGTTACGCTGGCTGCGATGAGCATCCGAGTAATCAGGCGGCTGGACGAGCGGGCGCACCGGCACCGCGCATTTGCCTGGAGCTACGCAGCGCTGGCGCACGTGGCGGAACGCACCTCGATGGCCCGGCTGCGCACGGGCACCCTGGCGGCGGCGCACGGCCGGCTGCTTGTCCTTGGCGCCGGGCAAGGTCACGATCTGGCCCACCTGCCCGCCGCGGTCACTGAGGTGATCGCGATCGAGCCAGACCCGTCGATGCGGCGGCTCGGCCGGCGGCGAGCCGCCGCGGCCCCGGTCCCGGCCTACTACGTCGGCGGGCTCGCCGAGCAGCTCCCACTTCCGGACGCGTCGGTGGACACCGCGCTCGCCGCGCTGGTGCTGTGCTCGGTGCGGGATCCAGGCCAGTCCGCCCGCGAGCTGCGGCGGGTTCTGCGGCCGGAGGGTCTGCTGCTCGTGCTGGAGCACGTGCGGGCCGCTGACGGCAGCCGGCTGGGCCGGCTTCAGGATCGGGTCGACCCACTGTGGCGGTACCTGTCCGGAGGCTGCCACTTGGACCGGCGTGCCAGGCAGGTGCTGGAGGAGGCGGGCTTCGATACGGCGGGCGTGCGGGATCGGCACCTGGCCAAGGTGTTGCCGCTGCTCGACCCGGCGGTGCAGGGCGTCGCCCACCCTCGCTGACCGCGCGCCGGGCGCGCGGGTGTGTGTGCCGATCAGCGCCGATGGCCAGGTCGACCCATGCTGGGGACAGGCAGACCGGGTCGCGGTCGCCGGCGTGGTCGACGAGATCCGCGGCTGGCAGGTATTCACGGTCGCCTGGGGAGCGCCGCACGACCAGGGGACGGACGGCGCCCATCACGCCCGGGTTGCACGGTTCCTTCGGGGCGGCCAGGTGCAGGCGATTGCTGTGCACCACGTGGGTCCCGGCACGCCGCACATGCTCGACCGGAGGGCGATACGGGGGTCACCGGTCTCGGCAGTGCTGCCCGTAGCGCGGCACGCGCGGCGGGGTGACCACCGACTTGACACGGCTCCGCCCGCGTCACGACGCGGAACGGGCATTGGTGCCACGGATCGTGACTCCGCCGCCGTCCGGGCTGCTGAAGGGCCACCGTCGACGCCGCCGCATGCCCATCACACCGCAGCACCCGGCCCACCGGACTTGCAGAAGTTGCGCGTTCGGTGCACCCTCCGGGATTGCCGAGGTTGCCGCCCACTGGCACACGGGGCTAACCTCGTCCGGGCTAGCCCGATGTACGCGCACTGGCGAACGCGGCAGCCCGCCCGGGGGGCGTGCCCGCCTCGCCGCGCTGGCCCATGCGAGGCGGCCTCTTGCACGTCGCGCAGCGGGACCCCGGCAGGCTTGTCTAGTTCCCGGCGGAACATGGCGCCAGACGCCGAATCGTTCGCGGATCCGAGTGCGACTGACCCGTTGCCCCGGTGGGGGCGAGCCTGCGGTGAGGTCCTGAAACAGGCGGGCTAGGTACTCGCGACGGGCTACGGGGCCGCGCCAGGTGTCGGCTTCGAACCACCACTTGCGAACGGCCTGGAGCAGGGGAGCGAGGTCGCCGCTGGTGCCGGCCCGGTTGAGCGGCATCCAGATCGGCACCGTATCGAGTGAGGCATTCTCAGGCGTCCGCGGCTCACGCCGCGCACGCAGCCCACTTCCTGAAGTACTCCTCGTACTCGTGGAAGTTGAACAGCGGCAGCTGGAGCCACAGCCGCTCGCCGCGGTCGGGAGCGGTACAGCACGGAAGTACAGCAACCGGAGCGCACGGGAGTGGACTGGAGTGTACGAGCTAGGACGGTGACGCGCGGGGAAGCACGCTGGCGGACGGGCTGCCTGCTGATGGCATGCAAGAGGTCCGGGGTTCCGGCTGGGCACCTGCGCCCAGATCGCCGCGGCCGCCGAATGGGCCACGCATCAGGTGCCTCCTACTCCCGCAAGGCCGAGGTCAAGCACATCGCGACGGTGGTCGGCTGCCTGTGGGTACGGGTCGTTCCACACCACCCTCGTCACCGTCGTCCTGGCCCGCGACGAGCTCACCAGCACCGGCTGCGATTTCGCGCTGGTCAGCTCGCTGCGGCCCGCCGCCCCGCGAACCTTGCGCGCAGCTCGTCGTGGATAGCCTCGGTCGTGCCGTCCTTCTCCCACTTGGCGTAGTAGTCATAGACCGTCTTGTATGGCGGAAAATCGTGCGGCAGGTGCTCCCAGGCGATCCCGGTCCGGTTCACACACAAGATCGCGTTCACGATCTCGCGCAGGTCATGCGGGGGTTCGCTGAGGCCCAGGCAGGCTTGGCCCGCGCCGCCCGCCAGGCGGCCAGGATCGGTTCGATCAGCGCCCAGCGGGCGCCGGACAAGTCAGTGCGGTAGGCACGGCGAGGGGTCATGACGGCGATCTTTAGAGGCGATACCGCGAAAGCTGTGGGATCTGGGCAGCAGATCTTTCCCGGCACTGGGTACAGACACCTGTCACTGTGGATCAGATGCCCTCCTTAGGGCAAGCGGTCCCCGGATGACACGCCCGAGTGGCCTCGTCAGCGCACTGAAGCCAGAACTCAAGGTGATCGTCTAGGCAATGGGTGGTGCCCCGCAAAGTAACTGCACCGTCGCTCATCGTAGCATTCTGCTGCAGTTCCCGACCAATACTGTTGTTACTGGCACGTAGATGGTCAATCGCCTCGGGTCGCCGGGACCAACGGCCCCTCCCGGCCGGCGGTCTGGAGTCAATGGTGGATAGGGGGTGTGTGAAATGGCCTTGAGCACGGGTTTGGCCGACAGGGCAGCCGGTGCCGGACTACGCTCCGGCTGCTTTGGTGATGATGCCCGGGTTCGGCCCGCCTTTTCGGGCGGCGCCCCTATCCAGCCTGTGTCTTGCCTTGGGCGGTGGTGGCCGACGCGGGCAGGCCTGAAGCTGGCATGGGCACCATCGCCGACGCAATTTACGGCGCGGCAACGCTGCGCCCTGGAAGGAACGCTGCACCCGGGAAGGATTGACCAGTGATGAGTATGAGCCAGCCAGCCGTGGGACAGCCAGGACAGGGCCAGGCGCAACCTGTTGCCATTGTCGGCGTCGGCGCGATCATGCCGGAGGCGCCGACCGCGGCGGCCTTCTGGCAGAACATCACGTCCGGCCGTTACTCGGTCACTGACGTGCCGAAGGACCGGTGGGACCCGGATCGGTATTACGACCCGGACCCGCGCGCGCCCGACAAGACCTACTCCCGCATCGGCGGCTGGGTCCGCGAGTTCGCCTGGGATCCGTTTAGGTGGCGGCTGCCGGTGCCGCCGAAGGTCGGCGAACAGATGGACGACGGCCAGAAATGGGCGGTCTCGGCTGCTCGCGAGGCCCTGGTCGGCGCCGGCTGGCCCGGATGGAAGGTCGACCCGCAACGGGTCGCGGTGATCATCGGAAACGCCATCGGCGGCGAGAAGCACTTCGCGAGCAACATGCGTATCCAGCTGCCGGACTTCATATGTGAGCTTGAGCGTGCCGCCGCGTTCGGCGCGCTGCCCCCTCAGACACGTCAGGCCATACTTGAGCAGACATCCAGGTCCTACCTGAGCCAGTTCCTGGAGATCACCGAGGACACCATGCCCGGTGAGCTCGCGAACATCGTCGCGGGCCGGATCGCGAACCTGTTCAATTTCCGCGGGCCGAGCTTCACGACGGACGCCGCCTGCGCCTCCGGGCTCGCCGGGCTTACCGCCGCGGCCCAGGGCCTGGTCAACGGCGAGTACGACGCCGTGGTCACCGGTGGGGTGGACGGCAACATGGGCGTCGGCGCGTTCGTGAAGTTCTGCAAGATCGGTGCGCTGTCCGCGACCGGCACGCGTCCGTTCGACGCCGGCGCGGACGGCTTCGTGATGGGCGAGGGTGCGGCGCTATTCGTGCTCAAGCGCCTTTGCGACGCCGAGCGCGATGGGGACAAGATTTACGCGGTCCTGCTCGGCATTGCTGGATCAAGCGACGGCAAGGGCAAGGGGATCACCGCGCCGAACCCAGTCGGGCAGAAACTGGCGGTCGAGCGGGCCTGGCGCAACGCCGGTGCGTCACTGGACACGGTGTCCTGTATCGAAGGGCACGGCACGTCCACCCGCGTCGGCGACGCCGCCGAGCTGGAGAGCATGACCGCGATCTTCGGCGGCGCCGTCGCTCCCGGAACAGTCGCGCTCGGATCGGTCAAGTCGAACATTGGCCACCTGAAGTCGGCCGCGGGCACCGCAGGCCTGTTCAAGATGACCATGGCCCTCCACAACAAGGTGCTCCCGCCGAGCCTCAACTTCCGCGACCCCAATCCCAGCGTCGACTGGCCGGCCTCGCCGTTCCGCGTGAACACCGAACTGCGCGAGTGGCCGGTACCGCCGTGCGGCGTCCGGCGCGGCGGCGTGAGCGCGTTCGGCTTCGGCGGCACCAACTTCCACGCCGTTCTCGAGGAGTACATCCCCGGCAGGTACGACGGCCGCGAGCGCAAGCCGTAGGCGGGACCTGACCTCGCAACTGTCGCCGGACCCCAGGAGTCAGTACCTCGGCGCCGCCCGGAACCCGCAGGCATCCGCCACGACGCGCGGCCGGCCATCGGCGGCCTTGGCCGCTGGGTGAGGTCCGCTCTTCACTGGGCCATCGGCTTGTGGATCGGAATCTGGAGTTCCTCGCCGGCCCGCTCGCGCGACCACGCTGCGGGCGGTGGGTGGTTCTGGGGCGTTCCTTATGTGGACGACGTGAACCGGACGGCGCCGCCCTCGCGCGAGGAACAGACAGCGCCGGGAGCATCCGCTCATGGGCTGGGAGGGTGCTGAGAGCAGCTCGTCCGGATACTCGGTCCGATTCTGCGGCTCCTCCAGTTGCACGAAGCGTGCCAAGCTGGGCATGCCTGCCAAGAACCACTTCGGCCCAGTCGCTGGCCGTGCGGCCCCTTGTGCACGCCCGTGCCCCGGGGCAGGATCTCGGCATGGCCGATCAGTTCCCTCTACCGGCTCCGGCGCCGTGCCCGCGACCTCACCGGATCAGCGGATGCCGCAGCGGGGCTCTTCCTAGTTCGGTGCCGGCCATGCGCCTGACGCGTTCATGGACTGGTACGCCACTCGGCACGATGACGTCCCCGCGGCAGTGGCCGGGGCGCGGCCACTATCCATGAAGAGCGGGGACCCCACGAGTATCCGGACGAGCGGTCGTTCCACGCCTGCTCGCCGCACCGTATCGAGATGGCGGCACACCTGATTCGCGAGTCCCACTTTGCTGACCATGCTAATCCGGCACTGCGGCTGCTACCGGAGTGGACCGATTGGTGCATCGAGCGAACCGGACTCGACGGTGACGCCGCCGTCCGGTCCCGCGAAGCGGGCCGCTCCGCGGCCTCAACGCTGGTTCACGACGAGGACGACGAGTCGGCCGCCGAGGTCTGGCTCCGCCCGCCGTGCTCGCAGGCCTGGCGCTCGCCGTGCCGCCGGTCGCGGGCCGGGCACTGCCAGACCTGGGGACCTGTCCAGGCCGGGGAGGTCGGCCGCCGGGCATCCCATCGAGTGCGCCGCCAGTGGGCCCGCCCAGTCGGCCGCCGGGCGGGGCACCGAGGCGGGAGCCGAGGTAGGAGGCCTAGTCTTGGGCGGCCGACGCGCCGCCGCCGCGGGATGAGCGAAGCGCGCCGACCGCGATCGCGCCTGCGGCGGCGGTTGCCAAGATCTGGCCGCCGCCGGCGTGCCGCCAATGGTGCCGGTGGTCCAGGTGAAGTACTTCAGCAGGGCAGGCAGAGCGACGACGGACACGGCGAGCATGACGAGCCCATCAGCGCGGTCCGGGTGCCGCCGGCCCCGATCATGGTGAACGTGGCCGCGTACACCGCGGTGGCAGCGGGCTTGTAAAAGATCAGGGCCAGCATCCGCGCGGCGACCTTGCGGACCCAGCCGCGGGTCATCGGCGCGACCGACCCGGCCGCGGCCAGCGGCAGGACCCCGGCGAGAATGACCAGCGCTGCCCGGCGGAGCCGCTCGGCGGTAACGCCGCCAGCACCGCTGACCTGCAGTTCTACCCGTACGGCGCGCCGCGGCCGGTCCGGGGCGGCCAGCCCTGCCCGCCCGATATCCCCCCGATCGGGCTGTCCGCCACCGAAACCCTTTGCATTGAGCGCCTCGCCCGCGACTGGAAAGCCGGGTTCAGCACCCTCGCCCGCCTCGCCTCCGGCCTCCGCTGGTCACACTGGCGACGCCGCCACCAGGCCCGCGCCCACTGGCACCAACTATGCCGCCCGCCTCGAAGCCCTCGCCACCTGAGCCACGACGAACGAAAGGAGGTGACACCTTGTAATAACGAGGACGGCAGACACCCCGCCCCACGCTGAGCCGCAGTATGGTCACAAACCGAAACGAGCAATGATCGGCGTCCCGATCCAGCTCATCTTGAACAGTCAGAACGCCGAACGAGCAGGACGCGCAAAATGCCAGGTCAGCGGCGCAAACCCTGAGACAACCGGTGCAACTTCGGCTCTGGTTTCTCGGTCCTCGGGATGTCGGGCAGCCCCCGCACCGGTTCGGCCGAGCATCGCGGCCAGCTTGAGGCCGGCGTTGCCTAGGGCGTGCAGCAGGATCGGCGGCGTGATGCTGCCGGAACTCCCCCGGGCCCAGCCCAGCACCAGGCCCGCGGCCAGCGTGTATCCGACCTGATCGGCAAGTGCCAGCGTCATACGGAAGCCGTCGTACTGGACGTGCGCGATCGCGAACAAGACGGAGGTAAGCGCCAGTGTCGCGGCGTCTGGCCAACGGCCCTCGCGATGCCGCATGGACTGCATGACATCCCCGAGCAGGCCGCGGAACAGGGCCTCCTCGCCGATCACTCCGACGATCGTGATCCGCAGCAGGTCAGCGTGGCTGCGCCCGGCAGGCGGCAGCAAGATCGCGAAGACGACTGCCGCGACGGCCGCCGCCGCTAGCTGCACTGACCACCAGGTTACGGGGAACGCCCATTCAGATCCGGCCGGGCGGCCCTCGTGCCGGGTCCATGCGGCGTACGCGACGACAACGGCTCCAGCCCAGAGCGATGCACTCACGAGCAGCCCCTGGGAAACGCTGGCCGGCACCAGGACCGCGACCGCCGTGTAACTCAAGGTCGGGCCTAGCAGGACCGCAGCCCTCCCCGCCGTGGCGGCGGCAACGCCCAGCCGGTCCCGGCACCAGTTGCCTGGCCGGATAGCACGCTATCGAGGAGATGGCCAACCTGCCGAGTTTCCTGCCGCAACTGTGCGAGCGCGAGAACCCGGGCCGGGCGCGGGGAAGCTTAGGCTGACGCCGCCGTCAGGAAGGGGCTGGAGGGGCTACGCGTGCGACATCCATGAGACCGCGACCGTGGCGCACGGCGCGCAAGTGACGTCCCCCCGCCCGGCCCGCGGTAAGTGACGAGCTGGCCGCTGCGGCCGTCGAGCGCGCCCGGTGCGTTCCCGCTGCCGGCGTGGGTCGGCCGGAGGGACGGGGAGGCGAAGGCGCGGGCTTTGTCGGCGACTGACGCTCACGCCCGTGCAGCACGCTACTGGTGGGAGCGTCGCGGGCGGAACTTAACCCAGGCCAGGATGCCAATGACCGCCAGCAGAAGCCACGGGGAGAACAGGAGGTGCACAGCAAAGCTGAGGAAGGTCAGAGCCACGATGGCGATGAGGACGAGGGCGATGATCGCGAGCATGGTGATCGGTCTCCGGTGTTGTCGCAGTGGTCGTGCTGATGCGTTAAGGCTGCCGCCGCCGGCTGCCCGCGTCGATCGGGATCGACCCCGGTTCGACCCTGAGATGCATCCCGCACGCATCAGGGTCAACCCTGCTCCTATGGGCTTTTGGAACTCGGCTCCGGTACTGGCCCTGGTTGGTGCGCTGGTGTTCGTTGACGCCCTCGCGCTCTGCACCGTCCACCTAGATCACACTGGCGCTCGCCGAGCCGCCGATCTGCACCGCGAGCTGATCGCCAGCGTGGCCGCCGGTGCCGCGCGACCGAACGGATGATCTGAGTGGGGTACTGCGGATCTGCGGTGCCGGTCTCAGCTCGGTTGCCCATGCGTGAATTGCGTGTTTGCGCCGGTTGCCGGTGGTGCATGGAATGCGGCGGAGGGCACAAGGTCATCTTTTCGGGCGCGGATGCTTTCGCAGCCGCCTATTAGACATCCTTGCTGCTTTTGGAGTTTAGCCGGACTGTTCGTGTTCATCAGCCAAGAACCAGACAAATACGATCCGGCTCAGAGGCAATACGAGAATCCACGCTATTTCAGCGGCATAAGGGGCGAATATGGCAATTGGCAGGGTCAGCGTGAAGAGCACCGGTCCCGACAGGCTGCGGGCCCGCAGCGCCCTTACCTGCGCACGCCCGGCATCCGGCCTCAACAGGCTTCCCCTGCCGGATGCGTACCACCAGGAGGCTGCGGAGGCCATTGACGCCAAGGCCACCGAGGTCGCATAGAGAACCGCCGCTGCGGGCGACCCGGCGTGCTCTCCCAGGACAGCGGTGGGAAACGGCAGGAACGCCACGAACATGAGCAGCAGCAGGTTGAGCCACACCAGCGCGGCGTCGTCGTGGGCGATGAGCCGGAATGTGAGCCGGTGCATCACCCAGAACCTGGCGATCACCACAAAGCTCAGGACGTAGGCCAGGTAACGGGGCCAAAGCCCCAGCAGCACCTTGGGCAGGCCGGTGCCGCTCGTCGTCGCCGGCACTGCGATCTCAAGGATCAGCAGGGTGATGGCGATGGCGAACACGCCATCGGACAGCGCCAGGATCCGGCCAATGCCCTCCTCCTCCGCCGCTTCGTCGTCCTCATGCGCCGGCAGTTTCCACACCCGATCCGGCAGCCTCCTCACCGGATCGCTCGCACCGGTCCGAAGGCCCGGCCGGTCACTGACCGACTTCGGCGGGGCCGGTGTTGTGATGGCAGCAGGCGGTTCGGGATCGCGACAGCCTCTACCGACATCGCCCCCCGCCGGTGCCCCGGCCGACCCAGCCGCATCATGCCTGTCGGCCAGCCACGGCTGCTCTTCGACGCCGAGCGAGAAACGCCATCGCGTCCCCGCACGATGTTCAGGAAGGCTGGATACGCCGCGATGATGACGCCAAGGCGCTGCAGAGCACAGCCGGGTGATCGCCAGCGGGTCCGGACAGTCGGGATCACGAACTCATTGTCGCCCGGTGCGCGGCCGGCGAGTTGCCGCGGGTCATCGGTGACGGCGCCGGCCGAGGTCACCCATCCGCGCAGGCTGGCGAGAGCGGGGACTCAGTCGGCCAGGACGATTGCCGCCGCGGTCAGGAGTCCGAGATCGGCTCCGCTGGCGAAGGCAACGCGGGCCGTGTGGGCGATCAGGTGGCCGGCGGCAGAAGAAGAAGAAGAAGAAGAAGGGATGTCGGCGTCGTATGCGGCACTGCCGTTGGGACGCCGAACAGGGCACTCTGCGCTCCGACAGAGCATCAAACTGACGCTGCTCGAGGAGGAAGTATTCTCCAGGGAGGTCGCTCACGCTCTTGAGCAGCGGTAACGCTGCGTCACGATCGCTGGTTACGGCCCCGCGCGAGATCCGCCTAATTGAGCGGATGTCAGCTCGGCGCCTGTCAGGACGTTGGCCGTCTAGGTCGCGGTTCTGTACGCCTGCCCGCGGCTCGGGCCGCGTTAAGGTTAAGAGGCATCACCCAAGATCCGGGTGCGCTCGCGTAGCAGCTCGCGGGCGCGCGGAGGCAGTTCCGCGCCGACTTCGACAGCGAAGTCCAGGTAGCCTGCATGACCGGGCAGTTCCTTCAGGCACTTGGCGACCAGCGTGGCGGCTTGGGCGACGTCACCGCGGCGCTCCGCGATCCTCGCGCGCAGGAAGGTGAGCTCTGGCCCGGCAAGCGCCGGGCTCGCGGCGAGCCCGTCCAGCAACGCATCCTCGGGGGTTCCAGCGAACCGGTCGAGGAGCATCTCGTGCCAAGCTGCGAGGTCCTTGGTGCGCTCGTGGCGTCGGTAGCGAGTCTCGTCGAAACTTCCGTACACGGTGCGCGGTCGCCTCGGGTCCGCCCGTCCGGCCGCGTCCAGTGCGTCCAGGTAGGACTCGGTGAACGTCCGCCACATGTCAGGCGTGGTGAGCAGCCGGGCGAGCGGACCGCCCAGGGCTGTCTCCTTTTCCGGCACCTGACCGTAACCCCGTCGAGTCCAGCCGTAGTCCGCCTCCCAGCGGATGAGCTGCTCCGGCACGCGCCGGGCGAAGGCCGCGAAGCCGTCATGACGGAGCACCGACTCCCAGAGCACGGCGACGGCATCCGAAACCACGAACTTCGCGGCCTCCACTGGGTCATCGGAGTGGAAGTAGTCATAACTCTTCATGGCGCAGGCAAGGTCAACCATCTCCGCGACGGCCTGCTGCGCTGGCCCGGGATCGTCGGCCTGGAGCGCCCCCAGCGCGTCGGCGACCAGCCGACGGAACGTGAGCCGCCACTTGGACCGCTCGGTGCGGTGCACCCGGCGGTCCCCGGCCATGTAGGCACCGTCCTTCGCCAGCTTGACGAACGTCGTCACCTCGTCCAGCACGGTGTCCGGGTCCGGCAGTTTCTTCCTCGGCTTCACTTTCGGCTGCTCCGGCGAGCGCAGCTCGTCCTCGATGCGCTCGCGAAGCTGGGCGTTTCCTCGCCAGTAGAGAGTCCACAAGATCTTGCGGAGGCGCGCGTCGTCATTCGGCGCCATCGCGGTGTAGAACTCATCACGGTTCATCCGGTTCGCCGACATGACAACCCATCGTAGGCGCGGGACAGCCGCCGCTGCCGTATGTTGAGCCCGCCCAGCGTGGACTTCCAGATGACCACCGCCGAGCTGCACGCCTGCTGAAACGATGATGCAGTCAGTTAGTTATGTGTTATGCGCGCGCGCGTAAAGTTATACGACATTTCGTGCCACCCGGCTCCGGTGCTTATATTAATGCGCATGGGGAGCCGAGATGGCGCTGTGAGGCCAGGTCAGACCGCGTGACGTGGTTCTCGGCACCCACAGGTCCTCTCCCCTGACATGCCCGCTGCGCACTCCGGCCGGCCGGTTCATCCGTCATGGTCGGCCCACCCTCGGGGGGCGGCTGGGCGCTGCAGGTCCAGGTGGAGCGCCCGCTGTACGAACGACCAGGACCCGCGGGGACCGGTCTGGTCTGCTCGGCTTGTCCTGGGCTGATGGTGCCTGGCATGACCGCGTGGGCAGGTGGGTGACGTTGCTGCTATGGGCCAGTGCCTTGGGTTCGCCAGCTCGTTCCGGTTCGAAGTAGCCGGCGTGCTTGTAGACCTCGATCCTGGTGCATAGGCCGACCGCGTCGAGTTCGGGGGGGAACTGGGTGGCGTAGACGTGCGAGCCGATCCTGAACGCCTACACCGGGTAGGTGGGGGAGGTGGCCAGCAGCGCGGCGGGGTGCGCCAGCTGGCTGATCACTTCCTCGCGGCCGGTGAACGCGTCGGACGTGGCGGGCAGCCCGCGAAGCAGCGGGCTGCCCGCCCTCGGGTGTGGGTGACCCGCGCCGAACCCGACCGGCTCGGCGTGCCGCCGGTCGATCACTGCCCCTTGGTGGTTGCCGAGGGTACCGATGCCGAAGCAGGCTCCGAAGAATGGGAAGTCGGCGTTGATCACCCGGTCGAGCCGCCGCGCAGGTCTGCCTCGACCCGCCGTTGCACGGGAGATTCTGACCTCTCCGAGTCGCTGGAGTCGAACGGTCCGCCGCCGAACAGGATCCCCGACCAGCCGTCCAGATCGACGTTTCCCAGCCGCCGTTTCTCCCAGCCGGATCCGGCGCAGGCCGCTCTTGAACAGCCGGGTGAAGACCAGAAACGACTGGTATTCGTTATCTGCTGCGTCGTCCTCCGGACGAGTGGCCAGCAGCAGGAAAGGTTTCACGAGATTAGTTAGCGTCCAAGAATAACTGCTACAGTTCTGCTATGGACGCCTACGCTTGTGCTATGGTCACCGCCGCGGACCGCGAGGCCGAGGTCACGCGCAAATGGGAACTTCTGTCACCGTTCCTGGATGAGCGGCAGCGCCGCCTGTGGATGGCCGCCGAGGCGCGGGAGGGCGGCCGCGGCGGGGTGAGCCTGGTCGCGCAGGCGACCGGCGCGGCGCGCTCGACTGTCACGCGCGGGGTGTTCGAGCTGGAGAACGGAGAAGAAGAACCTGGGCGGGCACGCCGGCCCGGTGGCGGCCGTAAGCGCGCCGGCCAGACCGACCCTGGCCTGACGGGCGCGCTGCGGGCACTGGTGGACCCAGACGCCCGCGGCGACCCGGAGTCCCCGTTGCAGTGGACGACCAAGTCGCTGCGGACCCTGGCAGATGAGCTGGGCAAGGCTGGGCACAAGGTGTCGCCGATGACGGCGAGCCGGCTGCTCAAGGACCAGGGGTTCAGCCCGCAGTCGAGTGTGAAGACCCTGGAGGGAAACCAGCACCCGGACCGGGACGGCCAGTTCCGCTACATCAACGCCCAGGTGCAAGACCACCAGGCCGCTGGATGTCCGGTGATCAGCGTGGACGCGACGAAGAAGGAGAAGATCGGCCAGTACAAGCAGGCTGGGCGCAGCTGGCGGCCCGAGGGCCAGCCGGAGAAGACCAACGTGCACGACTTCATCGACAAGGAACTGGGCAAGGTCACCCCCTACGGCGTCTACGACGTCGCAGCGAACTCCGGGTGGGTGGCGGTGGGCACCGACCACGACACGGCCCAGTTCGCCGTGCACACGATCCGCGCCTGGTGGCAGAACGTGGGCCGCGAGGTCTACCCGCAGGCGTCACGGCTGCTGGTCACCGCCGATGGCGGGGGCTCCAACGGGTACCGGACCCGGCTGTGGAAGACCGAACTGGCCCGCTTCGCCGCCGAGACCGGGCTGGAGGTCATGGTCTGCCACCTGCCGCCCGGGACCAGCAAGTGGAACAAAATCGAGCACCGGCTGTTCTCCCAGATCTCCCTGGCCTGGAAGGACCGGTCCCTGGTCAGCCACCAGGTCGTCGTGAACACGATCGCCGCGGTCACCACCCGCACCGGCCTGACCGTCGCCGCGGAGCTGGACACCGGCGAGTACCCCAAGGGCATCAAGATCCCGGCCAAGCAGATCAAGGACCTGGAAAAGACCGGCATCTTGCACCCGCACGATTTTCATGGCGAGTGGAACTACACCGTCAACCCGGGCACCCAACCGCGCGTGTTATTTTTGGACGCTCACTTACCCTAGTGAGCACAGGTTTCTGGCTGCGCCGTACGCGGGACGGCGGCCACCGGGCGCGGCAACCACGCGATACGGACAGCCACAAGTGATCGATCCGCGGCCGGCCGTAACGACGTTGCGCCGATGTTGACTGACAATCACCGCGTGAGCTGGGGAGCAATGCGCCACATCTGGCCCGCCATCGCGCTCGCCCTCGCCGCTCTGGTTACCGGCTGTTCGGGCCCAGCGACGACCGCGCCTCCCCACGCGGCGCACCGTGGGCCACCCGCCAGTTACTACCTGTCCCTCGGTGACTCGCTGGCGCAGGGGGTACAGCCCAATTCGGCGGGTGACAGCGTCCCGACCCGCGACGGCTACGCTGACCAGCTCTATTCGGCGCTCCACCGGCACAACCTGGGCCTGCGCCTGGTCAAGCTTGGCTGCCCCGGTGAGACCACCGCCACCATGATCAAAGGCGGGATCTGCTCCTATGCCGGCGGATCGCAGCTGGCCGCCGCGGTCACGTTCCTCCGGGCCCACCAGGGCAGGGTCCCGCTCATCACGATCGACATCGGCGGCAACGACCCCGGCTCTTGCATCACCAGGCCCAGCGTCGGCAAGCTCGCGTCCTGCATTGCCACCTTCATGCCGCAAGCCACCGCCAACCTCACGAAAATCACAGCGACGCTCCGCGACGCCGCGGGCGGCGCGCGCATCATCGGGATGAACTACTACCTTCCTGCGCTCGCCGACTGGCGTAACGGCCAGGTCGGCCAGGCGCTCGCGCGTGTCAGCGCACGGCTCGCGGCCGCCTACAACGGCTTTCTGGTCAATGTCTACAAAAACTCCGGCGCCGCGATCGCCGACGTTTTCGGCGCTTTCCACACCGCAGACTTCGGCCGCCAGGTCACGTCGGCGAGGTTCGGCGCGCTGCCGCGCAATGTCGCTGCTATCTGCCGGTGGACCTGGGAATGCGCGCCGCCGCCCCGCGGGCCGAACCAGCATGCCAACCAGGCCGGCTATGGGGTAATAGCGCGCGCCTTCCTGGTCGCGCGCGGCGAGGACCCTCGCTGATCTGGTACAACGAGGCCGTGACAACGCCCGTGAACGGTACCGCCAGCCGCCCCGGCGTCGCGCCAATTCTGCGCAGGAGAAACTATCGCCCACGCCCTGCGCTGGCCGTGCTCGCCGATCCGTGGGTCCGGCTCGGTATCGGCCTGGCCGGGATACTGGCTAGTGCGTGTCCTGTGCGCGCCGACCGGGTCGGGCGCCGCGAGAGCCGACTATTCCTTGTGGTTAACGGCCTGCCCGACTCGTTCTATGGACCGACGTGGATGATCATGCAGCTCGGCACGCTCGGCGCCGTGCCGGCGGCGGCGGGCGCCGCGTGGGCAGCCGGCGACCGGCGGCTGGCCTGGCGGCTGGCCGCGGCGGGCTCGGCGACGTGGGCGCTGGCCAAGCTGGTCAAGCGAGAGGTCCGTCGGCCGCGCCCGGCAATTCTGCTCCCCGGCGCACGCTGCCGGGGTCCGGAGGCTTCCGGGCTCGGATATCTGTCCGGCCATGCGGGCGTCGCGACCGCGCTGGGTGCCGCCGCCTGGCCGTGGTTCAGCCCGGCCGGGCAGGCCGTTATCGTGCTCACCGTGCCGATCGTCGGGCTGTCCCGCGCGTATATCGGCGCCCATCTCCCGCTCGACATTGTCGGCGGCGCGGCGCTCGGTTTCGCCATCGACGCTGCCGTTGACCTCGTGGCGGAGCGCCGGGTTAGCCCGCGGTCATGGCCGCGGCGCGCTCCTCGCTGAGCTCCTCCGGTGCCGGGTCCGGCTTGTGCGCCAGCCCGCTCGGCCACCACATCCACCGGCCGATGTCCAGGTTCAGCGCGGTCACGAGCACGGACCGCACGATGATCGTGTCGAGCAGGACTCCGAACGCGACCGCGAAACCCAGCTCGGTCAGGAATGTCGACGGGATGGTGGCGAGGACGGCGAACGTGCCGGCGAGCACGAAGCCGGCTGAGGTGATCACCCCGCCCGTCGCGGCCAGCCCGACGAGCGCCCCGCGCCGTGCGTCGCGCCGCTTCGTCTCCTCCCGGACGCGGGTCATCAGGAAGATGTTGTAGTCGATGCCCAGGGCGACCAGGAACACGAACACGAACAGGGGGAACGCGGTATCAGCCCCGCCGAACCCGAACACGTGGTTGAAGAAGAAGGCGCTGAAGCCGAGGGCGGCGGCGAACGAGAGCACCACCGTGGCGGTCAGGATCAATGGCGCCGCGAGCGACCGCAACAGCAGCCCGAGGATGATGAGCACCACGACGAGGATGAGCGGGATGATGACATTGCGGTCGTGCGCGGATGCGCGCGCCACATCGAGGTTGATCGCCGTGGTGCCGCCGACGAGGGCGTCGGCGCCCGGTACCTTGTGGACGACGGCTCGCACCCGATCGATGGTGCCGTACGCCGCCTGGCTGTCGGGCGGCGACTTCAGTGTTCCCTGGAGGTAGACGTAGCCGCCACGGATCACCGGGGGCGACACGCTGGCGATGCCCGGGGTGGCGGCGAAGGCGGCCTGCAGCCGGCCCGCGGCGCTCGCCTTGCCGACGACGATGACGGGCTGGCCCGCACCGGCCGGGAAGTGCTGTTCGAGCACGGTTTCACCGATCACCGAGTCGGGATGCCCGCGGAACGATTGCGCGTTGGTCAGGCCATTCGCCTTCAGGCCGGTCAGCCCGATCGCCATGACACCGAGAACCACCGCGGTCGTGATCCATACCCTTCGGGGATGGGGTGCGATGCGCCATCCGACCCGCGCCCACAGCCCGCGGGATGTCGGCTCGACCGAGCCATAAGTGGGCTTGTACGGCCAGAAGACGCCGCGGGGGAAGGTCACCAGCAGGGCCGGCAACAGGGTGAGCATGGAAATCGCGCCGACCGCCACGCCGATGGCCAGCACCGGCCCCAGGCTCTTCGTCGACTGCAGGTCCGCGGCGAGCAGCGTCAGCAGCGCGAGGACGACGGTGGAGGCGCTCGCGATGATCGCCGGGCCCGCGCGCCGCAGCGCCTCCGCCATCGCCGCGTGGCGGCGGTCGTGCCGGCGTAGCTCCTCCCGGTAGCGCGCGACGATCAGCAGCGCATAGTCCGTACTGGCGCCGAAGACCAGTACGTCCAGGATGCCCGCGCTCTGCGCGTTGACCGTGAGACCGGCGTGCTTCGCGAGCAGGTAGATCACCGCCTGGGCGGTGATCAGCGCAACGCCGGACGAGATCACCGGCAGCAGCCACAACACCGGGCTCCGGTACGTGATCAGCAAGATTATGATCACGACCGCTAGGGCTGAGTACAGCAGCGTGCTGTCGATGCCCTTGAACACCTTGCTGTTGTCGGCCGCGTTCCCCAGCGGGCCGGTGAGGTGGACGGTCAGGCCGTTGGCGGTCGACTGGGCGATGGCGCGGATGGAGTCGGCGGCCTTGGCTGCGCCGTTCCAGCCGTTGTTGCCCAGGTTGACCTGGACGGTGGACTCGATGGCCTTGCCGTCCGGCGATCGGATCGGGCCTGTCACCTGACCCGGGCCGACGCCGGGGAGGGCGGCGAATTTCCTGGCGTCGGCCGCGGCCTTGGCCCGGTCCGCGGCGGTCAGGCCCGAGGGGCGCGCGTAGATGACGACCGCCGGGTAGACGTTGGGCGACTGGAACTGCGCCTGCACGTTGAGGACCTTGGTCGACTCGGCGTTGGCGGGCAGCCAGGCGCTCGCGTCGTTCTTCTCCGCGCCCATGAGCTTTGAGGACAGCGGGGCGGCGACCACGAGCACGACCACCCAGAAGCCCACGACCAGCCATTTGGTCCAGCTCCCTGCAGGAATCTCTGCGATCCTTCTCAGTCTGCTCATCGATCCCCCTGGCGTGCGGAGCTGGTCACCACGCACTACGCAACCATTACTCGCAAAGGCTGTGCAACCTTGTTTGCGGGATGCAAACTTCCCCGACAGGCGGCTGGCTCAACCCGGACATCTGGCGCCTCTTCCGCACAGTGCCAGGCCCTCCGTGTGCCGGATATAGTCGGCTAGCACCGTTCGTGGCAGGAACGTAAGCGCGCTGTCGACGGCGACCGCCTGGACCGGTGGGGCTCCTGCGGCGAACCGGAACGCATAGGTCGCGCAGCCGCCGGCAAAGGTGTAGAAGCGGAGGTCGGCAAACCGTGGGGTCAGGCTCAGCGGGCGTTCGAAACGGCGCGTGCCGGCCTGGTCGGAGGGGATCTGCTGAGCGCCGGAGACGTCGCAGGTCGCGGTGAGCGTGATGGTGACCGCGGACGCGCCCGCCCGGTCGGAGTCCAGCCAGAGGCTGGCCCGACCGCTTGAGATGTCCGCGCCACCGACTCGCCAGCCCGATGGCAGTGCTGCGATGCAGGGCACCAACGCCGCGGACGGCACCGCCTGGGCACTGAGAATCATCGAGGAGCTGGTGCCGCATTCCGGGGCCCTTGCGCCGATGTCCTGCGCCGGGAAGAACGCCCTGCCGCCAGCGAAGATGGCCGCAGCAACGACGGCGAGCATCGCGGTGGCCAGCCCCACCCGCCTGATGGTCCACCGCTGCAGCACGATCGGCGGCCGGGCCGGTGCGAGCGCGCGGAACTCACCGAGCAGATCGCGCCGATCTCGTTTCATGAACGCGCGGAGCTGGGTTGGACTGGCCACCCCGCGGGTGGCCGCGAAGGCTTCGGCCAGTTCCGCAGGGCTGAAATGGCTCAGCGCGCGCTGGTAGACCCGCCGTGGGTCGCTGCGCAGCGCGAGCACCAGCATCATGTTGCCCAGGTCGACCGCCTGCCGCCACGGCGACGGGCGCACCTGGACGAAGGACACGTCAATGAGCAGCAGTGTCCGCGCGCGGATCATGAGGTTGCCGGGTTTGATGTCACGGTGGGCGATCCCCGCGTCCCATAGTTTGCGGATCAGCAGCAGCCCCTGGTCAATCACTTCGTCGTCGATGTCGGCCTCGCCGAGTTCGACCGCGCCGTGAAAGAACTGGGTGACCAGGAGATACTCACGTTCTGGTGTGATCTCGACAATGCCGTGGGGGGTGGCCGTGGGGATTCCGCTATCTCGCAGGAGGCGAAGGGCGTAATCCTCGTACTGAACCAGGCGCCGCACGGTCTCGAATGGATGTTCGTCCTCGAGCGAGCCGTAGAGTATTGCCCGCCACAGCTTGTACCAGCGGTCGGCACGGACATGTCCTCTGGTGTAGAGCTTGGCGAACAGGTACCGGTCGGGCCGGCGCGGATTGCCTTCGACCCGCAGGCGCAGCGGCGTGGAGCCGGCTGATGACTTCAGCCCGACCGGCATGATCTCGGACACATGGAGCCCGAGCTGGTCGCGCACGGCCCGCCGGATCGCTTCGCCGCGTCGCCCGGTCACATCCACGTGGGCGGTGCGGCCGCGCCGGTAGACGACGGGGAATACCTCGTTCGGGGTGAAGAAACGGAACGCCGTCACCGGGACGGCGACGCCGGCCACGACGGCGAACACCACGTCGTCGGGATGATCCACGCCAAGGTACAGGCGGGACAGGCAAAACAGCGTGATAATGACGGCCACTGCCGCCTTTGCGTAGGTGCGAGGGCGGCCGGGGACGACTAGGCAGTAGGCGGCGCCGATCAGGAAAATGGTCAGGGCCGCGACTGGAGGCGACGGTGCCGAATATCCTCGCCAGCTGGCGATGATTCGCACGCCGTAGGGGCGCGGCCTGGACAACCAGAAGTAAAGCCACTGGCCGGCGATCTCAAGGAAGAACAGGCTGCACAGGAACACGAGCAGGTGCCGCCAACGCCGGAACGCCATGGCCAGCGCCACCACCGAGAGCCCGAGCGCGGTGGCGCCCCAGCTGGAACCGGCGACCTTGATCCCGTTGGCGATGTCGGTCAGCCACCCGGTGCGGCCGGCGGCAAGCAGGCGCAGCACAGCGGTGTTGAGCCGGTCATCGACGCGCAGCCACGACGTCTGCTGTGAGATCACGATGGTCCCGGCCATGATGACGGCGAGCAGGACCAGCCATGTCGTGGTGCTGACGGAAAACGGATGCGGCAGCGGCGGGGGCGTGCCGGTCGGCCGCCGCTGCCGGCGTGTCCGCTGCAGGGCGGTGCCCTCAGTGATGGCCTCGGTAATGGCCTCAGTGGCGGCCTCGGGGGAGCCCTCGGGAATGCCGTGCGCGTGGTCGCGGGCGCTCGCCGCGTCGCCGTTCTCGCTCAACGGACCGCACGCTCTTTCGGGATCAGGCCCTGCGCACGCAGCCAGTCCCCTGCGACCAGGCGGGGTTTCTGCCCGTTCAGCTCGACGCGCGCTTCCATGGCCCGTACCGCGCTCGTGGTCAGGCGGGCCGAGACCGCATTGAGCAGCGCGAGGAGGGCCGGGCCATAGCGGACGGCGACGTCGCGGCGCAGCACGGGGGTGATGTTCTCGGCAGGCTGCAGGTGGCGATCGTCGGCCAGCACGACAAGATGGTGCGCGGCGATGTGCGGGTCGGTGGTGAAGAGCAAGGCGGCGCCGATGTCGCCGCCGTCCAGCGCCTGCAGCGTGAGCGGGCCTCCCGCGTCCAGCGGGACAAACGCCTTGAAGTGGAGACCATAGGTCTGATTCAGCCCGCGCAGGCAATAGGCGCGCTCAGGGCATTCGGGCGGGCCGCCGAACGCCAGCCTCGGCGCGACCGCGGCCAGGTCGCCGACCGATCGCAGGCCGTAGCGGGCGGCAGTCGCGGCCGTCACGACGATTGCGTTGTTGTCTTCAGCAGCGGCGGGGTGACCAGCGACAAGTCCCCGCCTGGCTGCCGCAGCGGCAAGTGCCCGGCCGGTCCCTTCGACGTCGGGCCGTGCCAGCAGCTTTCCCAGGCTGACGAATTCCAGTGCTGACCCAGCGTACTCGGGCACAAGCTGCAGGAGGCCGTCCATCAGCGCCGAATCGACAAGCTCGCGTGGCCCCAGATCGGCCCGGATCTGCACCGGGAACTTCTTCGCCGCCAGTGCCTCGCCGTATATCTCGGCCAGCAGGACACTCTCGGGGAAATTGAACGATCCGACCGTGATGACCGCGGCGGCCCGGCCGGCCGCGTTTCCGGCCGCAGCGGAGTGCTGGCCGTCCCCGGTCGTGCAGGCGGTCAGCACCGCCGCGACTCCAACACAGGCCGCGCCGATCATCCGGCGAGTACGGCCGGAGCACGGCCCTCCACGGTGCCCGCCCCAGATCCTTAACGGCTCACGCGGATGCGGCACGGTCTGCGCACCAACGTCAGGCCCGGTGGGCGTCGAGCGCTGCGGTGCCGCGAATACCGACGGCTCCGCGCCGGGCCTTGTCAGCGGGATCACCTCGCCGGGATGCCGGTGACGCGCGGAGAGCAGAATCCGCCGGCCATGCCCCACCACCACGGCAAGCGACCCGACTGGGATTCCGGGTCTGTGTGCCCATTGTTTTCCCCCGCGGTCCCACAGCCAGGATGACATGTGGCGGACAGGCTGGCGAGAGGACCCGCCTACGGGTTGGCCACCAATGCTAGCCCAGGGCAACGACCGCTGATGCTGCGGACTCCCCGGACCGCTCGCATGCACCGCACGTGACGCGCTCATCTGCGTGGGCCGCACGTCACGCGCTCATCTGCATGTGCCCTACGCGCCGGGCATCCACTGATTGCGTAACACTCCGTACGACCCTGAGCCTGCCCGCGACGCTGGCGAGTTACTTCCGCCGTAGCCATCACGACTCCCTCCGCAGGCTGGTGACGTGCAGCGGAACAACGTGATGACACTCGGTGCGGCCACGGCCACGCTCACCGTACATGTCTTCGAAATCAAATCCGCAGACGTCGCAGGCCACAGGCCACCGGGAGGCCAAACCAACGCCACCGATTCGATCTTGTGCTGCCGCAGGCGGCGGTCACGTTCCCTGGCTGCATGACGGCGGATCAGCAGCCGGAGCGCATATCAGGGCGAACTGGGCACTTTCATGATTTGGCCAGGTCGGCGATTGATCAACATCTGATAATCAGGCCACAGGTGTTGCATCAGCGGCCTGCCCCGGGACGGCGAAGTTTGGGGCAGCAGCGACAAGGAGCACGACACCCATGGAGGTCTGTTGCAAAAGGTCTCCGTCAGGCGCTCGTCGCAACTTCATGCGACGGCCGGGCGACGCCTGGAGAAGATGAAAGTGAGCCAGAAGCCCTCGAACCCCTGGCGCCCGGTCACCTCGGCCTCGTAGACCTTACGGTAGAACGCCACCAGCCGATCGGTGTCCTTGGTCAAGATGGCCACATGGCTTACCCCGCTTAGCGGCATCTGGCCCCCTTTGCT
>Ga0335078_10004084_pt1 | contig 21673 bp, 13 predicted proteins | sample Lox_Sample_32_FD_206711 | JGI IMG/M metagenome (GOLD analysis project Ga0335078, IMG submission 206711) | Soil microbial communities from Loxahatchee National Wildlife Refuge, Florida, United States - Lox_Sample_3.2 | ecosystem: Environmental > Terrestrial > Soil > Wetlands | place: USA...
TCGTGAGCAGCGCATGTTCTTGGCTTCTGGCAGCGCGCTGATAAAATCCTGGAGTTCCTCCTCCATCATTGGGTCTGACTGGCAACGGCGGTGGAGCTTAGCCGCTACATCCAGGTCGAATACCTCCGCCATTTCCACAAGGGACTCCAACTGGGTTATCTGGACAACATTCAGTGGCAACACCTCCAGCTGCGTGCTTGAGGGAAAGCGTGCACGTTCTGCCTGAAATCGCTGGTTCAAAAAGTAATTGATAAAGGGGGTTCTCAAGATCAAATCCTGAACAACAAGAAGCGGTAGCACATACCGGGTGTTTGACGGGATAGGAACGCCGCGCAGGGCCTTACCCTGTCCCTCCTCGGGAAAAAGATTCGCAATACCACGGGCTAATTGAACACAGCCTTGAGCAATTTTCTTGTCCAAGTCACTCAGGAATGCTGTCAGGTCATTTGAATATCTGGCGTCCTGGCGCAGGAAGCCTCCTTTGTACTCCAGGACGATCAAGAACCTTTGCTTCACAAACACAGCGTCAAAGGATTTTCTGCCATCCGCCCAGCAGGTATCAGGGAAGAAAAGGGCGGAATGCCGCCCGTTGAGGCTTCTGAGCAGCCAATTCACATACGCCTCAAACACAAGACCCCACGCCTTCTGGACCCGTGGTCGCTCGCTCTCAACAAACTTATTGCTAAGCACAAAGTAGGGCCCGTTGTGCATCTTCTCTGTGAAGAGCCCGTAATCAATGCAGGCATAGTTATCTTCTGCTGTCTTGAAGAATGGCGCCGCCTTAAACGGCACAATGTCCATACGCTCGTCTGCTGGGCGCCCTTTCCTAACCTCCTCCTGAAGCTCGTCGAAGCCATTGGACAAGACGTCAAAAAAACTGTTGACCTGAGCCTGAGTAAGCTTCGGGTTTCTTAATATCGTCCTTCGATTGATGATGAGGAGCTCAGGTTTGGTAATGAAATCTTGCTGAGTGTAGTTCAGCAGCAGCGCATGAATGCCAAAGACGAGGCTCAGCCATCCCATGAGAGGGATACCCACGAGGCGTTCGAAGTCTCCCTCGATATCCAAACCGCCGCATTCTTTCTTGATCTTATTCAGCAACTCCGGTTCGCGTAAAACGATGCGATAGGTTGCGTATGACCGAAAGAGTAGATTACGCATCCTGGTTGGATTAGAGACTTCGATAGACGCCAGCATTTGCAGCATGAACTGCTTTCGCTTGTCATCCCGTGTACCCTCAGTGAGATTCACTCGTTCCTCATCGGTGAGAAAAAGGTCGCTGATCATGAGGCAGGCGGTTCCAAAACGATATCTATCTGCCTCCGGAGTGTCAGGCTGTGGTGTCGCATCGCCTTGGGAGAGCGCAAGTGCCAACCTGGTAACGTTCAGGAGCTGCAACGGATAACAGACGGGACGATCGCTAGATTTCTGCGGGCCAAATCGTGACACCAACCGTTGGCGACTTTCAGTGTCCAAGAAAATCGTCGCGAACCAATTCTGAAAGGAGTCCTTGTCGCCAGGTCTTCGACCCATGGCAGCCATCCAGAACATGGTGCTACAGCGTGCCGCGAGGAGAACCGTATTGAAAGCGTTAAGTCCTCCGAAAATTTCACAGACCTCTGCCTTGGTGGGCGGGCGGTCGAAAAGCTCGCGGTACGTTATGTAGGTTGCCGGACGCATTTCTTACTATTCTACTGAGAGCGAGTCATGAGGCACAGCAAGGACGCAACCGAGCTTTGCTGCATTGGCGCGGCTCAATTCGAGGCCGGACTTTCCCTCCAAAACGGCTTAGACTAGGCAAATCATGTCCGCCTCCGCCCTCAACTCCCTTTCCCGCGCCTCGTCTGCCTATTTGCGCTCGGCCATGCATCAGCCCATCCGCTGGCACGAATGGGGCGAGGAGGCGTTCGCCCTGGCGCGGCACGAGAACAAGCCCATCCTGCTCGATATCGGCGCGGTCTGGTGCCATTGGTGCCATGTGATGGATCGCGAATCCTACGATAGCCCTGAGATTGCCGAGGTAATCAATGAGCGTTTTGTCGCAGTCAAAGTGGACCGCGACGAGCGTCCCGACATTGACAGCCGCTACCAGGTCGCTGTCAGCTCGATTTCCGGGCAGGGCGGTTGGCCGCTCACAGCATTCCTGACGCCCGAGGGCAAGCCGTTTTACGGAGGTACGTACTTTCCACCCGACGATCACTACGGCCGTCCCAGTTTCAAGCGCGTTCTGCTGGCCATCTCCGATGCTTATCGCGAGAAAAATCGCGACGTGGTGGAGCAGGCAGCGATGGTCGAGAGCGCTATTTCCCAGGCTGAGTCGTTCGCCGGGAAGAGCGCCAGCTTTTCTCCGGACGTAATTGACGCCATTGTGAAGTCGGCGTTGAAGATGTTCGATCCCCAGAACGGCGGCTTCGGCAATGCGCCCAAGTTTCCCCATCCCGCTGCACTCGATTTGGTGATTGACCAATTCGTCCGCTCCGGCGACGAGGAATTGCGCAACGTGTTTGTCACCGCTCTGGAGAAGATGGCTCGCGGCGGTGTCTATGACCAGCTCGCCGGCGGATTTCATCGTTATTCCGTGGATGAGCGCTGGGTCGTACCGCACTTCGAGAAGATGTGTTACGACAACTCCGAATTGCTGAAAAATTACGTGCACGCCTATCAGGCGACTGGATCGGAATTTTTCGCTGCCGTTGCCCGCGACATCATCCGTTGGATGAATGAATGGCTCAGCGACCGCGAGCAGGGCGGCTTCTACGCCTCGCAGGACGCCGATTATTCCATGGATGACGACGGCGACTACTTCACCTGGACCCTGGCGGAAGCACAGGCAATTCTCACAGAAGATGAGGCGCGTGTGGCGTGCCTGTATTACGACATCAACGAGCTCGGCGAGATGCACCACAATCCAGCCAAGAACGTGCTTTATGTCCGGGCTCCGGAAGATGAGATCGCGCGGCGGCTGCAATTGCCCGCCGACCGCGTTCGCGACCTGCTGCAATTGGCGAAGAAAAAAATGTATGCCGCTCGCTTGCGCCGCTCGACGCCTTACGTGGACAAAACGCTCTATGTCGGGTGGAACGCGCTGTGTGTTTCGGCGTATTTGGAAGCGGCGAAAGTGATCGGCGTGGAGGATGCCCGAGGCTTCGCGCTGCGTTCGATGGATCGTATTCTCGCTGAGGGGTGGCATGCCGACGGGCTGCTTCACGTGCTCGCATATTCCGATGCCGCCGCCGAGCGCCGGCAGGTGCCGGGCGTGCTCGATGACTACGCATTCACGGTAATTGCCTGTTTGGACGCTTACGAGGCCACCGCCGATCTCCGTTACTTTCAATCATCCCAGCGCATCGCCGACGAGATGATCGCCCGCCTTTTTGATCCGACGTCGGGCGGATTCTTCGACACGAAACCATCAGTCGAGAACATCTTCGGAGTTCTGGGAACCCGCCGCAAGCCCTTCCAGGACTCTCCCACTCCGGCCGGGAATTCGGTGGCGGCGATCGCCCTGCTGCGTCTTTACGCCTACACCCATGACCAGGCGTACCGGGATAAGGCGGAGCAAACCATCGAAGTCTTCGCGGGCGTCGCCGGGCAATACGGAATCTTTGCGGCTACTTACGGACTCGCGGCCGTGTACTTTTCCCAACCTCATACGCAGGTCGTAATCATCGGCAACGATGAACTCGCCGACCGCTTGCACGCCGCTGCCATCTCGTCATTCACCGTCGGCAAGACGGTGCTCAAGGTCGGGGCTGGGGAGGCATGGGATCAAAAGCTTCCGCCCGCGCTCGCCGACACCTATTCTCACCTTCCGGCGCTCCAGGAAGGAAAAACAGTGGCTTTGGTTTGCTCTGATTTTGCCTGCGATGCGCCCATCTCGGATGCGGCAGAATTATCGCGCAAGCTGGCGGAACGGGTGGCTTCTCGGGTCCGGAAATAAAAAGAAGGCTGGTGTTGCTCTTGCAATCACCAGCCTACAAGGTCAGCGCGCGAAAGGCGGCTCGAAACGATCAATACGTCATCCACAATTCTGATGTGGACACGTTGGTATTGGCGCCCCGTCCTCGGATGAGAGGAGTGTTGGAGCAGCCAACGTGCAGAACAGACCTACCATCAGGAATAAAACCCTGATCGCACGTTTCATTGGATTGTTCTCCTTATGCGTCAGGGTCCCCTGGGAGCGGAAACCCCAACTTGCGGCGAATTATACAGATTCCGGGCCGCCAGTCCAATTTATTTTTTGGGAAACACTGAAGAAAGGACCTTATCGTCCGGCGCAATCCTTCTGGATGGCAGCTTCATCCCAGATTTTTCAAATAGATAAAGCTGGTTCTATTGTGGGCGAAGCGTCATTACGGCGAGATATGCCAGACGAAAGTATGTCTAAAATTGAGAAAAAATGTCCAAACTTTTCAGCGTTTGGACGCGGCATGACCGATGGCCGTATCGGGTTCCAATTCAACTGAGGCCGGTTTCTTTTTTCCCAGTTCCGGGGCGGTTGGAAGGTCGAGTTCGTGTGGGGTTCGTGAAAGCGCACGATCCACCATGCCTTCGAACATCGGTATCAATGAATCGGCATCCAGCGGCCGGTGCAGATCGCCCAGGCTCTGGTCCCAGCGCTGCGATGCCAACAGGTTCACCGAGCTCTCCCTGGCAGGCGCTTTAAAGACGGCATAGCCAAGCCAGGTGAGAATGGAAAACCCGTACGCGCTGGTATTCAGCAAGGACAGAGTCGTTGGGTTGATAAAACCGCCCGAATGCAGCGCCAGGGCGATCAGTTCCACGCTGGCGAAGCCGCCAAATCCTAAAGCGATGCCAAAACTCTGCTGGCGCCAGGAAACTCCAAGGTACTTCGAAAACACCAGCAGAAACAGAATCAGGCCGCACTGGATCACTCGTACGCAACGCTCCACCGTAAGCACCGCGAGGGTCAGAGGTTCATCTTTCCCGGTCGAACTGGAGGCCGCCACCACGATGGCGACTAACAACATCACGAGGGCGGACCACTTGAACAGCACCGTGCCCAGGTCTTTCAGCGTATGGTAGGGCCGGAATACGTCGAGAAAGATCTCGTGGATGACCTTGAAGCCGATCGCCAGGCTCACCGCCGCTCCCACCCAATAAGCCACAAAATAGCGGGTCGCCCCGGCCGCACTGTCCTGATGGAGATAAATCGGGAACAAAATTGCAAAATTCACCACCTGGAAGGCGATGTAGGCGAAAAACACCGGAAACGTGCGCTGCAGCTTGCGGGCAAACATCAGCGCGGCCAAGGATAATTCCAAGACCGGGTGGGCGATCCAAAGGGCGAGTTGCATCTTGGCGTGCATGGCGACAAGCTGCAGTCGGGCTGGTCCACACCTTCCGCTGCACCGACCTTATCAGGTCTGATTCCGAGGTCAATGGACCAAAGTAACCTCAGGTAACAGTTACCCTCAACTGGCCGTAAGGCATTGCCAAATAATGGGATGGATTCCAAGGTTTGGACAGAATCAGGGTTTTGAGGAGGCACCAAGGTTACCGGGGGACGTTACGCGTGGACGACCAGGTTGAAAACGCTCGCGGCGATGTCCCGAGAGACATCATCGGGGCGAAAAAAGCGCGGCCCGAAGGCCGCGCGAACACACTGGGCAAAATAACACCTGAGCAGCACTGGGTTCACTGGCAGGTCGACGTGGTACAGCGCAATGAGCAGAAGAGTGATTTACACGGTGCCTGTCCCCCTCGGAGCGGTTAGCCCACAGGCATCCAGCGCACGGCCATCATACTCGGAAATTCCCGGTCCGGAACGGCCAGGATATCCACAGGTGGGCGACACTACGGAGTAATCTCAAACACCACACCGCAGCCGTATATCACGCAGGGTCCGCCGGTGTAGCCGCCGGTGGCTGTCGTGCCAAACTGACGGCCTGCCGAACCGCGGGCTAGGTCACCGCCAGGGAACGCCCCATCGTTGCTTTTGCCGAACGAGTGCAATACGGTCTCGCTCCATTTGCCGTTCTTCAGCTGCGTCAACCTGAAGGCCACACCGCAGCCGAGGCCCCCACCCAGCCGGCAGTCGTACCTGCCGCCACTGTCGACGGTCCCGTACAAATCGCCCGCCCCGTCAAGAAGCAGCCCTGAAGACGGGTCCCCGCCGTCGAAGTTGTGCTCGTCGAAATTGCGCAAGATCGTCTCTTTCCACTTGCCACCTTTGGTTGACGCGAGCATGAACGCCACACCCCAGTGATAAGCGCCGCCAGCGGGTGTGGTCCCGTATACGTTACCGCTGCCATCGAGCGTCACGCCATAGCCGGGCTGCTGGCCGTCGGTCTCATCGAAGGAATGCAAGATTTCATGCTTCCACTGGCCGCCTCCGCTGGAAGTCAGCCGGAAGACTGTGCCTGAGCCGTACACGCCCCCGGCGTTAGTTGTCCCATACAGCCTGCCGCTTCCGTCGAAGGTTAGGGGAGCATAGGGATTCGCCCCGTCGTCTCCCGAGAAGCTGTACAGAACCGACCCCGTCCAACTCCCCCTGCCGTCGGGGCTGAGCTCGAACACCACCCCGCAACCGCCCGTGCAGGCATTCGTATTTCCGCCGTAAGACGTAGTTCCATACAGGTTGCCTTTCGAATCGAAGATCAACCCCGCGTAAGGATTCGCGCCATCAGTTACGGCGAAATCGTGCAGCACCTTGAACGTCCATTTATTGCCATTTCCTCGCACCAGTCCAAATACCACGCCGCACCCGAGTTGCGAACACGAAGGTCCGCCATACACCGTCATACCGTACAAGCTCCCTGCCTTGTCGGCGACGAGGGGCCCCTCGGGAAACCAGCCGTCGCTCCCGGTGAAATTATGCAGAACCGCCTCGCGCCACTTGCCGTCCGTCCCTTGGGTCAGCCTGAAAATCACGCCACAACCTTGACCTTGGCACGGGTTCGCCCCTCCCTCTCCCGTGGTACCGTACAAGGCCCCGTCTGGACCCTGAATCACGCTACCGGGCACATTCCCGTCCGCTCCGTGAAAGCGGTACAAAACCTTCTCCGAAGCCGCCCAGCTTGTCGCACAAAACGCGGCCAGCATCGCGAGCGTAATCGTGGTTCGGATCAGAGCACGTGTGAATTCTTTGGCATGTGGCTGTTGCGCGATCATGTCAGATACTCGTCGGGGTGGGGCTTTCGTGAGGGAGCGGCGCTGCCACAGAATTATCCTTTGCCGGCTAAGGGCGGGTCAAGGTGCAGTTTCTTGCATAGAAAAAGGTGGAGCAGCCTCCGGAAAACCTGAGGCCCAAAGGTCGGGCCGAGCCCTGCCCGCTGCAACCCGGTTAAATCACACGTCCGGCGAGGCTTGGATGTAGGCTCGCATCATGCGGACTTCGTGGTCTTTTTCGCTCAGATCGTGGAGCAGCAGGTCCCGGAGCGAGACAATCCCACGGAGTTGCGACCCTTCGCAAATCGGCAAGTGGCGGAATCCATGCCGGCGCATCAGAAGCATGCAGGTTTCCACACTCTCGCCAGGGGTTACGGTGAGCGGATCCTCGGTCATTACCTGCTCCAGCCGTGTGGTTTTAGGATCGCGTCCCTCGGCCACAACCCGGCGCATCAGATCGCGTTCCGAGAAGATGCCGACTAGCACGCCGTCGCGCAGCACCGGCACCGCACCAATGTTACGGGCAACCATGGCTTGTGCCACATCGAATACGCTTTGTGCCGCATCGGCACGATAGGTTTCCTGGTTGTTAATCAGATCGTAAATACGCATGGGTGAACCTCAAATTGTGCTTCCCGTCTTTCGCGCCGAGTATATGACGAAACCGCAGCCCGGGAAAGGGGAAAAAGCAGTATTTTTCACGAAAACTGTCCCGATTCAGACCGTGCAAACTACTCCCCGGAGCCAATGAAGACAAAGTAAGAACAGGCCCAGAGCGCTGTCGGAACACTCCCCCGCGCTCGGGAGGTGAGAATGATGTTGTAGTCGTCCGTCGGCTGCAGGCCATCAATCACCGAAGGCGCCGGCTGGGGTTCGACCAGCGCCAGATAGCCCAGAAAGCGATACAGATCGCGGCCGCCATCATAGCCCTGGGCGGCAAAAGACAGTTCCGTATTCTCGCGCGCGAAGTGCCAGCTCAACGATGCGGCAAGCGACACCGCATTTTCGTAAGCGGCGGCCGAAACCCGGTTGTCGGCCGGATTATCGAACACAATTCGCAGTTTGCGTTCGTCCTCGCGACTGAATTCCCGCACTTTGAGCGAGCCGGATTTGGCCGATGCCTTCCAATCCACGTGACGCGCCGAATCATCCGGCGCGTATTCGCGGATCCGGTAAAGATCATTGCCGCGTCCCCGGACATAGCTTTCCAACTCGCCGGTGATCAGCGGCAGCACTTCGAAGAATTCGTCCGTCGGCTCAACCGAAGGGAAAACGAGAAGTTCGCGAAGCAGCGGCACGCGGCGCGTTTTGGTCAGAAAGGCGAAGGGAAAGCGTGTGGACAGCCCAAAGGTTTCTTGCTGATAGCGACCGCGTCGCGGGAATTGCAATGCGAGATCGGCGCGCTGCTCGCTTCTTGCGGGAAGATAGGGAAAATACGCTTGCCCCTCGAAGATATTGGGCAGAGTCCGGCTGTCCGTCGCCACGCGCCGCAATTTGCGGTCGGGCAACGTGATCCACTGCCTTTCTCGCGGACGCCACGGAGGCAACGCAAAAATCGCCGGCATCCAGCGCCATCGCTTTCGCGCTTCCGTCTTCTTAAGCGAGATGACGTTCACCGAGAATGCCGGCATCCAGCGCCGCGAGTTGCGCAATACGATTCGGCCCAGCGTCGCGCGCCCGGTGAAGACGTGTTCCGGCAGACGAACATCCAATTCCAATCCGCGCAATACCAGAGCCGAGGCCACACCGGATACCAGAATCGTAGCCAGCATCGCCGCCACCACGATGTAGAGCAGGTTGTTGCCGGTGTTCAGCGCTGCCACGCCGATCAGCAGCACCGCGACCACATAGACGATGCCCAGACGCGTCACATCGTAATCGAAGACGTCGCGGATGCGCGCGGCGGCCACGCGGCGCGCAAGGTAGGGAACTGTGGTCAATCCCACCACCACCGCAAGCACCAGCGCCAGCGATGCCAGAATCAATGTCGCCCACAGATTTCCCGATTGCCGGGAGACCGTGGAAAACAGTGCCGCGGCGAAGGCCAGCAGCAATCCCACAATCGCCAGCAGAAAGCGCACCCAGACTTCCGGGATTCCCGCATGCACGAGGTTAATGAACTTCTGCTTCATCGAAACGTCGCGCTTATCGAATGATTCCACTTGAAATTAGCAGTGGAAGGAAGAGCTTTCAACGCAATTCAACAGAACAGGATGCGCGCGTATGCAAAGTTTGATCACCGCCTGATACGGTAATCACCCGAGCCGCCGGCCACCCAAGTCTGTGAATCGTGGCAAACACTGCGCTGATCGAAGTCTCTAAGAGCCGAAAACAGGAGCGAGCCATGTCCAATACCGCAGGTGGAGCGGCAGGCGTTCACACCGATGTCCTGATCGTCGGCGCCGGACCCGTCGGCCTATTCCTTGCCAACGAGTGCGCCCGTCGAGGGCTGCGCTGGCGGCTAATCGAGCAAAACTCGTCACAGTCGGAACACTCCAAGGCGCTCGCCGTCTTTCCTCGCACGATGGAAATTTTCGACATGGCGGGAATCGTCGCGCCATTTCTCGAGAAGGCCAACCGCGTAACCACCGTCGCCGTGATGACGCGCGATCACACGCTCGCGCGCATGAAATTTCAGCCCGAGGAAAGCCCATATTCGTTTGTCGCGATGGTTCCGCAAGACGTGACCGAGCGGCTGCTGCTCGAACAGTTGCGGGCGAAAGGCGGAGACGTTGAATACGAAACCAGGTTCGTTTCGGCGACTCAGAATGCAGATGCCGTGAGCGTGACGCTGGATGGGAAGGGAAACGATCAGAAGGGAAGTGCAATCCAACTGACTGCCGCTTTCGTGGTCGGCTGCGATGGCGCTCACAGTGCGGTTCGTCATCAACTCAATTTGCCCTTCGAAGGAGCCGAATATCAGGGCTCATTCATGCTGGCTGACATCGAAACCAATACCGCGCTCCCTGCCGATGAGTTGCAGTTGTGTCCCAGCGAATTCGGGCCGGTAGCGATTTTCCCCATGAGCGCGGTCCGCCGGCGCGTTGTCGCCACCCTTGATAACCCCCAAGGCGACGCTCCCTCCCTCGAACTTGTACGCAACGTCCTGGCCCAGCGCGCTCCGAGCGCGATCGAGGCCAGTACTCTCCACTGGAGCAGTTATTTCCGTATTCATCATCGCCAGGTAGCGCGATTGCGTGAAGGCCGCATATTCATCGCCGGCGATGCCGCCCACATTCATAGCCCCTTCGGCGGCCAGGGGATGAACACGGGACTGCACGACGTCTGGAACTTGGCGTGGAAGCTCGATCTTTTCCTGCGCGGTCATGGCAACGACCAGTTGCTCGATAGTTACAGCGCAGAACGCCTTCCCGTGATCAAGAATGTCATCGAGACCACCGACCATCTGACTAAGGTGATGGGCACACCCAATAAGTTCGCCCAGACTCTCCGCGATGCCATCATTCCCATGGTTTCGCGCCTCGCTCCCTTTCAGCACGCGTTCGTGCAGCGCCTGTCGGAGCTCGGCATCGCTTACAAGGGAAGCCCGATCATTGAGGGTCCGGGCAAGCGTTACTTCGAAGATTCCATGCGAGGTGGCCACGGGATTGGCGGCCGGTTCGTCCTGATTGTGGGGAAGGATGCGGGGTTGGCGGCGACGGAGGGCTCCAGGCGGCTGGCGGAATCGTTGCCCGGTATCGTTGAGTTGCGCTTTGCCGATCATCCCGGCCTGACTCTGGCGGGCCTGACCTTAGTCCGTCCCGATGGGTATATAGCTTATTCCGGCCGCGGCATCGAAGCTGTACGTGCGTTGCTGCAACGCCAGACTGTATTGGCAGAGGCGAAGCGGGTGGCGTGAGAGCAGGTGGCGCCGGCATCCGCCGGCTGTCAGGCGGGCGTCGCGCTCGCGAGAAGGGGGACTCACCGTGACAATGTGCTTGCGCTGTTCGTGTCCGCACGTGCGATGAAGCCCAGGCCCACATCGAAAAGCAAAATCCCCACCCTCAATCGCAGAGAACGCGATTTAGAATGGGGCACCCGAATCACGTTTCGCCCCTGTGCCGCAAGAATTCGCTCACCACACGGTTGAATTCCTCAGGAACTTCCTCATATGGCAGGTGACCGACTCCCTGGAACATCAAAAGCCGGCAGTCACGAAACTGCTTTCTAAGCGGCTGGGCTGACCTTGGATCAACAGCCGCATCCCGGTCTCCCCAGATCAGCAGCGCCGGAATATCGGCGATCTTCGGTAAAAGCGATTCGAGTTCCCGCATATCCTGGCGCCACGCGCGCAGCACTCGCAAGCCATATTCGAACGAACCCGGGCGGCGCAGCGCCACACTGTAACCTTCCAGCGTTCCCGGCCGAATGCGGCGCGGGTCGCCGAACAGACGCCGCAAGTAAAATGCGTGGAAAAGTTGCACGTGGAGCGCCATGCCGGGCAGCATCGGCGTCACCAGCGGACTCTTCAGAAAAGCGATCCAGTGCTTGCGGTACGTGGACCAGGGATTAACCGGAGAAACTAAAACCAGGCTGCGGAACCGGTTTGGTGCCATAGTGGCTGCCAGCATCCCGACCGCGCCGCCGTGCGACGAAGCCACGATGTCGCAGGCCCGGATGCCGGCTTGGTCCATGAACTCGAGCAGACGCATGGCGCAGGCGTGCAGGGAACAGTCAAGATTCGCCGGGCGATCCGAGAGGCCAACCCCCGGCATGTCCGGCGCGTAGATTTCGGCCTGAGTGCACAGCGTGGGAATGACGTAACGCCAGGAAAACGAATATCCCAGCAAGCCGTGGAGCAGGATGAGCGGCGGGCCAGAGCCTGCATGCAGGTATCTTGTGCGGGCGCCGCTTATGGTGAGCCAGTGTTCGGTCGTGATGATGGATTGAGTCCCCGGCGACATTCTAACGGGTGCGAATCTTCGTGATTTGCAGTTCTGTACGCTCTGAGGGTGTCCCGCAGTTTGCGGTTTTCGACCCTTGCGTGGAGTCCGTCTGAGAAAAAAGCGCGGCTCGATGGCCGCGCGAAAGCTAAAGTGCCAAGGCGCCAGAACTCAGGCGAACTACTGCGCGGCGAACTTTGCCAATCCCTACGTATGCGGAACGCACGTGCCCACAGGTGAGCAAAACTGTGAGCAGGATGAGGGCATACCCCCGATGCTGGAGGTTGTTCATACACATCTCCTGGTAAATTGGATTTCGGGCTGAACGCCACCCCCTCGGCGTGTTTATGCACGCAAGCGCTCGGCGAAGAGATTGTAGCTAGGAATTCCCGATTCGGAACGGCCTAGTTATCCACAGGCACAAGCTATCGCGTGATTTCAAAGACTACACCACATCCGCCATATTGACCGCAGGGGTCCCCGACATACCCGCCTCCGTTTGTCACCCCAAAGAGGTAGCCGGATGAGTCACTGACGAGTCCGCCTCCAGGGCCCGACCCATCGTGGCCCTCGCCAAAGAAGTGCAGCACGGTCTCGCCCCATCTGGGCGAGGTCAATTTGAACACGACACCGCAACCAGCGCACTTGCCACCTTTGTAAACAGACCCGTACAAATTAGCTTTCCCATCCAGAACGGGCCCAGAGGAGACGAAACCGCCGCCGAGCTTAGCTTGGTCAAACGAGTGCAGGACGGTCTCCTTCCATTTGCCGCGCTTAGTTGGCATGAGCTTGAACGCGGTGCCCCAGCCCTGAGCTCCATTCATCCCGCCGAATGGCGTGGTTCCGTACATGCTGCCCGACGTGTCGAAAACCACCCCGTAGGTCGGGGCGTCGCCGTCCGTGGTGCCGTAGTTGAATGAATGCAGGACGCTTTCTGTCCATTGGCCCTGCTTCCCAGGAGTGAGCTTGAAAACTGTTCCGGACTGGTGAGCGCCGCCGTACGAGGTGGTCCCGTAAAGATCACCGGCTGAGTCAAAGATCACGGGAGCAAACGATCCGCCGCCGTCCGTTCCCTGAAATTCATACGCGATGCTCTCGGCCCAGTTGCCCTTTCCATCTGGCGTCAGCTTAAACACCACCCCGCACCCGCCCTCACTGTAGCAAGCTGAGTAGTTGCCCCCCGCCGACGTTGTGCCGTACAAGTTGCCCTGAGAATCAAAAGCCAGACCGGCATATGGCCATAACCCGTCCCCGTTCTGCCCGGTAAAGTAATACAGTATCTTGTACGTCCAGGTACCTCCCTTGCCCTTCACCAACTCAAATGCCACGCCGCAGCCCAGACCGGTGCAGCCGTTCAGGCCCCCGTACACTGTGGTTCCGTACAAGTTTCCTGCCTTGTCGGCCACCAGGCTGCCAACAGGGAACTCTCCGTCGCTGCCCGCGAAATTATGCAGCACCGTCTCGTGCCATTTGCCGTCGGTCCCACCAGCCAGCCGAAAAACCACACCACAGCCAAGGCCGGCGCAGGCCGTGCCGCCGGCGCTGGTTGTACCATAGAGCGAGCCGTCGGCACCGACGACCACGTTCCCCCCGCCCTTCCCATCCGTTCCGTGGAAGCGGTACAAAACCTTCTCCGAAGCCGCCCAGCTCGTGGCACAAAAGGCGGCCAGCGTCGCGAACAGCATTGTGGTTCGGACCAGAGCAGGTGTAAGTTTCTTGCCGTTTGGCTCGTGCGTGATCATGATCGGTACTCCTCGGGGTTGGGGCTTTCGTGAGGGGGCGCCGAGATTATCCTTTGCCGGCGACAGCTGGTCAAGATGCAAAATCATTGCGCCCTGTCGGCGAGGGAAGCATTTGCATTCGACCTAATTCCATACTTCAGATGGTGATACAAATTCTCACAGATCACATTCCAAAATACGTAGCTTTATCCTGTGAAGTTTTATATAATCCCCACAACGTACTGTAACCAGCGGACTTAATATGTACCCCATCGAGCCGGCTCTGGCCCCCAAAGTGCAGCCGAAGATTGCCCCGCGACCAGCCTCTTTTCCGCGGTCCATGAACAAGGATTTTCAAGTCCGATTCACCGCAATTCTGCTGGCGATCCTGACGGCGGGGGCGATCGTTCTTGGCTGGATCAATTTTCAAAAAGAGCAGGACTTTCAGGTTCCCTATGACGGTGCCTGGTGGGTGGAGCGCAGCGGCGGCCTGATCGCCGAGCGGGTCGAATCCAACGGCCCTGCGGACCGGGCCGGCATCAAGGTGGACGACCGCCTTACCGCCGTCAATTCCCACGACGTAAATTCTACGGCCACGTTGATGCGGGAACTCTATCGGGTGGGCGCGTGGTCGAAGGCGACGTACTCTGTGGTTCGCCGCGACGTGCCGGTGGATATGGTCGTGATCCTGGTCCCGACCGAGCGCTCGCTCAATTACTGGCAGCGGCTGATCGCCCTGATCTATCTGGGGATCGGGCTCTATGTCCTGCTGCGGCGCTGGACGGCGCCGAGTTCCACGCACTTCTACATTTTCTGCCTCGCTTCGTTCATTTTGTACGCCTTCAAGTACACAGGGAAGTTCAACAGCTTCGATTGGACGATCTATTGGGGCAACGTTGCCGCCGGGCTTTTGCAGCCGGCTTTATTCCTGCATTTCGTTCTCACCTTTCCCGAACGGCGCTGGTTTGTGCGCAAGCATCGCTGGGTGATTCCGGCGGTCTATGCGCCTGGCGCGATGTTGCTGGGCGTGCATATTCTCGCCCTGCGCTATCTGCGGGCGAGCGAACTCTTGCGCTGGAACCTGGATCGCCTGGAACTGGGATATCTGGCGGTATTCTTCGTCACGGCGGCGGCGGCGCTGGTCTATACCTATCGCCGCGCCAGCACGCCGATTCTGCGGCAGCAACTGAAATGGGTGACGCGCGGCACGATCCTCGCCATCACGCCATTCACGCTGTTCTACGTAATCCCTTACATGCTGGGCGTGCTTCCCACCACGGTGATGAAAGTTTCCGTGCTGTCGCTGGGAATCTTGCCCCTGACGTTTGGCTACGCCATCTTCCGCTACCGCCTCATGGACGTGGACCTGATCTTCAAGCGTGGCATGGTGTACACGCTGGCTGCGGCGGCGGTGGTGGGCGGATACTTCGCCATTGTGACGGGCTTGGCGGAACTGGTGCATACCCAGGTGCCGAGTTCGGGTCCGCGGGGATTGATCATCGCCATCGTGGTTACGCTGTTGCTATTCGATCCGGTACGCAAGTGGATGCAGGAGCGGATTGATCAGTTTTTCTATCGCACCCGCTATGACTATCGCAAGACGCTGATCGAATTTGGGCGCGAACTGAGTTCGGAAACCGATCTCGACAAGATGCTGAGTTCGGTGGTGGACCGCCTGTCGCGAACCTTGCTGGTGGATCGCATGGCGATTTTTCTGTCGGCAGGCGAAGCGCCGCAGTTTGTTCTGGCCAAGTCGTTCGGCATGGCGCAGACTAGCGGGCTGGATCTGAGTTTTCTCGCTGCGCCGCGGCCAGAGACCGCCGCCGGACATCTTTTCTTCGACAACACGCACCAGGTTCCGCGCGAGACGGCGCTCGCCCAGCAAGCCATCGCCAGACTCGATCTCAACTACTACATACCCTGCCGCGCGCAGAAAAGCACCATCGCTTTTCTGGGGCTGGGCAAGACCGTAGAAGGCGATTTCCTTACCAGCGAAGATGTGGAGTTGCTGGAAACGCTGGCGGGCTATCTCGCGATCGCCATTCAGAACGCGCGCCTGTACGCATCGCTCGAGCAGAAAGTCATCGAATACGAGCGTCTTAAAGACTTCAACGAAAACATCGTCGAATCCATCAACGTTGGGGTACTGGCGGTGGATCTGGCGGATCGCATCGAGTCCTGGAACTCGCAGATGGAAGTAATGTACGCGCTGCCGCGCTGGCAGGCGCTGACGCGGCCGATTGGGGAAGTGTTTCCGGCGGCGTTTGTCGAAGAGTTTTACCGGGTGCGGCAAAATCCCGGCATTCATAACCTGTACAAGTTCCGCCTGGGAACCCAGGCGGGCGAGAGCCGCATCGTAAATGTCGCCATCGCTCCCCTGGTCACCAAGAATTTCAGCGTGATCGGCCGGTTGATCATCATGGACGACATCACGGAGCGCATTGAATTGGAAGCCCAGCTCTCACAAGCCGACAAGCTTTCATCCATCGGCTTACTCGCCGCCGGTGTCGCCCATGAAGTGAATACGCCACTGGCCGTGATCTCCTCCTACGCGCAAATGCTGGCCAAGCAACTCCAGGGAGACGCAACCAAAGGCGCGCTGCTGGAAAAAATCACGCGGCAGACCTTCCGCGCCTCGGAGATTGTCAACAACCTGCTGAACTTCTCGCGCACCAGCGGCACGGAATTCACCGAGGTAGATATAAACAAAATCATCTCCGACACGCTGGCTCTGCTTGAGCACCAGTTCAAGACCTCGAAAGTCCGGGTGCAGGACGAACTCAACCGCGAGTTGCCGCGCATTTACGGAAATGCCGGCCGGTTGCAACAGGTCTTTCTGAATCTGTTCCTCAACGCCAAAGATGCGATGGCGAACGGCGGCACGCTGCGGATTGTGACCGCGAATGGCGATGGCGTGAGCATCGTCGTCTCCGACACGGGAACGGGGATTGCGCAGGAGCATATTCACCGCATCTACGATCCGTTTTTTACCACCAAAGCTTCGCGGGAAGGGCAACCCCGCGGCACCGGTTTGGGTCTATCCGTTACGTACGGAATTATTCAAGAGCATGCAGGAAAGATTCGCGTGGAAAGCCGCCACGGGGAAGGCACAACGTTCTATCTCGATTTCCCGCTGATGAAGAAGGCCGTCAATGTCTGAAGCAGCCGTCATCTCGCGCCGTATCGGAGAGTCGTCCTCTTCGACGATGGGGCTGGTGCTGATCATTGACGACGAAGCCGCCATCCGCGAATCGCTAGAGACTCTGCTGGAACTGGAAGGCTATGCGGTGCAGTCGGCGGCCAGCGGTGAGGAGGGAATTGCCTGCATCGGCGAGCGCAATTTCGATCTGGTGCTGCTCGACGTGGCGCTTCCCGACCGCGACGGGATTGATCTCCTGGGCGAACTTCACCTGCAGGATCCGCAGCTTCCCATCATCATCATCACCGCCTACGGGACCGTGGAAAACGCGGTCAAAGCGATGCAGGCGGGAGCCGTCAACTTCGTCCAAAAGCCCTGGGACAACGAAAAGCTCCTGGCCGATGTACGGGCCGCGGTGGCGCGGCATCGCGCGGAAGAAGAAAACGTCCAACTTAAGCGCGCGCTCAAGCAGCGCTATAACTTTGAAAATATCGTGGGCAAAAGCGAGCCCATGCTGAAGATTTTCGATCTGGTGGCGCAAGTTGCCCCCAGCCGCTCGACCATTCTTTTGCAGGGTGAGAGCGGGACCGGCAAAGAACTGATCGCGAAGGCCATTCACCTGAACTCGCCCCGCCGCGATCAGTCGTTCGTGCCGGTGAATACCGGCTCTATGCCGCCAGATCTGCTGGAATCCACGCTGTTCGGCCATGTCAAGGGAGCCTTCACCAGCGCCATCGCGTCGAAGAAAGGCCTGTTTGAAGTCGCCGACCGGGGCACGCTTTTTCTCGACGAAATTGGCAACATGAGCATTGAGACGCAGAGCAAGATTCTGCGCGTGCTGCAGGACCGCAAGTTCATGCACCTGGGCGGCGTGCACGAATTGCAGGTGGACGTACGCATCATCGCCGCCACCAACGTGGATTTGAAACAGCAGGTGCGCGAGGGAAAATTCCGCGAAGATCTTTTCTATCGTTTGAACGTCATCACGATCGATCTCCCGCCACTGCGCCAGCGCCGCGAAGATATTCCCCTGCTGGCTAGCTTTTTCCTGGACAAGTATTCCAAAGAAAATGACCGTCCGACCAGCAGAATCACCGCCGAGGCGCTTCGCCCGCTGCTGGCGCATTCCTGGCCGGGCAATGTGCGCGAACTGGAGAACGTAGTCGAGCGCGCCGTCGTGCTCTCCACCGGCACGGAAATCGGACCAGAGCTTCTTCCCGAACAGATTGCCGGGCAATCTGCGGCCTTCCCTGCGCTGGAGCATCGCGCCGATGCTTCGCTTTTCGACATCATGGAAGACTGCGAGCGCCACATCATTATTGACATGCTCGAGAAGTGTAATTGGAATCAAACCGAAGCCGCTGAGCGTTTCCGCGTGCCGCTTTCCACCCTCAATCAGAAAATCAAGCGCCTGAATGTTGAAATCAAAAAAAAGGTAAAGGAGTAAGCGGCCTCAGTTGGTTACCGCAATCGAGGAAACCGCGAATGGAGTTCCCGTCTCTGAGGCATTGGTCAGAACACCATTACTGGTATTCACGCCAAACGCCCAAACCCCGGGCGTAGCGCCCTGGTTGGCGACATAGACGAACGCGCCATTGGGATCACTCACAATCAGGACGGGATTGGTGTTGGCGGTGAAGGGCGAACCGGTAACGGCGGTCAGCGCGCCGCTGGCGTCAATCGCATACGCGGAAACGTTGTTAGAAGAGAAGTTCGCCGCGAACAGGAACTTTCCCGAAGGGTGAACGGTGGCAGAAACCGGATTGGTTCCGGCGGGGAAGGGCGATCCCTCAATAGAGTTCAGGGCTCCGGCGGCGGAGATTGATAAAACTGAAATAGTTCCCGCCGCTACGTTGGGTACAAACACAAATTTTTCGCCGGGATCGATGGCCATCGAGCCGGGCTGATTGCCAACAGGGAACGGCGATCCCTGCACCGGGGTCAAGACTCCGGAACTGATCGTATAAACGAAGATCGAAGCCAGATCGGGATTCAACACGAATAGAAACTTTCCCATGGGTGAAACTTTCAGCGCGGTTGGACCGGCGAACGTGGGAAAAGGCGAACCGGAGATCGGTTTCAGAGCGCCGCTGTCCGGATCAATGGAATACACGCCGATGCTGTCCGAGAGTTCGTTGGCCACAAAAAGAAATTTCCCGGCGCTATCCATGTCGAGCGAAACCGGCGTGACGCCGCTCGGCGTACGCGGCAGAACTTCGGAAAGTGAACCGATGCCGCTGTCAATGGTGAAAAGCGAAATGTCATTTTCGCCCTGATTGGCGACGTAGGCGAATTTGTTCGAAGGATGCACCACCACCGACGCTGGCGAGGTTCCCGCTGGATAGGGCGATTCCACAATCGTCGCGATGTGGCCGTTGCGGTTATTGATGCGGAACGCGGCGACGGAGTCATCGCCCGGCAGGCTCATGTAGGCGGTATGGGTGGCGGGGGCGCCACACCCAGGCAGAAACGCAGATACCATTATGAGCAGCAGCGCCGCTGCCGGTTTCGGGGTCATCGAAAATAGCGCTTGTCTCAGCGACATTCTTGCCTTTATGGCTTGTGATGCTTGCCGATGCCGACAAAGTGCATCACCAGGCCGGTCGAAACGCGAATGTTGTTCTCAGTGTTTCCAAACGTGTGGGTATGAAGGTAGTCGGCTTGCACCACGCGAAAAGTGAACCGCCGCGTAATATTCCAGTCAAAACCGCCTCCGCCGGACGCGGCGAAGCTTACGCTGGTGAACTCAGTGCGCGTGACTTCCGGAAGATTCAGATGATCGTCCGCCTTGCCGAACAGAGCGTAGCCGAAGACCCGGTATTTGGGCTTGCGCCAGGAAACCTGCGGACCCGCCAGGAACGCATACGCATCCAAGTGAGAGCCGTAGTGTCCGCTGATTTGCGCGGTCAGACCAAAAGAACCGTTCAGATTCCCGGTCGCGCCCGCGAACCATCCATTCTGATTTGCATTGTCGGCATAGCCGATGGCTGTGGCATCGAGCCGCTGGTACGAATACCCGCCAAAAAGATCGAAGCGAGTAAGCTCCTGCGCGGGTGCAACCCGCGAGGAACCCAGGAAAATGATGGATGCGATAACGACCAGAACCTGTTTGTGTGGCAGAATCGCCCGTGCTCTTGCCATTCGCTTGAATTCCGGAGACTCCCTTGTGGGATTCGAGGTTACTATAGCAGGTTGCTTCAGGGTTGTGTGGGGAGGCTGCGCCGAGCGTGGTCATCCCGAGCGAAGTTTCTGGCGCCCGCTGCGGGCGGTCGAACCCACTCGAGGAATCTGCCGCTCGCGTCGGCTTGTTACGGTTTCTTGCCCGGTGCGCCCGCGGCCTCGGCCTGCTCGTACATCTCTTCAATACGACCGCGGTAACGGTCTTCGACCACCTTGCGGCGCAACTTCATGGTCGCGGTGAGGGCGCCGTTTTCCGCGGTGAATTCTTCGGCGATCAGCACCACCCGCTTCAACTGCTCAAAGCGGGCCAGATCGCGATTCAGATCGTGCACAATGCCTTCGTAAAGCGCCTCGACTTTGGGTTGGGTGATGAGCTGCTGGCGCGATGCGAAGGCGATGTGGTTCGCCCGCGCCCAGTCTTCGAGCAGCGGAAAGTAGGGCACAACCAGAACGGCAGGGAATTTGCGCTTCTCGCCAAGTACCACGGCCTCGGCGATCAGGGCATTGTGCTTGAGCGAATTTTCCAGGGGCTGCGGAGCGATGAACTTGCCGCCGGAAGTTTTGATCAGGTCTTTTTTGCGGTCAGTGATGGAGAGGAATCCGCCGCCGTCAATGTTGCCGATGTCGCCGGTTTTGAACCATTCGCCGGCGAAGGCGTTCTGCGTTTCCTCCCGCCGGTTCCAGTAGCCCTTGAACACGGAAGGGCCGCGCACCAGGACTTCGCCGTCATCGGCGATGCGGACTTCAATGTTGGGGAGCGGTTTACCCACCGTGCCGAGTTTGTGCGCTTTGGGATTGTTGAGTGCGATGACCGGAGAAGTCTCGGTGAGCCCGTAGCCTTCGTGAATGCGAATTCCAATGTCGGCGTACCACTCGGCGAGTTCGCGCCCCATGGGCGCGCCGCCGGAAATGAACAGGTCGGCGCGGCCTCCCATGCCGGCGCGCACTTTGGAGTAAACCAGGCGGTTGGCCAGTTTCCATCCCAGTGAAGCGGGTGTGTTTCCGGCCAGAATTTCGTGGCGATGCGAGCGGCCGACCGCGAGCGCCCAGCGATAGATCCAGCTCTTGGGAAATTTCTGGGCCTTGAGATTCACCTGGGTGTGAACCTTTTCGTAAACTCGGGGCACGCCGACAAAGATGGTGGGGCGAACCTCAGAAAGCGCTTGCGGAAGTTGTTCGACAAATGGGACGTAAGCCAGAGTCACGCCACGATAGAGCATGGCGAAATCGGCGTGGCGGGCGGTGACATGCGAAAGCGGAAGAAACGAAATGCTGATTTCGCCCGGACCGACAGCGAAATCGGACAGAGAGTGCGCGATATTGCAAGCGAGATTGCCGTGGGTGAGCATCACCCCTTTGGGTGTGCCGGTGGTGCCGGAGGTGTAAATCACGGTCGCGAGGTCGTCCGGGCGCAGCGCGCGCGCTCTCGAATCCCACTGCGCGTCGCGGGTCTTCGGCCCATCGCGCATCAGGCGATACATGGGGTCCGCGGGCGCCGTTCCCACCGCATCCATCACAATCACGCGCTCAAGCATCGTCTGATCGCGAATTGCGCGTACCTTGGCAAACTGCGCTTCGCTCGAAACAAAAATGGCGCGCGCCCCGGAATCCCGCAGGAT
>Ga0335078_10004086_pt1 | contig 21660 bp, 24 predicted proteins | sample Lox_Sample_32_FD_206711 | JGI IMG/M metagenome (GOLD analysis project Ga0335078, IMG submission 206711) | Soil microbial communities from Loxahatchee National Wildlife Refuge, Florida, United States - Lox_Sample_3.2 | ecosystem: Environmental > Terrestrial > Soil > Wetlands | place: USA...
GACGAGATGGAACGGGGTCCGATTGTAATTATCCCTGGCATTAGCATCCACTCCTGACTTTAACAACAGCTCGACTATCCCTTTATTATGAGAGGTCTGCGCCCGCATTTAACAAGAGCCGTACGGCCTCGGAGTTGACGGACTGCGAGGCGGAGTGGAGGGGTGTCGATTACTCTGACCTAGCAAATATGCAAATGGAAGAAATATCGATTGACAAGGTTTGGAAAATGCTATACACTACCCAACCTCCGTCCGACTGTAATGACAACACCACCACCGCATCCTCGGAGGCTATTCCCAGTTACCGACGATTTTAATGAAGTGCGAAAACCGCGCTAACCTGATAGTAGAGGATTAGTTTTATATCCGACGGAGCTTATCAAAAAGTTTTATCACCTACATGATAATAGCGACACACGTGGCGCGTCAGGAACCGGACACGGGGCGGGCCGCATTCATCTCATATGGACGACTCTATACCAACCGGAAAAGTGGTGGGTGCAAAATGTTGCCACAGAAGTTGGTACCCCAGCACCCCCATTCATCCCTTGTTGAAGTTCATTATCGTGAAGATAGATATATCCAGGCAACGGAAAATTCCGTCGAGATCCAAGAGTACCACGAACAGTTGCAACAAATTCCCACATGTATAAAACAACGAACGGAAGCCGCTATGGAACGGCTACAGTCAATGCTCGATAATTATAAGGAGTCACGTCGTGAAGAGGAGCGTCTAGGGTAACTATTCAAGCAAATTAAACGCCCTCCCAACATTGACGAACTGGTCGACGAGTTCGATCAAAGCACAGCATTTTTCCTGTGGGCTTTCTTTCGCTGCCAGAGTTGCTGCCCCTCATCCCGCAATCTGGAGACGATCCGGAAATCACCACAGTTCTCCCCGGAAAGACTCATTTTCGCAAACTCAGCCTTATCATGCACCCTGACGACTCATGCTTGAAGGGGTTCAAGGTATCAGATGTTCAGCGAGGCGCAGCGATGGAGGAAGACGGGACTTTCAAAGACGCGTCAGAAATTCATACTACATTTGTGAAGGTCATTGAAAAGGCATATGATTGGTACTCGAAAGTGCCGGGGCTCGCTCTCTAGGATCAATTGGAACAGAGCCACTTGATTCATGAAAAGCGCCGGAATCGGATGGCGCGATTGAAACATCAATTTCAAGGCTCTTCATGAAATAATTAAAGAGACCGCGCAATGTGAGGTTGGCCATGGAATTGAGATCGAATAATATTTGACATGCGCCCTGTAGTGCAAACAAGTGTAAATCAACCTGAGATCAAATATCTCATTGAACAGATATGATCGCCTTCATCTCATCATGTACCCTGCCGCCGCTGTCTACCATCAATTTCTCTTATTCAATATTGACGTTTCATCTCCCATTTCACATACTCCTCTCCCACTTCCTGGAGGCAGGTAGAGAAGAACCGGAAGTTTTGCGATTCACGATATTTCCTTTATGTAGCTGCCTCTCCGGCACGGGTTACTACATTCCATACCTCATCGCAGCATGGCCAAAAGCACCCATATTCAGCTGCACCACGACTCCCTTCTCAGAAATTTATCTCACCAACAAAAAAGACTGAGGATTCACTCCCAATGGCCTTTTCAGTCAGGAATTCCACTCCACATCAGAGAGAGATGACGAAAATAAGCAAAATGCCAAGCAGAAGGAGTGATATCGAGTTCCGCTCACGTTCCAAGTCACTTTCTCGATTTCTGTGCACGATTGCTGCATCATCCTCCACCCGAAACGCTAATGCTAGAATACGGTAGAAAGTCTGCGAAACGGCGCGCGCTGCGATCAGGGCCCTTCGTCATATTGAGTTTCTTCTCTTTAAAAGCGAGATCGAGGAGCAGTTGGGGGATTAACGGGATATGATTGTCAGCCCACTGGTCGAACTTGTGCCATCTGCTTCAAGTATCCCTCTGAAAGTTGATGCTCAATGCGCATTGCTGGAAGAATGGACTTAACTACGGCGATATCTACATTCAGTTTGTTATCCGGTATACTGCATCTCAAGTGTGAGATATCGATTATGGACGGATCTTTACTTTCGATCGCTGTCTAGGGCGTGATGTGGAAAGTGCACTTCACTGTCACTTGGAGCAGCTCTCACCTTTCTCTGGAATGGACCTCGTCGTCCTGGGGCCTTCATGAGTCGCGATGACGGGAAGGATATTGAAGGCCTTGCATTCTTATATTAGAATGTTCATGGTCGTCGAATAGTTTGAGCGTGCGAGAATTACAGAGGAGTTGTTGATGAGATTGCTTTGTATTTAGCAATATCATGACTCTGAATAATTCGTGTCATAGTCCATCTTTATTTGGTTGGGTTATCACTCATATTGTGGACTTGTAGCACAACGAGCAGTGTTTGACATATAAGCAGGACAGGTTGGAAATCTCCATACATAGGTAGGCGTCGGTATTGACAGTGTTTGAGGACCGAGTGAAATTCCCACAAGAACCGGCATATGATGCAGAACGACCAAAGTCAACGTCGACCCGATATCGAATTCAAGCAATCATTACATTCCTAATCTTCGCTAATGCAGAGATATCCCTGAGCTCCCATAAAAGCAAATATCAAGATGAAAAAGCAAATGAATCAATATCACACGTCTCAATCTGTCCTACTTTTCTTCGTGAGGGGTGCTCCGTCATCTTCGTCGACGAAGGCGGTGTCCTCGGAGATAGGGTCTATTTGGCAATCTGATTACGTATAGCTGGACTACGCGATGTCCCGTCCGACACCAGGGCACCACATTGCAAATAGACATCTAATAGTCCACGATAGTCAAATAGTCAATTTGTTGTACTATCTCTGCCGGCGGATTTGAAATAGCCCGAGGACTTTTTTGTGATGTGACGTATGTGACTTACGTACAGGTTTAGCTAGTGCGAGATCACCACTATCCTAGTTATCGACCTCATCGACCTCAAGTCCTAACACCGATTGGCTAATACTTGCTATATAATCCACCCGGGCCGCCGCGGCGTCTTCTTTGACACGCCAGTTTGGGAATATATAGTCAAACTCGCCGTTAGCATCTGATCGGATCTCGAACTTCGGCTCATCTGAAATTCTTTCATAATATTTCATTCTCCAGGCCTCAGGCGACTTTTGAATTACCGAATTGAAATAAGCGTATCCTTTTCGCGCCCAGGTGAACGGTTCTTGGGGTGTACGGTCACGCAACTCTTTCCGCTGCAGAAATTCCTTAACCGCAAATACTTCGCTTTCTCTCCTGATGCGCCCCGTCCATTCTTGATCAGAGTCGTCCTTGCCCCGGAGAGTAGCCAGTGCGAAATCAACAAGAAATACCCGCCCGTCGCTGTTGCGAACCATAAGGTTCCCAAGGCGAACATCACCGTGAAGGACACCGAGAGAATGAATGCGTTCGAAACAAACGACAGTAGCCTGCCCGATGTGTTCGTGTGTACGTGCAAGGGGGGATTCTTTGTCGATTTCATCGAGAGGCTTGCCGTCGATAAACTGGAGGAGAATGCCGTGTACTTCCGTCAGGACACCTGGTGGCATTCGGGATAGTGATTGCGGATCGAAGGTAACCGTGCCGAAAAACTTTGGAATGCAGATGCCTTGCAGGGATTGAAGTTGATTGTATGCCCTCACTTCCGTCTTAAACCATTTTCTAACCAAATCGCGATAGTAGTCTTCGATTTCCCATGGATCGAGCTCTTCATCTTGGCCAACGGTGTCATCGGTTTCCTCGGCATCGGAATCTTCCTCGGCACCACTTTCAGAAGAACGGTCGTCAGAGCTATAACCCCCATCAAAGCGAAATGTCTTCCCGGACGCTTGCGCGATAGACTCTGCTTCCGCCTCCTTTTGATGATTCCAGGGATGGAAGGCATTGTTTCCCATACGCTCATCTAGATATCGACGGTCGTAAAGTTTCAAAAACGCCACGGACGGAACTGAGTCATCTTCAATCGATTCCGAGACCACCGAAACTTTCAGTGCCTGACTCTTTGTGAACGAGCAAATTTCGAGGATTTTGATCAGGAGTTGGGATGGCGTCGGGACAGTGCACTTGACCGAATCCGTGGGGAGATGGTGCGGAGGATCGAGGAGGATGGCCAACTCGGCACCGACAGCGTAGGGACACTCGTAGCTCGACATCTTGGATCGCGAAAGGAGTGTGGAATTGGTAGATTTTATGAATGCGTTGGTCGTTTTTATTGGTAGCCTGGTTTGAAATTTCACCACATATTTACAAATTCCTAAAATCCAATGTTTTTCAGTCAGGCTCCACAAATATATTGAGATCAAGCTCTTCCTTCATTATGGTATAAGTTTTGTAATATAGCTTTCTATTTTACACTTTGGTTTGCCTCCTATTTGTAAGGAAATGTTAAAGATAAAGTGGAAAGTAGTTGCGACATTTCAAACCCTAACCCTAAATTTCCGCCATGTATTTACAGAATATTACTTTGATTCCATTGGCATTAAAGGGCAATATCACACTAATGTAAGCTGTTAGATTGATCTGAATATCCTTTTTATTGAATTTAAATATGTTATCTTAAAGGTAAAGTGCATGTAGTGTATATGCTTGGCAGTATGACAGCTTTTTGAGTTCCTCAGATGAATTTCTGAATTTATGTAAATTCTAAAATGATCGGCGCCAATGAATTTGAACAATAACGTATGTTCGGTCAACTTTGGATTTTCGCAGACTCTGCGGTGTAACGTACTTTATTAACATACCTGGGCAGGGTTAGATAGAAAGTTAACAACCTTTTTCCTTCATAACAACCTTCTTCTTCCATTAATAAAGAGAAAGATGTCCCGCTTATTTATATTTTCAATTTATTTTTTCACTTTTTAAGTTTACCCATGATGGCTTTTGCGCCATCCCACTCGACAATATTTTATTCGAGCCCTTCCCGATAGTACATAGCAACCAATAATATTTCTGGGACTTATCGTTGGTTTTATGTGAACTGTGATTTACTTACGACTCAAAAGCGGGACCGGGCCATGCGTACTTGGATGGCTATAAGAGTGGTTTATTTGTCCATCCGACCAAAAGACCAAATGCCGAAAAAGAACGAAAAGGTAACTGTTCTCCATTTGCATGTTTTATTATTTAGAACTTCGAAACCCTTGCCACCGACTATGCGGATTATTTGGATCCTAACAAGATGACGGTCGAATTTGCAAGGAACGAATGGAACAGAGTCCACGGAGATAATAAGTCCATGACTGGGGGTTTGATTCATTCAGAAACAATGGACTCTCAGAAACACGGACTACTAGCCAGGATGTTGTACTACAACCGGCCCAAATTCCAGGAGCCCGTAACGCTTTCTGAGGATGAAACAGAGCAAAACGCTAATGTGATTACCTCTTTGAGGACCGGGTTAAAGGTTTGTCCTCCCATGACTTCTTCCACTAATATTGATAGAATTTCTTTGGAAAGTAGTATATCTTACGTGGTAGGGAAGGTGAAGGTGTTTCAGGCACAACTCGCTTGCGCGAAGCAATGCATTCGTTACTCCAATGTATAACCACATAAGGAACCCAAAGAAGCTGCCGACGAAAATTGATCATGACTTAATATGACGGTAAAACTGGACGCTATCGTGAGATACAGTCCTTTTCCGGTGATTAGGACTTTATCTTATACTTTTGCCCAATTTAAGTGGTGTTTCTCGGAGAATTCGAGAGTCATTCCCGTCGCCAATTCTGGGGTTTCACGACATGGGGCTCGATTCCAAGAAATAATATAAGGGACAAGGAGATCTTACTGGGCTTACGGCGTCCATTTAATGAGCTAAATTCCATGCATAATGTCTCTATGCTGTTCGTAACCACAATCTACGAGATCTCGAAAGCATATAGGAAACCACTCCATCACACTCACGATCGCCTACAAGAACGGTCTCGGTTTCTTAGGGATTTGTTTCTAAAGCGATACGGGAGTATTTGGTCCCCCATGGTCTAACGGAATTCAAAAGGGGGTCCGGGAAATACGGTTTTGGTCATGGGACCGTATTTCCATCGGCCTGTTCCGTAGGCGTAAGTGCCGAACCACAATCCCACTTACCGCTCCCAACCTAAAGCGCAAAAGCACGACCACCTGGCCATCCCATGTCATTGATTGGTTCCTGATGAGGCTGTGGACTGTTGGCTTACCTTGATGAAGGGGCAGAATATTGTGGTAATGCTCAATCTTGTTATAATTTTCGGGAAATGCAAGCAGTACGTGGCGCAGACAGGCCTGGGAGCTGATAAAAAGTTTAAATATAAAAATGCAGGGAATTCGTAAATATATTTATTTAAATAGCGTTATTTATTTACATATTTATCAAATAAATAAATAAGTCGTTGCGGTCGAGCCTATGGTAATTTCGTACAACCACATTCCGCACGTCTCGAACCTTGATACGGATATTACACCTCATCCTGAATCCTGCGTTAAGGTTGAGTTGCCCGCAAGTGGATGTAGCAGCAATGATGACCAATCAAGTCGTAAGCGTAATGCTGCCGATTCGACACATAGTCGAACTTGCTCAATTGAGGTGAAAACTGTTCAGAAGAGCACGGCGATGCCCGTTGAAGGTGCTGCTGCTCGGGTTACATCAGCAAGTTACCAAATTGAGTAACCGCAAACCAATCGGAGCGCTCATTTATTCCCTCCACCATAGGGGGTGTTCGGCGCAATTCTACCTCAACACGGATTCGTCATGTAGTCTTCAAAGGACCCAATGAGATTTCATGGATATCACATAGGCTGCAGCCTCTCCGACTATTGGCTAACTTTAATTCATGTCTGTCTCAAATAAAAAAGTTTTGCTATCGGGTGAGATGATGAAATCATAGGTTCATTTCTAGGACACATACACGTTAGGAAGAGACGATTATATATGTGAGACATATTTCGCAATTAGCTTCGCTTGTTATTCTCCCCCTTGGAAATTTTGTTATTAAGTCATGATTAAGTCTAAACTTAATGGAATCATAAAAGACTTTTATATTACAATTTACTACTGAACATCCTTGTCTCATCAAAGGGTAGATCACAAAGTAATTGCGTCACGGTCTTTTGACTTGAAGGATTCCAGTAACAGCTGAGATAATGCTGCAGACAAATACGATCGCAGCAAAAATGATTTCAATCCTGGCAGCAATAGAGCTCCATACCTCCGAACTGTTAGCGGAATATCCTTGATACTTTACTACGTGCCATAGACTCCTCGGGCGCCATTCCACAAGCGTTCCATTTATATTCTCCAATCTCCTTCGAAATATTTTAAAATCAGCAGAAGCGGGCAATCGAGGATAAGGCGTCGAGAACATTTTGTAGACTTCTTTAAAAAGTGAACTTGTCTGTTCATATGGAAGTCCGAGGTGCTGTGCGATTTCTTTCGAAGAAGAGCTGAAACGGTATGGTATTTCGAGAAAGTGAGTATAGGCATAGAGCGGCCCCTTTTGTTCTCGGTCATCGAATGCTCTCCAGTTAGGTTCTGATACGCGACGATAGAACAGAATGAAGTACGTGTACAAAAGCTCATATGCGATGTATCGAATGTCTCCGCCTTTGCCATACGAACGGTCTTCTGGCGACTGAGTGCTTCGACTCAAAAGCTGCAGGTTGAAAATTTCATCAACGCTAATCGCGGAATCGTCGACGAGCGCTTTGAGATGCTATAACATTAAAAGTCGTTTCCAGCCGGTATAGATAAGAATCTTCCTATCTTTTGTAATGACTAGATGTTCACTGAGGCGAAGAGTTTCCACGAACTCAAAAGGTCCTCTATATTGGATGTAGCAAACGTCCAAATATAACAAGGATTCAGTGGCAACGTTTTTGATGTGATCGAGGTCATCCTGTTGGGTGTCCGGCTGGGGCAGAAGCCGCTCCCAGAAATACAGCTGCTTTTGAATGCATCGGGGGACGACTGCCTCGGTAAAGGCCCATCGAGAAGTTCCCCAAGTCTTTGTCGTGTTTGAGGTGACTTCCTTGGTGAATCCGAGCCATCCATCATGAAACAGACAGTGTCCAGGAGCCATCCAAATCCCCAATAGAACGTCAAACACCCCACAAACATAGTTACGACGGATTGTCGGTGATTTCGCAATTTGGTCTTGCCAGCCACCAAGGTGTTCCCAGCGATACTGCCATTTTCTCTTGAAATCGTCATGATTGGACCACAATGTCACCTGGTCATATCTGATGTTTGGTTTCCTAGATTTCCCTTTCAGTACGTTTGCGAAATATGGAAAATGGTCGATGAAATGCTTGAAACCCGGAAATGTGTCAACTTCAAGCTCCGCCCAAACTCTCATTATAAAATTCTCGATAGAGTGAATCGCCATCATCTTGCTTTGGACGATCTCTGTGACCAGCGGATCCTTAGACGACACAACAAATTTGATCGGATAAAACAACTCTTTCCACAACTCTCTCCGTCAGGCGAGGGGAAGAATGAAATTGAAATTGGCGTTTTCGAAGTATTGGCCAGTTATCCTGTTAACCTGTTTCATCATTGTAGACCGTATGGTTTCATAGTCGCTTTTTGAGAAACTTTCGTTTTGTTGAATGATGTCCGAAATGTGATCCTCGAATTGCCAGCAATGGAACAGACTGGTTTCCGGCGGGGGGCCGTCTTCATCGCAGGAAAGGAATTGGGTATGATAATCGCTAATATCATGGAGCCCAGTAGGGACTTCGACTGGTTGGTCTTCGGGAAGATAGCCTTCACCAAGCTCGAGTGGGAGCTGCATGACGGTTTCACTCCACACTTTATCTTCTGTTACATTTGAGTTTATCTTGATAAGCTCGTTGCCGTGTAAGGTCCCGGGAACATTGGCTTGAAGGAATGCAGGCAACGAGGGATAGAGGCCTTCGGCCCAGGGAGGCAGCTGATTCGATTGGAGGGGTGGTTCCGTTACGTGAGGTTCGATTACATTCGCGCGGTCACGCTGGTAATTTGATGGAGTAGGATACCACCGCCGAAGGGGGTATCTGTGTAGGTGCGTCGTGGGCAAACGAGAGCAATTGCATGGTGGGGAGTCATAGAAACCAATACCTGGTTGAGTATTGTTGTCGGGCATAAGGCTGCCATTTTGTTGCGTCGAGGAATATTGAGTTAAAGTGTTTGGAGGCTGATAGGGTGTTGAAGAGCTGAGGTATTCTTCAGCGGAATGGTCCGCGATGGAGTGGTCGCTCCCGGTGTTAGTGCTATAAGCCATATTGCGAATTGCGGTTTCTGGTCTAGCAGGATCCCAGGGTCCTTATATACAACTCTTTACGCAGGAATGACATGACTACAAAAAATTGAGATGTTCAAGACCATCCGCATCTTCGGTATTTCTGTCTTGGAATTACATAAAGGACAAATCCTATTTGGTGGTACCATGACGTGACAATGGCATGATTAACCATTCGCATAGGAAATGCCGACGCCGGGATACAAAGTTTAGACGAAAACCTTAAATAAGAATTTCCTCCCCGAATCCACGGCCCTAACTTTGTGGTGGGGTACTACTCAATATCAATCCGGTTTCCGATTGGTCAATGGGTCGCTGAATACGATCATAGTCTCCTAAACATCGGCAGAGGCATTTCAAGAGGGCAATAGAATAAAGGCAAGCAATTGGACGGTCTCAGCGGCCAAGGCTGCAGAGATACTGGTAGCGTATCCCACTACGTAATAATGACTAGGATAGTCTTTGTGGTAGGAACTTAAAATTTTGAGCAGCCAATCATAATGTACTTCATTTTCTTCCAATCCCGTAAAGCTAACTTTCGGCCACATGAAAAGAATGGACCAATCGGTGGGCCTTAAAGCTACAAAATTCCGGGCCACACCAACCTTATAAAATATAGTTCCATCTCAATTAATAATGCCAAGCCCTTTAACTAAATCCCAACCTTTGCAGAAAGGTTGGCCCGTCACTGTTTGGATCTGGGATCAAGTTTTGTTTTTTGAGAAACTTTCTGACATTTGGGTTCATGAAAGAAACCGCCGCCCGGAAGGTCTTCCCTTTCGCATCAGTGACATCGCCGATGTGAACTCCTAGTTGTGAGTACTGAATGGCTCAGAGCCGAGTACCAGAAACATGTCCATCGTAGATAAGACAAGAACCGCTGAAACCTGGACGCGTTGAGATTTTTGTAACAATGGTTTCTCGAGTAGCGACGACTTGTCCTCCGGAGACGGTTAATTTTCCTGCCGGTAGGAGTTGTGCACCTTTCTGGTGTTCCTCTGTTTCGACATCGGGATATTTCCGCTCAAACCAACTCTCCATGGCGACTCCAGGATATCCTACTATTCCCACGACAGCGCCATCAGGAATATCCGACGCCACGAGAGGGAGCCATTGTCTTACATCGACGCCTGAAACTGATAACAGTGCGATATCTTCAGAGTAGTCAGACTTCCAGACGTAATCGATGATTTTGCAAGGAGTACGCATTCCTATCTGACCGTCAAGGGTTGTCAGGTCGTGCAATAATGTGCCTGGTGAGAAGATGTAGCATTCAGTGGATTTGAGAACGCAATGGGCGGCAGTTAGTAATTTCGTTTTTCCAACCCAGAATGCAGTGGCGAAACTGATTACTGGATTCCCGTTAGACCCAGGACGCCGAACCATGAGAAGACTAGTGGCTTTTGCGGCTTTGGACATGGTGGTATTATCAAAGTCGAAGGGCACACTACACTTAACCTCATACGAGATAATGTTACTACTTCTCGATATTTCGTGCAATTGACGTCGGTATAATGGTGCCTAATCCTTCATCTGGGACACCTGCTGTTGCTCTGAACCCCCCGTCTTCGACTTCATAACCCTCCGCCTCGCGAACCACAACTGGCCCGTGTGGAACGACGTAAACATCTTTATCTTCCATTTCGGGGTCGGTCATTGGTAAGCCCTGGGGTCCGAACAGTCGCCTCAAAATCTGCGTAAGGCGATGGAACATGTTAATGAGGGACCAGAAACCGGACGGGACAAATCAAATATGATTACGAATTAGTAGTGGAGCGAATGCATCGAGACGGGATATGAGAAAGCTTAATTAATTTTAAGTTCAACTTAGGCTCGATGCATGCCGGGATCGCCTTGATCCTGGGCACGTACACAATGATTGGTCAGAGAGACGGCAATGCAATGGGTCAGGCGAAGCGGAATGGACATCTTATCTGTGAGCGCCGACCTCGATACGATTCTCTAATTTGAGTTTTACATGACCCCAGAACTGGAACCGCACCGATTAAAAAGATGAGATTTGTGTTCAATTGCCTATATATTCTGCAGTTAATACAATTATATGTAGCGTCCACCAGTAGAAGCCCCTCCTGCCCTTTATTTTTATTTTTACATTAACCTAACACTGGCCCTCCTAACTCCAATCTTCCCGGAGGTGGGCCAACTCAGTCGCCAAATCAGAATGATGGACTTGCAAATGTCGGGGTTCCTACAATATAACCTTTAAAGAAGATTAAGATTTATCGCTGATCAGTTGGCGAAAGACCGTGTGAGAATCTCAAAGAAATTAAGTTCAACCTTAATTGAAGATGATGACGCGTCACTGTAATTCCCCGCTATGATTCGTCATTTTTGATATAATGATTTGCGGCAGTTCTAATAGTACCAACTTCAACCTTCTTGAAGGTCCCGCAAGCAAATATCCCTGGCAATGAGGCTAACGTTAGCTATTCGTATGCGATAGCATTGCGTTAGAGCTCGCACCAACTTTTAAACTGAAATTCAGTAGAGATCGCTCAAACTACCCTGCGCTTTAATATCGTCCATGTGTTGAGAAGTAGTCTAGGCGGAATTAATGGGTTATTTCGTACCTACAATATGGTGCACATAAACGGAATCACATCCCAAAATCGACTACCGGAATCGTTGAGAATGTTGGACAAATGACCTCAGATCACAACCACAATTGCATCAGCACTCGTTATATTGTATATTTGATTATATTGACCTATCTGTTATGTGTTCCATCTGTTGATACTTAGTCCAACCTCCATTTGCTTTAATTACAGCTTGAATTCGTTGTGCTTAGCTTGACTCAGATCCGGCTGCTTGTTTTACCCGTATTCTTGTAATTTCCAATCTTGTAAAAAGTACAGAGCCACTTGCATCTCCCTTAACCTTACGCACGTGTCCTCCTACCACCTATTCTTTGAAGCTACAAATATCCTTATCTGTTGCTCGACCCGCTAGTCGTTATTTCGCCACTTTCGAGCCTTGAAACAACGACGCCCGTACTTCTCAACTCCGGCTTAGCTTCGCAAAGTTTCGACTTCGTCATATCGACTCCCATCCACAATTTGCAACCGTTCTTCTTCTCCGTGGGAAACTCGAAACGGTCTTCTGCCTCACTTCCAATCCGCGCTTCCATGGTCAGCAGGATATGTCTGGTCTTTTTATCTCCAAGGAAACGAATTTTTGCTGGGAGCGATGATTTAACTCGTCGAAGTTTCCCTTGTCTGAAAAACACGGCTTTGATGGACGCCTTCAAATCCGTAGGCCAATCGTCTTGGTCGTATAGTCTGTAGCGAGCTCTATGAGTTGGTGGATTATCTTTGGAAAATTCCATCCTTGTCGCGGTCGAGAAGTCCCGGGGTGCGTAAATCCAAACATAGTCACCCCGCCGTCCACTGCCGGAAAAAAGTGGAATCACTTCGACAGCTATCGGAACTAGTTCCTTGGCGTGAGATTCTCCATATGCCGCCTTTATCGTACCTTTTGGATTTGCCGATAATTCGACCCCCGCCTCCACATTCGTGTCATGGGTGTTGACAATTTTATTAACGAAATATCTGGGGCGGGGATAGACTGATTCGGGGGGTGAACGGTACTGTCCAGTCGGCCCAACGACTATGCTGACTTTGTCGGCAATGAATAAATGTGGTAGGTTGTCATCCTCGAGGTTTTGCATGTCCTCCATTCTAGAAGCCGTAACAACAATCTTTCTAAGATCGATGAGGCAGTCCGTGTAGTCATGGCAGCATGTCGGAGCGATTTCCAAATCGAACAATACCGTAAGTCGCTGCTTAATTGATCCAGTGAATGTAACGTCCACACTTCCTTCAAATCTTCCGTTTTTCGACGTACTTCGTTTTGGTCGCTTTCGTTTGACCATTGTGTCTTGATCACTTGATGCAGACTTATCGCCTTCGTCCGGACCTTTGTCGCTGTCTTCTTCTTTGTCATCGTTGCCCCCGTCATCTCCTTCCGTTTTGTCTTCATCCTTGTTCCTCTCGTCTTTGTCGTCCTTCGGGTGTTCCTCATTGTTCTCATCCTGTTGATTGGGATTCGCGTCGCCTTGACTTCCCATCCCATGATTATCTCCATCATAGTGAATCGCATGTGCGCTTTTCTCTTTTTCATCAGCAGGTGACTTCTGAGACGCCACTATTTCGACGTCCATATTCAAGGCAGATGGGTTCCAGATGTTTTCCAGCACCTCGAGTTCCTAGATAATTATCACCGCCAACGAATTTCTTGGGTACCTCGCTTGATATGCCTTGAAGCATTAACGTGGATGCTTGAATACCGATTAATCCCAAGCTATCGTCTTCGATGTCCAGGTTCTCGATATCGAGCAGCACCTTTGTAGTGTCTTCAGGGTCAAAGACTTCATCTGAGATTGAGGATTTGTCGTCAGCGACAGTATAAAAGGCTCGGCCGATAACAATCCCTATTCCACAGTTGCCAGAATCGAATACAGCCACAGGATAATCGGGAATGAGCGTAGCAAGTTCATCCGCAATCTTCTTGATATCTTCGGGTTCGGGTACAGCGGTAGCTTCGTATTCCACCCAAAGCGTCTCAACTTGGCCTTCATGAATATCAAAACCGTCCCTCGAACCCACATCGCACACTGGAATACCACCTGGAAGAATGTTCCACCCAATTGCGAACCCGGAGTCGGGCAATCTGTCCAGCAGTTCGTAGAATTTGTTTGCACAGCTGTATAACGATTTGCAAAGTCCTTCACCAGCAAGGTCGGATGGGAAATTGATAACCATTTCTGCCTCAACGAACTCGTCCATCATTCGAGTGGAAACATCACTGCCGCCTCTAGCTGCCTCACCGAGTGCTAGTTCTAGTTTAGAACTTAGTTCCGCTGCTGACAACAACTCGAAAACTTTTGAGTATCGAGCAAGAGCATCCCGGAGTAATTCTCCCTCGTATTGTGTTAATTCAATTTCATGATCGTTCCATCTTCTCATACCATCCATCACCTTATCAAAAGCTGTGTGGGCCAATTGTCGCGCAGTCAGACCATATTTATTCTCCGATGACACGTCTGCTCGAAAAGTCAACAGCATTTCTATCAGCTCCAGCGATCCCATATAGGATGCGTGATGTAAAGCCGTATTTCCGTCCAAATCGATAGTTTCTGTAGAAACATCTGCTTCTAGAAGCACCCTTGCGACATTTACGTGTCCTGCCCGAACGGCTTTGTGCAATGCTGTTTCTCCCAGGCCGTCTTGCTCATCCTTTCCAACACCGGCCAGTAGCAATGTTTTGACAGCGTATACATCTCCGCATGTTACTGCGATATGAAGAGCTGTCGGTCGCATGTCTTTTCCTTCACTCAATGCGACTTCATACGTCGGCAATCGAGTTACTTTTGACCGTATTTTCTCTTTTCCCTTGTCGGTCTTGCTGAGTCGCTTCTCTTCCTTATTCCTTTCTTCCATATCGTAGAGAAGCTCCAGGATCACTTCATCAGAGATTCCCGTCGGAGATTGCATCATCTCTTCTTCTTTCTTGGACGGTCCAGGCGGGACCGAATTCAAAGATTTCGTAACGCTTTCTATGCGGCTTCCGCTGTCAGCAAGCAAAATTCGCTGAATATACCGTACTTGCTCCCTCTGGAGAAGGAACTGTAAAGTTGATCTGCCTCTATCTAACTGCTCTACTAAGTCTCTGAAACGCCTCGACTTCTGCGAGTCTATGTCTACAAATATTCGCCGCAACTTCGACTTATTCTTGAGCTCCGTAACTTCGTGCTTCACTTTCTCTAGTGTCAGGGTGAGTCTGCCAACCAGTTCGACGAGTGGACGGGCTTAAATTTAGTTCCGTAGTGGAGAAGTTTGGGATTACCAACTTCAGCCGGATAGGGGGTATCCACATTAGAGGTCTGCTCGGCATAGAATAAGGAAAATAAAATCCCAAACTCGTCGAGGAGCTCATGCGCCCGGCTTTCTATCCTTCCGAGAGGTGTGTTCCTACCCCTTGAAGAGCTTAGATGGTTCAAAACATCCTTGGCGAGGCTCATTAAGCCCGCCATACTTGAGGCAATTGATATAGCGTCCATTGCAAGCACAATGGAGGAGGGTTGACCGATGAATGAGGGAATTTATGTGCGGCAAAGTGAACGACCGCAACGTAATTTTGTAAGGACACGTGTGAGTTTGATTGGCCACACTGGATTCAGTCGTCGTTAAGGTTGGCGAGAAAATATGGCCCATGACCAAAACTATATTTAGTTACAAACCTGGCGAATATGTGGCCTGGACCCGGACAAATTGACAGTCCAGCCACTGTCTGATTAATAAATTTCAGCCCTTTCACCAAGAAAACCCGACAGTCCATTATGCATAGCACCGGGACAGCAACCAATCAACTGTAATACATATGCCCGAAGTGAGAAAAGTTGACTTCCTCGATGACCCTAATTGGCGAGGGTTGCGTGAGGTGTGTCATGTAGCCTTTTGCTCTTTTAGGTTGGGGAGTGGAGATTTATTGCTGTGCGTGGGTGCGTACATAGTTCTATATCTCTGTGTGGGGAATACAGTTTTAGTCATGGGACCGTATTTCCGTGGGGTTGGAAACCCACTGACTCGGGAGTATGGGCTGAATCTTGATTTGAGATTTGACGACGATTTCATAATGATAGAATATATCAGAAAAAGAGCTGAGTAACAAGCCCCCTGGTGATTTTTGGTCAAGGTACACTAAAAATGAAAGAGAACCTGTATCAAAATAATATGAAGGTACAACAGATAGTAGGAAAGGTTATAAGATGCATGGCGCTGAGTTCTGCAACTTCAGAGGTGGTTCATCAGCACCTTGAATTGGAGGCGAATCATTTAACTATGATGGGTTTCATGTCTTTGTGAAAATATTAACGTAAATGGCAGCTGATGTCATCTCTAAGTTGCAAGGATCTTGATATTTTGACAATGGATGAGAAACAGAGTAACGAGATTATGAATTATTGAAACCACAATATGCTTTTATGATCAGAGTGCACCCTTAAATTATTCCTAAAAGAATGGCTGAAACGTTTACCGTTCTCCTTTCGCACATCTCCCGTGATATTACTCTACATGATACAGGGGTACAGACTGTCGATATTCCGCCAGATCATCATCTAATACACAAGTACTCCAAGTGTTGTGTTGCAGCAAAGTATGTAGTGTTCCATACGGACCCCTTCAACGCATTTGAAAAATATTAAGTCGATAAGTGACCAACCTTATGCTTTCGAAGAAACGAGTCAATTTGTCCAGTAAAAGTCGTTGACATAGGCAGAGTGCCAGACTTCTTATCAGCTTGACCGAGATGGACTCCTTCACGGTCAGTTCAGCTATTCAGGATCTCACCAACAACTTTCCCACCCTGCAAAACGCAGCCACCGCTCATTCCGGGACACGTAGAAATATTGTATTGGAAAGTTTGCTGTCGACTGTCGTGGATCACTCCTCGAGTTAGAGTAAGGTGACCTGGTGGGAATAAAGCCTCTGCCTCATTGCGCGCCTTGATACCGTCGTCCGTTAATCCTTCATGTTCCTCAATCCACGGTACGCTGATGTAATGTGGATAACCGATCACGGAGATTGTTGACTTGTGAGAGGGTGTTGTGGAATTAAGGTTGAGTAAATGTTTTGTTGGTAGCGTGAAATTGCCAGAATCGAGAATCGCAAGGTCTAGGTACAGGTTGAGATCGGATTTTGGGACGTAAAGTTTGTCGACCACATTGCATTTCACACTAGGTATCGTTGCCTTTGCGAGCTTTTCAGAGTCGACCTTGGAAAGGCCGGGTAAACTGATTCGTATTACCATAGATTTGTATTTAATATCAGGGTGGACGATGTGCCCCGCTGTTAAAAGCCGATTGTAAGAGACAAAAAATCCGGTTCCAAAGTACCGTCCTTTAGAGCCATCTATTTTGACGACCTCGACGAAAACCATGCACGTAGATTTTGCGATTTTCATGATATCTTTTGTCTCTTCCTCGGTCACCGGTATGGGAATCCTTGATCAGCAAGCGGCCACGCCACCTGGGGATAGTGAAGTACTCTGACTTTGTAGAATCCGGATGTGGCCCGTTTGTGATGACCAGCTTCTCGTCTTCGAAAACAAAGGTGGTTCCAACAATATGACCCTCCTCAACCTGAAAAGATTCCAGATCGTATCTTGAAAACTCCGGAGTGACTCCAACGTCCATGTCTTCTAGATTTGTCAATATATTATTATTCGCCAGCGCAGGACGGATAACTTGAAGAAGACCCGAAATGGACTGACGTATTTTTGAAAGCATTATATATAAGAGTACGACCGAAGATGGCGGACACGCTCAGTCTTGTTATAATTTTCGGGAAATGCAAGCAGTGATGTGGCACAGACTGGCCCGAGCGCTGATAGAAAGTTTAAATGTAAAAATGCAGGGAATTCGTAAATATATTTATTTAAATATATATCGATGTAAAATAGGGGTAATATTACAATAAAAAGCCCGCTGATGACCAGCCGGACCGGCGCTGCAGGCGTCCGGCGACCAAAGCGCCTAATATCATAAACTCAGCCATAAGACCGTGTTGGGACATCGTTCCATGATTGGATGACGCAAAAACGCAGAAGCAAACTTTCTGCATAGCGGTATTTCACTAGGATACTCCGAAAATCAGCACACGGAAAGACCACGGACGCTGTATATATTATATACATTGACCTAAGAATCAATACAGACACTGTCTAAATGTTGGCTCTTGGAAATACACAAATGAACTACAACGGGAATTGCCAACCTCCAAGGATGTTTGCTCCTTCAGCTATAATCATGTTCTGTGCTTCAGGATTTAATGTAGCAAATACAGGTTGTCCAGAAATATCTCTCTCATGACCTACGCGAGCTCCTGCAACAGCACCCATTGCGGCGCCAGGTACATTGCCAAGAATATATCCACCCACAGCTCCAGCAGCAGCCCCAGCTACCGCCCATCCGAATCTTACATTGGACGACCCCGGCGCAGCCATGCCCACTTGTGGCTGGACAGGATAAGCGTATCCTTGCCCCTGAATGTTGGGGATTTGGTTGTTGTTGGGAATTGGAGGGTTAGGAGCATATCCACCGTTATAATCTGGCTGGTATGTCGGTTGATTGCTGGCGACTGGATAAGGTGGATTTGCATAACCGCCGGTTTCGCGTGAGGGATAATTACCTTGTCCAGGTTGCATTTGGCGAGAGGGCGGAGGTGCGGGATAGCCGCCTTGAGAACCGTAATCATTCCGCGTCCTACCATATTGCATGCCATGGCCAGAATAACCAGATGGATCGGCGAGATTTGGTGAGGGATTTCCAGACACCCCTATACCTTCAGTTTTATTCAGATGGGGATCTTACGGCCGCCATACGAGCATCCAACCCCCATGTCAGTGTTAATGGGATTATTAACGGCAGTATTTGAGGGACCGGTCCCGCCAAGTAATTCATACATGCCTTGTTCTGCCTTATCAGGATCCTCGTTGGCATATACACACTCTACATTTGATCTTGCTCCTTGTCCAAAGCCGTCATTCACCGGAGCGCGAGGATTTGACGCCTGTGGTGGAGACCACTGTGAAGACATATTATTCTGGCCGGTCTGGAAGTTGTTGTCAGTGAAGTTGCTGCTCGCTTGTTCGTTGTTTGTTTGGTCTTCATTAGCATGGGCATCGCTTAAGGAAACTTACGCTGCTGCATACTTGCTTGAGGCGTTGAGTACTGATTATAGTTCTGAGTTACCATGTTGGAAATGGCAAATCCTCTTGGCGACAAGCTAAGCTACTCCGAGGTTGGGATTTAGAATAGAGGGTCCCTTCTTTAAGTATTTGTCAATTGCGCGTTTTGTTGCGGTCGCTTTTCGTCGCGATGCACTCTCTGCAGGGACCCCCCCACCGCAGTTCAATTTGTTCTGCCGAACTGCACCCACACAATACTATCCGCATATTGAATTAATTAGACATCATCGCGACTAAAGTCGTGTCCTCTAGAACGAGGTGTTCCAGGGGTTCTGTATCCCTACGTTCCGATTGCATATCGCTTGTGTTCTCGCTGGAATTTATCTATCCGATGGTGGGGAGAACGAGAACTTGCGTATTTAACAATACTATGTATTATCATATTTAATAGGGTTATTTATTTGCATGTTTATCAAATAAAATAAATATTCCATTATTTGCTGGTGACTGCGGTCGGCGTTCGAGCCTGTGGTAATTTCGTGCAACCATACTCCGCGTGTCTCGAACCTTGATGCGGACACTACACCTCATCCTGCATCCTGCGTTACGGTTGAGTTGCCGCAAGCGGATGTACCAGCAATGGACCAATCAAGTCGTAAGCGTAATGCCGGCGATTCGACACGTAGTCGGTAGGTGCTGGGGCATCAACTTTGCGGTTTCATTGGGGAAGCCCGGTAACAAATCGTGATCGGAAATTCTCGGGGCCATCACCGTAACCTTATTGCGGTTCTTAAGGGGCTTTTGATCCTTCCTAGACATTATTTGATAGCCCAACCTTCGATACAAGAGAGGGTTCTCTTGTCGTCAACCTTTTTCATTCTTCCCGTGTTTTTAGGCTTTAGATTGTTTGCTCAGAATATTTCAATATTTAATCAAGTGGACGACCGTTTACGACATCGATGTGTCTACCCGAATTGAATTTCGGGACGCTCAGTAAACGGAAGTCCCGAACCAAAGAACGCAGGTATAAACAATACATCGAGAGAAGTACAGATTTGAATATCGTCGAGACTTCCGTCATGGAGTGTGAAGAGCAATTGATTATCGAGGACAAAACCGTGAGAGGAGCAACGGGAACATTCAATGACACCGGAATAAATATAACTGGTGCTCTTCCAATTGATGGGTATTAGCCCCGAATCTAAAGATGAGTCTCAAGCCAGAATCGTTACCTCTTTTGTCGATATTGAAGAAGACCTGCATCGTGTTGCATCCGCAACATGTTCCATTTCCACAAAGTACAGCGAAACTCGTTATGGTTCTGCCACGGCTTTTTTTATTCTTCCCACGATTCTTCTCACGGCCGGCCATGTCGTGGACGGTGTCGGCAGAGCACAAATTTTCGGAAAGTCGCCTGGGTCACCGAAAGCTTCGAACCCCAAACGGGTATTCAGTGACCCTAGATCCTCGCAACGATTCCAGTGTTACGTAAAGGAAAGGCTTTATGTATCTTCTAAGGAGGATATTGCGATTCTCGAAACCAGGGATTATGTATCGCCGTCCTTTGTCACCCCTAATCTCGACCTTCAGCCTTCGTTGAACCAGATGATCTACATTGTGGGATACCCGGGAGAGTATACCATGACGCAAATGCTAGAAGACAATCTCGACGATCGCGTGGACGACCTGGACGAGGCCCACAGCTAATGCAAGAGAACGTTGCCTCCTTTTACGCTCACAGTAAGTTATGGTAAGGTTGCGCAAAACACGAACGTAGATAATCCAACGTACAAAGCAAGTACGATCAGAGGCATGTCTGGTTCCCCTGTGGTCTTCCAGGGGTCGGTGATTGGTACCAAATGTCTTTCCTCGAGCTAATCGCATATATGGGTACATATTGGAAGCTTTGCTGAAAATAGAAACAGATGTGTTGCTCTTTCCAATGTCCGAATTAAAAAGCATGTCGCACGTATTCTAGCTTGAATACAAGCAAGGTATATGAAGTGGAGGATGCACGTGAGGTAATGGATTCGATGATTAGGCTGGGAGGATAATACTGAAGCGGGAATGGGCTGTATCGGATAAGCAGGAGTCGGTCGGGGTAACTCTGTACCAAACATTTTATGATCTGTATAAAGATAGTAGAGGATGGTGTGGAGCAGATCATCGTCTTCTAGAGTTTTCCTCCTCTTGTAGAATGTTATGGCATTTTCCCAACATTGTTTATCATCTGTCGACGCTGTGAGCTTGCAGTCCCGCCGGAGTATCTCTGTGTACATCTACACAGCAAACATAAGATCGATTGCTCAAAAGACACACTACAGTACATAAGACCTTGGCACGAGGTTAGGTAGATGGTTCTCGTCGTAATTCAAGCCAAGTCAAGTAAAGTTAAGTCGAGCTTAGCTTCGCAACCTCGAATCCCAGAACCCCCGATAGGGCTGACCTGCTATACCCGCTTCTTACACGAACCTTACATTAAAAATCTTAAACACGCACAAAGACAGAGCGATGTTTACAACAAGGTCGTAAAACTTTTTATTCGTTTCTATTTACAATACAGGTTAATATTACTTAATTGCGATTGATATACCTCATCATTCCGATAACGACTTTAGAGGCCTCGATACGCGAGTGCGCTTGGCTTAAATCATAGGTCTTCGAACGACGAATTATAAGAAATTTT
>Ga0335078_10004087_pt1 | contig 21657 bp, 19 predicted proteins | sample Lox_Sample_32_FD_206711 | JGI IMG/M metagenome (GOLD analysis project Ga0335078, IMG submission 206711) | Soil microbial communities from Loxahatchee National Wildlife Refuge, Florida, United States - Lox_Sample_3.2 | ecosystem: Environmental > Terrestrial > Soil > Wetlands | place: USA...
TGACGCCCCATTCGGCCTTGACCCATCCCTTGGTCAGCATGCGATTCAACGCGGGGTAAAGCGAGCCGTCTTCGATATCGAGGCCGCCTTTGGACCAGTCGTGAATGTGCTTTGCGATGGCGTAGCCGTGCCGCGGGCCCTGGTTGAGGGTCCCGAGAATCATCATGTACAGAGTGCCCGGCAGGAGATCGGGACCGGAGGAGTTGTCGCCCAAGTAGAGAATACCTTTCTGGACTATATATAGACCAGAACAGGATTGAAGTCAATGGGCCTTCCGGGCGGCTGGCCCTGGTACGGAGAACTCCACCGGTCCACTGAGTGGAGCCCGAATCGAGGCCACGTCAGCGGCGTTTTGCGCTATGGTCGTAGAATCCATGTCCTTCCGCTCCGTGTTCATCGCGCTGGTCATCGGTTTCGCCCTTGTCTTCACGGCCTTTCTGATCAACAGCCGCCGGCCGCGGGCCGAGACGGAACAACCCAGCGCCGCCTTCGTCCGCGCTTCGGGCAAATGCGCCGAATGCCACTACAACCAGCAGTATTCGGTGGTGCATGAATACGAGCTGAGCCGGCATGCGCAAAAGAACGTGAACTGCCTCGATTGCCACTCGCCCGCCCAGAACCAGAAGGGCGAGCAGCATCATGGCTTCGTCATTGCTACTAAGCTGACGGCAGCCAACTGCCGGAGTTGTCATGAGGGCATCTATCAGGAATTCCTGGGCAGCCGTCACGCGGCCACGGCCTGGGCGGCGGTGTATGGCGAAAAGGGGCTCACACCGGAGCTGGTGGATTTCACCGAGAAATACCAGCCCGGCGGCGCTCGCCGGCCCGCGCATCCCTTCACCACACTCGAAGGCGGCTCGGCCATGACCAGCGGTTGCGAGCAGTGCCACAGCGTGGGCAAGCCCAACGACGACGGAACGGTGGGGACCTGCACCGCCTGCCACAGCCGGCACACCACGTCGGTGGCGCTGGCGCGGCAGCCGCGAACCTGCGGGCAGTGCCACATGGGCCCCGACCACTCGCAGATCGAGATCTATGAGGAATCGAAGCACGGCATCATGTTCAACGCCCAGGAACGGCTGCTCAACCTCGCGGCTCCTTCGCGGCACCTCACCACCCGCGACATGTTCGTGCCCACCTGCGCCACCTGCCATATGAGCGGCATCAACGGTCAGAAAGTCACTCACGATCCCTCCGAGCGCCTCTCCTGGTATCTGGCCGACGCCGTCTCGAAACAGCGGCCGAACTACGCGCTCGCACAGGCCAATATGAAGGAGGTGTGCACGCAGTGCCACACCAAACCGTTGGTGGATCGCGTCTACGCGCAAGCCGAACAGGTGGTCGCATCCACCAATGAGAAGGTGCAGCAAGCGCAAGCGCTGGTGGCCGATCTCCGGAAATCCGGCGCGCTCGCCGGACCGCCTTTCTCCAACCCTGTTGATTTCACTTACTTCGACCTCTGGCACTACGACGGGCGAACCTCCAAGCACGGCGCATTCATGGGCGGGGCCGACTTCGTCCAGTGGCACGGCAACTACCCGATGCTTCGCAAGATGGTGGAACTGAAAGCGGCGGCCGACGAACTCAGGAGGCGCCATGGGGGTGCTCAGTAGATGGCATCTCCACGCATGGCTCCGGGATCGTCCGCTGCACGTTGACGCATTCGTCGCGGTCAACTACGCGTTCCTCATCCTGGATATTTGGCTTGCTCATTCGGTGAATCAGTTCCGCGACCACGCCGAATACGCTCCCTTCCTGTTTTCGCTGGTCGCGCCTCCGGTGCTCCTCATCGCCCTCGCTTTTCGCGTGCGCTGGCGGCGGATGCAGGTGTGGAACGATCTGGGCCACTTGGTGGGCTGGGTCTCCATCGTCATCGGCCTCACAGGTGTCATCTTCCACCTCCAGAGCCAGTTTTTCTTCGAGAAAACGTTGAAGAGTCTGACCTATGCCGCCCCGTTCGCGGCGCCGCTCGCGTATGCGGGCCTTGGCCTCCTGCTGGTGATGAACCGCATGGTCTCAAGCGACAGCATTGAATGGGCGCAGTGGCTCATCTCCCTGACCATCGGCGGCTTCTTTGGCAACTTCGTGTTGAGCCTGACTGACCATGCGGTGAACGGCTTCTACAGGCCGGTCGAGTGGATCCCCGTGGCCAGCGCGGCCTTCGCCGTCGGGTTTCTCGCCGTGCCGTTCATCGTGCCGGTGAGCCGACGATATCTTTGGCTCTGCGCGCTGGTGATCGCGGCGCAGGTGGTGGTCGGCGTCGCCGGATTCGTTTTTCACGCCCTCGCGAACCTTCACGGTCCATCCGCCAGCATGTTCGAGAACGTAGTGAACGGCGCGCCACCGATGGCGCCGCTGCTGTTCCCCAATCTCAGCCTGCTGGGATGGTACGCGTTGTGGAGCTACTCGCGGTTCCTGGCGGACACAGACTACTCGGTCTTGCCTGGCGTGACGGTATCGAAATAGACGAGGGTCTTACCGGTTTGCACAAGGTTTGTCCCTACGCCCCGCAGCCGGCTCCTCTCCGGACGCACGCCGCACCCGGCGGAGCGAATGTAAGGCATTTCACTATTCTGTTCCCTGACTCTCTTCCTCAGGCGGCTCCGCCTCCGCATTTGCCCGAGCCTCGGCGATCAGGCGTTTTGCCTCGGCCGCCTGCTCCCGCGCCACGTTCAGAGAAAAGGGCAGTTCCGGCTGCACCGAGTCCCCATTACTGATGCTCATGATGCCGTTGGCCTCGAGCAAGGCCTTGATTCCCATCATCTCGATCTTGCCCGTGATGGGTGTTCCGCTTTCGTAGACGGTAACCAGATCCAACTCGTGGGACGGGTTTATTTCGTTGACTTCAGGAGGGTTAGTTGCGATGATCCGTTCTGCTCGGGCGGCATCCCCGGACCCAACCTGAACCTCCCACACGCCCTCGGGCACACCGCGATCCCGGTCGCTCAGGAGCATCGCCGGTATGTGCGATCGCTCCAGTGTCTTTACCACTGTGCGGCAATCCTCCTCCGCGCTGGGGTCCATTGAGCGATAGACGGTGACGTGATCCTGTAGTGCGGCCATGCTCCGAGCATACACCCGCAACGCGATTCACCGAAGCTACGTCACGTTACAATGAAAATGTTTAAGATCTTGATTCTGGAGGCGAAATGAGCGAAGGCAGCACCCCCGGGGGGTTCCCCTCGTATCAGGCTCCCCCACCGTCCGGCGGCGGCTCGGGGTGGAAAGTCTCAGTTCTGTTCGGAGTCGTGATTGCGCTGATCGCGGCGAATGTCTATCTTTTCGTGCAGCTTAACAACGTTCGCGGCGATCTCGCCAGGACGCGGGACTCCCTGCTGGATGAGCTCGCCAAAGTGCGCGAAGCGCATTCGCTCAGCGCCCAATCCAGTCGCCATACGATCGAGGCTTTGCGCGATCAGCTCGAGGCGCAGCGGCGCCAGGTCAGTATGGCTACCGGCGAAGCCAGAGCGGAAGCGTCCCGCCAGGTTGCCGAAACCGAGCAGCGGCTGCAGGCAGCTCAGGCCGCCCAGGCAAAGGTGTTCGATTCGAAAGTGAGCCAGGTGCAGCAGGATGCCGACACGAAAATTACCGCCGTCGGCACCGAAGTCAGCGGAGTCAAAACCGACGTCGCCGCGACCAAGTCAGACCTCGAAAAGACCATCGCCGACCTGAAGCGAGTGAATGGCGAGTTGACCGGACAAGGTTCCCTCATCGCCACCAATCAGAAAGAGCTGGACGCGCTCAAAACACTGGGCGAGCGGAACTATGTCCAGTTCACGCTGGCGCGCGGCAAGAATCCGCAGAAGGTGGGCGATGTCCTGCTGGAGCTGAAGAAGACAGATCCAAAGCACAACCGCTACAGTCTTGAAATCACCGCCGACGACAAGAAGACCCAGAAGGACAATCGCACGATCAACGAGCCGTTGCAGTTCTATACGTCACGGGCCCACCAGCCTTATGAGATCGTGGTGAACGACGTCAGGAAGAATCAGATTGTCGGATATCTCGCCACGCCAAAGGTGATGAACGCGCGCGACGGCGGCTGATTTCGGCTTACTCCAGCGGCAGCGCCGACGCGAAGAGTTTCTCCTGTCCGTTCACCTTTATCCTCAGCTTGTCGCCCGGCTCGTAGTTTCCGGCGATGCTGACGACGTAATGCTGACGCAGCGCTGTAAAGATCTGCGGTCCTGGTTCCGGCACTTTCATGCGGCGAAGATCGCCAACGCGGAAGCTGCCGCCCCCGGTCTGCCGTGCCAGTTCGTCGAACAGCGATTTACCGGAACCCGCCAGATAAATCGGAAAAATCGAGACCGCATTCTTCCTCGCCAGGTGGATCACGTCTTTGTCGGTCACCCGGCTTCCCCCCTCCAGGCCGGTCGTGAGAAGCAGGATGACCCGGCGGAATGGGCTGCTGCCAAACCCACCGTCGATACTGGCATACAGAGCGTCGAGAACCTGCGGCGTATTGCCGTATTTCACCTTTCTGACTGCGTCGCTCAGCAGGTTCTGGCTGGATGTGAAGTCCTGCACCAGATCGGCTGAGGACGCGAAAGAGACCACGGCCATCTGCTCTTTGGCGTCGAGTTGATGAATGAGGTTGGCGGCCACCGGCTGCACCGCTTCGCCCACGAGGCTGGTATCGAGCAGAAGCATGATATCGACCGGTTCGGTGGTCATTTCAGCCGACTCCACGGTCCGAGGTGTCTTGTCGTCCATCACCGCGAAGTCACCGGCTTTTAGGGCAGTCATGGACTGGCCAGTACGTGGGTCGATGACCGTGACGAGCAGCCGCGTGGCTGCGCCGAGAGGCGACGACGGAATGATGAAGCCCGCGATAACGTACAAAATGCACGTTTTCCTTATTCTGTCCGGTAGGAATTTCATGGTTCCTTCAGCCCCGTAATAACATAGCAGGCGGCTTTGCTGTTGGCCACCGCCGTGCTGCTCCTGGCCGGTTCCCGATGAGATCGCCTGGTCGCGCAATCGAAGTGCTGCTTGTTGAAAACAGCGCTGCCGACGCGCGCCTCACCAGCGAGACTCTGGAGCATAGGAAGCCTGGAAACCGCGTCAGCGTCGTCTGGGATGCCGCGCAGGCCCTCCAGTTTCTTCGCCGCGAGCCACCCGATTTCGAGTGCGCTCCGCGGCCCGATCTGATCCTGCTCTCGCTCGCCAATAGCAATGCGCTTCTGGCGGAGCTCAAGAAAGACCCCGATCTTCACCGTATCCCCGTGGCCGTGCTCACCCGCTCGGTTGCGGGAACAGTTCTTCGCGCGGCGTATGACCTGCATGCCAACTGTTATATCGAAAAGCCGGAAGACGCCGGCGAATTCGTCACCGTGGTCCGCGCCATCGCGGAGTATTGGCTCGGAGTAGTGACTCTTCCAGGTTGGTGACCGGTTATCTTTTCTTCCTTTTGGTCACGCGCAACGGGTCGGCAGGCCTATATCCGAGACCGGTTGACAGAACCTCAACCAGGTGCGCCAGCACGCGCGCGCGAGCCCAGTACTTGTCGTTGCCCTCCACCAAACACCACGGGGCGGTGCGCGTGCTCGTCTTCACCAGCATCTCTTCCACGGCATCCTCGTAGGCGCCCCATTTTTCGCGATTGCGCCAGTCCTCATCGGTGAGTTTCCAGGCCTTGTAGCCGATGGTCTTGCGTTCCTCGAAGCGGCGAAGCTGTTCCTCGCGAGAGATGTGAATCCAGAACTTAGCCACAATCGTTCCGAAGTCCCGCAATTGGCGTTCGAAGGAATTGATCTCCTTGTAGGCGCGCTTCCATTCGCTCTCTTTTGCGAATCCTTCCACTCGCTCCACCAGGACCCGGCCGTACCACGAGCGATCGAAGATGGCGATTTGTCCGCGTTCCGGGAGCCGGCGCCAAAAACGGTAGAGGTAGTGGCGGGTTTTGTCTTCGCCCTGCGGCGCGCTGATTGGATAGACGACATACCCGCGGGGGTCCAGTTTCTCGGTGGCACGTTTGATCGCGCCACCCTTGCCGGCCGCGTCCCAGCCCTCGAACACCATCACCACTGGGCGCTTCTGCAGGTAGACCTGGTACCCCAGTTCCCGCAACTCGATCTGCCTGCGGGTGACTTCGCGCACATATTCATCCCGGCCGAGTTTTTTCTTCAGGTCGATGGTTTCGAGCATCAGCCGTTGCCTCCGCTAAGCGTGTCCATCGCCGCGCGCAGTGCTTCATCTTCCCGAGTGTCGCTGGCGACACGCGGCGGCGCCTTATCGCCCAGGCGTTCCTCCATCGCCGAGATGATGGTCTGAAACACCTTTCTGCGGGCGAACCATTTCGATGTGGCTTCGACAATCGTCCAGGGCGCATACTCGGCTTCGGTCAGCTCGAGCATTTCTTCCATCGCGGCAAGGTATTCGTCGTACCTCTTATGCCGCGCCCAATCCGCTTCCGTGATGCGCCACGCCTCCAGCGGGTCGCCTTCAATCGCTTTGAAGCGCTTGCGTTGTTCCTTCCGGCCGATGTGGAGCAGAAACTTGAGAATAACCGTGCCGTCATCGGCAAGCACACGCTCGAATTCAGAGATATCGCGGTATGCCGCACGCCCGCCGCTGCGCGAAGCCGTCTTCTCCACCCGCTCATCGAGGACCCGCCCGTACCAGCTGCCGTCGAAGATCACCATTTCGCCCCGATTGGGAACCTTGAGCCAGAAGCGCCACAGCCACGGCCTCTGTTGCTCGTACGTTCGTGGCGGCGTTATGGGGTAGAGCTTGAAACCGCGCGGGTCGAGCCGCTGGGTGAGCGTCGAGATGGTGGAGCCCTTGCCGGAAGCGTCCCAGCCTTCGAAGAGGACGATAGTGGGAACTCCGTTATCCCAGCAGGCTTTTTCCAGATCGTACAGCCGTCGCTGCAACGCGGGGAGCAGCCGCTTGTACTCCTTGCGCGAAAGCTCCCGTTTGAGGTTGATGTTTTCGAGCACGAGCGCTCCGGCTTGATTGTACTCAAATCGGAACACCTGTGGGCCCGACGCACCCCCCAGCGGATTAGATCGGCAGGAGGTCGAGCGCCGCCTGTAGTTCGCCTCGCGTGTGTGCGTCGCCCGTTCGCGAAGTGACCGCGATGCCCGCCTCGTAGACTGACCGCGCTTCCTCAAGGCGGCCCAGTTTCTCCAGTGTCTGGCCGCCGTGAAAATAGCCCGCGGAGTAATCGGGATTCGATGCCAGCAACAGTCGAAACTCCTCGACTGCCTCATTGAGCTGGCCGCTCTTCGATAGCTCCATGGCCAGCCCGTAGCGGGTGAAGGGATCGCCGGGATTTTGAGCCGCCAGCGAGCGAAGGACTTCCAGACGATTTGTTGACATCCTCGTGCTACTATACCCGCTGATGGCGTGCCCCTGGTTCCTTCCGCAACGGCCATTGCCTGCGGCGGCCACGGCCGGTCCGTCCGCCCGCGCGCCGCTCGGAGAGCTCTGGAGCGGCCTCTGCTGCGCGTCCGAAACGCCGATCGACGCCGCGCACGGGGCCTGCAACAGCGGCTACGCGCGCTCGCGATGCCCCCGATTCCCCGCGGATTCGCCGGACGACGCGATCCGCTTTCACGTGGCCAACGAAGATGGTGATCTGATCCGCCTGAAATACATCTACGAGCGCCGCTGCTGGCCCGCGGAGCATGGAACCCTGGAGTATTCGTGCGCGCGGAAGGTCGTCATTTCAGCGATGGGGAGCGACCTTCTGCGCCGTCAGGCAGCCGCATTTGCCTCAAGCTGGGTTCGAAAAACGCAGGAGCGTTGATGCCGGAGCTTCCAGGGAAATTCGTTCGTGAATCCGTTTCCGAGTACACCGAGTTCGCTCTTCCCACTGACGCCAATCCGTTGGGCAATGTGCTTGGGGGCAAGGTAATGCACCTCGTGGATCTGGCCGGCGCCATGGCCGCGATTCGCCACGCACGCCACCAGGTGGTCACTGCTTCCATCGATTACATGACTTTCCTGCACCCGATTCACATCGGTTCGCTGCTGATTCTTCGCTCCAGCGTGAACCGCGTGTTTCGATCGTCCATGGAGGTTGGCGTGCGCCTTGAAGTGGAAGAGCTGCGGACGGGGGAGCGTCGTCATGCGTCGTCAGCCTATCTCACCTTCGTGGCGATCGACGAATCCGGCAAACCGATTCCCATTCCGTCCGCCATCCCCGAGACCCCCGACGAAATGCGCCGCTACGAGCAGGCCGAAGAGCGTCGCCGGTATCGTCTCGACCTGCGTGAGAAGGCCCGACGCAAGCAAGGGTAGCTCTCTCAGCTATCCGCTTTCAGCCAGCCGCCTTCGAGACGCCGCGCGCTTCAGGGCCAGACCTCACGATAGCCGGCGGCTTATCCTGCCTTGTACATGTATTTGATGTTGGGCTTGAAGATCAGCAGATTCGGCGCGCCTTCGCGATTGACCTTCAAACAGCACTTGTCGTACCACTCGATTACGCCCTCCAGTGTTTCGCCATCCTTCATGACGATCACCATCAGAGTCTTCGACTGCATCTGTTTCATGTAGTAGAAATTCTCTGCGTTGGTCTGATCGGGCGGCGCGCTGCGGCGGGCGGGGGGACGCCGGCCGGCACCCTGTTCCTTGACTTCATTGAGCGACGGGCGAATCAGTTTGCGGTTTCCCGGTTCCACGGTGGACTCCAAAAATGGTGAGGACCCTCAGACAATTCCCGGAAAGCGCCACATAAAAATCCGGGAACCTGATCTGGCTGTGTTCAACTACCGCTATTGAATCATACATTGCTCGGCGTTCGCATCTGGCGTAGGCCGTTCGCGTATGCCGGATGGGCCGGCTACCTCCAGCGGACCGCGGTGTTCGTTTCAACGGCTGATACAATGCGGTTTGATGAGTGAACCCGGGACCCTGCGGCTCACCCCGCTCAATGCTGCCCACCGGCAGCTTGGAGCAAAGATGGTGGATTTCGGTGGGTGGGACATGCCGGTCCAGTATTCCGGCATTATCGAAGAACACAACGCGGTGCGCCGCGCCGTCGGTCTGTTCGACGTGAGCCACATGGGCGAGATCGAGGTGCGTGGCCGCGACGCCCTCGCCCTGGTCAACTTCGTTTCCACCAACGATGCCGCGCGTCTGAGGACCGGTCAGGCGCACTATTCGGCTTTGCTTTATGAACACGGCGGGTTCGTGGACGACATTCTTGTCCACAAAGTTGCTGACGATCACTTCTTCATCTGTGTTAACGCCGCGAACCAGGAAAAGGACTTCGAGCACATCCGCGCCCACAACGGCGCCGGCGCCGACCTCGAGTTTGCCAGCGAAGGCTATGCGCAGCTGGCCGTTCAGGGTCCCAAAGCGCTGCCCACCCTGCAGAAGCTGACCCCGGCCGATCTCAACGCCATCCGTTATTACCACTTCACCGACGGTCAGGTCTGCGGCGTGCCCGCGCGCATCGCCCGCACCGGCTATACCGGCGAGGACGGCTTTGAAATCTATATCGACCCCGCTCAGGCCTGCCGCCTCTGGAATGAACTGCTGACCGCCGGAGAGGAGTTTGGCATCAAGCCATGCGGTCTGGGCGCACGCAACACGTTGCGTCTCGAAGCGAAGATGGCGCTCTACGGGCACGAGATCACAGCCTCCACCACGCCCTTTGAAGCCGATCTCGCCTGGATCGTCAAAATGGAAAAAGGCGAGTTCGTGGGCCGCGAAGCCCTGGCGCGGCAGAAGGGCCAAGGCGTTTCCCGCAAGCTTGCCGGATTTGAAATGCGCGGTCGGGGCATCGGCCGCGACGGATACGAAGTACTCATCGGCGGCGCTCCCGCGGGCTGGGTCACCAGCGGCGGGCCGTCTCCCACGCTGGGCCGGAACATCGGACTCTGTTATCTGCCGCGCGAGGCTGCCGAGCCTGGCCGGCCAATTCAGATCGTAATTCGTGACCAGGCCGTTGACGCCATCACGGTGCCGACGCCATTCTACAAGCGAGCGTGAACATGTATCCCCAGCAATACCGCTACACGAAAGAACACGAATGGGTGAGCCGGGAAGGCGACGTCGGAACCATCGGCATCACTTTCCATGCGCAGAAGGAGCTCGGCGATATCGTCTACGTTGACCTGCCCAGGCCGGGCACCATTGTGGAGAAGGGAAAGAGCCTTGGGTCGGTGGAATCGGTAAAGGCCGTATCCGATATTTACGCGCCGGTTTCAGGCGAGGTCACCGAAGCCAATCCCCTGCTGGCCAATACGCCCGAGAAGCTCAATGAAGATCCACATGGCGCGGCCTGGCTTGTTAAGATCAGGTTGTCGTCGCCCGACGAACTGAAGGACCTCCTCTCCGCCGAGGATTATCAGAAATACGCTGGAGCTGAGTAAGTCAGTTGCGCTACCTGCCGAAGTCCGATTCTGAGCGGCGCGCCATGCTCGACGCCATCGGCGTTTCCTCGCCTGAGGAGTTGTTCGCTCATCTGCCGCCGGAGACGCGGCTTAACAGGCTGCTGAACATTGAGCGGGGCAAGTCGGAATACGAGATTGTCGAGTACTTCCGCGCACGGGGCGCCGAAACGGCGAACGGCTACCCGTCGTTTCTCGGAGCGGGCGTCTACAACCACTACCGGCCCGTTCTGGTCGATGCCGTGGTCTCGCGCGGTGAGTTCCTCACCTCTTACACGCCCTATCAGGCCGAAATCTCGCAGGGCATCCTGACCACCATCTTCGAGTTCCAGACCATGATCTGCCAGCTCACGGGCATGGAGGTTGCCAACGCCTCCATGTACGATGGCTCGACGGCGGTGCCCGAGGCGGCCATGATGGCCATGCGGGTGACCGGCCGGGATCACGTCGCGGTCTCGCGCGCCGTCCACCCGGAATATCGCGAGGTGCTCGCCACCTACCTGCAGCACCAGGACACGCGGATCGCCGAATTTCAATACGACCGCGAGACCGGCCGCATCGATTTCGCCTCTCTTGAGCGCGCGCTGCAGCAGAACACCGCCGCTGTCATCCTGCAATCGCCCAACTTCTTCGGTGTTGTCGAGGATGTGAAGCAAGCGGCGCAAATGGCCCATGCCGCGGGGGCGCTGCTGATTGTGGTGTTCACCGAAGCCGTATCGCTGGGCCTTCTCGATCCGCCTCGCGAGGCCGATATTGTCGCCGGCGAGTTGCAATCCTTCGCCATCTCCCCCAGCTACGGCGGCCCCTTTGCCGGCGTAATTGCGACAAAAGAGAAATACATGCGCCAGATCCCCGGCCGCCTCGTCGGCGAGACAAAGGACGCAAGGGGCAACCGCGCGTACTGTCTTACCCTGGCCACGCGGGAGCAGCACATCCGCCGTGAGAAGGCCACATCGAACATCTGCACGAATCAGGCTCTGGTTGCTTTGATGGCGACCGTCTTTATGACCGTCTACGGCCGTCAGGGATTGCGCGAGTTGGCCGAGCAGAACCTTGCCAAAGCGCACTATCTCGCCGGACAGGTGCCGCTGCGGTTCCGTGGGCCGTTCTTTAATGAGTTCGTCGCCCGCACCAATGGCCGAAGCCCGGATCAGGTGAATGAGTTGCTGCTGGAAAAGAAGATCATCGGAGGCCTGCCGCTGGACCGCTTCTATCCGGAACTTGCCGGTTCCATGCTCTTCTGCGTGACGGAGATGAATCGCCGCGAGCACATGGACGCGGTGGCCGGCGTCTTCGCGGCCGAGGAGGCGCTCGCCCGATGATTCGCAAGGTCCGGGAGCACCCCAGCCAGAACGAGCAGCTTTTGTTCGAGATCAGCTCGCCGGGCAAGCGCGGATATCAGTTGCCCGAGCTGGACGTTCCGCTCGTGGACCCGCGCGCGGCGCTTGGTCCGGAGAACGTTCGCCGGGATATCGAAGACTTCCCCGAAGTGAGCGAGGTGGAGGCCATTCGTCATTTTACGCGCCTCTCCACGTGGAACTATGCCATCGACCTCGGGCTGTACCCCCTTGGTTCCTGCACCATGAAATACAATCCGCGCGTGAATGAAGCGGTAGCGCGCACGGAAGGTCTGGCCTGGGCGCACCCATATCAGGCGGAGTCTCTGTCTCAGGGCGTCATGGAGATCGTCGCGCGGCTCGAAGCCGCGCTGGCTGAAATCACCGGCATGGACGCGGTCACGTTGCAGCCGGCCGCGGGCGCGCACGGCGAGCTGACCGGGATTCTGCTGATCCGCGCGCTGCTGGAATCTCGCGGCAATCCGCGCCGCAAGGTGCTTATTCCCGACTCCGCTCACGGCACCAATCCTGCTACGGCGGCGATCGCCGGTTATGAAGTGGTTCACGCACCATCGAACGAGCGAGGCATACTCGATCCGGCGGCACTGGCGCCTTTGGTTGACGGCGATGTGGCTGCCATCATGATCACCAATCCGAACACGCTGGGCGTCTTCGAGGAGCACATTATCGGTATCGCCGGGCTGCTCCACTCAAGAGGCGCACTCGTGTACATGGACGGCGCGAACATGAACGCGCTGGTGGGTATGGCCCGGCCTGGCGACTTCGGCGTGGACGTGATGCATCTCAACCTCCACAAGACCTTCTCTACGCCTCACGGCGGCGGCGGTCCGGGTTGCGGCGCCGTGGCGGTGAAAGAACACCTCGAGCCCTTCCTGCCAACTCCACGCCTTGAGGGCGCCGGTGGTCGATGGTCCTGGAATTACCACCGCCCTCGGTCCATTGGACGTGTCCGCGCTTTCTACGGCAATTTCGGAGTGATCGTGCGGGCGCTGGCCTACATCATGGCGCACGGCGGCCCGGGCCTGCGCGCAGCGACGCTTGATGCCGTCGCCAACGCCAACTACCTGCGGAAGCGCCTCGAAGCACACTACGAGCTCCCTTACGGCGCACCGTCCATGCACGAGTGCGTCTTCAGCGACGAGCGCCAGACCAGGCATGGCGTGCGCACCGGCGATATCGCCAAGCGCCTCATTGACTACGGCTTCCACCCTTACACCGTGAGTTTTCCGCTCATCGTCCACGGTGCCCTGATGATCGAACCCACCGAGACCGAGAGCAAACAGGAACTCGACCTTTTCGCCGAGGCGCTCATCGCCATCGCCGAGGAAGCGGAAAAGGACGCTGACCTGGTTCGATCGGCTCCGCACAGCACCCGCACCAGCCGTGTCGATGAAGTAGCCGCCGCCCGCAAACCCGTGGTTCGCTGGCGCCCCGCGTAACCATCGGTCCGCCAACGCGTCCCCAAGGCATGAATACCTTCGAGTTCACGGCGTTCACGGGGGCGGTCTCGGTGGCCGCCGGGCTTCTGGGCTCGCTCACCGGCCTCGGCGGCGGCGTGGTGATTGTGCCCGCCCTTACTCTGCTGTTCGGCGTCGAACTCCACTACGCCATCGGCGCTTCGCTGGTTTCGGTAATAGCGACTTCTTCTGGCGCCGCGGCAGCATACGTCCGCGAAGGCTGGTCCAACATTCGCGTGGCTATGTTCCTGGAAATTGCCACCACCTGCGGCGCCCTTGGCGGCGCTTATCTGGTTACTGTCCTGCCCGTGCGGGCGATTGCGGTTACCTTTGGTCTGGCGCTTTTGTGGACCGCCTGGACCTCGGCGCGAATCCCGCGAGAACGCGTGGATGACTCTGGACCGCCCGATCGCGTCTCTGCGTTCTTTCGCATGGATAGCTCCTGCCCTTCCCCTTCCGGACCCCGCAACTATCGTGTACACAACGTCCCTGGGGGCTTTCTGGTAATGGCCCTCGCGGGCGTTCTCTCCGGTCTGCTCGGAATCGGATCGGGCGCGCTGAAGGTGATAGCCATGGATCGGGTGATGCGCCTCCCGTTCAAGGTCTCCACCACCACCAGTAATTTCATGATTGGCGTGACCGCCGCCGCCAGTGCCGGCGTTTTTCTGCATCGCGGCTATATCGACCCTGGATTGGCCATGCCGGTAATGCTTGGCGTCCTCGCCGGATCGCTCACCGGCGCAAGGCTTCTCGGCCGCGCACGAACTCCCGTCCTTCGCTGGATCTTCACCGTTGTAATTGTCGCGCTCGCTCTGGAAATGCTGTACAACGGCGTGCGAGGCACGATATGAAGGGAACATATACAGACCAGCGGCTCGACTTGACGCTCGGCAATCTGCTGCGCGCCGGAGTGATTCTCTCCGCAAGCGTGGTCTTTACAGGCGCCTTGGTTTTTCTGCTTCGCCACGGCGAGTCCAGCCCCGATTATCACGTTTTCCGGCAGGGACCCCCGTCCTTTCGACTCGTTTCCGGCATCTTTCGCGGGGTCGGCGGTCTCAGCGGGCGAGCCATCATCCAGCTTGGCCTGTTGATTCTGATTGCCACCCCGGTCGGGCGTGTGGCATTTTCAATTTACGCCTTCCTTCGTGAACGTGACCGGCTTTATACGGCGGTCACATCGATGGTACTTATGCTGCTCCTTTACAGTCTTTTCTTCGCCAGTATCTGATCAACCGGGAAGTTTTCTTTTGGCCCCGGACACGCCGTAGTGCTTTAATGCGCGTGGTACTATCGGATCGCCGCAATACTCTTGAAGTCGTGAGAAGAAGTTATATAATTAAACACTCTACCAGTAATACCGGGCTATCGGCCAAGACTACTCGCTCGGAAAAGGTGGGCCATTTGTGGGGTTTGGTCAGACGAGTACATTTGACGTCCTCGATCGCCTTTCGAATGCGCGGACTCGGGATAATGTTGTTGAGATTCTCAACACGTGTGCGCTCCAGATCGCGCGAGCGGACAGCGTGGCCGTGCTTCTTCGTGATGGTGAGGACATTCGCTACTGCTGTAAGGGTGGTGTAAGGCCGCTTTGGCGAGGGGACCTCGTTCCATTGGAATCCTCGGTGGGCCGATGGCCAATTACGCAGCGCGTGCCGGTGATAATCGACGAGATTCCGGGAGATCCGCGGATCGCCGGCGATGTTTGCCCTGAAGCTCCCATCAGTCTGCTCGTCGTTTTCCCGATTCGCTCGGCAGACCCGATCGGTGCCCTGGCCGTCTGCTGGCGAGACAAACCGGCCCAGCCCCCGCCACTTGATGAATTGCAGCTCGTCGCCAATGCGGCGGCGATTGCGCTGGAAAACGCGCGACTATTTGGTTGGGCCGAGAACGCTTATCGCCTTGTGAAAGATGAAGCCACCCGGTATTCAAATCTCGTTCAGACAATCAACGGGGTCGTCTGGGAGGCTGACCCGGAGACGCTTCAATTTACCTTTGTCAGTGAGCGCGCCCGGGAATTGTTAGGATTCCCGCTGGAGGATTGGACCTCGGCCGGCGATTTCTGGATGACTCACCTTCATCCGGCGGATCGCATCTGGGCGCCGGCAGCGCGCCTGCCTTCGTCCGCGTGCCGGGAGACTCATAACCTCGAATATCGCATGATCCATGCCGATGGACGGGTTGTCTGGATTTCCGACTACATATCCGCCATCCGCACGGGCAGCGATACGAAATGTCTGCGCGGCGTCATGGTCGACGTGACCGAGCATAAGGCGCTTGAGCGCAGGTTGTCCTGGCAATCGCTCTATGATTCCCTGACCAGCCTCCCCAATCGGGAGCATTTCATTGCGCGCGTCGAGAAGGAGATTCGGGATCTCGCGGGGAACTCCAGACATCGGATTGCGGTCCTGCTGATCGACCTGGACCGCTTTCAGCACCTGAATGACAGCTACGGCCGTGAGGCGGGCGACGCGATTTTGAAGGCTGTCGCTCGCCGCTTGCTCCGTTCGGCTGACAGCCTCGAAGTCGTCGCACGTTTGGATGGCGATCAGTTCGCCGTTCTGATCCCCGACGACTCAGGTGGAGACCGCGCGCAAACACTCGCCGCCCGGATACATCGGCAGTTCGCGTTGCCATTTCAGGTGGCCGGAAACGCCGTTTATCTTAGTGCCAGTATCGGTATTACGTTGGCGACCGGGGGGCCGGGGACTGCCGGCAACGTACTGCGCGAGGCTGGTACGGCGATGTACCGGGCCAGAAATGGAGCGCGGGCGAGGACTGAATTCTTTCATCCGTCCATGCACGAGGATGTGCTTTCACGCCTGTCCCTCGAATCGGACCTCCGGCGGGCGGTTGCACGAAAGGAACTGGACCTTCACTATCAGCCCATCGTCGAGATCCGGACCCGGAGGGTCCTGGGTTATGAGACCCTGCTCCGGTGGCGGCATATCAGACGCGGCCTGCTCCTTCCCGGTGAGTTTCTGATGGCTGCGGAAAATGCGGGGCTCATGAGCGAGCTTGGCTACCACACCATCGACAAAGCCTGCGCCGCCTTGCGCCGCTGGCGAGCACGCAGCCACGCCTCGGGATGGATTTCGGTGAATCTGAGCCCCACCCAGCTCGCGGACCCGCATCTCCCGGCGTACATGCGCGCTATCCTGCGTAAGCATTCCGTCGAGCCAGCCCGGCTAAAGGTCGAGGTCACGGAGGCGGGAATTGCCAACGACGCCGATGCCATGCTGGATCGCCTTCATCAACTTCACGCAATGGGGATCGGGATTCTGATCGACGATTTCGGCACCGGAAGCTCCACTTTCAGTCGGCTGCTGAGCGCCCCTGCCGAGACCGTCAAGATCGACCGCTCGTTCGTAAGAGAGTTGTCCGATATCGGCTCCGATGCCCCGGTTCTTCGTACCATCATTTCCCTTGCGCACAACCTGAAGGTGGGGCTGATTGCCGAGGGAGTGGAGAATGAAGCCCAGGCCCTTCGCCTGGCTGAATTAGGCTGCGAGTCGGCACAGGGGTACCATTTTGCCCGCCCCGCGCCGCTTGCCGAGATCGATTTACCTGTCGCCTCGTGAGGAGCCAGAGGTTCCTCCTGGACCGGGCCGCGTTTTCTTCCTGGCGGCTCAGGGTTCCCCCTTGTTTACCCGATAGCAAAAGTGGCGCATGTTGTTATATTAATTGGACGACACCTCCTGGGCCGCCTCAGCCGGTATGCCAGCCTCAACAAATGTCCGCTCGCGTTACGAACTAAGAGAAGTACTGAGCAAAGGCGGTATGGGCGTGGTTTATCGCGCCTGGGACACCCTCATGAAGAGGGACGTCGCCCTCAAGACCATAATCGACGTCGAGAGTCGCGCCGCTTTCGATCTGTTCTATAAAGAGTGGGGGCTTCAGGCCTCCATTATCCACCCTAATATCATTGAAATCTACGACATAGGGGAGTTTGAGGACGGTGACGCGCTGCGTCCCTATTTCGTGATGCCGCTGCTGCCTGGCTGCTCGCTCGCGGATCTGATCCGGAACGATAGCCGGCGTCTCACCGTGGAACGGTCCGTCGACATCATGAATCAGGTGTGCCGCGGTCTGCAGGCGGCGCACGAACGGGGCCTCATCCACCGCGATATTAAGCCGAGCAACGTGTTCGTGATGGCCGACGATTCGGTCAAGATCATCGACTTTGGCATCGCTTTCGCCGAAGCGGGTTCAACGCATACCGCCATGCGGGGCACCCTGCCCTACATGGCGCCGGAGCTGTTGCAGCTCAAGCCGCCCTCGGTTCTGACCGACATTTTCGCTCTCGGCGCGGTCTCCTACGAGGCGCTCACCCGGCGGCGGGCTTTTGGGGGAAAAACCGATCCCGAAATCAGCGACGCCATTCTGCACGGCACCCCGCCGCCTGTCTGCGAAGTGAATCCGGCGGTGAGCCAGCTGCTCAGCCAGGTGATCCACAAGGCGTTAGCCAAACAACCGTGGCATCGTTACTCCAGTGCCCGGGAGTTCGGCGATACCCTGCAGCGCGCAGTTCACAATGAGCCGATCGCTTTTTTCGACAAGGCCCGGGTCACGCCGCGGGTCGAGCGCGCCTCGCGGGCGTTCGAGCGAGGCGAATACCAGTTCGCCACCGAGATTCTGGACGAGCTGGATGGAGAGGGTTACATCGACCCCGAGATCTCGATGCTGCGGAACCAGGTGGGCCAGGCGGGCCGCCAGGTGAGCGTTCGCCAGATCCTGGAAAGCGCGCGGCGTTTCTACGAGGAGGAGGAATACTCCTTGTCGCTGCGCAAGATCGACGAAGCCCTGCATCTGGACCCCGAGAACATCGAGGCCATGGCCTTGAAACGCCAGGTGGAAGGGAACCGCCGAGCCCGGCAGATCGCCGAATGGTCGCAACTGGCGAGGCAGCATCTCGCCCACAATTCGTTCCCCCAGGCGCGGGAGGCGCTCACCAGCCTGCTTGAGCTTAAGCCCGATGACCGATGGGCCCGGGAGACGCTATCGGAGGTGGATCGCCGCGCCGAGGATTTCGAGACACGGCGCCAGGAAAAGTCGAAGCTGTACGATGCGGCGGTGCAGGCGTGGGAGAAGGGCGAAGTTGGCGCCGCCCTGGTTCGGCTCGATCGATGGTCGGCGCTCGACCAGGAATTCCCCGAGACTGATGCGGGGCGGGAAATCTCGTGCCAGAATTTCTATAGTCAGGTGCATACCGAAGACGAAGCTCTCAGGACATCTCTGGATCGGGCCCGGCAGCTTCTGGCCGAGCAGAACTTCGCGGCCGCTCTGGAAATCTGCGACCAGTACCTTGCGAAGTATCCGAACCAGCCTTTATTCCAGGCCCTCCGGTTCGACGTAGAGGAACGGCGCCGCAGGAATCTCTCCGCCCAGATCGCCGAGACCGACCGTCGAGTCGAGAATGAACCCGATCTCGAGAAACGCTGCGCCATCCTCGAGGAAGCCGCGCGCCTCTACCCCGGGGAGCCGCACTTTGAGCGCGCCTTGCGCCTCGCACGCGACAAGCGCAACCTGGTGAGCTCGGTGGTGCAGAAAGCGCGTTTGCTCGAGGAGCACGGCCGTTTCGGCGAGGCCGTGGACACCTGGGAGATTCTGCGCTCCATCTACGCGCCCTATCCGGGACTCGATTTTGAGGTCGCCCGCGCTGCCAAGCGCCGGGATGCCGCAGTGCGCAACGAAGCGCGGACCGTTTGGGTGGATCGCATCGACAAGCTCATTGAACTGCGCGAGTTCGAAAAGGCCACGGACGCCACTGAAAAGGCCCTTGCGGAGTTCCCGAACGATCCCGAGATCGCCGAGCTGGAAAAGCTGGCGTGCAAGAGACTCGCCGAAAGCTCCGAGGCGGCACGAATGCTCGAGGCCGGCCGGGCTGCGTGTGTTGCCGGCAATCACGAACAGGGCTTGCAACTTATGCGCGATGCCCTGGAACTCGATCCCGGCGATCCGGTTGCCCGCGCCACGCTGGTGGATGCTCTGGTGGACCGGGCGCGCGAACTCGGGGCCGGAAGCACCAGTGGTTCCGAGACGCTCCTGAATGAAGTGCTGCAGCTCGACCCGGAAAACGGGTTCGCCCTGAGCCTGCGCCGTGAACATGCGGACGCCCAGCGCACGGAGTTTGTCTATTGGTGCACTGCCCAGGCGCGGCGTTTGCAGACCGCCGGCGATATCGAGGGCGCGCGCGCCGTGGTGCAGGAGGGACTGGCGCAGTGGCCGCACGAGGCCAGTCTTGTCCAACTGGCGGCGAAGCTGCAACGTGAGTCGGATGCCACCAGGCGCCCCGAGACCGCGGCCTCCAAACCGGTCTCTGCAATGCCCAGCGCGGCGCAACCCATCTCCCCGTCGATTTCGGCGATGCCGAGCGCCGTCCCACCCCCGGCGCCCCTGAACGCTGACGTCGGCGACCTCTCACAGGTCCATTTCGCCGACACTGCGGCGGGGTTTGGCCCACCGCGGTTCGAGCCGCCGTCGGGCACGCCGATGCCCGAGCCTGGCATGCAACCGGCCCAGCTCGATTCAGCGCCGGCTCTCGCTCCGTCGGCCGCCGAGCCCGCTGCCCCGGTTGCTGCCATCCCCGAGGCAACGCCGTCCCCCGCTCCCGGCCCGGCTTCCGGACGGCGAAATCTCCCCATGTGGCAATGGGTTCTGCTCGCCAGCATCGGTATCATCGGACTCGCGTTCGCCGCCCGCTATATTGCACACCTCACCACTCCGAAGAGTCCGCCGCAACAGGCCACGGCGGCTACCGTTCCGCTTACCGTTAGCACTAACCCTCCGGGAGCGCGAGTGGTGGTTGATGGCAAGGACCGCGGGGTTTCCGGCGTGAGCGTCGAACTCGCGGTCGGCGGTCACAACGTCGAAACGACCCTTGATGGATACCAAACCACGACCCAACAGGTGAATTTGGCTGCTCACTCACCGCTTTCGGTTCAGATTACGCTGGTCCCGTTGCCCACCGGCCTTCGCATCACCACCGATACCGATAATCCCGAGGTGAAACTCGACGAGCAGCCCGTACAGGGCGCCGCGCCCGAGTTCGTCGCCGACAGCCTTAACGGCGGACACCATGTCCTCGCCCTGACCAGCCGTCAGGGGCAGGCAACCGTGCAGTTCGAGGCGGGTCCAGCCTCGCTTCCCGTCATCGATGGCCCAGTCCAGGCGAAAGACATCAACGCGGTCGTGTTGGCCGAATTCGGCTCCCATGTGCGCTTGTACTCGAGTGAGCCCCTGCAGGTTTCCGTGGACAATGGCGCTTCGCTGGCCGCGACGCCGTCGGGCATCGATCTGCCCGCGCTCGGAGCCGGCAGCCACCTGTTGAGCATTGGGGAAGGCGCTTCCCAGCGCAACGTGGGATTCGCATCGAGTTCGGCTCCCGGGCTGATCGCCTTCATCGAGCAGAAAGCCGCGCCGGAGACAGGTGGTGTACTGGTAACGGCCGGCGTGGATGGCGCCACGGTCGTCGTCAATGGGAAGCCGTATCGCCGGCTTACGAAGAACGGCCAGGTGCGCATCGGCAATCTTAAACCCGGCAATTACGACATAAAAGTGACGAAGGACGGCTTCGACTCCCCCGCCGGCCAAACAGTAGCGGTGAAGAAGGGCGAAGACATCCGTCTTCAATTCCAGCTCAAGCCCGCTGTGCGAATGGCGACCATCCATCTGCAGGGTGCGCCTGCGGGAGCCCAGGTGCTGATTGATGAGAACCAGGCAGGTGCGGTGCAGGCCGACGGCACGTTCACCGCTTCCGTTTCCCCGGGTGCGCACGCGGTCGTCTTACGCAACGGGCGGGCGCAATCGCGCGCCGTCCAGAAGCAGTTTGCGGCTGGACAGACCGTGCAGCTTTCGGGGGCCGAGCTCGCCCTGCAGACTCCCCAGGGCATTTTGCGGGTACGAGTCACGCCGGCCGGCGCGCACGTGACCATCAGGGGCGAGGCGGAGCACGAATCGGCGGCGCGGGCTCTCGGTCAGGAATCGATCGCGCTGCCCGAAGGTACCTACGTCGTGACGGCCACCGCCGCCGACTACAATTCGGCCACCCGCACTGTTACGGTCGGCCCGAACGCACCCGTGACGGCGGAGATTACCCTTACCGCCAAAGTGAAGAAGCCCGTCGCGGTTACCGGAATGGGTCGCTGGGACGACGCCGCGGGATGGACCCAGCAGGGCGCCTGGCAGGTTCACAAAGGGGGCAACTTCCTGAGCTTCCAGAGTGATGAAATCAACGGCCGCGTCGAATTCAATGCGCTCCTGCAAAAAGGCAAACGACTGGAGTGGTTCGTGGGCCGTCAGGGCGACCGGAATTACCTTCTGTTCCGCCTCGACAAGAAGAACCTGGTGGTTGAACAGATGGCTGATGGAAAGAACCGCGAAATAGCCAAGACGCCGGTGTCCTTCGACCACGATCAGCCGGTGGCCGTTCGCATCGACGTAAGCCCGGGCGCAGTGAGCACAAGCTTCCGTCAGGGGTCCAATGGGTGGACCTCGACG
>Ga0335078_10004088_pt1 | contig 21655 bp, 20 predicted proteins | sample Lox_Sample_32_FD_206711 | JGI IMG/M metagenome (GOLD analysis project Ga0335078, IMG submission 206711) | Soil microbial communities from Loxahatchee National Wildlife Refuge, Florida, United States - Lox_Sample_3.2 | ecosystem: Environmental > Terrestrial > Soil > Wetlands | place: USA...
ATGATGTCCGGCGATTGCTTCAGATAGGCCTGCCAGTCGGCGTTCGCAGCCAACAGCGCGCGCCGCCGTTCGCGCTCGGCGAGCGAATCGTAGCCCCACAAATGAACGATCTGATTAAGCTCGCCGATCTCGGTATGGAAGTAACCGATCAGATTGCCAAGTATTTGTTGCTGGATCTTTATTCCGTGTGCGTTGTAGTCTTCATAGTAGAGCTGTACCGTGCCTGGCTTGAGCGTGTAGCAGCGTTCCTCGACAATCATCAAAGTTCTCCTGGCTATTTGAACAAACGTCAAACCATCACGTCTCCGCCGGCCGGACAGAGCGTCTGACCGGTGAAGTAGGCGCCGTCCTTGGTAGCGAGGAATAGCGCCGTGGCGACAACATCTTCCACTTCGCCGACCCGGGGGAGCGGATAGGCGCCGACTATTGAGTCGCGCACATCTTCCCGCATGAAGTTATAAAGGTCGGTGCGGATGATGGCCGGCGCGATACAGTTGACGTTGATTCCGTCGTGACCAACTTCGCGCGCCAGCGCCCGGGTAAACCCGATCATGCCGGCCTTGGCGGCGGACATGTGGGTAAACTCGGCGCCGCCGGTCACGCCAAACGTGCCGCTCATGTTGATGATCTTGCCGCTCTTCTGCTTGATCATGTGCGGGATCGTGTAACGCGTGCACAGGAACATTCCGCGCAAGTGCACCTTGATCATGTCGTCCCAGGTCTCGACCGTCATGTCGACGAGCTTGTGGGAATTGAGCATCCCGGCGTTATTTACGAGAATATCAATCGTGCCGAATTTTTGGACCGCGGCGTCGATCATGTGCGTCACTTCGCCGACTTCGCCGATATTGGCGCGCAGCGCAATGGCGTCGGTCCCGTGACGTTTTACAGCCTCGACCACCGAATTCGCCGCCTTCTCGTCCTTAAGGTAGTTGATGACAACATTTGCGCCTTCTGCGGCGAAGCCCTCGGCGATGCCGCGGCCAAGGCCGCGGCTGCCGCCGGTTACCAGCGCGGCTTTTCCCGCCAATTTTCCTGTCCCGTTCATGATGAGGCTCCTTCGGTTGCGGCGTGATTTTCCAGAGCGCCTTTCCACCGGCGCCACTGGCCGCGTTCTACAGCCGTGAGAAATCCGAACGCGACCCTGTTGAAGAGCGCCGGCTCTTCGAGATTCAGCAAATGCCCTGAGCGCGGCAAGATACAAAGCGCGGCGTCCGGCAGCGTCGCCTTGAGAAAAAGGCTGGGTTCGATACACGGCAAATCTTCGTCGCCGATGGCAAGAAGGCAGGGCGCTTTAAGCTCGCGCAAAACATCGGCAAGATGCCAAAGTGATGGCCGCGTCGCCAAAACGCCTCGCAAGGTCAGTGCCATGCCCGCGACGGAATGCTCCGCAAGCTGCTCGGCGAAAAGGTGCCAGCCCGCCTCATCCTTCGCGCGCAGGCACTGGGCATAACTGCTGGCTGCGAGTTCCCTTGCGTAGGTGGTGATTCCCACCGCTTCCGCATGCGTCGCTTCGCGCCGCATCGCGTCCCCATATTCCGGCTGCTGCTCCGGCTTGGCGCCGTAGCCGACTCCGGAAATGGTGAGCGAGCGAACAAGGTCTGGATGGTGGAGAGCGAGATGGAGCGCGGCAAAGCCGCCCATCGACAGGCCAACGATATGGGCCGGTGGGTCGCCGACGGCGCGCACGACGTCGGCGAGGTCTTCGGCGGCGCGGGGTTGGCTATATGCGCCGGCGCCCGTCGGCACGTCGGAAGGGGGATAACCGCGTGCACAGTATGTTGTGCAGCGGTAATAACGCGAAAAGAAGCTGATTTGGGGATCCCAGCTTCGCGCATCGCCGGAGAATTCGTGTGCGAAGACCAAATGTTCGCCGCGCCCCGCCGAACGAACATGCAGTTTGACCCCGTCGGAAGCCGTGATCACATAGCTCCTCGGCACCGCCGTATCCCCCGCCTCGCACCGTTAGCTCGCCTGAAGAATCTTCGCCGCCGTGAGCGCATAAATCCGTGTTGCGGCTTCGATATCGGTTAGAGCGAGAGACTCATTCGGCTGATAAACCGGCTCGCCGCCGGGGCCGAAGATCACGGTCTCGCACAGACCGCCAAAGCTCGCCGTATCGCCAAGCCACGAGCCGCCACGGAAGGTCGCCGGCTTGCCGATAACCGTTTCCCAAGCCGACTTCAACGCGACGACGATCGGCGCCTGCGGATCGACCATGAATGAACTCTTCACGTCGGCGTCGACCATTTCCAAAACGATCTGCGGATCGCGCGCTTTAGCGCGCTCGAGCGCGCCTTCAATGATCCCTTTCACCTCTTCAATCGGGACGCCCGGCTGAGGCCGGCTATCAACCCGGATCGTGCAGCGATCCGGGATCATCGATGGGCCGCCGGGAAAAAGGCCGCCATAAATGCGGCCGACCGCAGTGTAGAGTTCCGGCCCGACGAGCTCCTTCATCTCCTGCGGGATGTCGGGGAAATATTTCAACTTCGAGATTTCTTCGACCACCGGGAGCATTTTCTCGATCGCATTGATAGCTTTGTATTTGTGGCAGGTGTGAGCCGAATGGCCGACGGTCGATATATCAAAATAATAGCGGCCGCGATGGGCAATGTAGATTTGCATGTCGGTCAATTCGGCCAGGACGCAATGGTCGAACTTATGGCGACGGAAGAGATCGATACTGCCGGTCTGCTGACCCATGTGATCGGCGACGGCGACAAACGTGATCTTGCCTCTAAAATCGACGCCGTTGTCGATCATCGTGAGGATTCCGCCGACGAGAGAGCCTAGCCCCGCCTTCATGTCCATAACGCCATGGCCATAAAGTCGGCCGTCCTCGATGGCGCCGTCGAACGGATCGCGCTGCCAGCCTTCGCACACTGGCTTGGTGTCGAGATGTCCTGTGAAGAGCAAGCTTGGCCCGAGCTTGCCGCTATCGACCTCCCATAAGGTGTTAAGGCGTCCCTCATAGGTTTTCTCGCACCAAACCTTGCCGACTTTGAGCGACTTGAGCCGTCTCTCGAGGTCGCGCGCCAACGCGTCCTCTTTGCCGTTTGTGCTATCGATGCGCACCATTTCCTGTGTGAGATCGATCGCCGTCTCGGTTGCGGTCGAGGCGTCGATCCTATCGAGCATTTGTGTGTTCATTATCTGCTCCTGACGGTGCGGTTATGCGGGGAGGGCCAAGGTCGCCGGCGACGACCCGGCCGGCCACCAAAACGGTTCGATCCGCTGCGCCGGTCGCGACCAGATCTTCCGCATCCTCTGCGTCGGCGATCAGCAAATCGGCGCGGGCGCCGCGACGGATGCCCAAGTCGTTGCTGAGCCCGAGGATGCCGGCCGGCACGGAAGACACCATGGAAAAGGCCGTGGCGAGATCATTCAGTCCAAGATGAGCCGAGACCAGCGTCCAGCGCGCGATCTCAAGGAGGTCGCCGGATCCGATGGGTACGAACGGGTCCTGGATATTGTCGGAGGCCGCGGCAACGCGTACGCCCGCAGCGGCCAGTTCGCGCACGCGGGTGAGGCCACGTGGCGCCAATCGTTGGGCGCTCCGACCTTGCAAAAACAGATTGGCGGCCGGCAGCGTTATGACTGCGATATCGGCTTTGGCCAGGCCCTCGATGATGCGGTTGCTGGCCTCCGGTGTGGCCGCCGCCAGCGCGCAACTATGCCCGGCGGTCACGCGCTTTTGCATTCCATGGGCTAGCGTCCTTTCGATCAGGGCATCAAACAGAAGATGGTCGCTCTCAAGATGCTCATCGATGTGCATATCCAACGGCAGCCCGCTTCGCTCGGCGGACGCGAACAAAAGATCGAGAAAAGCAAGTGGCTCGTCGGCGTACTGCGGAACGCCACCGATGACATCGGCGTCGGCGTCAATGGCCGCGTCGAGCCATCGGCGGCAATCGCTGAGCTTGCGCGGGGCGTCGCTCGTCAAATGTGCAACCACCTGCAAGGTGATGCGGTTGCGGCATCGCTCGCGCAAGTCGATCAACGCCTCGATGCCGCGAAGACCGCTCTCGGATTCGATATTGGTGTGGCTGCGGATCGCCACTGTTCCAAGGGCAATGCATCGGTCGAGCGTTCGCTCGGCGCGGGAGGAGATTTCATCGCGCGTGGCAGTCGCAGCCAGCGCGCGGTAGCCCGCGGAGGCCCCCTCCAGCGTGGCGTCCGGATTTTGCACGAGCCGTCGGGTGAATGACTTGTCGAGATGCTGATGGGCGTCGATTAGCCCTTGCACAACAAGTTTGCCGTTCAGGTCGATTGCCATTGCGGCTGCGTCGGCCGGTATCGCGGCCTCGAGCGCGGCGATGCGGCCATTCGCACCGATGGCGATGTCAAGGCGCTCCGGCCGCTCAACGCCGGACCGCAGCACCCAACCGTTGCAAAGAAGGAGCGAAACGCCGCTCAAAGGAAAATCCTGAACTGCCGAAACGCGCCGAATTCGCACGTTCACAGTGAGCGGCGCTCTCGCTATTGTATACGAATCGAGCTTACCGGTATAATTCTTTTATGGTGACGGGGCCGCATAATAAGCCGGGCGGCTAGGCAAACGTCGCAGATGTGCGATCCCGATCGAAACAACCCGGAGGGAACCATGATCGGCAAAAACTTCGTTCACCGGCGCAGCCTTCTGCAAGGCGCCGCGGGATTGGCGGCAGCCAGCTTTATCGGGGCGCAGACAAGATCAGCATTCGCGCAAGCGGCTCAAGGCGTCACAGACAACGAGATTCTGATCGGAGCGCTCGGTCAGCTCAACGGGCCGTTTGCCTTCATCGGCGTGCCCGGCCGGGACAATATGCAGATGACGATCGACAAACTGAATGCCGAGGGCGGCATAAATGGCCGAAAACTAAAATTATTGTTCGAACAGGCGTCCACACCGGCGGAGTCGGTTGCCGCCGCAAAAAAGCTGATCGAAGACGACAAGGTGTTCGTGTTGGTGATCGCCACCGGCAGCACCGGTGCTGCCGCGGCGGCCGACTATGTACGCGCCGCCAAAATACCCACTTACAACACGGTGGGCGCGACCCCGATCATCCGCGAGCCGTTCGCGCGCAACGTTTTCCATGGCACGATTCCGCCGGCCAGCATCACCGGCCAGGCACTGATCGACATCGGCTTTAAGGCGGCACCGAAAGCGACAAAGATCGGCGTCCTTGCCGGCACATACGCATTTCCACAGTCGCATCTCGCCGAAATAAAGCCGAGGCTGGAGAAGCGCGGCGGGCTTGAGGTCTTCGTCGAACAGTTCGACGCCGCATCGACCGACTATACTGCGCAACTCGTTTCGTTCGCGCGGCACCAGGTCGAACTCGTGATCATCCTCGGCAGCTTTAAGGAAGCGGGATTCGCCATAAAGCAAGCACCGGAGAAGGGCGTAACCGACGCCATCTTCGTAGTCGACGGATCCGCGGTGAATAACGCGATCGTTCCGATCATCGGGCCTGAGAATACCAAAAACGTGCGCGGCTACTTCAACGCACCGTACTTTACGACCCAGGACGATCCACCGATCGCAGGTTATCGCAAGCTTCTGATCGAGAAATACGGCGGCACGCTGCCACAGGGGCGTCCCAACATTTATGACCTGATCGGTTACGGCTCGACGTATGTGCTCGCCCAGGTGCTCAAGAAAGCCGGCCGCGATCTGAGCTGGGACGCCGTGATCGGGGCGTGGGAGACCATCAAGGACGCCAAGCCTTCGGATCTCGGGGGCTATGATGTCATCTTTCCGGAAACAGTCACGCCGACCGACCACCAGGGTAACAAGAAAGTGGCGTCGGCGAAGATCGTCAACGGCATGTGGCAGGTGGTTGGCCTGGCGTCCTGACGTGGACTTGGGTTGTGCTCGCCGAGTTCGTTATGAACGTCATTGGCGGCCTCAAGATCGGGGCCATCTATTCGCTCGCGGCGCTCGGTATTGTCGTCATTTATAAAGCCACGCGGATCGTCAATTTTGCGCACGGCGCGTTTGTTCTGGCCGGCGCGTACGCGACCTATGGCGTCGTAGAGGCGCTGGGCGCCGGATATTGGCCGGCCTACGTGCTTGTTCCGCTCGCGACGGGGTTGTTAGCGGCGGTGGTCGAATTCGCGATTCTGCGGCCCATCCGGCGTGCCGACATCTTTGCGCTTATCACCTCTACCATCTTCATTGGCATCGGCTTGTCGGAATTCTATCGACTGATCCAGAATACCGAGATGCTGGGGGTACCCAATCCCGTGTCGGGGAGGCCGATCTTTCTCGGCGACGTGATCATTACCAAGGAACAAATCTGGGTTTTTGCCGGCGCGCTCCTAAGCGCCTTGATCGGGGTCGTGATCTTCGGCTATGCGCCGCTTGGCCGTGGGTTGCGCGCTGTCGCCGCCAATCCGCGCGGGGCGGTGCTCTGCGGTTATTCCATAGACAGCATGAATGCCATGGCCTGGTTTCTCGGCGGCGCGCTCGCGGGTCTCGCGGGTGTCTTCGCCGCGCCGAGCCAAGGCGTTTCCCCCGAGCTCGCCATTTCAATGATCACGGCCGGCTTTGTGGCCGCGGTAATCGGCGGATTTGACTCGCTCCGCGGCGCGCTCTTCGGCGGTTTCATTCTGGGTGTCGCTCAGACTTTGGCGGCGGCCTACATTTCGAGCGCGATGGCGAATGCGGTTAGCTTCCTTTTGCTGTTTGCAGTCCTGATGTGGCGGCCGGAGGGTCTGTTCCCAGAAGCGAAGATCCGTGATGTCTGACGAGCGTCTACGCGCGCTCTGGCAAGTCCTGTTGCCCGGCAGCTCCTTGTTTGCGGTTGCGATCGTCGGCCTCTTGCTTGGCAGCTATTGGCAATACGTGATCGCGATAGCGCTCGGCGCCGCCGTTGTCGGCGGTGCGCTGGCGATGCTGGTCGGCTATGCGCGATGCATCACGCTCGCTACCGGCGCGATGCTCGCCATCGGCGCTTACGGTGCGGCCCTTCCCGTGGTGCATCTAGGAGCGCCGTTTCTTGCTGCGTTGATATTCGCAACGATACTCGGCGCGCTAGCTGGACTGACGCTGGCAATACCCGGAGTGCGCTTTCGCAGTCACAATCTTGCAATGGTCACATTCGTTTTCCAGGCGGTCGTGATCATTGTCTTGCGCGAAAGCAAGGCGCTGACCGGGGGTGCCGAAGGTATTCACGTGCCGCCGCCGGTTATTTTTGGATTCTCCTTCAGCAGCGACGCGCACTTTCTGCTGCTTTGCGGCATTCTGTTCGCCCTGGCCATGTTGCCGATCGCGATCCTCTTGGCAGGGCCATTCGGCAAGAATTTGAGAGCGATCGCCGCGAATGAAAATGCGGCTCGCGCGTTCGGCATCGACGTGCGCCGCTACCTGATTGCCGCTTTCACTTGGAGCTCTGCAGTCATCGCCTTTGCCGGCGCGGTTGACGCTCCGCGCTTTCGCATCATCGATCCGGATAGCTATGGACTGATCACGTCTATCTTCACGCTTACCTATCCGATCATCGGCGGCATGGGATCAATCTGGGGGGGTCTCATCGGCGGCGGTATCCTGCGCCTGTTTCCCGAATTGCTGCGGCCACTTGCCGATTACATCGAGCTTGTACTGTGCGTGCTTGTGGTCGCGACGCTGACTTTCTTTCCTGATGGGCTCGCCTCAGCGGTGCTGATGCTCCGTCGCCGCGGCCCCCACAAGCCGTTGGCAGAAGGTGCCGCTCGTCGAGATAGTAGGATCACCAAAGCCGCCCCGCTTTCGTCGGCGACGTTGCAGCCTAACGAAGCCGCGAACCGCGCCGGCGAAAATCCGGTTCTAGCGATCGAACGGGTATCACGTTCTTACGGCGCGCTTCGCGCGGTTGACGGAGTGTCGCTTGCGGTCGAACGTGGCGCGCTGCATGGACTAATGGGACCCAACGGAGCCGGCAAGACGACCTTGTTCAATCTGGTATCCGGCTTCGCTTCGCCGGAAAGCGGTCGCGTGATGCTTGGAGGCACTCTGCTCGATGACATACCGATCGAGCGGCGCATCACGCTCGGCATTACCCGGACATTCCAGCACGCGGCGGTGTTTCAGCGTCTATCCTGCCTCGACAATGTGGTGATCGGGCTTGGCCGCAACACCGTGACCGATGGCACGAGACGAAGCTTGGCGGCGGCGCTTGACGCCGATAGCTCTCGCGCGGAACGGGAGGCTGGGTATGCCGCGCTGGAAGCCGTGGGCCTCGCACAGCGCGCACCGGACGCTGCCGGTGCATTATCGCTTGGCGACCAGCGCCGGCTCGAAATTGCACGCGCCATCGTGTCACGGCCGCGCATCGTTCTCCTGGACGAGCCGGTATCTGGCGTCTCGGCCGAAGAAGCTAATCGTCTTCATGCGCTCCTGCTTTCCATCAATCGCGAGCTCGGCATCGCCATGCTGGTCATCGAGCACAACATCGGGTTTCTAGTATCGCTCTGCCAAAGCATCTCGGTGATGAGCGAAGGCAAGATTATCGCCGAAGGGGTTGGGCCGGCGATGGTTGACGATCCGCGGGTGCGCCGCGTCTATTTCGGCGAACACGAGACGACGGGATGATGCTCGAAGTGTCGAACCTTCGAGTCGGGAGCGGCGGCAGGGTTCGTGTCGACGGACTTGATCTGGCACTTCCTGAGCGTGGATGCGTCGCGCTTCTAGGGCCGAACGGTGCAGGCAAGACCACCAGCGTCGAAGCAATCGCCGGGCTCATCCCGAAAGCGGCGGGGAGTGTGATGCTGGACGGGCGCGATATCACCAACCTGTCGGCAAGCAGTGTGGCGCGCCGCGGTTTGGCTCTTGTGCCGCAGTGGCGCGAACTTTTTGTTAGTTTCTCGGTAGAGGAAACACTGCTTGCCGGCAGCAACGCTGCACGCGACCGAACACCCGTCTCGACCGAGAGTGTCTACGATCTATTTCCTCGTCTTGGCGAGCGGCGCAAGCAGCTCGCTGGATCGCTCTCGGGCGGCGAGCAACAAATGCTCGCAATCGGCCGGGCGCTCATGACCAGCCCGAAAGCGATGCTTCTCGATGAACCCTCGGCGGGCCTCGCCGTCGGAATCGTCCGCTCGTTCGTCGAGGCGGTAAAACGCGTTCGTGATAGCGGCGTCGCGATCCTTTTGGTCGAGCAAAATCTTGAAATCGCGGCCGCACTCGCTGAAAGCTGCATCGTGCTGGCCGCAGGGCGGGTAGTGTGGCGTGGCTCGGCGCTCGCTGCAACCACCAACGAAGAAATCCGTCAGGCCTATTTCATGTAGTGCAAGCCCGAGTAGTCAGGTTGGAATTTGCTGCGGCAATCATGCAAGCCGCGTAAACGCTTTCAGGCTTAAGCGGAAGCGTGAACAGCAGCTGTTCGTGGCCGGTGCGGGTGGAATCGATGGCGCGTGCCAGCGCGTTGGCAAGCGCCGCCGCAACTGGAATTATACCGCCTTCGCCGACGGGGCGAATGCCGAGGGCGTTGGTGCTCGACGGCGAGTCAAGATGAACGACTCTGATGCGGGGAAGCTCCGTCGCAGTCGCCACCAGGTAATCGGCGAGCGATCCGGTCAGCGGCTGCCCGTCTGCGTCGTACACCATTTCCGACAATATCGCCCCGCCTATGCCGTCGGCCACGCCGCCGATAATCTGCCCGTCGACGATCATGCGGTTGAGAGCCCGTCCAGCATCGTGGACGACGAGATAATCCTCGATCCGGAATGTGCCGACATCCGGATCGAGCCTGACCTTTGCCACGTGAACCGAAAAGCCGCTGGTCAAAAGCTGTTTTGCCTCGTACACCACGCTTGCTTCCAGCGCCGTCTCGCCATCAAACAAAGCTCCGCCTGGCTGCCCAGCGCGCGCAATCTGCCCAATCGTAAGGTCAGTCGCACCGCCGTCGCGTCGCTGGATCGCGCCATTTTTGATGCTGAGATCGCTGACGCTACATTGCAGAAGGACAGCAGCCCGCTCGAGCACCTTGGCGCGAAGACTTTGTGCCGCGCTAAGCACAGCGTTGGCACCGATGACCGCGCCGCGAGCAGCGAACGCGCCGCGGCCGAACGGCAATAAGCCAGTATCACCAAGTCGAACCGAAACGCTGTCGAACGGTACGCCGAGGGTTTCGGCGCAAACCTGCGCGAATGTGGTCACCTGCCCCTGGCCTTGAGACGACATTCCCGATCTGACGGCAACCGAGCCGTCGGGATCTACTCGCACCTGAGCGGATTCGAAATTGACCAAGCCGCCGGTTTCGACCCCGCAGCCAATCCCATAGGCGATGCGCTCGCCATCGACGCTCACTTCAACCTGCTCGGAATAGCCGCTCGCTTCGATCGCTGCGGTGAGCGCTTGGTGAAAATCGGCATTCTCGTAGATCAGATCGTTGCCGAGGAGGGTAGTGCCCACTCGATAAGGCATATCGGCCGGGCGCACCAAACTGCGTGCGCGCAAGTCAGCGGTCCGGCAACCCATCTGTTTGGCCAACACATCGATCAGACATTCCATTGGAAACGCCACCTCGGGCTGGCCTGCGCCGCGATAGGTGCCGATCGGAGTCTTGTTGGTGCCGATGCAGCGCACGGCAATTGAAATATCGTCAAAGCGATAGCCGTTAGCGATGTGCGCCGCAGCCACTTGCGCCGTGGCGATCCCGCTGGTGAATACATAGGCGCCGACATCGAGAAGGATCTCTGCCTTCAACGCGGCGAGGCGGCCTTCCGGGCAACAACCGATCTCCAGATCGACGTCCATTGCCCGCGAATGTGTTGTGGCCTGAAGGTTCTCGAAACGGTCTTCGATCCATTTCACCGGCCGCCGCAAAAGGCGGCTGGCCTGCGCGACAATCATCTCTTCGGCATAGGGGCGGGACTTCGAGCCGAAGCCGCCGCCAACATCTTCTGCGATAACCCGCACGGCGTCGTCGGCCAGTCCGAGCAGGGTCGCGAGGTTTTGCCGGACGTTATAATGCGGCTGCGTCGACAGCCAGACGGTCAAGCTCAGCCGGTCGCTATCAAAATCGGCCACAACGCCCCTTGTTTCCAGGGGTGCCGGTGCTTGGCGCGCGAAATGAAAGCGGCGGCGGGCGCGGTGGACGCACGCAGATAGTGCGCGCGCGGCTTGGCCGTGATGATGCTCAAACGCCGCCGCGACATTGCCAATCCATTCGGGATGCAAAGTCGCGGCGTTTTCCGCAGTCGCATCCGCGATAGTCGCTATGATCGGCAGGGCGCGGTACTCGATGTCGATCAGCTCAGCCAAATCCTCGGCTTGGTAACGATCGTCGGCGACAACGAACGCGACAGGTTCTCCAACGAAGCGCGTGCGATCGGTCGCCAGGAACTTCGGCAGACCGTTGCGGATGCTCGGGTGCCAATAACGCACGATCCAAGGCCGGTCATTGAATGGCAAATCGCTCGCCGTCAGCACTGCCAGCGCACCGGCGGAGATCGCGCGCGAAGGATCGATTGACACAATCTGGGCATGAGGCATGGCGCTACGGACGAAGGCGCCCTGCACCATGCGATCGAGATGAACGTCATCGACGAACCGGGCGGCGCCGCGTAACAGCCGGTTGTCTTCCTTGCGCAGCGGATGCGCGGGAAATTTCCGAATTGCCGTTGCCCTTACGTGATTGCAGACAGCGGCGTTCGCTGCCGGCCGTTTGCATCGAAATTGTCTGGGCGAAGCCAGGTTTCGAACCTGGCCTTTCGCGCCGGCCAATCATGGTCAAGCATTGCGTACCAAGCCGTGTCGCGATTGCGGCTCTTTTGAATCATGTGCTGACGAAAAATACCTTCGAAGGAAAATCCCAGACGAAGCGCGGCACGCCGAGAAGGCTCGTTGAGGGCATTGCATTTCCACTCATAACGCCGGTATTTCAGATCCTCGAAAATGCATTTGGCCATGAGGTACATGGCTTCGGTGGCGGCGGCCGTGCGCATCAACGCGGTCGTGTAAAAAATGTTGCCCACCTCGATCACGCGATGCTCCGGCGCCATGCGCATATAGGAGGCATGCCCCAGGGCGCGGCCGCTGGCGTTGTCGATGATCGTGTAGGATAGCGGGTCGTCCGAGGCAGCGAGCTTGTCTAAATAAGCTCGAAACGTCGCGCTGTCTGCGAACGGCCCGGCTCCCATGTAAAGCCAAACGCGTTCGCGATCGGCACCGTGCGTTCCTCCGTAGAGTGCCTCCGCGTGGGCAGCAGGATCGAGCGGGACCACCGTTGTAAGCCGGCCCCGCAAAATCGAACGGCCGGGCCACGGCGCGGCCGACGTCTCGACTGGGCGCCCGATTGGCAATCCCGATGGATCATGCGTGACTTGATCGAGACACTGCATTTCGCTCGCCGCTTTACTCCGCATGGGCAAGAGCAAATACGGCTTCGGCTAACACGCGCGTACCGTCGAACGCGTCCTGCTCGCGAATGCTCTCGGCCTCATTATGGCTGATGCCGTCCTTGCATGGAACGAAGATCATCGCGGTCGGACAGACGTAATGTAGATAGCGCGAATCGTGGCCGGCGAAGGAGAGGATATCCATCCACGGTACCCCGAGAGTGGCCGCTGCTGATCTGATCGTGTCACGAATCGGCGTCGGAAATGCCAGAGGCGGATCGTGCAGCAATTCCTTCACCGCCACGTCGCATCGTCCACGCGCCTTTTGGCAGATCGCCGGAATGGCATCGCCCAATTCGCGCAGGGTTTCCGCATTCGGGTGCCGTAAATCAAGCGAAAACGTCACGCGCCCGGGTACGACCGAAGGGGCGTTAGGCGTAACTGTGAACATGCCAATGGTAAATCGCACGACGTCCTCAGCATCCCACATCGCGTCCTGGAGTGCGCTGACGATGGCGACCGCCGAAACGAGCGCGTCGCGCCGGATGCTCCGCGATGATGTGCCGGCGTGATTTTCTTCGCCCACGACCTCAACCCGAAATGTCCGCTTGCCCTGCATGCCAGTTACAACTCCAATCGTCTTGCCCGCGCACTCGACTATTGTTCCCTGTTCGATATGCATCTCCAGAAATGCCGCCGGTTTTCCACCGAGCGGTCGGCGCCGAAGATTTGGCTCGGAACCGAGGACTTTACGCAGTTCGGTTTCGACCGTGATTCCGTTCTTGTCGCGGATGTTGAGGATATCTTGAAGTTTCCGCGCGCCGGCGAATACCGCCGATCCCATCATCCCCGGCGCAAAGCGCGAGCCTTCTTCGTTCATCCATGACACGACGTCGATGGACCGGCGCGGACGCGCGCCACTGGCAAGAATAGCCTCAACGCATTCCAGCCCGGCCAGGACGCCGAGGGGGCCGTCAAACTTTCCGCCGGTCGGCTGACTGTCGATGTGCGAGCCAACCATCACGGGGGGCAAATCGGGATCGATCCCCGGGAAGCGTAGAAACAGATTCCCGGCGTCATCATTTGACCCTTCGAGGCCGATCATTTGGCCCCAGCTGACCAGTTGCGCCCGCGCCGGAATCTCCTCGTCGCAAAGTGCCTGACGATTGACTCCGCCCTTCTCCAATGCGCCGAACCGCGCGAGCGCCATCAGGCGATCCCACAGCCGGCCGATGCTGACGCGTTTGGCGATTTCGCCGGTGGTTTCGCCCTGCCTAGCCATACATTCAGCCGTTTATGCGTGCGACCAATTGTATTACTTGGGGGCCTAGCTGTATACAATGCCGGTAGCGCAAATCCAGGCGCGAGGAGGAGGGCCGTTTTGGACCTGCAGCTGGGCGGAAAACTCGCGCTGATAACGGGCGCCTCAAAGGGGATTGGCCGGGCGACCGCGCTCACGCTGGCCGCCGAAGGATGCTCGGTGTTTCTGGCCGCGCGTTCAGGCGATGAACTGGAGACCTTGCGCAAGGAAATCCTTTCCCAACACCCCGTTAAAGTGGACCTGCATCCAGGCGATCTGTCCACGACGGAAAGTATGGTCGCCCTTGCCAGTGCCGCGGGCGACGTAAACATTCTGGTCAATAATGCGGGTGATGTGCCTGCCGGGACGGTGGAAGCGCTGAGCGACGATGAGTGGCGGCGCGGATTCGATCTGAAGGTTTTTGGTTACATCAATCTGACGCGCGCGATCTATGGGCGCATGAAGCAGCGCGGATCAGGCGTCATCGTCAACGACATCGGCAATTCCGGCGAGAATTGGGATTACAATTACGTTGCGGGCTCTACGGCAAACGCGGCGCTCATGTCATTTACCAAAGCGGTGGGCGGTGTCAGCCTCGATTACGGCGTGCGGGTTGTCGGCGTAAATCCCGGTCCGATTGCAACGGACCGGATGGTGCGCATCATGAAGCGGCGGGCGCGCGACCATTTTGGAGATGAATCCCGCTGGCAAGTTTACTTAAGCGACTACCCAGGGGGGCGCATGGGTACGGCGCAAGAAGTAGCCGACCTGATCGCGTTCCTCGCGTCGCCGCGGGCCGGCTATATCACGGGCACGATCGTCACGGTCGACGGCGGGATCGCTGCCTACGGCTCGGTCATCAAGCCCCGGCCAAAGCGGCAATGAGCAGTTTTGCAGACCGCAACGCGCATTTCGATCGGCTGTTTGCGACGCCGGGGCTATTTTGGCTCGGTCAAAATACCAATCACCTTCCGATGCATCCGGCGGTGCGCAAGGCTCTGATCGAAGCGATCGATGCAGAAGAGTTTCATGCCTATGCGCCGCCCGGTGGCTTCACTGCGCTGATCGACGGCATCGTCGGCGATCTTGGTTTGCCGGCCGACACGACGACAGCTCTCGTCACCGACGGCGCGGTCGCCGCGCTGGCAACAGCATGCCGCGCATTGTGCGCACCCGGTACCAATTTCGTCACGACCGACCCTGGGTGGAAATGGCCGATACAATTCGCACGGCAAGCCGGGGCGGAAATCCGCGAAATTCCGATCTACGATCCCGCCGCGGGCTACCGCCTGACGACCGCGCAGCTGCGCGAGGCGGTCGACGCAAATACTCGTATTGTTTATCTGGTGGATCCCAATAATCCTCTGGGCGTTTGCTACTCCCGCGAGGAAATCGCGGCGTTTTGCGAAATCGCCCGCACAGTCAACGCGTATTTTTTGCACGACTGCACATATCGGGATTTCGCCGACGAGCACGTTCTTGCTGCGAGCATCTATCCCGAGCGTGCAATCACCATCTACAGCTTCTCAAAATGGCTTGGGCTTGCCGGCTTGCGTGTTGGCGCGGTTGTCGCCAATAGGCAGCTGATCGAGCAGTTTGCTGCGTTTTCGACGGCGACGCTCGGCGCCAGCGTTCTTGCACAGCGCGCGGCTCAAGCTGGTCTCGCGGTCAAAGCGGAATGGCTGCCGGCGGTTCGGCGCGTGCAGCGCCGCAATCAGGCGGCAATCAAAGACGCCGTTGACAAGATCGCAGGCCTCACCGTGCCGATTTATCCGTCGCAGGGTAATTTCGTCATCATCGAATGCGCCAAGCTTGGGTTGCGCCCCGAAGCTTTGGCGGCCGTATTCGCGCAGCGCGGCATCATGATACGGCAGGGCGCCTACCATACCCCGCGCTTCGGTTCGCGCTTTGTGAAGGTCAGTACAACCGTGCCTACCGAATGGGTCGACGCATTCTGCCAACAATTGCCCAGCGGAATTGAGGCGGCGCGCGGATTAAACGAGGTGCCTAAATTGTTCTGACTGAGAGCGCTCAACTCGTTTTCGTCTCCAGGAGTACCGCCGCCGATTCGGTTCGCTTGTCGCGCAGCAGCCAGCGGCCGCTCTCCACTTGCGTGAAGAAGTCTTGCAGCGCGAAATTGAACAGCGCGGGCTCTTCCAGATTGATGGTATGGCCGGTCTTCGGAAATACCATAAGGCCGGCGGAGGGAATGGTGCGTTTGAGAAAAGCACCAGTGCCGAGGCAAGAGCGGTCTTCGTCGCCATGAACGATCAAGGTCGGCACGACCAACTTTTCGAGTTCGGCCACGAGTTCGAACGGGGAGGGGCGTCGCGCTTGCACACCACGCAGGGTTAGTGCTGCGCCTTTGGCCGAATGCTCGGAGAGCTGATCGATAAATTCTTTGAAACCGCGTGAATCTTTCAGTTCCAGCTGCTCGCGTCCCGGCCCTGCTCCATAGATTGGAGCAAATTTTTCAGCGCCTTCGGTCTCCCAGCGCTGTGCTACGACCTCTACCTCGCGGCGAAACTGGGCACTCTTGTCAGGCTCCGCGCCCATCCCGGCGGCTCCGACAACGAGCGAAACGGCGCGCTGCGGATAGTGGATTCCGAAATTAAGTGCGGCAAACCCGCCCATGGAAAGGCCGACTATATGCGCTTTGTCAATGCGCAAGTGATCGAGCACATTCACCGCGTCGTCGACTGCGCGGCGCTGGGAGTATCTATCAACGCTCTCCGGGACGTCCGAAGGCGGATAGCCGCGCGCATTGTAGGTGATGCAACGATACCGCCGAGCGAAGTAGCGCACCTGGAGTTCCCAGGCTCGATAGTCGCCGGAGAATTCGTGAATGAACAGTATTGGGCGGTCGGCGCCGCTATCCTCATAGTACAACTGCACTCCATCATCCGTTTTCAGATAGGACATCTATCTTTTCACTCCTCCATCATTCTCGATCAGCGGGCTGAGTCGCTTTGCAGGGCAGCAAACGTTGCTTGCACTTCGCTCTCAAGCATCGAACCGACGCGCCTTCGCGTTTCGTTGAATTCAGCCGAGGTAACATCGCGGGGGCGCGGCAGATTGACGGCAACGATCTCCTTGATGCGGCCCGGGCGTGCGGTCATGACCACGACACGGTCGCCAAGCAAAATCGCCTCCTCGATGTTGTGGGTAATAAAGACCGCGGTCCGCCGTGCGGCGCTCCAGACCCGCAAAAGCTCTTGTTGCATCAGGGTGCGGGTCTGTGCATCCAAGGCGGCGAACGGTTCGTCGAGCAGCAGGATTTTCGGATCATTCACGAGCGCGCGGGCGATGGCAACGCGCTGGCGCATGCCACCCGACAGCTCCTGCGGGTAGCGGCCCTCGAAACCGGTGAGACCTACCGAAGCGATTTGCTCGCGCACGCGTGGCCGGCGTTGCCCTTTTGGGACGCGTCGCTCGCGCAACCCGAACTCGATATTCTGCTCAACTGTCAGCCATGGAAAAAGCGCATACTCCTGGAAGACCACGCCACGGTCGGGCCCAGGCGCGAGAATCGCCTCGCCGTCGAGGAGCACATCGCCGCCTGTCGGCCGGTCAAAGCCGGCGATTATGTTAAGCAGCGTTGTCTTGCCGCAGCCGCTGGGGCCCAGGACTGTCAGGAATTCGTCGTCACCAATTTCAAGGTCGATCCTGTCCAGCGCGATAATGCGTTCCTGCCGAGAAATATCGGTGAAGTGCTTGCATAAACCGCGGGCGACAATGCGCCGTGACTTTTGCCGGACGCTATCGAGCGCAAAAGCCTTGTTCATAGGCCGCGGCTCCAGCGCAAGACCCAACGGCCAATCAGCCGGATCGCCAGGTCGCTGAGAAAGCCGAGCGCGCCAACGCTCAGCATAGAAGCGATAATAATGTCGAGTCGGAGAAAATAGTATGCATCCCACATCGCAAAGCCGAGCCCTGACTTGACGGCCATCATTTCGGCGACGATCACGAGCACCCAGGCCAGGCCGATGCCAAGCCGCAAGCCGGTAAAAATAAACGGCATGGCGGCGGGAAGCGCGACGCGCGGCAACAGCATATGCGAACGCACGCCGAGCATGCGCGCCGCGCGAATGAGAAGTTTCGGTGTGCCGGCGACTCCGACGGCGGTGTTGATAACGATCGGGAAAAAGGCTCCGAGCGCGATCAAAAAAAGCGCCGAACCGTCGCGAATGCCGAAAAAGATCACGGCGAAAGGCACCCAGGCGGTGATCGGAATCGGACGGATGATCTGAATGATCGGATCAAGCAGGTCAGAAACCAACCTGAACCACCCGATAAGACAGCCGACCAGAACACCGGTCACGGCGGCGGCAAGAAAACCCACCAGCACGCGAAAAGTGCTGTTGCCGGCGTGCATAAACCAGGTGCCGGAATAGGGACCCGCGCCGGCCGGTCCAAACACCCAGACTTTAAATGAATGCAGGACGGTCAACGGCGCCGGGACAAAGCGCGGGTCAACCCACTGCAACGTCGAGGCAAGATGCCAGAGGATTAAGACCGCCAATGGCCCTACCGTCCGACGCGCGGCGAGACGGGCGCCTGCAAGAATGCGCGCGCTGTCCCAGGTAACTCGCTGACTTTCGATCGGAACGGCGGTCACGATCGGTGACCTGCTACTGGCCGCCGAGCTGATCCTTCGGCATGCCGGTTGCCTCCTGAAGAAGCGAGTAGTCAAACTGTTTATCGACGGCGCCGGTCGTATCGATCTGGGTGAGCTTGGCTTCATAGATCATGGTCAACAGCGCTTTGGCTTCTTTGGAATAGAGCTTGTAGTCAAGCGTTGCTCGCGGAATCGCTTCTTTCACCACGGCTTCGGATGAGCCCGTGCCATTCATCGCCACTTGAATGTATCGAGTGCGGTCATTGTTAAAAGCATTTGTGGCGTCGATCACAGCGCGCATCATGCCGAGCACGGCGGCGCGATGGGTTTGCATAAAACCCGAATTGACTGCCAGCAGAGCGTTCACGTTGTGGGTCGGATTGTCAGCGAGATCGAGCGAACTGTAATAGCCATCGCCGGCGACCGCCGCTTGCGCATTGTTAGGCTCCCAAGAGACGAAGCCGTCGATCTCGCGGCTTTTCAGCGCAGCGAGCAGCGGCGGACCTCCGGATGCAAAGCTGACGGTCTGAATTTTCGACAAATCCGCTCCGCTCAACCTGACGCTCGCTTTAAAGAGTGTTTCGGCGTAGCTGTTCGGAGCGGTACCAAGTTTGCGCCCCTCCAGATCCTTCCATGTCGTCGCCTGCACATCCTTCGCTAACGTCACGCTCTGTCCGCCCGTGGCGATACCGGCGATCGCGTGATAATCGCGGAAATTCTTTTCTTCCATGAAGCCGATATTGACATAACCCATAGTTGCCATATCGACTTGATTGGTCATCAGCGCCAATTGTTGATCCGCATAGCGCCGCATGGGCACAAGCTCGAGATCAATGTCATATTTCTTCGCGTAGTCGGCGAGCGCCATAAGATGCGCCTGATTGATCTGGACAGTGTTCGCGAGCCGGACCTTTTCGGCAGCGTACGCCTGGGGGGCTATTCCCAATACGGCAAGAACAAATGTAGCGATGACGGGAATGCGCATTTTAACCTCTGCTCTGCCGCGCTGCTCATAACCAAAGGCACCGGCGCGGCGAGGTGCCGTAGCGTGGGGCGGTCCATCCCGGCAGGACCAGGCGCCCCGTGGTCACGATGATCCTATCGAATTCACCGTAGATGCGAACTTCCTTCGCCGGAGTCCAACTGGTCGGGCAATCGGCACGGCGGTAACGGAGAAACAATTACCCTTGGTCAGACCGGTGAGTGCAGCGACGAAGTATTCGTTCAAGATTGAACGTGCGCGGTACTCCTTCTTCCCACACCTTGTTGCCAGATCCCCGCCCGTCCTTGCATCGGATGATATACAAATTGGCTTTTGAGGTATACAAAAAGGGTCGATGGCTCCGCAAAAATATAATGAAGCAAGAGCAGGATTGCCGATTGTGAGCGGGATGTAGGGGCTAAAGCCAGAATGCGGACGATTGCGAAGGCGGCCGCTCGCAAGGTCGACGGTGGCGGCGAACCGTTGATCCGGTCCGACCGGGTACGGCGGCAGATCGCCGACCAAATCATTTCTGGAGTACTGCGGCCCGGTGAGGAACTCGACGAAAAGAAACTAGCAGAGACGTTTGATGTTTCGCGTACGCCGGTACGTGAAGCACTTCGTCAGCTGGCCGCGGCAAATCTTGTCGAGTGGCGGCCGCATCAGAGTGCCGTGGTCGCAAAGATTACGCCGTCGAAAATGGTCGAGATGTTTGAAGTGATGGCCGAGCTTGAGGGCTTTTGCGGCCGCTTAGCGGCCCGCCGCATGACTCCTCTCGAGCACAAGATGCTGATGGCCATTCACAAAAAATTCCGTCCCTTTGTCGATGCGAGAGATCGCGAGGGCTATCACGATCTGAACAAATCCTTCCATGAAGCGATCTATGCCGGCTCGCATAACGGATATCTTCGCGAACAGGCAATTGCTCTATACGGCCGACTCTCTCCGTACCGCGCTTACCAATTGAAACGGCCGGATGCGCTGCGGGTGGCCTCGCAGGAACACAAGGCCATCGTTGACGCAATCATCTCCGGCAACGGCGACGAGGCGCAGAGGCTGCTTGTGGATCACGTCAGTCTGAGCAACGAGCTTTTTGCAGATCTTGTCGCGGCGCTAAACAGCGCGGAAGGCGAGTGAGCGCTTCGCGTGCCCGTCCGAACACGCCGATGGCTCTGAATGCGACTACTTGTTGTAAAACAGGATGGTAAAAATGGGCTCGGCGACCATTGTCGGCTTTGGGTTGCCTTCCTGTTCGAACCAAGCTTCGAAACGCCACAAGATCTGATCCTTGTTCTTTCTGTCCACGCCCAGCATCCTGACCTTTCCCTGCGCCGGGATGCCGACGCGCATATAGGAGGGAAAGCGTACTTTGTTCAGCCCGTAGTTCAGCGTGTAGGCGACGTCGGAACTGTAAATCGGCATGCCGATATCCTTCCAGACCATCGTCAGCATCGAGACTTGCAGATAGCCGTAGACGATTGTGCTGCCGATGGGACTTGCTTTTGCCCAAGCGACGTCGTTGTGCATCGGGTCCAGATTCTCGGTCAACGCACCGAAAATGTCGTTGGTGCGCTGGTCAATAACAAACTTCTTGCTGACCCCGATTAGATCACCGACGCGCTTGCCGTATTTTTCGACTGCCGCTTCGACCGAGGCGCGGTCCATTCCCAGCATTCTTGCCTCCCTATATGTCGCAACTATTCCTTACGGCGCGTGCAGGTGCAACTCGCGTTGCCCGGATGCGTCTTGCGCGTTTGGATTTCCCTACGGCCTGTTTTGACTGACCCGAACCGCCGCACCCCACCAACGCAGGCGCGTCCGGGCCGCGGGCCGCTCCAGTTCGCGGCCCCGACAGCAATCGCGGTCTAAGCCGCTTCACAACAGATTTGGGCAAACTTTCCACCTTTGTGATGGTGGATCAGCTTGCTGAGCAACGGGCGTAACAGCTACTTGGCCGTTGTTCTTTTCCAGAGTTCTTGGGAGGCAAGAGCTGCCCCTGCGGCCAAAGTCGCGAGCTTTGCCCAAACGATCTCCTCGTGAACGCGATTGCCCAGTCCGCAGTCGGTGCTCGCAATCACGTTCTCTCGTCCAACAATTCCGGCAAAATTTTGGATGCGCCGGGCAACCAGCTCTGGATGCTCGACCAGGTTTGTGGCGTGGCTGACGACACCAGGTATAAGAATCTTGCCGTCGGGAATTTTAACGTCGCGCCAGACCGTCCACTCGTGTTCATGGCGTACGTTGCCAGCTTCGAAACTGATGCCTTGCGTCTTAACCTGAAGAATGAGGTCAACCACCTCCTTAAGGGGAAGATCGTGAGTATGCGCGCCGTGCCAACTGCCCCAACAGATGTGAAGTCTTGTTTTGTCTTCTGGAACGCCTTTCAAAGCCTCGTTGAGAGCATCGACCCGATGTTGCACTGAACGACGGTATTCTCGAAGCGTGGGCG
>Ga0335078_10004089_pt1 | contig 21651 bp, 21 predicted proteins | sample Lox_Sample_32_FD_206711 | JGI IMG/M metagenome (GOLD analysis project Ga0335078, IMG submission 206711) | Soil microbial communities from Loxahatchee National Wildlife Refuge, Florida, United States - Lox_Sample_3.2 | ecosystem: Environmental > Terrestrial > Soil > Wetlands | place: USA...
GGGGTATAACGCGTGGCAACTGCGTCCCCTTCATCCACCGGACGGGCCCACCGCCCCGGATGACCCACAGCAAACGGATGTGGGAGAGGAAGCGGTTACAACGCTCGGTCGCTGGCGACTAACACCTCGAGCTCGCTACGACATTACGGCACGAATCCTCAGTCGCGAGGACTACCACTTTGATCTGCTCTCTGATCTGATCCCGGAAGATCTTGCGCTCGGCTGGGGACCTATGTCGGACAATCGGGTGCTACGTGCCTTTGAGATCACGCAAGGGGCACGATTTTATTCTTGGGTGCCGAAGCAGGCTTTACCGATTCCGCGACAAGCTGTAATTGAGCACAGCGCTAATACGCACGTAATACCGGCTGATGTGGGGGTGCGGCGTCAACTCAAACGTCTGCGCGTTGGTCAGGTAGTTCATTTGACGGGCTTCCTGGTCAACGCTGTACGAGATGATGGCGCGTACATAAACACTTCGTTGACGCGAAACGATAGCGGACCCGGCTCGTGCGAGGTTGTTCTCGTGAAGGGCGTTGAGGCGTGGTGACTTTCGCGTCACTCACTCGTCCAGAGACTTCGACGCGTACTTTTTGGCTCGCGCTTCCGTCACGCCAGCGATCGCAGAAGCGCGATCATACGAGCAACGAAGAGAGTTTAAGATGCCCTGCGTGGATAAACCAAGTGCACCGCAAAGCGGTTACCGGTCGGTACTGGGGTTTCCCCTGTAGCAATCGTTAGGCTAGTCCCAGCGCCACGCCGGTATCGCAAGGGAGAAGCCTCTGCCGGGTAGACCACTATGAAGAGCATCTCGAGTTTCGGCTGATCACATGAGCACATTGAAGCGACAACGGCCGAGATTGCGTCCGCGCGCGCGACAGTATGTAGTTGCGGGTAAGTCACTGCATGGCAGGTTGCACGAAATCACCAAGAGATTTCTGCCGCTCGCGGCCCCCGGCTCGCGGGCACCCGGCGGCAAATATGCGATCGGGAATGCGCGCTAACTGAGGGCAGTGACGGCAACTTTTACGGATCAACTTCAAAAGGTGGAAGGAACAGTTACGGCACACTTTTCCGACTTACGCCGGCGGGTGTCCTTACTGTACTGTACTCCTTTGTTCCCCCTCCCCTACACCTTGGCCCAAGGAAGCGATGGCAACCAGCGGCGGCGCCCTATCTCGCGTATCCAATCCTCGTCGGGCGTGTCCGGCGTGAAGTGATCATCGTGGCGCTCGATCCTAATGCCGGCCTCAACGAGGAGCGCCGGAAATTGGCGTCCCAGGTCGCGGTCGGTGAAGAATACGAGCTCACGCGGCTCGCTCATAGGCGAGCGCCTCCATGATCTCCTCGTCGGTCGCCCCGTAGTCCTTCGACAGGTCTACTTTATCCTCGCCGGCATTGATTCGGTCGACGATCACTGCTGTAGACACACCCAGGCGCGCCAGGACCGGGCGGCAAAACGATACCTGAGGATCGAGCATCACCGATTTGGCTTCAGGCCGTCTGGGTAGGGGCGGGAAGAACCGCACCGCCAGATCCTTTTCCCACTGTATTCGACGCAGCAGCCCCTGCAGTACAGCCTGAATGCCCACCTGGCCGGCGCGATTGAGGTTGATGAGTTGTCCATAGCGCTCGAGAAAGAGCTCGCCAGGATGGGCATACAGATCCTCGCTTGCCAAAAGATCCGCGACCCCTAGTTCGCGAGTTGCATAGTCCAGCGCGATGCGCACGGCGGAAAGCTTGAATTCATGCTCCGTGCGAAGCGCTCGGAGCGCTGCCACCTCGATCAGATTGCGAAACGAGAGTCCCTCCGCCGGCGTGACGATGACTGGTTTGAATCGCGCCTTGGCAGACCGTCGCGGATAGTCCCGGCCGACTACCCATGATCGCACCGTTGGCGCAGGAATCTTCAGGTAATGGGCCGCCTGCGCGATGGTGTGGGCGGGAGCAAGACGCGGATCCAGCTTCGACACTGCTAAGGTCCTCGGGATGACTAACAAGGATTAGAGTCGGTGATCAGCATCGTGCTTAATGCAGTGCCCGTTTCGAAACCGTGACTCGACTGGGTCGCGTGACCCAAGTCGCGGCGAAGGGGCATGGAGCGGCGTAGCCTCCACAACGTGCTTTCACTGGAAGAAGAATTGCGTGAGCTTCGTTCAATGGGCTTTCTGGACGAAGGCACCGCTGTCGAGTCGATAGCCTTAGAGCGCCGAATTGTCTTCTCGGTATTCGAAGAATTGCGCGCGGCGCTATACGCGTCAGTTGCTCTGGTCATCACCGGAGTTGGGATTCTCGTGAAGGAGCACCTTGACCGAATCGGCCCGCTCACCTTTGTATTCGTCCTAGCGCTGGCGGCCACAGCATGTTACATGCCGGCGTTACATGCGAGGTCGCGAGGGATCGCGCGCTCGACCGCCGCCGAGTACCTCCTGCTCCTTGGCGCACTGCTCGTAAGCGCAGACCTCGGATATGCAGAATTGCAATATCGTTGGTTTGGCGCGAACTGGTCGCGTCACCTGCTGATCCTCGCGACGCTTCATGGCTTCACGGCATACGCACTCTATTCTCGACTTGTCCTGTCGCTCGCGCTTACTTCTTTGGCAGCCTGGTTCGGAATCGAAGGGGGTTCGGCGATCATGATGGGGTCGCATTTCGCCACGCCCGGGCTGGGTAGTCGGGCGGTGCTCTGCGCGGCGGTGATGCTAATGTGGCGCGCGATCGACGAGCACGTGCATACGGGAGGCGCTCGCTTCCGCGAGGTGTTCGACCACTTTGCAGCGAACCTCGCGTTCTGGGGCGCGCTGAGCTGGTGTTCGGATGAGTCCCGTCGGGTAGTCGGTATCTTGGTGCTGCTCACGCTCGCGTGGGCAGCCGTCCGCACCGGCATGCGCTCAGGCAGAGAACTCTTCGTCGTGTACGGTGTCGGCTACACGGCGCTTGGCTTGAGCATCGTCGTCGGACAGATCGTCGCTTTGCCCTCAGTCTCAGGGGCTGCCGCGGTGCTGGTCATCGTGCTCATTGCCGCTGCCGTGTTGCGCCACCTCCACGATCAGCTGAAGGACGAGCACCGATGATCTGGAGGCCCGCGTCCTCTCAGGAACGCTGGCTTGCCCTCGCCCGGCGCCTTCGCCGCAGCGCGCGGACCGCTCCATTTGCAGAGCACACCGGCGGATGGCGGACTGCGAACGTTTGGAGTCGTTGCGCGTTCTTCGTCTTGGGACTCGTGGCCGCGCTTATGATGGCCATCATTGGCAGCCACCTTTGGCCGGGCTTTGAGACGACTATTACCGGCTTGATGGCTATCGCAACGGCCGAGTGGCTAATTCTCGGCCGCCGACACTTCCACTCAGGAATTGAGGAATCGCTCGAAGTCACGGGACTCAGCATGCTCGCGTATGAGGGATGGTCACGTCTAACGACCTCCGAATACGTTGGTGCCGCGTTTCTCGGCAGTGCTCTACTGATCGCAGGCTTTCGCGTACTCAGCCCGATCTTCACTGCGTTGTCCACTTTATGCTTTGTTCTTGCGCTAGATGCGCCCCCTTGGGGATCGGGTCTCGCGTGCTACGCCATCGGCCTGGTTGCGCTGATTACGGGACGGCATCGCTTTCGCCGCCCATCTTACGATCTCATGCTCGACTACCTCGTCATAGTTATGCCCGTAGCCGGCTATCTCTGGTCGACTTCACGAAGCAACTTGATGATCGGGACGGATTACTTGCACGCGAGTTTAGCCCAGTGGCTCGTCCCGGCCTGCTCCCTCGCGTACGCGGCAATTGCGCTGGCCATTGGCCTTCGACGCCGCGTACATGCCCCGCTTGTCTCGTGCATGCTTTGCCTCGCCTGTTGTGCGTACGAGCTTCGGGCACTGACCGGCTTAACGCTCGAGGCGCGTCTTATCGCCTGGGGCTGTGTGCTCCTAGCCATTTCGATGACTCTCGAACGTTACCTTCGTGTCCCGCACAAGGAAATTACTTCGCAACGGATCCAGGACGACGCCAATTCCCTGCGGATTCTGGACGTCGCGGGGAGTGCGGCACTTATGCCCCATTCGCCAATACGCGCCGCAGTACCTAATTTCGAGGGAGGCGGCGGACAGTTTGGCGGCGGCGGCGCAAGCGGTGAGTACTAACTCCGGGCTCGTTGTGGCTTGGAAGCACGTATAGCTCACGAATCCTTTGCTCCAGACAATCTTGCCCGCAGAATCCGAGAGCCAGTACACGTCGGCGTCGGTCGCAGAGATTAGAGGCCCGGTGTCGTGGTGTGATATCGCAAGATCTTGATGTCGGGCTCCGGTTCCAGCCGGCTGGAAGTCGTACGAGATGGTGCTGCGCTATGCGCACCTGGCACCGGAGAAGCTGAGCTCGGTGGCCAGCCGCATCGAGTGCCGTCCCTGTGGAGCTGAGGAGCCGGCGGCGAACGAAAAAGTAGCGCCCCGTGCTACGTTTCCGCTACGTTCGCTGCAGTGGGTGCGCCGCGATGAGCCGCAAATGTTTGATTGATTGGCGCGCCCGGAGAGATTCGAACTCCCGACCTCCTGGTTCGTAGTTCGAAGCGAGGTTTTTTGGGCCCTTTTTTCGCATTGCCAAGTTATTGATCCACATAGACCAGCCCGCGTGGCGTCCGTTGCACTTGGCGCGACTTGGGAGCGTTGAGCAGCCCCAGCAGAAGTCCCGCAACCACCTGGGTATCGATTCCAGGGTCTGAAATCAACCATGTGGGTCGGGACATCCGCGCCGGCAACTTTCATGCCGCTACCTTTAACTTTGGGTGTAATCCGGCACGTGCCGCCAATCGGACCAAGAGATCGAGGCTGAACTGGCTGATTTTGCCCCGCTTGATGTCCGAGACTCTCGCTTGCGTGACACCTAGTTTTTTAGCAGCCTCGATTTGCGTCATATCAGCATCAGCCAGCCACCGTTGCAGTGCGATCAACAACAGTGAACGCATTTCCATTTCAGCCGCTTGATCCTCTGGATAGAGGTCATAAAACACGCTGCGAACTTTCCTTTTTGCCACGACGTTTACCTCGGGATGTTTTTGAAGCGCTTCCGGGCGAGCTCAATATCACGCTGCTCTGTCTGCTGAGTTTTCTTCTGAAAGCAATGCAGCACATAGACAGCCTCCGGCCGGGTCGCCAAATAGATGGTGCAGAAGATGCCGGCAGCGTCCCTCACGCGGATTTCCCGAACGCCAGCCCCGACTGATGCCATCGCTTTCCAGTTGTCCGGTTCCTGCCCACATTGCACCAGAAATCACTGGTGTCCCATGTCGTCAACAACAGCGGCAGGGAAAGCCTTCAAATCCGCTTTGCTGCCGCCCAGCCATACGACGGCCTTCATGGTCTAATTATGCGCGATCTCGCATCGCTATGCAAGATAGCGCATAGACTGTACATCGCCGCATTGCCGGCACTCATGCTCCTGCTAACGGGTGATGCTCGCTAGATCGAGGGAAGGCTCTTTGCCGCCTGGTTTGTTGGTTTGTGCGTGATCATGATCACCTGGACTATATCTGAAGGATCCGACGCTTTCGGCCGCACGCTTGCGGCGACTGGGTTCAGGGGGCCAAGGGCATTGGGATCGGACCTGGATCTGCTTCACGCAGAGTGGAGCAGCCGCTCGAAGTCGATCCAATCGATGCTGACTCGGACCGGGTGCGCCTGCCCATGAAAACGGTCGCGAGCGGTCTGAGCCCAAGAATGGTGCGCGGGCTGATTTGTATCCCGGCGAGCTCGGAATGGATATCTCCATAGCGGTGCAATCAGGGGTCTAGAGCGCACTGTAACGGTGCAAGCGAAAGAAACTCGTCTGAGGATTCAAGCACTAGACGTTGATATCACTGAAGCTCATCTCCCTGGTATGACGATTGCTTGCTAATGGCCGCTCTTTGGTTCTTGCGCTCGAACTGGCACTACAAGGGACCAACAGCGACCAAGAGCCAGGGGGGATTACATGAAGCTGATCACTGCGATCATTCAGCCGTACAAGCTGGAGGATGTTCGAGAAGCGCTGGCAGAGGTCGGCGTTCAGGGGTTAACGGTGACGGAGGTACGCGGCTTCGGTCGGCAGCGGGGGCATACGGAGATCTATCGTGGGGCCGAGTACGCGGTGGAGTTCGTGCCCAAGACCCGCATTGATGTGGCGGTTACCGACTCACTTGCTGAGGCGGTCATTGATGCGGTGTTGAAGGCAGCCCGGACCGGGAAGGTCGGCGATGGAAAGGTGTTTGTGACCGAGCTTACGCAGGTCGTGCGGATTCGCACCGGTGAGCGGGATGCGAGTGCACTTTAGAAGGGGATGTCTACAGACGTGCTTAGAGCGATTTCGTTAGCACAAGCTAACTTCTTGGGGAGGCTGAAATTGATCAATGTGCTATCTCGCTGGGTCCTGTTGAGCGTCCTTTTCACACAGACGGCCTTCGGTTCAAACGCCCCTGCATCGGCGACACCGGCTTCCGCCCCTGAAGCGTCCGTGGCTGCCGATGCGGGCGCCTCGAAGGAGGGCACGCCTGCTGGGTTCGCTGCAGCGCCGACGCCAATGTCCGCAGCGACAGCGTCGCCACCGGCGGCATCGACGACCGAGCCATCGGTTGTTCTCAACTCCCAGATCAATTCGGGGGATACGGCTTGGATGCTGGCGTCGATGGCGCTGGTATTAATGATGACGGTGCCTGGGCTCGCTTTGTTTTACGGTGGCATGGTGCGCAAGAAGAACGTACTAGCGACGCTCATGCAGAGTTTCGCCATTACATGTCTGGTGACCATACTTTGGTACGTCATCGGTTACAGCCTGGCCTTCACGCCCGGTTCGCCGTACATCGGTGGCTTAAGCCGGCTGTTCATGAACGGCATCATCTACATCAAGGACGTTGCTGCGGTAGCGGCCACCAAGGACACGCCGGCGGTCGAGGCGGTAGTCGGAAAAGTGTCGGTGAGCCACCTGGGCGTAACAATTCCCGAGAGTGTATACGCGATGTTTCAGCTGACATTCGCCATCATCACTCCGGCCCTTATCTGCGGCGCGTTCGCGGAGCGCATGAAATTTTCTGCGATGCTGTGGTTCATGGGGATCTGGTCGATCATCGTCTACGCGCCTATCGCCCATTGGATGTGGGAGCCGGCGGGCTGGGGAGCGGCGGCAGGTGTCCTCGACTTCGCGGGCGGAACAGTTGTGCATATCAATGCCGGCATTGCAGCGCTCGCCTGTGCATTGGCGCTCGGCAAGCGTGTGGGCTTCAACAAGGAGCCCATGGCACCGCATAACCTGGTGCTGACGGTAATCGGTGCCTCGCTCCTATGGGTCGGCTGGTTCGGATTCAACGCGGGGTCCGCCGTAGCCGCCGACGGTCGCGCCGGCATGGCCATGGCCGTGACGCAAATCGCCACGGCCGCCGCCGCGCTCGCATGGATGTTCATGGAATGGATGGTCAAGGGCAAGCCGAGCGTGCTGGGAATCGCCTCCGGTGCTGTAGCGGGCTTGGTAGCGATCACGCCGGCATCGGGGTTCGTCATGCCGACTCCGTCAGTCATTATTGGCGTGGCGGCAGGAGTCGTTTGCTTCTTTGCCGCAACCTCACTCAAGAAGGCGCTCGGGTACGATGATTCGCTCGATGCTTTCGGTGTGCACTGTATTGGTGGGATCGTCGGCGCGCTTCTCACCGGAGTCTTTGCCAGCACGGCACTCGATGGCGGCCAGGCTGGAAGTGTCATCACCCAATTGAAGGCCGTGTCCGCGACAATCGTGTACGGCTTCGCGGCCAGTTACGTGATCCTCAAGGTGATCGACCTGACCATCGGCCTGCGCGTCACCGAAGAAGAGGAGCGCGAGGGTCTCGATGTGTCGTTGCACGGTGAGCACGTAGAGTAGCCAGATTATTACTATGGTTGCAGCTCCCGGCGGTATTCGTGATCGCCGGACGTTTTCTCCCAAGTCAATCCTGCATCAGAACTGCCGGCGGGAGCCCTTACTTGCTCCGAATTACCGGACCAGTTGTGAAGGCGCCGCGAAGGCGTCCTCTTGCGCGTGCAGGCTGCGCGGTCGCTTACGCGCTGGCGTCGCTCGTTCGCAGTCGGTAGCCGACGCCCGGATCGGTGCTCAGGTACTTCGGTCGGTGCGGCTCGGGTTCGAGTTTCGCGCGAAGGTTCTTGATACACTCGCGCAGCCCGCGGGTATCCCCCAACTGCTTGCGACCCCAGGCCTCCTGCGCGAGCTGATTTTGCGTCACGATGGAGCCTGCATGACGGTTCAAGCATTCTAGAACGCGGTACTCGAGTGCTGTCAGGTGAATCTCCCCCGTAGGACCTCGCGCGATGCGGTGCGCGATGTCCACGCGCACTTCACCCAGCAGGAGCTCATGGCTGGCCTGCGCCCGTTGTGTGCCCCGCCGTAATGCGGCACGTACTCGGGCCAGGAGCTCGGGCGGGCTGAACGGTTTCATTACATAGTCGTCCGCCCCCGCATCGAGAGCAACGATTTTCTGCTCCTCGGCCGTGCGCGCAGACAGGACGATGATCGGCAGGGATGACCACGAACGTACGTGGCGGATAACATTCACACCATCGCCGTCGGGGAGCCCGAGATCGACGAGCATCAGATCCGGCCGGTGCGCGCGTGCTTCGAATTCGGCTTGGGTCGCAGTCTCGGCCGCGCACAACCGAAAGCCCTCGGATTCGAGGAGAGCGCGAAGGACGTTGCGAATGGCAGCATCGTCCTCGACGACGAGGATGAGGTTCATCTCCTCGGTCACTGTTCTGACCCGAGTGTTGGCCGGGCTGAATTCGTCCCCGTCACCGTGCTGACCGCCGACTGAATTGAAGCGGGAAGTACAGCGGGCGGCGCCAGGGGGAGGGTAAACTCGAAGCGCGCGCCCCCACCAGGCCGGTTCCGTGCCGTGATATCTCCGCCGTGCTCGTGCACAATCGCGCGACAGATCGCAAGGCCCAGCCCCACCCCCACGGCCGCGCCCTCCTCCGAGCCACGCTGGAACTTATCGAACAGCCGCGCAGGATCTCCGGGTGGCAGACCCGGACCAGTGTCATCGACGGTGAGGAGCACAAAGGATTTGTCCAATACCGCAGAAATGACGACGCGTGTGCCCGGGGGCGTGTACTTGACGACATTGTCGAACAGGTTGGCGAAGAGCTTCACGACGAGTGTTGCGTCAACGTGCACCGGCGGGAGGGAATCGGGCAGCCGCGTCTCGACCGAATAGGCTGCCAGCCGCGGCCCGAGCTCTCTCTCCGCGGCTTCGATCAGATCGCCGAGGTCCTGCCAGTCCCGCCGGAGCACCACTTGACCGACCTCGAACCGCATGAGGTCCAGCACATTCGTGATGACTTCGGACATCTCACGGGCCTTGGTCTCAACGGAGCGCGCGAGCGACTGACGCGTGCCCTTATCGAGTGCCTCGCCCAGCTCGGCCAGCGTGCCGCCCGCACCGGCAATAGCGGCGAGCGGCGTCCGCAGGTCGTGCGAGATCGAGGCGAGCAGCGTATTGCGCAAGCTCTCGCGCTCGGCGGCCACCCGCACGGCCTCGGTGCGATCGGCAAGCTGTGCGCGCTCGAGCGCTACGCAGAGTTGACCTGCGAAGGTCTCAAGCAGGTGGCGCTGCTCGGGAAGAGATACGCGTCGGGGGTTGTCCGGGAGGACGGCGAGCACGCCGTGGCGGCGTTCAGCATCGCCCAATGGAACGTAGAGCGCAGGGGCCGCCGGCAGTGTGTCCGTGCCGAGTCCGGCCTCCCGTCCGTGATCTGCAACCCACTGCGCGATCGCGAGGTCGGGACTGCGCAGCGACTGCTCCATTGGCTTACCTTCGGGCATGTGAAGCTTGCCGTCGTCGTCCGACAAAAGGACGACTGCCTTGCACTGAAACACCTCGGCCACGTGCCGCACGGCCACGGCTGCGAGCTGGTCGATGCCGCGCGTCGCGGCGAGCTCCCGGCTCATGGCGTACAGCAAGGCGGTGCGCCGCTCGCGCGCGCCTGCGACGCGGGTCTGCTGGCGGACACTCGCCATAAGAGTTGCGCTGAGGAGCCCGACGACCAGCATCACCGCGAACGTCACGAGGTACTGCGCATCGGATACCGCAAACGTGAATCGCGGTGGCACGAAGAAGAAGTCGAATGCCGCGACGTTCAGAATCGTGGTAAGGACGGATGGTCCGCGCCCCAGTCTCAACCCCGAAACCGTGGTGCCGAGCAGGTACACCATCACGAGGTTCACCAGCTCGAAATGCGGATACATGGCAAAGGCCGCCAGGGTGCACGCCATGCTGATGAGCGTGGCGCAGCCGTAGCGGTCCCAGCGAATCTGGATCGGCAGGTTGTCCGGTTGGCTCCGGGCTGCGCGGATTTGCCCGGGCAACACCGACTCCGCGGGAGTGATTATCATCACATCGAATCCCCGCGCCCGGCGCGCGAGCTCGGTCGCCGTCGAGGGGCGCCACAGCGCCTTCAGGCCGAAGCGTTTCGGGGCCCCGACGAGCACGCGCGTCGCGTTGCGAGTCCGGGCATATTCGAGCAGCGCTTCAGTGGCGGTCGGCCCATCGATCGTCACCGTCTCCGCGCCGAGCGACTCCCCGAGTCGCAGCAGATCGATGCGACGGTTGCGCTGCGCTTCGGAGAGCTTGAGAAGCGCCGGTGTCTCGACGTACACCACGACCCATTCGGCATCGAGTGCATCGGCGAGCCGCTTGCCGGCTCGCACCAGCTGCTCGGATTGGCGGTCGGGTCCGGTCGCGACCAGCACGCGTTCTCCAGGTAAGCGCAGCCGACGCTCGAGACCAGTGCCTGCCGATGCGCGGGCAGCCGCCTCGACCCGGTCCGCGACCCTGCGCAAAGCCATCTCGCGCAACGCCATGAGATTGGGAATGCGAAAGAAGCGCTCGATGGCGTTGGCAACTTCATCGTGGATGTACACCTTGCCTGCATGGAGCCGTGCCAGGAGATCCTCGGGCGGCAGATCGATCAGCTCGACCTCATCGGCCTCATCGAAGACGTGATCGGGCAGGGTCTCGCGCTGACGCACACCGGTGAACTGCGCCACCAGATCGTTGAGGCTTTCGAGATGCTGCACGTTGACCGTCGTCCACACGCTGACGCCCGCTTCGAGCAGCTCCTGAACGTCCTGCCATCGCTTGGGATGGCGCATGGGGGGCTCGCCACCTACGGGATTGGAATGGGCAAGCTCGTCGACGAGGAGAATGTCGGGATGGCGCTTGAGCGCCGCATCAAGGTCGAATTCCTGGCGGAGGATGCCCCGATACCGCACACCAAGCGTCGGCAGCTGCTCGAGCCCCTCGAGTAAGCGCTCGGTCTCCACGCGCCCGTGCGGCTCGACGTAGCCGGCGACCACATCCCTGCCGGCCGAGTGCGCGCCTCGGGCGGCCTCCAGCATGGAGTAGGTCTTGCCGACGCCTGCGGAGGCGCCAAAAAAGATGCGCAGTCGCCCGCGCTGTGCACGGGCTTCCTGTGCCTGAACGTGGGCAAGAAGCTTGTCGGGATCCGGCCGCACCTCGGCCATCGCGAGAGCTGCCGATTACTTACCGCGATCGAGCGCCAGATTCAGCTCGAGGACATTGACCCGGGGCTCGCCGAGGAAGCCCAGCACACGTCCCTGTGCGTGTGAGGAAATCAGCGCTCGCACGGATTCAGGGCTCACATTACGAACGCGCGCCACTCGCGGCGCCTGATAGTACGCGGCCGCCACACTGATCTCCGGGTCGAGGCCGCTGCCGGAGGCGGTGACAACGTCAACCGGGATCGGGGCCTGGTTGGTCGGGTCCGCTGCGTGCAGTGCGTCGATGCGCGACTTGACGCCATCGGTCAACGCGGGGTTCAGCGGACCGAGGTTCGATCCGGTCGAGCCAGTTCCGTTGTACGGCTGGGGGGTGGTCGCGGACGGCCGGCTCCAGAAGTACTTCGGATCACTGAAAGGCTGGCCGATGAGAGTCGATCCTACCGCCTGGCCGTTCTGCATCAGGATGCTGCCCCCCGCCTGGGCGGGAAAGAGCGCCTGCGCGATTCCGGTGACGGCGAACGGGTAGACGATACCGGCGATGACTGTCATCACCAGAAAGAGAACTATCGCCGGACGGATGATCATGGTCATGGATGGTGCCTCCATCAGACCAGGTGCGTGAGCACGAGGCCCAGATCGATCAGCTTGATGCCGAGAAACGGAATGATGATGCCTCCCAGTCCGTAGACCAGCAGGTTACGTCGGAGCAGCACCGCAGCGCCGAGCGGTCGATACTTGACGCCCTTCAGCGCAAGCGGGATCAGCACGATGATGACCAGTGCATTGAAGATCACCGCCGACAGGATTGCCGAGAACGGGCTCGCCAGATGCATGATGTTGAGCGCGTTCAGCTGCGGATACGTGGTCGCAAACGCCGCCGGTATGATGGCGAAGTATTTCGCCACATCGTTGGCGATGCTGAACGTGGTCAGGGAGCCGCGCGTCATCAGCATCTGCTTGCCGGTCTCCACGACCTCGATCAGCTTGGTGGGATTGGAGTCGAGGTCCACCATGTTGCCGGCTTCCTTGGCGGCCTGGGTGCCGCTGTTCATCGCGACCGCGACGTCCGCCTGCGCGAGCGCTGGCGCATCGTTGGTTCCATCTCCCGTCATCGCGACGAGCTTGCCCTCGGCCTGATGCTCGCGGATCAGCCTGAGCTTGGCCTCGGGTGTCGCTTCGGCGAGGAAGTCATCCACCCCGGCTTCGGCCGCGATCGCCGCTGCCGTCAACTTGTTGTCGCCAGTGATCATCACGGTCTTGATCCCCATGCGACGCAGCTCGAGGAAGCGCTCCTTGATGCCGCCCTTGACGATGTCCTTGAGCTCGACGATGCCGAGCGCGCGCGGTCCGTCACTCACCAGAAGTGGCGTGCTGCCGCGGCGGGCAATGTCATCGACGCTGGCGAGAATGCCCCGCGGCAGCGGCTGACCGAGGCCTTCGATGTGCTTCTGGATGGCATCGGGCGCGCCTTTGCGGATCTGCCGCTCGCCGATGTTGACCCCACTCATGCGCGTATGCGCCGAGAACGGAACGAATGTGGCATTGAGCGACTGCAGATCGCGCTCGCGCAGCTTGAAGCGCTGCTTGGCCAACACGACGATGCTGCGTCCTTCCGGGGTTTCATCCGCCAGGGAGGCGAGTTGTGCCGCATCGGCGAGCTCCTCCTCCTTGACATCCGGTGCTGGAATGAACGCCGCGGCATGCCGATTGCCCAGAGTGATCGTGCCCGTCTTATCGAGCAGCAGGACGTCCACGTCCCCGGCCGCCTCCACTGCACGACCCGAGGTGGCGATGACGTTGGCCTGCAACATCCGGCTCATGCCTGCCACGCCGATCGCCGAAAGCAGACCGCCGATCGTGGTGGGAATGAGGCAGACCAGCAAGGAGATCAGCGCCGTGATGGTCACCGGCGTGCCGAGCTTCGCTACCAGCACGCTGTAGAGCGAATACGGCAGCAGCGTCGCGGTGGCAAACAGGAAGACCAGAGTGAGTGCCACCAACAGAATGGTGAGTGCGATCTCGTTCGGGGTCTTCTGCCGCTTGGCGCTCTCCACCATTTCGATCATGCGATCGATGAAGGTCTCACCCGGATTGACGGTCACCTTGACGATGATCCAGTCCGAGAGTACTCGCGTGCCGCCGGTCACGGCCGAGAAATCTCCGCCGGATTCGCGGATGACGGGTGCCGATTCACCGGTGATGGCGCTCTCATCGACCGAAGCCGCACCCTCGATCACCTCGCCATCGGCGGGAATGTAATCCCCGATCTCCACGAGCACGATGTCCCCGCGACGCAGCTCGTCGGCGCGCACCCGCGCCTGCCGAGCGCGATCGCGCACATCGGCCAGCTTTTTCGCCCAAACGGTCTGCTTGAGCCCGCGGAGCGAAGCCGCCTGGGCCTTGCTGCGTCCTTCCGCGAGCGCCTCGGCGAAATTGGCGAACAGCACTGTGAACCACAACCAGATCGCCACATTCAGAATGAACCATCCCGGGGCCTCGCCACGCCCTGCGAGGGCCTGGAACCAGAGGACGGTGGTCAGGATGCTGCCGATGTAGACGACGAACATCACCGGGTTGCGCCACTGCACTCGTGGATCGAGCTTGCGGAACGCATCGGCGATGGCAGGACCCACGAGCGTCCGGTCGAACATCGAGAGCCTGCGGTGCGCGTAGGCTGCCTTCGCTGCCGCATGCTCAGGTGTCGCGGCCGTGTCAGCGGGGCGCATCGCAGCCGGAACAGGAGCGGTCGTTGGAGTGGATTCTGTGACGGGCTGAGCCATATCAGTTACCCCAGAGCATCAAGTGTTCGACCACCGGGCCCAGTGCGAGCGCGGGCACGAAGGTCAGTGCACCGACCAGTAATACCGTGCCGATCAGCAAGACGACGAAGGTGGGACCGTATGTGAGCATGGTCCCCGCGGTCACCGGCACGCGCTTTTTGGCGGCAAGCGAGCCTGCGACGCCGAGCACTGCGACGATCGGCCAGTAGCGGCCGAGCCATACGCACAGCCCGAGCGCGGTGTTGTAGAAGGGCGTATTGGCCGAGATTCCCGCGAACGCACTGCCGTTGTTGTTGCTGGCCGAGGTGAAGGCGTAGAGGATCTCAGAGAACCCGTGCGCGCCCGGATTGGCTACTCCGGCCTGCCCCGCCGTCACGCTGACGGCGACGGCCGTGCCCATCAGCACGATGAATGGCATCACGAGGATCGCGATCGAGCTCATCTTCATCTCGAAAGCCTCGATCTTCTTGCCGAGATACTCGGGCGTGCGTCCGATCATGAGGCCGGCGATGAAGACGCCCACGATGGCGAAGATCAGCATCGAGTAGAGGCCGGTCCCGACACCGCCGAAGACGACCTCCCCCAACATCATGTTGAAGAGCGGCACGAAGCCCCCGAGTGGCGTATACGAGTCATGCATCGAGTTCACCGCCCCGCAGGAGGTGCCGGTGGTGAGAGTCGCGAACAGTGCGGAGGCGCCAATGCCGAAGCGCGCCTCCTTGCCCTCCATGTTGCCGCCCGGCTGGAGCGCGCTCGCGGTCTGATCGACGCCGAGCGCCGCCACGTGAGGATTACCGAGCTGCTCGTTGTAAGCGGCAATCGAAAGTTCACCGGCAAACAGGACGCCCATCGCGGCCAGTATTGCCCAGCCCTGCCGTGTATCGCCGACCATCCGTCCGAAGGTGTAAGTGAGCGAGGCGGGAATCAGGATGATCGCCAGCATCTCAAGCAGGTTCGAGAGCGGCGTCGGATTCTCATACGGGTGTGCGGAGTTCGCGTTGACGAACCCGCCGCCGTTCGTGCCGAGCTCTTTAATGAGCTCCTGCGAGGCGATCGGACCCATGGGCAGCGACTGCGTCCGGGTCGAGGCGTTCTCCATCACAGGATTCCCCGCCTTGTCCTTGATCGGGTTGCCTGCCGCATCGGTCTTGGGCTGCTGGTACGTGACAGTCTCGAGCATCGTCACGTCCCTGTAGGCACTGAAGTTCTGCGGCACACCCTGCTGCACCAGCACGAGCGCGAACACGAGAGAGATGGGCAGCAGCACGTAGAGGGTCGAGCGGGTCATGTCGACCCAGAAATTGCCGATTGCCTTGGCGTTGCGACGCGCGAACCCGCGAATGAGTGCGATCGCCACCACGATGCCCGTGGCCGCCGACAGGAAGTTCTGCACCGCGAGGCCCGCCATCTGCGTGAGATAGCTCATCGTGGACTCGCCCGAGTACCCCTGCCAGTTGGTGTTCGTGATGAAGCTCAACGCTGTGTTGAACGAGGAATCCGGCGTGACGTTCGCGAAGTGCTGCGGGTTGAGCGGTAGCCATAGCTGCAGGCGCTGCAGGCCGTAGACAAAGAGTGCGCCAATCGCGTTGAACACGAGCAGCGCGATGGCGTAGCGCTGCCAGCTCATCTCGGTACCTGGATCCGTGCCGCACAGACGGTAGATGAACCGCTCGAGCGGGGCAACGATCCGAAGGGGCCAGATGGGCTGGCCTTCCATCACGTTCGCCATGTAGAGGCCTACCGGTTTCACCAGCAGCAGGGCGACGATCAGAAAGACGGCGATGAGCGCCAACGTCGAGGGAGTCATCAGAATTTCTCCGGCTTGAACATCGCGTACAGCAGGTACACGAAGAGGCCAAACGAGAGCAGACCGCTCAGGATGTATACCGCGTTCATTCCCCACCTCCCAGGCGGGACACCGCCTTCACCAGCCAGTGCGTCGCTGCGTACAGCATCACAATGATCACGAGGTAAACGGCATCCATCTCAAATTCTCCCGCTGCGAAGGCGCGCCTTAATCTATCGTTTCGCCTGTAAGTTTCGTGTGAGGAGATGTACTGAGAAAACCAAGCTCCAAGCCCCTATGCCGCGTCGCAACAAACCGTCCGACACACCGCTGGGCGCTCGACAAGTCAGCTAGGTTCCGAACTTGTACACGCCCTGGATTGCGACCTGGCTGAGGCTGTCGGCGAGCTCCGGATTGGCTAAAGTCGGATCGCTGCGGTAGAAGATGTTGTTCTGTGCTTTGTCGTAGCGGCCTTCCAGGCGCAGCTCGAAGCTCTTCACCGGTGCATAGCCCAGCGTCAGGGTCCCTTCTTTCAACGTCTGCCCCGTGCCCCCGAAATTGAAGCCATCCTTGTCATCGAGGTACTCGCCGCGGAGTGACAGGCGCCATCGTTCATTGAGCGCGTAGTTCACGTAAAGCGCTGCGCCATTCCAAGTAGAGCTGGGTCCGGTGGGGAACTGCTGCTGGTCCCAGTCGAAGTTAACGATAAAAGTGAGCGCCGAGGTCGCGTTGTAGGTCGCCACGACATCGACCAGGATCCGTTCTCCGTCGTATTGCTGGTTCTTGCCGATATAGGACTGCATCGTGAGCGAGAAGATCTTGTTAGGCGTCCAGGCAAGCCCCACTTCACCGGTCTTGGAGCCGTACGAGGTAGACGTCACGTTCCAGCCGTTGTTGACCCCACCGACCAGGCTGAAGGTGTCGTTGACCGCCCAGGTGGCACGAACGCCCGTGTGGGTGAGCGGCTCCGACCAAGTGAAGATCAACGAGCGCGAGAAGTTCGTGTTCTGGGTCGGATTGATGACTTCCGCCCCGGCAAGAGTCACGAACTTGCCCGCGATCACGGTGACCGAACCGGTGGCGTACTGCAGGAACGCCTGACGGACATCGAAGACGCTATGGTCCGTCGGCCCGCTTTCGGTCTCGTTGAGAATTCGCGCGTCCTCACCCGCGATCACATCGACCAGTGCGCCGAAGCCCGACTTCGGCTGATAGGCAACCTGCAGCCCCGCCTGGTCAAGCTGGAAGGTGTCGTGCTGAATGTCGAACTCATGGACGTTGGATGGGTAACCGTTCGAATGGTAGTAGGAAGTGGCGACGTAGCCGTTGGCCGTGAGCCCCCACGCGGTGAGCGCGTCGGTCAAGCTCGGCACGGTCGGAGGCGCTGGCGCGGCCGGCTCGGCTGCCATCAGCACCCCCGGTCCGGCCGCAAGCACTGCCGCGACGCTCCAGGTTCGCACACTGTTGCTCCTCATATTCATTCACTCCTCCGGCTCTAACCACGCCCGTGGGGACGACGGATGAAAGACTTCTTCACGATCTCCGAGGCCAGGCCCGCTTTGCAGCAGCCAGAACGCGTAGGCGCACAGCCCGACGAAGTTCAACAGATACACGAGTTGCATGTGTTCGCCGCAAGCGAGTGCGCCTGTCGACTGCCAACTCTATCGCGCCGCGTGTGAGTTCCGTGTGAGGAGATCACCTACCGAAATACTCTGACCTTAAGCCGCCACTACTTCGATCTGTGTCTTTCCTGGGGAAAGAACAAGGCGGTCGACGCTCTGATTCCATGCGCTAATTGTTGCCGCGCACCGCGCGGCGTGTGGCCTCCCGACGATGGGAATACCAGAGCGCCATCCCGATATAGAGCCCGTAGAGCAGCGTAAGTATGCCGAGTGCCGTATTCAGTCTGTTCATGTCCGGCATGGGACTAACCCAGGCCTCATCACCTGTCGTGGGAATGCTATGGCGACGCGCTGTCAGCGTGTTGTGAGTAATTACGTTCGCCTCGGTCCCGCCGCTCTCCGCATCGGCTCGCCGCGGACGAATCACTGCGTCGGCGGCGAAGCCGTGAGCGGGATCGCATGAAAACGGACGGAATCCGTTAAGACGACCTGGACAAACTGTTTGACGCAGTTGACCAGTTGACCCGCAGGTGCCAACCGCCCACGACCGAGGAGAAACACACCATAGCGAATCGCCTTGCGATTGCTTGAAGAGTGTCTGCGGACTCAAGGCTGTGGGATCGATGTACCGGGAGTGGTCATAGCTGCTGGCTAGAGTCGACCAGATGCGATCCTATAGGTCGAAGCGCTAACATTCCGATAGCCGCTGGTCTCGATAAGCAACGGTCGGTGACGTGATCCTCAAGTACCCAGTAACCCCCCGGAGCGCCGTCCACTGCGCTCGGGGCAGTCATGCGGAATGCCGATGCGCGACGGGCTGTGGTCGGGGTTTGCGACTGAGCGGAGGGGTAGACCCGCCTCCCGAAGGTCCCTTCTTCGGCGGCCTTGCTCGGGTAGCTCGGTGAAGTGCCCACGGACCGTGGAGACTGAACCGGACATTCGCGCCTAACCGGGCGAATGGTGAATTTCGAGTCTCTGCGCGCCCTTGTCGCAGCGCTGCCTAATCGCACAGCGGCGGAACAGAAGGATAACCGTGGACATCGAAACCGTCTTCATTCTGTTGTTCGTCTTAGCAACGGCCGCGGCCATTGCGGCACGACGCCTGCGCGCACCATACACGGTCGTGCTCGTGCTCACAGGATTAGTCTTAGGAGGGCTCAATCTTTTCCCTGCCCCGCACCTCACCAAGAGTCTCTTGTTCTCGGTGATCCTCCCCGGGCTGATATTCGAGGCGGCCTTCAACATCGACGTTCAGGAACTCCGCAAGACCTGGATCACAATCACTACGCTCGCGGTTCCCGGCGTCATTGCTTCCATGGTGTTCATCGCAGTTGCGTTGAGCCCAGCCACTGGGGTGGTGAGTCTTGCACGCGGATTCGATTGGAAACACGCGCTGGTATTCGGGGCGTTGATTGCCGCGACCGACCCGGTCGCGGTGGTAGCACTATTTCGCTCAATGGGCACGCCTCGACGCCTCATGACGTTGCTCGACGGTGAGAGCCTGCTCAACGATGGTACCGCGATCGTATTCTTCACGTTGAGCCTGGCATTCGTCACCGGTGGCGACACCACCGCAGGAGCGCTGCTCATCCAGTTCATATACATCGTCGGAGTCGGGGCCGTTATCGGGATAGCGATCGGCGCCGCTGCCTCCCTCCTGATGCGCAACCTGCACGACCCCATGGTCGAGATCACGCTGACTACGGTCGCTGCTTATGGCTCATTCGCGGCAGCCGAAACCCTCCACAGCTCCGGTGTAATCGCCACCGTCGTCGCAGGGGTACTTTGCGGAAACATCGGTGCTCGGGGTATGTCCGCCTCCACGCGCGCCGCATCGGAGACCTTTTGGGGGTACGTGACTTTTGCGCTCAACTCGATCGTCTTTCTCTTGATCGGCTTTGAGGTTCACCTGTCGCAGCTGCTTCACTATTGGGTTCCCATTCTCCTCGCGTACTACGTAGTCACGCTTAGTCGCGCGGTGATCCTCAGCGTCGGGCAGGGATTGCTCAGGTGGAGCGGCGAACGCTTCCCGTGGCAATGGAGTGTGGTCCTGACCTGGGGCGGTCTGCGCGGCGCGCTAGCGATGGTCCTCGCGTTAAGTCTTCCGCAGGATTTCGCATACCGCGAGCTCATCGTTTCGATGACCTTTGGGGTCGCGCTGCTATCGATACTGGTGCAAGGCTTGACGATGTCCTCTTTGCTCGTTCGCCTGAGAATTGTGCACAAACCCGCTGATCGCCTCGCCTTCGAGGTCAGCCGGGGTCGCATGCAGGCTGCAGAAGCGGCCCTTGCCGAGATTGATCGGCTGTCACATCGGAATGCGGCTGCTCCCGAGCTGCTGGACGACTTACGCAAGGAATACGTGCAGATCATAAGGAGAGCCGCGCAAGAGCGGCGTGAACTCGGGCTGGATTCCCGACAGGCGCCTAGCCTCAATCTCCGCGACGTTCGCATCCGCGTCCTGGGAATCGAGCGTGATCGGGTAATGCAGGCATACCGACAGGGCGAACTGCGGGCTGCCAGCCGCGATACCCTGCTAGCGGATATTGATGCACGCCTGTCGCGCCTGGAGACCGCCATTGCGGCGAACACATAGAACGGGATCGCGAAAAAATGCGCGCGGGGGGACCCGGTAAAGGGGTTCGCAGCCACGATCGTAGCCATCAGGCCGCTGACGCCAACGCTCAATGGTCCGAGGTCCAGACTCCGAGCGATCGCGAGTAGACCATAGAGGAGACAAGGCGATCGTGGCGGTTCAACCTTTTGATTTCACAGCTCTATCTACGTCGTCCGTCCCATCACATCACACCCCTGCGGTGCAGGCACGCGGTGGAGCGGACGGTTCGCTCTTGCGCCGCCCACGATGCTGTGTTCGTGGCCAAAGCGTGGGTCTTGTGGCAGACAAGCCCGCCTTTTCTTAACCTCTCATGACACTCCGCGGACTAGTCTGCGCCCCCAGCGGCCGAAAAGGTCATTTGGACGGGTCATGAGCAATATACCCATTGCCTTTTACGTACTCGGAGCTCTCTTCACGCTCTATATCGTGGCAGCGACATGGCGCGCGAAAGACGCGTCTTCGCACCTGCGCAATGTCAACCCGCGCGCGCGGGGGCGCCCGGTGAGCCTCGATCGTCGACTGAATCATTGGTGGCGGGCGCGCCAGCGTTCCAAGAACCTCCCCTAACAGGCAATCGCGCGCCTGCGGCGTCGAGTTGCCAAGCGAAGCAAAGTGGACGGGGAGCCCCACCAGAAGGAGCGCGCTATGGTGCAGCCTGGTATTCGACCTTCGACGAGACTTGCGAAGACCTCCCGATCCACTGGCCCCGAGAGTCCCAGTACGCGAGCGCCCTCTCCGTGCCCGAGGTCTGCAAGCTGAAGTGGGAGTGGGAAGTTCGGGTGCCTGAACTGTCCTCGTCCGTCTTCATCATTCCGAATGGCTATGTGAAAAACAGCGCCGATCGACTCGTCGTTTTAAATCGGGTAGCACGGTCAGTGATCGAGGAAGTACGAGGGGAGCATGCGGATTTCGTCTTCACGTATCGCGGTCGTCCGGTGGCCAATATGTATAACTCAGCCTGGAAGTGCGCGCGCGAGCGCGCGGCGGAATAGGTTGAGGAGGAGACGAAGGAGCCGCCGCCCTGGGGCTTCTGAAACGTGCGGGTTCACGATCTCAAGCACACGTTTGGGCGACGATTGCGTGCAGCGGGCGTTTCGTTCGAGGACCGACAAGACCTGCTCGGTCAGAAGAAGAGCGGGCGCATCACTGCGCACTACTCGCAAGCGGAGCTTGAGAAGTTGATTACGACAACGGACAAGGTTTGCGCACTGCCGTCTGTAGGCGGCGCCCGTAAATTGCACAGACACGGCGGGGGATATTTGCACACTCGTTGACGGCGGATAAGACCGCCGGGTCAGCATGGCGATGGGCTTCGGGAGCGCATCGC
>Ga0335078_10004090_pt1 | contig 21650 bp, 13 predicted proteins | sample Lox_Sample_32_FD_206711 | JGI IMG/M metagenome (GOLD analysis project Ga0335078, IMG submission 206711) | Soil microbial communities from Loxahatchee National Wildlife Refuge, Florida, United States - Lox_Sample_3.2 | ecosystem: Environmental > Terrestrial > Soil > Wetlands | place: USA...
ATGATCCTCGCCGGAATGGCTCTGGCGTTCTCGCGCGTGATCGACAACTCGGTCATTTCCCTCGAAAATATCTACCGCCATCTCGAGATGGGTGCAGCACCGATGGTTGCGGCAGAAGTGGGCGGGGCTGAGGTGAACCTGGCCGTACTGGCAGCGACCTTGGTTGACGTCGTTGACTTCTTCCCGGTGATTTTTCTTTACGGTGTGGCGAAATTTCTCTTCAGCGCCCTTGCCCTCGCATTTTGTCTGTCGTTGCTTGCGTCGTTCGTGGTCGCGATGACCGTGATCCCGCTGTTCTGCTCGCGCTTCCTGAAAGCGCTGCCGCATGGCGAGGTTCACGATAACCACGAGTATCAGCCCAACGCAGCCCCCCCATCGTGGATGGACAAATTCAACACGCGCTTCAACCAGATGTTTAACAAACTTCTCGATTACTACGAGTATTGGGTGCGGCGGGCAGTCCAGCGCCCCGGTCTGACCGTTCTTGTACTGAGCGGAGTCTTCGTGGCAAGCCTGCTGATCTCTCCCCTGCTGGGGCTCGCGTTTTTCCCGAAGACAGATGCCGGGCAATTCACGATCAACTTGAAAGTTCCGACCGGTACGAGGATCGAAGTTACCGACCAATACGTTGCCAAGGTCGAAGATCTGATTCGTGGATCCATGGAAGGCAATGACTTGAGGAGGATCGTTTCCAACATCGGCGTTGTACCGGACTTTTCGTCTCTCTACACAACGAACTCCGGTCCGTACACGGCCACCGTTCAGGTGCAGCTCAACGATTCACATAAGTTGAGCAGCTTCGAGTACATGACGCGGGTGCAGAACCGGATCGAGAAGCAGTTTCCCGAGATCCGCACGTTCTTTTCCAGCGGATCGATGGTAGATGCCATTCTCAATCAGGGCGCACCGGCTCCCATCGACGTGCAGGTGAGCAGTTCTGATCTGCATCAGATCAACAGCATCGCGCAGAACCTCGCTGATGAGATACGCCAGATCAAGGGAGTTGGACAGGTCTATGTTCCGCAGGATATGAACTATCCCGCCCTACGCCTCAATGTGGATCGGGTGCACGCCGGGGAACTGGGACTGACGCAAAAGGATGTCGTCGACAACGTCATCACGGCACTCAACTCCAACTACATGATCGCCCCCAACTACTGGGTCGATCGCAAGAGTGGGAACGACTACTACCTGACCGTGCAGTATTTCGAGAAGGGCCAGTCGGCGATCCACAACATGGCGGACCTGGGACAAATTCCGTTGCGCGATCCGGCTTCTGGAAACATGAACTGTGGCCCGGCGGGTCCACCACGGCTTGGCATGGGACAGCCTTCCTGGGCTTGTAATGGTGGGGGCAAGCCGACCACGGTTCTGAATAACGTCGTCAGCGTCGAGCAGACCCAAACGCCGACTGAGGTTGATCACTATCAGATCCAACGCGCGATCGACATTTACGTGACTCCGCACGGAGAAGACCTGCAACGCGTCACCAGTGCGATTCGCGACGTACTTGCGAAGGAGCAGATCCCATCGAACGTGCGCGTGAACCTTCGGGGCATGGTCGACGGCATGGAGAAATCGTTCAAGAGTTTTGCGCTCGGCTTCCTGATCTCCTTCCTCTTGCTGTATCTGATTCTGACGGCGCAATTCAAGTCGTTCGTCGACCCATTCTTGATCATGCTGGCGATCCCGATGGGATTCGTTGGTGTGTTGATCATTCTGCCCCTCACCGGAGCCACGCTGAATGTAATGTCTCTGATGGGCGTGCTGATGCTCGTCGGAATCGCGGATTCGAACAGCATTCTGATTGTTGACTTCGCACACAACCTGGAGAAGCAAGGCATGTCGGCGATGGACGCCGTAGTTACCGCGTGCCGCGTACGTTTGCGGCCAATCCTGATGACATCGCTCGCGACGATCATTGGGATGATTCCGATGGCTCTGAAGCTAGGAACCGGGGCCGAACAGTACGCACCCATGGCGAAAGCGATCATCGGCGGGCTGACTTCGTCGGTCGTCCTGACCATCTTCATCGTACCTGCGGCGTATTTGTTGGTGTATGGAAAGAAGAACCAGCAGGCCGCCACCGCGCTTCCGGAGACAAAGGCATGAGAGACAGGAATGCCGATCGAATGAGACGACTCTCCCCGGAATTCTGGGCGGTGCTTGCTGTAGCGTGTCTCTGCCAAACTGCATTGAGCCAAACGACTGCTGGAGTGGGATCCGTTGACAATCTGCCGCCGGCACCACAACCGCAGATCGCGTCGCAAGCGGCTCCGATGCAGCCCTTCGCCGGGTCGGCGGCCGTCTCCGTTCCGGTGCATTCAGATATGCAAACGCAATCATCGCCAGGTCCTGACAGCACCATGCGACTAACTCGCGCGCAAGCAGAGCAATTGGCCATCAAGAACAATCCCCGCATCAGCGTGGGTCGGTTGCTGGCGCTGGCACAACATCAGGTATACCGCGAGGCCAGAGCGGCCGAATTGCCAGACTTCAACGGCGCCATTACTGCTGTGGACGGCAACGAAGGCAGCCGCATTGGTGCAGGATCACTCACTGCGTCTCGATTACTGGAGCATGCCGGAGCTGGAGTGACTCTGAGCCAGTTGATCACCGACTTTGGACGCACCCTGAATCTGGTGGCGTCTTCGAAGTTGATGGACAAAGCGCAAAATGCCAGCGCGCTGGCCACCACCGAAGACATTGTTCTCGCAACCGATCAGGCTTTCTACAACGCGTTGCAGGCGCAGGCATTGCTGAAGGTTGCGCAGCAAACGGTAACCACCCGGCAATCGGTGGAACATCAGATTGACGAGTTGACTAAGAGTAAGCTGAAATCCACGCTCGATCTTTCATTCGCAGAGGTCAATCTATCGCAGGCCAAGCTGCTCCAGCTGGACGCTCAGAATAACGTCGATTCCACGATTGCCGCCCTATCGGCTGTTTTGGGCTTCGACAAAGAAGTCCGCTATGAACTCACGGACGACGAGTCACAATTGCCGGCTCCGCCTCCGGACATTGACGTCCTGATCAAAACAGCCTTGCAGCAGAGGCCCGATCTGCAGGCTCTAACTTTTGACCAACAAGCTGCCGAGAAGTTTCGGCGGGCGCAGCGTGATCAGTTGTTCCCTACGATCAGCGCGGTGGGCATTGCAGGGGCAACCCCCGTCCGTCCTGATTGTTTTGGCGGATGCTTTCCCAACTATTTCATCTCCAGTTGGTACGGGGCCATCGGGGTGAACATGAGTGTTCCGATCTTCAACGGATTTCTGTTTTCCGCCCAAGCGTCAGAGGCAAACTATCGTGCCAAGGCAACGGCCGAGAGCACCCGCGATCTGCGCGACCGCGTAGTTCGTGATGTGCGCACAGCATGGCTGACTGCGAATACGTCGTTCCAGCGCGTCAGCGTGGCAGCAGAGCTCGCCAAGGAGGCAGATTTGAGCCTGAATCTGGCCCAAGGTCGTTATCAACTGGGGCTAAGTTCGATCGTCGAGCTGAGCCAAGCGCAGTTACAGCAAACGGACGCAGCCATCGGATATGTGAACGCCCAATATCAGTACCGGCTCGCGCTCTCAACGTTGAATTTTGAGATTGGCATGCAACCCTAGGTTCAGCCAGCACCTTCAACCGGTAGCCCGCAACAAAGAAAAAGTGCTCCGCGGCTGAACCGCGGAGCACCTGGTTTCTTAGGAGCTGACTACGCTCCTGCTCCGGCTGCGCGAACCATCGTTTCGGGACGGATGCTCTCTGCCATGTGACTGAAGTAGACGCGGTAGGAGCGGTGGATCCCGTACATGACCGGGAAGGCCGCGAGCGCCAGTCCCCAGCCCAGATGCGAACTCATCGCCTGGACCATCGACATGATTCCAACGCTGACCACGTAGTAGGGGAACGAGAGGTGCGCCAGGTTCCACCAAACCGACCCAGCCGATTTGCCTTCGCTCACCGCTACGATGCCGGCCACCGGAAGGGTCTGTCCCAGGAACAAGGCCATTGTCGCCATGGCAAATCCCAGAACGCTCGGGGACCATTGCTGCCGGCCGAACCACTCAACATGGAATACCAGACTTGCTGCCGAACAGGCGAAAGTCATCATGCTGAGGTTGAAGAGCATTTGTTGCGGGTTGAATTTTGCGTTCTTGCGCGGCCAGCACTGTACCGCGGTCGAAACGCACGCAATCAGAATCGCTTCGGCAGCACTCAGGTTCACAATCGCCGTGAGCAAGAACGGCAGGTTGACCGACATGTTGCCGTTTATTCCGGGCAGCTTTACTTTCATCCGCGACGTCGTTGCTGCGAGCGCGAGGACGGCCAGGGCGAAGTAGGTGTGCAGCGTGTGATTCGTATGAGCTGCGTACCCGGCAACGCTTACTGCGGCCATCGTCATGGCGCCGATGAACGTCTTGATTTGCCGTGTGTTGTTCATAATGTCGTCTCCTTTCTGGGAAGATTCACACGGCTTAACTATTGCTCATCGTCTCCGGCATCGGAGAATGCGGCGTCAGCATTGCCCACCGATGCTCCCCACACCACGCTGGTGGCCGTGGCTGTGCCGGTGCTGGACCCCCAGACTACGCTGAAGGCGTCCAATGTGTTGTCCATCCAGGGCAGCGAACTGCCCCAGACGACCGAACTCCCCCAGACCACCGAACTACCCCAAACGACTGAGGTTCCCCAAACCACCGAGCTGCCCCAAACCACCGAGGTGGTCGCTACGCTCGAGTTTCCATACGCGAGAGAAACTGTGTGCGTTTGCGGGTTGAACACGACCGCTGGAGACAGAGCCGCTCCAACATTGCTTGGAGCTAGATCGGTATTGACGATCGCAGCCTGCACGTTCAGAAGTCCTGATCCGGTGGAGAACAGATCGTAGAAATCGACGAAGCTCTGGAGCAGGTGCGGCACGTAGGCTGACGTGGAGACCAGACCAAAGCCGTTCATCTTCGTCGCGGTCTTCATCAGGCGCGCTTTTACCTGGTCCGGAGTGAGCGTAGGCTGCTGTTGCAGCATCAGGGCAACCGCGCCGACGACGGCGGGCGTTGCCATGCTGGTGCCGCTCAACGTGAAGTAGTCATTTTTCCCGTCGGTACCAGTGACTAGTTCTTGGGGATAGGCGGCTTCCAGCGTCGCACCGGGGGCTGCCAAAGAAACGACGTCGTTGCCGGGCGCCATGATGTCGGGCTTCACGACGTGATCGTAGGTCGTGGGGCCCTTCGAGCTATAGCTGGCTTTCGTCTCGGCGCTGGGCGATCCTGAGCCGTTGCTCTTGGTTGCGCCCACCGTCAGGACAAGAGGATCGTTACCGGGCGCCGTAACCGTGCCGAAACCGTTACTCCCGTTGACGCTCAAGCGGCCGTAGTTGCCCGCGGCCACCACGACAACGATGCCGCTCTGCCACGCCTGTTCCACCGCCTGGCAGAGAGGATCCTGCGTGTAGCTCTCAGGAATTCCTCGGCCAAGAGACAGGTTGATGACTTTGATGTTGTAGGTGCTCTGCAGCGAAATCGCAGCCTGAATCGCCGCGATCACAGTGCTGTCGGTGCCAGCGCCGTTCTGATCCAGTGCACGAAGGTCGACGAAGTTCACGCCCGACGCAACGCCGGCATACTGTCCGCCGGAAAGTGCACCGTTGCCGCCGATGATTCCGGCGACGTGTGTGCCATGGCCATAAAGATCCCACTGGGCGCCGCTCGAGTTGGTCGTCGGCGTTCCGGTGAAGTCCTGGTGATAAACCACGCGCGACCCGGTCTGGCTCGAATTCTGAAGGTCGGCGAGACTGTCGTTGATGCCGCTGTCAATGACGGCAACTCCGACGCCCGCGCCGTTGAAACCAGCATTCCAAGCCGAGGCAGCTCCGATCGCCTGGTCCGTCAGGTCGTCCATGACATTCATCGGATGGTCGATGGTGACGGAAGCGATTTCAGGATCAGCTTCCAGAGAGGGCAGCGCGCTGACCGGGATCGTGAAGGCCGCGCCCTTAATCATGTGCAGCTTCGAGTGCAGCTGGGCGCCGCGGCCCTTCATCGTCGCGTAGTGCGCCGAGGTCGGAACCTGTTTGTACTGTACGATGACTCGCACGGTCTGTCCGTGGGTCGATCCGCGCTTGGCCTGCGCCAGCATCCCCGAGAGCTCTGGCCCCATGTGGGAATGCGTGGAGAACACAACGCTGCGTTGCCCGAAGGCCATGCCAGTCGCCAGTAAGAGCAGCATGCCGAGGCGTTTGCCCCAAGCTGCGCTATGTCGTTCGCCGCGCCCTGGATTCTGTGGTTTCTTTGTCCGATCCATAAGTCGCACCCTTTCTTAACGGGGGAAAAGGTCGAGCATTCACCAACACAGACCTAGTTGCACGGGGCAAGCCAATTGTTATGTTGTTAAGTGGTATTACTATCAATGTCTTAGCTATATGTCCGAGGCTTGAGAATGGGTCAGTCTGTCCCGTGGCCATGCGCATGGGACACTCTGTCCCACTTCGGGACGTGACTTCCGATTCGGCGCACCGTTACCAGTAGCTGTCAGGCTGAAGTCGAACGACCAACAGGAATGCCCCGGCTTAGAGAGCAGCGGCCTTGCTTAATGCCGCGCGTTGCGGCATTTTGGGCATGGCCGCGATGAGTCGCTGTGTGTAGGAATGCCGGGGCGTCGTCAAAACGTCGGCAGTTTTACCGGTTTCGACGATCTGCCCCTCATGCAGGAGAGCAACGCGATCGCAGATTCCCGCCACCGAAGCCAGATCGTGCGAAATGTAGAGGATGGACATCGCGAAACTGCGATTCAGCTCGCGGAATAAGGCCAGGATCTCCGACTGTGTAATCACGTCGAGAGCGCTGGTGGCCTCGTCCGCAATTAATAACGCGGGGCGATGCATCACTGCCATGGCGATGAGAACCCGCTGCGCCTGGCCAACGCTCATCTGCGAGGGGTATTTGGCGAGGAATTCGTTGCTCGATGGCAGGCTGACGCTTTGAAGCGCCGCACGGACGGCCTGATCACAGTCGGCAGCAGACCCGGAAGCGTGTGCCCGCCATGCTTCCCGCAGTTGGGTTTGAATCTTCAGCGCCGGGTTCAACGAGGAAAGAGGACTTTGCAGTACCAGTGCGATCTTTCGTCCGCGCAGGCTCCGCAGCTCAGCCTCGCGCAGCGACAACAGGTTGCTGCCTTCGAACTGAATTGACCCATCGGATTTGACGTTGCGGTCAAGCAGACCCAGGATCGAAAGCGCGATAGTGCTCTTACCGGACCCGCTCTGGCCAATGAGGCCAAGCACCTCTCCCCGGCGGATTTCGAGGTCCAAGTCACGCAATACGGCAGGCTTATCGCCATAGCGCAAGGAAAGATGTGCGGTTAACAAGGCCTCGTTTTGTGACGTGTTCTTCAAAGGCTCAGTTCCGTGACAACACCATCTCGGTAGAAACGCGCTCGTGACACTCTGGCAAAGGATGCCGCCTTACTTCACCGTCAGCTCTTCCACGTTCCAATATGTCTGCGGCACAAGAATGACAGGGCTCGCTCCGTGCACACTGGCCGATACTGCCGAAAGGGCATTGCGGTTCACCAGATAGATGAAAGGCGCCTGTTCCACGACAATCTCCTGGACGCGGTCAAAGCTCTCTTTTCTTTTCTTCGCGTCCGAAGACGTAGCCTGCGCGCGCATCAGCTTGTCGATTTCTGCTTCCCAAGCAGTCTCCGGAGTTTTCTCCGATGGATTCCACTGGTGATTGTCTGAAGAACTCAGCCAGACATTCATTTGCTCATTGGGATCGAGCCCAACGTTGGTGAGTCCAAGCAGGATCGCTTCATAGTCAAATGTCTGCGTAATGCGTTCGATCAGTGAAGGGAAGTCGAGCGTCACTACGTTTACGTGGATACCGATCTTCTGCAGATCTTCCTGAATCATCGTGGCCATGCGCTCGCGATATTTATTGCCGGAGTTGGTGATCAGCGAAAAGACGACGGCATTGCCGTCCCTGTCTTTCAGAGCGCCGTTTTCCATCCGGAAGCCCTCGGCTTGCAACGCTTTGAGCGCTCCGTCGGGAGAATAGTTTTGTGGTTTTAGCTTGGCGTTGAACCAGAACTTGTTGGCGGGTGAAACCGGACCGAGGGCCGCTTGCGCGTGTCCCCGGAAGACAATCTTGGCCATGTCGTCGCGATTGATGGCTTCAGAAATCGCCCGTCGGAACGCCGCCGAACGGAACCAGTTCTTCTTGTACCCGGGCAGCGGAGACTTGGCGACCTCGTTGAACCAAATCTGCTCGCTGTCGAGCGATGGCCCGGCATCATGGGCAACCTGCGGATTGGTTGACTCCAGCTTGTCGAAGTATTCGCTGTCGAGGGAATTGATCAGGCTGATTTCTCCCCGTTTGAAGCGAAGCATTTCCACATCACGATTGGGCTGGATGTCGAGTGCAATTGAATCGAGATAAGGCAGTTTGTGGCCCTGAGTATCACTCTTCCAATAGTTCGGATTTTTCTTAAGCAAAACCGTTGCGCCGGGTTTGTAGTCGGCCACCATGAATGGACCGAGCACTGCCATTTCTTTCTTTGAGGAATGCGCCGAGAGAATCGCGACCTGGTCGAATTGCCGGTCGAGTCCCGCGACTGGTGCAGGGAACGTAATGGAAATCTGGGTCGGCGAAATGATCTTGGTTTCAACGTTTCCCGGACCGGTGCGAAGAGCGTCACCAGTCGCAGAGTGCAAAGCCGGATCCATCAACTGCTGCACGGTGTAGGCTACGTCTTCGGCGGAGAATGGAGTCCCATCCGAAAACGAAATCCCGCTCCGCAGTTTGAAAGTGATCTGCTTGCTGTCCTTTGAGACCTGCCACGACTGGGCCAATCCTGGCTCCAGAGCCTGGGTTTGGCGGTTCAGGCGTACTAATACGCCGCCGGTTAGATAACGGATGGCCACCGACGCGTCGTCTTCCACTTTCAGAGGATCGAACGTTTTCGGTTCAGAGCGCAGGCAGAAACGCAGGTCGCCCTGTGCAGCGGCGCTGCCGGCCAATCCCGAGCAGAGCAGCAGAATCGCCAATCCTCTTCCACACTTCGCTTGCATGAACTGCCAACCTCTCCGGTGGCTACGCGGCCACCTCATCCGGCTTCGAAAGCACCAGTTGAAACGACGTCACAACGACTACCAGCAACACGAGGGGGACGAACTTCCAGGGCTCTTCGCCCACCGATACCAGCCCTTCCAATTCCTTCAACAGACTTCCCCACGACGGCATCGGTTCAGCTACGCCCAGCCCGAGGATTCCGAGATTTGCCTCGCTCAAAATGAACGCGGGAATCGAAATCCAGAACTGAGCGAGCAAAACCGGCTTCAAATTCGGAACAACGTGCACCCAGAACAGCCGCGTCCCGCGGACTCCCGATGCTCGTGCCTGCCGCACGAAGTCTGAATCCCGCAGCGAACCGGCGGTCGCGCATAGCACGCGCGCCGCCGCCGTCCATCCCAACATCCCTAACAGCAGGAACGTAACGAGCACTGAAATGACGGGCGACACGTTAAGCGGCATCATCGCCCGAACTGTAATCAGCAAGAACAGCCACGGCAGCGAGAGAAACAAGTCAGTGACCGCCATGGCCGAACGAGCCCACGCCCCGCCCAAGTATCCCGCCAATCCGCCGACGAGGGCCGCCATCAATGTTGATAGCAATGCCGCAGCGGGGGCTAACAACAGCGAAATCCGAGTTCCATAGAGCACGCGCGCGAAACGGTCCCGGCCAATCTCGTCGGTCCCCAGCCAGTGTTCATGCGACGGAGGCGCGCCAGCCGCTTCGCGATACTGCTTCGCATACCCCGCAGGAGCCAGCCAATTCGCAGCGAGCGACACTCCGACGACGAGCAATAGCACGGCACACGCTACCCTTCGCCAGATCATGCCCGCTGGCCCCGCCACATATCCCCGATTACATCGGCCCCGGAATTGGCCAGCAAGGTTACTAGAGTCACCAGGACGGTGATATTCACCAGCAGAGGCAGGTCACGCGCCAGTGCTGCCTGCCATGCCAGCTGCCCGACGCCAGCCAGTCCGCATAAGGCTTCGACGGGAATGGCCGCGCCAACAGCGAGGCTCACCGATACTCCAGCCAGAGCCAACAACTGTGGACCGGCCACGGGTACGACGTGCCAGAACAGGATCCGCGCCTCGCTGATCCCTTTGGCCCGCGCAGCAAGGACATGCGGCAGGGAATAGGCCTTTGCCAGCAGGTTGCGCGTATACCGGTAGTCCCGTGGAAAAATGATCAGCGCGATCGCCAGTGCTCCCGGGACATTCCACAGCACCGACAGCAGTGCGAGTACGGCCGCAGGAATGCACAGCAAGGTTCCACTGAGAACCGTCGCCAGCGCGTCGTATGCGAATGCGCGCATCCATGCCGCACTCAGTGCCAAAGCCAGGACAGCAGCCCAACTCAGCAAGAGACCAAATGCGACCAGCCGTAGCGTGAGGGGGATGCGTTGCTCCAACAGCGTGCTTACCGGCTGGGAAAGAGAAATCGATGTCCCTAGGTCGCCGTGTGCCGCGCGCTCGAGGGAATGGAAATAAAAAAGGAAAATGTTGTGTTGATCGGATCGAGCCTGGCGCAAGGCCTGCACGCTGGCGGAGCTCAAGTGGGGATCGAGTTGCGCTTCGTCTGAATCGAAGCCGGGAGCCAGCCGGACCAATGTGGCGGAGAGAAATCCACCCAACAATGCTGTCGCCAGAATGAAGAGTCCATGCCGCAAAATTTTCCGTCCCAGCATGGATTGAGATCTCCTATCGAGCGGAGGCTCCGCGGCGCTGGGCATTCTCCTCGCGCGCGGCGGCTTCAGCGTGATGAACCTGCTTCATGGAATACATGCGGCGGTCGGCTTCGGCGAGCAGGCGTTCTACGTCGAAGCCATCCTGGGGGCAGAAGGCCATTCCTACGCTCAGCGTGATCAGATCGCGTCCGCAAACATGGCGCCCCGACTCGATCGCTGCCTGATTGAGGCGTTCGGCTTTTTCCTGAGCGGCCTCGGCGGTCAAGCCGGGAGCGGTAATCACAAATTCGTCTCCGCCCATCCGCGCCACGTAGTCGTAGCCGCGGCAAACATCCTTCAATCGGGTCGTGAATTCGCGCAGCAGCTTGTCACCTTCGAGGTGGCCGAAGGAATCGTTGATCTGCTTGAATCCGTCGATGTCACACACGAGCACGGCTAACGAGGTCTTCATGCGGCGGCAGCGCGCCACTTCCTGCGCCAGATGCACGAAGAGCGACCGGGCATTGGGGAGGCCCGTTAGATAATCGGTCGTGGCCGAACTCTCTGCCTGCTGGTATTTCAGGGCGTTTTCGACGGACAGCGCGACCTTGGAAGCGACCGCTAGGAGAATTCTCAAGTGATCGGGAGTGAAGGCATCGCGGCTCGCCTGATACATTGCGAGCACACCGACCACTCCGTTCAAGCCTTCCAAGGGCACAACCAGTGCAGACTGCAGTGTGGTGTTCTTCCCGGGGTCGATGGCATATCCAGCTTCTACCTGGGGATTGCCGTTCATGATCGGCTTGCAGTTCTCCGCCACCCAGCCGCAGAGGCCCTCGCCGACGCGGATTTTCAACGACGAAAGCGCGCGGAAGTTTTCTCCACTCACGAGTTCCGGCAAGAGCCAACCGTTGCGGTTCACGAAAACGGCAATAGAATCGTAAGGAATCATTCGCCGCAAGCGCATCGACAGCACCGAGAGCGTTTCACTCAAGCTCAGCGATACGCCCAAATCCTGGCTCAGTTCAAACATCGTCTGCGCCTCTTGCCGCGCGGAGGCGATGGATGTCAGGAAGTCCGCATTTTCGATTGGTCCATGCGTGGGTTCAGTGCGCTCGAATCCGGCGGCAGGCGCCAGACCACGCTCCACCCGCACGCTCTTGGAGAGTCCCATCGAGGCCGCCGTATCGTCGGACATCTGTGCCAGGCGTTCCAATTCGACGTAACGGCTCTCGAGAATGGCAACGATCGTCGGGTCAAACCAGGTACCCGATTTTTCTTTAACCTTCGCCATCGCCTCGTTCAGCGGCAGGGCTGGCCGGTACTGCCGGTGCGAGGCGAGCGCATCCAGACAATCCACGGCTGCGAGGATGCGGGCTCCAATCGGGATATTCTCAGCGGCGAGCCCCTCGGGATAGCCTGTTCCATCCCAGCGCTCATGGTGCGAACGGACGATCGGTGCCACGGGATACGGGAACGCAACCCGCTCCAGGATCTCCGCGCCGACGAGCGGATGCACCTTCATCTTTTCGAATTCTTCGGGCGTCAGCTTGCCGGGCTTACTGATGATCTGCTCGGGGACGGCAAGTTTTCCGATGTCGTGCAGAAGAGCCGCCGCCCGCAAGGCCTCGATCTGTTCCTCACCCAGATTCAGCTGCTTGGCCAGTTCTACCGCGTACGTTCGGACGCGCTGCAGGTGGGTGTGGGTGGTGTGATCTTTCGCCTCAATGGCCAGGGCCAAGGCCTCGATTGTCCGCATGTTCAGCGACGCAATCTGCTCGACATGCCGCTTTTCGATTTCTACGCGCTCTTTCTCAGCCTCAAGTCTCCCCAGATAGAGCCGGTACGAGCGGTACACCCAATAGATGAGGGGAAGCACGAGCAGCGACGTTTGCCATCCCGCGGTGCGGTTCACAATACCCACGAGTCCAACCGCGGCCGCACCGACCAGGTAGTAAGGGAACGACCAGAAGTAGCATTCCTGCCAGACGCGCCGGCTGGATTTCCCTTCCGTGAGAGCGATGACGACCGAGATCGGCAGCGTGTTCGCGAAGAAGAAGACCAGTGCCGCGACCATCAACAGAATTGGCTTACTTGAACCCAAGCGGCCGAGAAGCGAATGATAGGTCAGGTACGTCAAAGCGCTGGCATTGGCCATCATGCCGGCAACGTTGAACATCACCTTGACCGGGTCGAGGCGTCCGCGGAGCTGCCATACGCTCTGGGCAAGGCTCGCGGTACATCCAATCACTAAGGTTTCGGGAAGACTCAGTTCGAGAACGCCGAGAAGGATAAAGAGAAAATTCACCGACATCGTACCGTCGATGCCCGGCAATTGGACTTTCAATCCAGAGGCTAGAACCGCCACTGCCAGATAGCAGAAAAATCGCATCAGATCGGCAGATTGCCAATGCGCCAAGGCGTACGCCAGGACCACCACGCCGAGAAACGCAGTGATGCCCACGAATGCCTTCGTCTGGAGCGACAATCTTTCCGACTCTGGTTTCATGAACTACCTTGATGACAGCTGCTTTGCCCCGGCAGCGCGCGTTTCCGCCAACGCGTTACCTTCCTCCTGGCCCGTACAACAAGGTTTTCCGATCGCGCGGACGCGTGCGCCCACGCGGCACTCATCGCGGACTTCTCCGCCAATTCGCGCCTAGCCCGGAATCGTATTGCAATCACAGGCGGTTAAGAAGCTTACCGAGGTAACACCACGGATGTGCTATTGCCAAGATGTTGTAATTTTGCTCACAGCGAAACCAATTCAGCCTCTGCCGTCGGAGAACACACGGACTGATTACTTTCGTTATCTCCCCGACCCTGACACATCTCGGTAGAAGCGCCTTGCGTGTGTCAACATCAGTGCCAGACGACCGTCTATGTCGATCCTGCACAGCAGTTCGGACGAGCGGCCGCTCATCAACCCCCAGAGCGACGGCGACCGTGCCCCCGGTAGCGCCAAACCGAGGGCATCCTCTGCCTCATTGGCAGTCTTTTCTGCGGATCTGCGCGGAGAGTTAACCGCCTGCAACTCGGCTTTCAGCAAGCTTCTGGGCTATGCGCCGGAAGAAATCCTTGGCCGCCACTTCTCGGCATTGTTCACGCGAACCCAGCAACCCGGCCGGAGTGATGCGGGTGATCTAGGGAAAGAAATCATTTCGACAGCCGCTTCGGGGCAGGAGGATTTCGATGGCCGCCTGTTGGCGCGGCCGAAGACGGGCAGCAATTTTCCCGTGCAGTTTTCCGCAACGTTGCTGCGCGAGTCAGCGGTTGCGCCGGCAGCATTGCTGGTCGTCGTGGTTCCACTCGCCGGCACGGGCGACAATACCGCGAGCGCGGAATCTTCTGCCGAAGGACGTATCCCGCCCGGTGTCATCTCCCGCAAGATTGACGATACGCAATTCATCCTCGCGAGCCCCGTGATGCACAAGTTCATGAATTTTGTGGATCGGGTCGCGAGTCACAGCGAGACCGTACTCGTCACCGGCGAAACCGGCACGGGCAAAGAACTGATCGCGCGCACGATTCACGAGTCCTCGCATCGCCGTAACCGTCACTGGGTGGACATTAACTGCGCGGCCCTTCCCGAAAATCTGGTAGAGAGCGAACTTTTTGGCTATGAAAAAGGCGCGTTCAGCGGGGCTGATTCTTCGAAGCCGGGTTTGTTCGAACTCGCCGACAAAGGAACGCTATTCCTGGACGAAATCGGCGAATTGCAGCTCCAGACGCAAGTGAAGCTGCTGCGCGTGCTCGATGGACAACCTTTCTATCGGCTGGGCGGACATCGCAAGATCAAGGTGGATGTTCGAATCGTTGCTGCCACGAACCAGGATCTGGAAGCGGCCGTAAAAGAGGGCCGGTTCCGTCAGGATCTTTTCCATCGGCTCGGCCAGTTTCAGCTTCGCGTGCCGCCGCTGCGCGAGCGGCCTGAGGACATCGTCGCGCTCGCCGAGCATTTTCTGCGTTTGAAAGCTCCCAACAAGAGCTTTTCGGAACAGGCGATTTCCGCTTTATTGTCACATTCCTGGCCCGGGAACATCCGCGAGCTGAGGAATCTCGTGGCGCGCATGGCGATGGAATCCGCCGGCTCAGAGATCGATTTTTCGAAACTTACCGCCGCGCTGACTGGAGAGCCGTCCGCGATCCGTCAGACCGCGTCTATGCCCATCGGCAATCTTGAGAGCATGGAAGAGCAGATGATCATCAAGGCTCTAGAGCGCACTAGCGGACAGCGCACTCTCGCCGCCGAACAACTGGGAATCTCGCGCCGCACCCTGAGCCGCAAGCTGAAGGAATACAACATCAACTTTGCTCCCGGCGAATCGGTCGCGTCGCTCAGCTTCATCAGCAACGAGCAACAGAAATTCTTCCGCGCGCGCGTGGAGATTCCGGTCACGATCAAGAATTCTCAGGGAGAAGAAATTCACGTGCAGGGGATCAATCTCAGCACGGGTGGCATGGGGCTTGACGGCCTCAAGGAGCCGCTACGCTTTGCCGGATTGCTCGACGTCAGCTTCGCATTGCCTGACAGTGACATCCAATTCCAGGCGAAGGCGCGCCTGATGTGGATTGGCGACGAAGGCCGGGTGGGCATCCGCTTTGCGGTGATTGAGCCCGCCCTCTTCGAGCAGCTCCAGCATTGGACCAACCGCAAAATCAAGGAAGAAGGCTGGGACTTTCCTGCCTAGCGGGCGCCATCTGCGCGCTGCCAGACCGTATCGAGCACAGTTCCATCGACCCACTTCACGACAGCCACAGGACGATCGCCTCGGCGCGGGCGCTGCGGTTTTCCGCCACAAATATGTTCGACTTCTTCTTTGATTTCTGCCAAGGGCCGAATCGGCAGCTTTGATCCCTTGACGGCATCGATCAAATCCTGGCGTCGCGGATTGATTGCGATGCCGCGCTCGGTTGCCACTACGTCGATCAACTCTCCCGGACCGCAAAGCGTCGTGACCTCGTCGACGATGACAGGAATACGGTCGCGGAAGGACGGCACGGCCAGAATCGTGCAGCCCGCGGACAGGCAGTTCTGCCATCCGCCGATCCCATGGAGCAGCCTCCCGTCGGAGTGCGTCACGACATTGGCGTTAAATTTGGTATCGACTTCCGTGGCGCCCAGCACGACCGCGTCGACCAGCGACGCGAAATTGCCCTTGCCGTGGTAGTTGTAGGAAGTGAATGGCGAAGTTGCGATGTGACGCGGATTACTTGCGATCGACCTCACTCCTTCGAGATCAAACGTCTGCCCATCGAGGATATAGTCCGTCAGTCCCTCTTCCAGCAACTCGACCAGGTATTTCGTCGACCCTCCGCGCACGAAGCGTGCCTTTACTCCAGATTCCTTCATCAGTTTCTTGAGGTATCCGACGAACGCAAGAGAGATGCCCCCCGAGCCTGCCTGAAAGGAAAATCCATTGCGCATGATTCCCGCATCGCGGAGGAATCGCGCTATGAATTCGGCAATGCGCAGGCGGTCTGGCGATCGTGTGATCTGAGTTGTCCCCGAAACGATCTTGGCAGGATCGCCGATGGATTCGACTTCCACGACGTAATCCACGTTGTTGCCTTGAATCTGCCAGGGCACGCAAGGGAAGGGAATCAGGTTGTCGGTGACCACGATGACATGATCGGCATAGATGGAGTCGGCGAGCGCGAAGCCCAGCGATCCGCATGCTGATTTGCCGTGTGAACCATCACAGTTGCCGAAGGGATCCGCCGTGGGCGCTGCGATCACTGCAATATCGATGTGGACTTCGCCATCCTGAATCGCCTGCCAGCGACCGCCATGCGAACGGAGCACGCCCACGCCGCGCATTTTGCCCTGCGTGCAGTAGTCGCCGAGGGGTCCGTTCATACTGCCTTCGATGTGATCAATCACACCGCCTTCCATCAGTTCGATCGCGCCTTTTTGTGACGGGAACGAAGCGCTCGGGAACCACGTCAGATTCTTGGCGCCGATTCGCGCCGCCGCGTCGAGAGCCATGAGCGCCACGCGGTCACCATCCCGCAAATGATGATGCGAGGAAATGACCATGCCGTCGCGCAGGCCACACTTTCGCAACGCGGTGTCAAGATCCGCGACCCGTTTGTCGCCGTTGGCCGGATAGTCAGCCGCGGTGCGGATCGGCGGCGAAGCTTTGAAATCGAGCGGACGATATTTTCCGACGCCCATATAGGGAGTCTGTTCGCGGCCATTGACTCGTTCTGGGACCAGGCGCCCAGCTGCGTTCGTTAACAATTCGGCTTTGTCGAGAATCATCGTAAAACTCCAACGGCCTATGGCACGAGACCCATCATCCGGGCGCGAGCGATCAACTTCAGTGCCCGCTGCACGACGGGAGGATCGATCATCTTTGAACCGAGGCTCACCACCGCGAGACCTTTTTCCTGCGCTTGGTTGTACGCAGTGACGATCTTCTGCGCTTTTTCGATCTCTGCGAATGTGGGTGCGAACGCTTCATGAATGACGGGAATTTGCGCGGGATGGACGCAACCCATTCCCTCGAAGCCGAGAGCACGTGAATTCAGGGCCCACGCATGCAAGCCATCCATATCGCCGACGTCGCCGAATACAGAGTCGATCGCCTGCACTCCGGCAGCACGCGCCGCGTTTACCACGCGCTGGCGGGCATAAAATGACTCGCTTCCTGCCTGAGTCTTCACCACGCCGAGATCAGCCGTGTAGTCTTCCAGGCCGATCGTCAGCGCGACGATCTGATCGCTGGCCTTGGCAATAGCGAAGGCATTCTCGATTCCCAGCGCTGACTCGAGGATCGGCATCAGCCAAACTGGCCGCGTGATGCCGTAATTTGCCTTGATCCCGGCGATGCGACGATCTACCTCAAGGACTTGACTGGGACTCTCGACCTTGGGAATCAAGATTAGGTCGGGAGATTCCGGAACGATCTCGTCAAGATCCTCCAGCCCCAGTGGAACTTGATTGATGCGCACCATGCGCTCGCATTGCAGGAAGTCGATAGCCCGAAGAGCATTGCGCACGAGCAGGCGCGCCGCATCTTTTTCACTGACATGGACGGAATCTTCCAGATCGAGAATGACTGCGTCTGCGCGATGCAATCCTGCATTGATGAAGTACTTCGGTTCGTTGCCGGGGACGTATAGTCGCGAGCGCCGGACGCGGTCACGAGCCGAGGGGTCAGGAATCGCGATTCGTTCGGGAAGGACCCGCGTGCCTTCTCCCATGCCGGCTCTGCGTGCCGCTGCTTCGATGCGCGCTGCGATCACAAAGGGAAGCGCGCCCTCGTCGTGAATCTCGACTTTGGCGTGGCGAACTCCTAGCGCCTCCAATACTTCTTCTGACTGTCTGCGGATCGAGTCCCCGTAGTACGGAGCCACCTTCGACTCAATTTCAATCTCGATGGAGCCACTCTCCCGTGGCTCAATCCGCACCTGCAAGTCGGACCGTACTTCGGCGCCGGAGTTTCCAGCCTCTCCGATCGATTCTGTGTGATTCGCGACCATTTGACTCATAGAGCGGACTCCTGCGTTTCCAACTCGGCGACTGCCTCTTCCCGGAATCCTTCCAGGTCCTTGGCGACCCAGCTCTCTTCAGACCGTACGGTGTGAAAGCGAACCGCACAATTCGGGCCGCCCGATGACACAATGACGCGGAAATGCTTGGTGCCATGCAATTGGGAAAGACGGTCGATGATGTCGCGAGCCAGAGCGATTCCACACCCCAACAGTTCAATCGGAGGCAAGCCGCCGTTCTCGAGGTAGGCCTCGATGTGAACGGCGTTGACGAAACATTCATAGGCGGTGCGGTCGGCGAAGTCCAACCGCCGGACCTCTGCGCTCTTCTTGAGCAGCGCCAAGAAGACACACTCGTCCTCCTCCGCGAAACCGCCGTTCAACAAGGCCAGCAGTTTCTGCGGCAGAGCCTTGGGGTCGTCGAGATTGCCGTCGCGAATCTCGTCGAGGAGTGCCTCCATCCGCCGGTTGGTCTTCACACCACCTCCGTCGCCGATCCCGCATAAGCCAGTTCAGCTACATGCTCGAGTCGATATAGGATTGCGTCCGTCATTTGCACAGTGCTTGCCGCTCCTTGTCGGCTTGCGTTGGCCCCGCCGGGAATGCGCATCATGTCGTACGTGCGCACCTTGCCTTCTTTAACGACGTGAGCAATGGCATCGCGGATCCGGCGGGCTTTCTCCATCTCGCCGATGTGTTCGAGCATCATGACCGCCGATAGGAACATGGCGATCGGGTTCACGATGGGAGGATTTAGTTCCGCATATTTCGGCGCGGACCCGTGTGTCGGCTCGAAGACGGCGACCTCGTCTCCGATGTTGCCGGACGCCGCGAATCCCAGGCCTCCGATCAGGCCGGCGAAAGCATCCGAGATCACATCCCCGAATAAGTTTGAAGCAACTACCACGCCGTACTCCTCCGGATTCTTCGTCAACCACATCGTCTGCGCGTCGATGTTCGTCGACCATAGCGCGATGCCCGGATATTCTTTGGCAACCGCCTTCGCTTCGTCCTCCATCATTCCGGAAGTCTCACGCAGAACGTTCGGCTTCTCGCAGATGGTGACAGACTTGTAGCCGTACTTCTTGGCCCATTCGAAGGCGGCCTTCGAGATTTTGCGAGCCGCATTACGAGTGATAATCCGCACTGAGATGGCCAGATCAGCTCCCGGAACGGTTGCAAACGGTTTGAACTTCGGATGGCTGGCAAGTGCGCCACGCACCAGTTCGGGCGGATTCGTCCATTCCACACCGGCATAGAGGCCTTCGGTGTTCTGGCGGAAGACAACCACGTTCACGAGAGGCTCTTCGAAGCCGCCACTGGCCCGCTTGCGGATGAAGTTCAACGGATTTCCTGGAAATGAAATGCATGGGCGAATGCAGGTGTCGAGATTGAATCGTTGCCGCATGGTGACAATCGGACTGAAGTAGGAATAGCCCTTGCCGCGAAGTTCGGGCGCCAGTTCAGCCTCGGCCTGCTTTTTCGGCTTCGAAGTGATGGCGCCGAATAACCCGAGTTTGTGTTTCGCCAACAAATCGATCGTCCGCTGGGGAAGCGCGTTGCCTTCCCGGCACCAGCAGTCCCAGCCGATGTCGGCGTGGATATATTCCGCGTCGAATCCGACGGCTTTCAGTACGCGAAGAGCTTCTGGAAGAACCTGATTGCCGATGCCATCTCCGGGCATGGTCACGATGGTGTGTTTTGCCATGATTGCTTAATCTCCTGAAATGACCGCTGGTTCTGGACGCTCCTGCTTTCTATCAAGGCCGAGCTTCCTCGCAACGACGTTCTCAGCGCCACCCGCGATGACGAGCGATTGCGGTACCTCTCCTAGGGGCGGGAATGTGAATCGCTCGTTGCGCCACATGAGCACACTCGAAGTGAAATCGATCGCTACATCTTCGCCAGGGATGACGGTCTTTTCCTTAGCGGCGAGTTCGGTGGCCAGTTGTTCGCGGAGCCGCTTCACTAACCCCGGAACTTCAATGCACAGGAAGCCGTTGTTATAAGCATTGCGCAAGTACGTTTGCGAAAAGCTCGCTGCGACGACCAGCGGGAAACCTTTGGCCTTCAGGCAGGTGACGGCTTGCTCGCGGCTCGACCCAGTGCCGAAGTTGAAGCCGCCGATGATCACGTCGCCGGGACGCGTTCTGAGCGCGAATTGCGGATCGTAGTTCTCCATCACGACCCGCGCCATCATTTCTGCAGTCATGTCGTCGCGGTAGGTGTAGTCCTTGCCGTAGATCGCATCCGTGTTGACGTTGTCTTGCGGCAGGAAGACAAGGCGTCCGTGGAGTCGGGCCGGAAACCCCGGAAGGATCTCTACGCGCTCGGCGACGTGGCCATTCGTGGCGAATTCCTCATACTGGCGAGCCGGCGTACACGCCTCAAACCTACGCGGGCCAGTGATGTACCCGGCGACCGCGGAGGCCGCGACAACCGCTGGGCTGCCCAGGTAGCACTGCGCCTCGCGCGCTCCCATGCGGCCTTTGAAGTTCCGGTTGGTTGCCGAGATACCGAGTTCGCCTTTTTCTAGAAGTCCCGTGCCGAGGCCAATGCAGGGACCGCAACTCGGAGGCAGCGCAATCGCTCCTGCATCGAGCAGTGTTTTCCAAGTTCCGGCCTTCTGCGCCTCCTGCTGCACCCAAGCGCTCGCCGCACCGACGTAGAGTTTCACACCGCCCGCCACGCGTTTGCCTCTCAAGACGGAAGCCGCGGCTTCGAGGTCCTCAAGCCGTGAGTTCACGCACGAAACCAGATATGCCTTTTGGATGGCAACTTTCCTGCGGTCGATTTCGGCGACCGACTGCATCGTCTGCACCGTGTCTGGGCCGGAGACGTGTGGCGTGACCTGTTGGAGATCAAGGACGATGCGGGATGCGTAGGTCGCATCGAGATCGGGCGCCGGAGGGGTCATCGCCCACTGCTCAATGTCAGCAGGTGTGAGGCGTGCTATGCCTTGTCGGTCCAAACGCTCGCGAACGGTTTGCATGTAGCGGATCGTGACTTCATCCGCTGGGAACCATCCCACGATCGGTCCCCACTCGGTACTCATGTTCGAGATGGAGAAGCGGGCGTCCATCGACAAACTCGCCACGCCCGGACCCATGAACTCGATGGCCGCATTGAGCGCCTCGTCGTGGTTATAGAGCCCGCAGAGCGCGATGATGACGTCTTTCCCGGTGACTCCTTCCTGTAACTTGCCTTCGAGTACCACTTGGATCGTGCGCGGTATCTGCCACCAGAACTCTCCTGTGGCCCAAACGGCGGCAGCGTCGGTGCGCACAATCGGAGTACCGATCGCTCCCAGCGCGCCATACATGTTGGAATGCGAATCCGAGGCGACACAAAATGAGCCGGGCACGACGTATCCGCGCTCGATCATGATCTGATGACCGATCCCTGACCCGGCCGGATAGAAATCGAT
>Ga0335078_10004092_pt1 | contig 21646 bp, 25 predicted proteins | sample Lox_Sample_32_FD_206711 | JGI IMG/M metagenome (GOLD analysis project Ga0335078, IMG submission 206711) | Soil microbial communities from Loxahatchee National Wildlife Refuge, Florida, United States - Lox_Sample_3.2 | ecosystem: Environmental > Terrestrial > Soil > Wetlands | place: USA...
GCCCGCCGACGTGGCCTAGTAGAGCCTTCGCCATAGTAATGGGTCCTCCACACTGAGTGACCAGAGTGGGCGCACACGCGAAGACTCGCATGAGTGCGCGCAGGTGACACTCCTAGGGTCCCACCCCACGGGATTCCGGTCAAGTTGAGCGATCACGCAGGTCAGAATGACCATATCGGGGCCGGGGCCTGGGCTGGCAGCGTGGGCAGCTATAAGCGGAGCGGTTCATGAACGGATCGCGGCGGATAGGTGACCCGCAGCGAGGGCACGGCTGACCCATTCTTCCGTATACGGACAGTGACCGCCCGAAGTAACCGCTCTCCCCGTTCACGTTCACGTACAGGCTGTCGAACGAGGTGCCGCCGGACTCCAGCGCGTCGGCCAGGACGCCGCGTACCTCGTCCAGGGTGCGGACGGCGGCCGCCCGGCTGAGCGTGTCGGTGGCCCGGGCCCAGTGCAGCCGCGCCCGCCACAGCGCCTCGTCAGCGTAGATGTTCCCGATCCCGCTGACCAGCGACTGATCCAGCAGAGCCCGTTTCAGCCCGGTACGCCGCCGCCGCAGCCGGGCCAGGAACACTTCCTGATCGAAGGCGGCCTCCAGTGGATCGGGGGCGATGTGCGCGATCAGCGCCGGCAGCTGCGCGCCACCCGCCGACCAGACCAGATGGCCGAACGTCCGCTGGTCGCTGAACCGCAGGTCGGGACCGCCGTCGGTGAACGTGAACCGGGCCCGCACGTGCCCCGAGAGCGGGCGCTCCGGATCACCCACCAGCAGCTGCCCGCTCATGCCCAGATGGGCCAGGAGCGCGTCATCACCCAGCGGCAGCCACAGGTACTTGCCCCGCCGCCGGGCGCCGGTGACCGTGCGGCCGCGCAGCACCGCCGCGAAGTCGCCCGCCCCGGCCACGTGCCGCCGGATGGCGCGCGGGTGCAGCACGTCGACCTGGTCGATGGTCCGCCCGGCCACATGGGCTTCGAGGCCCCGGCGGACGGTTTCCACCTCGGGGAGTTCCGGCACCGGTCAGCTCCTGGCCGGCCCGTTCCCGGCGGCCGGCCCGGGTTCGCCAGAAGCGGGCCCACCCGGCGCGGGCCCACCCGGCGCCGGCCCACCCGGCGCTGCGGAATCCGCCTGCCCAGCCGCGCCGGCATCCCCGGCGGCGCCGCTGGCCTGGCCACCGCGGCCAGCGGCGGGATGGCCGGAGGCGGCACGGCCGGTGCCATCGCCATCGGCGTCCGGCTCGACCGGGTCGTGGCCGTTGCTGATGGCCTTCCAGGCGGCCTCGGCTGCCTGCTGCTCGGCTTCCTTCTTGGACCGGCCGGTTCCGGAGCCGTAGGTACGCCCGCCGACCCGGACCGAAGCGCGGAACGACTTCTGGTGATCCGGCCCGCTCTCCTCGACGTGGTACTCGGGCACGCCGAGGAGCCCGCCAGCGGTCAGCTCCTGCAGCGATGTCTTCCAGTCCAGCCCGGCGCCCAGCCCGGCGGAGCGGCTGATCACCGAGTCGAACAGCCGGTGCACCAGGCCGTCCGCCTCGTCCAGCCCGCACTCGGAGTACACCGCGCCGATCACGGCCTCCAGCGTGTCGGCCAGGATGGACGACTTGTCCCGGCCGCCAGTGCCTTCCTCGCCGCGGCCGAGCCGCACGAAGCTGCCCAGCTGCAGGCCACGGGCGACATTGGCGAGCGCCCGCATGTTCACCACCGCCGCCCGCAGCTTGGCCAGCTGGCCCTCGGGCAGGTCGGGATACTCGCGGAACAGGGTGTCGGTGACAATCAGCCCGAGCACGGCGTCGCCGAGGAACTCCAGCCGCTCGTTGGTGGGCAGCCCGCCATTCTCGTACGCATAGGAACGGTGAGTCAGGGCACGGTCCAGCAGCTCCGGGCCCAGCCCGGTGCCGATCATGGCAAGCAGCTGCGAGTCGTCAGGCCTGGCTGTCCCGCCGCTGGTCGCCCCGCCTTTCACGCTGTGGCCCTTTCAGCGGATCAGGTGGGGGTGATCACCTGACGGCGATTGTAAGTCCCGCAGGTTGGGCACGCCGTGTGCGGCAGCTTGCGGTCCCGGCACTGCGGGCAGCGCACCAGCACGGGCGCGGTGGTCTTCCACTGAGCCCGCCGCGACCTCGTGTTACTCCGCGACATCCGCCGCTTGGGAACAGCCACGTCATCTCTCCCTCATCATCGGCAAGTCAGTCAAACGTTCAGTCGTCCGGTCCGGCTGGGCCGCCCGTGGGCGGCTCCCGGTGGCCGTTCCCGTTCTGCCCGGCGGCACCGGTCGGGCCGTCGCCCAGCCGGGCCGCGACCTGCTGCAGGCTGGCCCACCGCGGATCCACGACCGGTCCATGCTCGTGCCCCGGGCCAGCCACGGCCAGCTGCACGCCGCAGTCCACGCACAACCCTGGGCAGTCCTCCCGGCACAGCGGGGCCAAGGGCAGCGCGAGCACCAGCGCGTCGTGCAGGGCCGGCTCGAGATCGAACAGGTCTCCCTGCAGAGCGTACCCGTCGCCAGCGTCCCCGCCGTCAGCCTCCGCGCCGTCCGCCTCGGGATACTCGAACAGCTCCTGGAGGCTGACCTCCACCTGATGGTGGACCGGCTCCAGGCAGCGCGCGCATTCCGCGGTCACCGGCGCCCGCGCGGTCGCGCTGACCAGAACTCCCTCGGATACCGCCGTCATCAGCACGCGCAGCGGGATCTCGGCTCCCTCGGGCACGCCTGCCAGCCCGGCGTGCACGTGTGCCGGGGCGGGAACGCTGCGAGTCTGGGTGTGCACCGACCCGGGGCTGCGGCCGAGGTCGACGGTGCTGAAGACCAGCGGCTTGCGGGGATCGAGGCGCTGCCCCGGATTCTTTCGTGAGTGTGGCATGGCAAGTACGGTGTTCGGCAAGGTTTGAGTGGCTCAGGATACCCGCCGACCGGCCGATTCCCAACTTCGCGAGGCGGTCCCGGCGCGGAGCGGCGCAGGCGCCCGGCCGCGGCCGGGCCCGTGCGTCCTGACTGATCAGACGGTCAATCCATGGCCAGCCGGGCCCGCAGCCGGTCGAGCACGGGCTCCGGTACCAGCGAAGACACGTCCCCGCCGTACCGGCAGATCTCCTTGACCAGGCTGGAACGCAGGAAGCTGTACACCGGGTTGGCCGTCATGAACAGCGTCTCGACCTCGGCGAGACGGTAGTTCATCTGCGCCATTTCCATCTCGAACTCGAAGTCGCTGACCGCGCGGAGCCCCTTCACGATGGCCGAGATGCCGTTGGCCCGGCAGTAGTCCACCAGCAGCCCGCGGAACGTGCCGATCTCCACGTTCTTCAGGTCGGTGGTCACCTCGCGGAGCATCTCCACCCGTTCGTCCACGGTGAACAGGTTGTGCTTGGCCTGGTTCGCCCCAACCACCACGATCACCTCGTCGTGCAGCCGGGCGGCCCGCCCGATGATGTCGAGATGGCCGTTGGTCACCGGATCGAACGAGCCGGGACACGCGACACGATGCACTCGGTCACGCCCTTCCATCGCCTCGGCACTGCCCATCACGGCGGCCCATCACGGCGGCTGGGCCGGCTGGGCGCCTGCGGCGTGACCGTACCAGAACGTCGTGTCCCCATACCGCCGGGACCGGTCCGGGAGGTAGCCCGGCGGCCAGCTGACCGGCCCGGACCGGGTGGCCCGCTCCACCGCGACCACCGCGCCGTTCGCCAGCCAGCCCCCATCGGCCAGCCGGGCCAGCATCCCGGTGATCTCGGCATCCGGCACGCGGTACGGCGGATCGGCGACCACCAGGTCATAGCGGCCGCGGTCACCGGGGCCGCGGCCGAGCAGCCGGTCCACCCGGTCGGTGGCCAGTTCGCCGCCAGGCAGGCCCACCGCGGCCATGTTGTCCCGGATCACCCGCGCCGCCCGCGGGTCGGCCTCCACGAACAGCACGTGCCCGGCGCCCCGGGACAGCGCCTCCAGCCCTACCGCTCCGGACCCCGCGTACAGGTCGAGCACCCGCAGCCCGTCCATTTCCTTGCAGAACGCCATCAAGGTGCCGAACAGGCCCTCACGCGCCCGGTCACTCGTCGGGCGGGTGTGCCGGCCAGCCGGCACGGCGAGCCGGCGGCCGCCTGCCGTCCCGGCGATGACCCTGGTCACGCTGTGCTGGCCCGGGGGGACGACCACCCGGACCCCCCGATGGCCCGGCGCGACGACCCCCCGATCGCCGGCCCGCGGCGGGCGCGGCGCAGCGCCGGCCTCGCACCGTACTGGCCAGGCGCGGTCATGCCTTCTCCAGGAATTCGGCCTGCTCCTCGTCCAGCAGCGCGCCGATCGCCCCGGCCAGCGCCGGGTGGCCATGCAGGTCCGGGTCGGCGTCCACCACCGCGGCCGCTTCCTGACGGGCCTGGCCGATGAGATCCTCGTCGGCCAGCAGGGTGAGCATCTTCAGGCTGGACTTGCGGCCGGCCTGCGCGGCGCCGAGCACGTTGCCCTCCCGGCGCTGCTCCAGGTCGAGCCGGGACAGCCGGAACCCGTCCTGGGTGCTGGCCACCGCGTCCAGCCGCTCCCGGGCCGGGCTGCCCCCGGGCGCGTCAGTGACCAGCAGGCACAGCCCGGGCTTGGCCCCCCGGCCGACCCGGCCGCGCAGCTGGTGCAGCTGCGAAACGCCGAACCGGTCGGCGTCCAGGATCACCATGATCGTGGCGTTCGGCACGTCCACGCCGACCTCGACCACGGTCGTCGCCACCAGGACATCGACCAGCCCGCGGGCGAAGCCCCGCATGCAGTCGTCCTTGTCGTCAGCGGGCATCCGGCCGTGCAGCACCCGCAGCGCCAGCCCGGCCAGCGGCCCATCGCCGAGCTCCGCGGCCACGTCCAGCACCGAGCGGGGCGGCCGGCCCGCACCGTCGTCCGGTTCATACTCTCCCGCCGCGTCATCCGGGTCGGCGGGATCCAGCGGCCCGGATAGAGCCGTTTGGCTGGAAGAGTCCTGGAGGGCGTCGTCCAGGCCGATACGCGGGCACACGACGTAAGCCTGGCCGCCGCCGGCTACTTCCTCACGGAGGCGTTCCCAGGTGCGCTCCAGGAAGCGGGGCTTCTCCGCGGCGGGGACCACGTGGCTGGTGATCGGCGCGCGGCCGGCCGGCAGCTCGCTGAGCGTACACACGTCCAGGTCGCCGTAGACCGTCATGGCCACCGTGCGCGGGATCGGGGTGGCCGTCATGACCAGCACGTGCGGGCGGCTGCCGCGGGCCTTCTCGCGCAGCGCGTCGCGCTGCTGCACGCCGAACCGGTGCTGCTCGTCGATCACGACCAGGCCGAGGTCCTTGAACGCCACCTGGTCGTCCGGCCGCGCGCGCTGATACAGCAGCGTGTGGGTGCCGATGACGATGCCGGCCGCGCCGGTGGCCACGTCGTCCAGCGCGGCCCGGCGGGCTTTGACGCCCTGCGAGCCGGTGAGCAGCACCACCCGGGTGGCCTGCTCGGCGCTGTCCAGCTCGCCAGCCCGGCCGAGCGGGCCGAGCAGCTCCGTCAGCGACCGGTAGTGCTGCTGGGCCAGCACCTCGGTCGGGGCGAGCAGCACGGCCTGGCCGCCGTCGTCCACCACCTGGAGCATGGCCCGGACCGCGACCAGGGTCTTGCCCGAGCCGACCTCGCCCTGCAGCAGCCGGTGCATGGGATGCTCGCCGCCCAGCGCGGTCATGATCTCCTCGCCCGCCGCGCGCTGCCCGGCGGTCAGCTCGAACGGCAGCTGAGCGTCGAACGCCGCCAGCAGCCCGCGCGGGCGGGGCGGGCGCGGGGACGCGGGCAGCGCGTCGGCCGCCCGCCGCCGCTGGGCCAGCACCGCCTGCAGGACGAACGCCTCATCCCACTTCAGCCGCAGCTTGGCCGGCTCGATGTCGGCGAACCCCGCCGGGCGGTGGATACCGCGCAGCGCGGCCGCCTGGCCGAGCAGGCCGTAGCGTTCGCGGAGCGCCGCGGGCAGCGGGTCATCGCCGGCGTCCAGCGTGTCCAGCACGGTGCGCACCGCCTTGGCGATCTTCCAGGACGGCAGCTCCCGGGTGGCCGGGTAGACCGGGATGATCTCGGCGGCGTGCTCGGCGGCCACCTCGGCGGACGGATCATCCTCCCCCAGCAGCTCGCAGTCGGGGTGGATGAGCTGGCGCTTGCGGCCGTAGCTGGAGACCTGGCCGGCGAACAGCCCGTGCAGCCCGGGTTTCATGTCCTTTTCCCGCCATGGCTGGCGGAAGAAGGCCAGGGTCAGCGTGCCCCGCCCGTCGGTGACCGTCACCTCGGTCAGCTTGCCGCGCCGGTTGCGCATGGCCCGCGTGGTGACCTTGGCGATCTGGGCCAGCACGGTGACGTGCTCACCGTCGCGCAGCGAGCCCAGGTCGGTCAGCTCGCCGCGCTGCTCGTACCGGCGCGGGTAGTGCCGGAGCAGCTCGCCCACCGTGCGCACGCCCAGCGACCTGGCCAGCACCTTGGCCGTGCGCGGGTCGAACTCCCGGTCGAGCGGGTCGTCAAGCCTCGCCATGGCCTCACAGAATAGGCTGCGCCACCGACGCAGGGGCCCAACGAGACGGAGCGGCGCAGTGATTCGCGCTACGCCTGGCGGGTCGGATACTCTGGTCCGGCTGTCTGGGGGCGTGGCCGTGCGGATGCCGCCGCCACGACCGGGCAGATCGGCCAGCACCATCCGCCATCGTGCAAGGGAGCGTCCCTGTGTCTGCTGTCTGCGAGATCTGCGGCAAGGGGCCGGGATTCGGCAACAACGTCTCCCACTCCCACCGCCGGACCCCGCGCCGCTGGAACCCGAACATCCAGGTGGTCCGCACCACCGCTGGGGGCACCAGCCGCCGTATCCGCGTCTGCACGTCGTGCATCAAGGCAGGCAAGGTCGCCCGCTGAACCAGTCATGTGAACCGGTCACCCGAACCGGTCACCTGAACCGGTCACGGCGCGCCGGGGCCCGCTGCCTCAGGCCGCAGGCGCGCCCGGTCCGGCAGGCGCGCCCGCGCGGACGTTCACGGTAGCGCCGGCGCGGAGAACGCGCACGGCCGCCCGTCGAACCTGCAGCCCGCCGGCGCCCTGGGCCGGCCGGACACGATGACCGTCAGCCGGGCTCCGTCCCGGCCACCGGGCCCGCCCGGTTCCCCGGGCCAGGCGGTATCCGGCCCGGCGCTGCTCTTGGCTACCCCCCAGTCCGGCCCCCAGTCCGGGCTGCCTGGCTGCCACCGTGCGCCCTGCACGCTGGTGATGTGGGCACCGGGGTAGGAAAAGGCCAGGGTCCAGGTGCGGTACTGCGGTCCCGCCATCCCGGTGATGGTGATCTGGTCCGCGAACCCCCCCGACCACTGCCGGGTCAGCTGGTAGCTGATCCTCACCTGGCCGCCGGGCCCGGGCAGCCGGGCGGCGCCGCCCATCGCGCCCGGGCGGCGGGCGTCACCGCCCGCGTCCGGGCTCTGCTGGCCGGAACCAGGCTGGCCGGGTGCACCGGGGCTGACGCGCATGCCCGGGCGGACCGACGCCAGCGTGCCGCCGTGGGTGTGGGCCGGGCGGCAGCCGCCGGCCGGGCACTGCCGGCCGGGGAACGGCGAGCTGAAATGGAGCACCGTCTTGGACATGTTGACGGCCAGGCCAGCGGCCACGACCACGCCGAGACCGGCGGCAAACGTCGGGGTGACCATCAGGCGGCGCAGCGCCGGGCCGAGCCGCCGCCAGCGTGAGCGCCGGGACCGGCCGGCCGCGTCGTGTTCCCCCGCGCCGTGCCCCTCCGCGCCGTGTCCCCCCGCGAGCGGTGGGTGCGCGGCCCGGGGATCGTCCGGCGACCCGGCCGCAGCGCGAGCAGCACGGGACCGCGCCCGGTGCCGGGGCGCTGCCTTCTTGCCCGGTGATCGCATTTGGGGGGTTTATACCAACCCTGTGAGCAGGCTAACTATAGCGGCGAAGCTGTAATTCGGTGGGCACGTAGTGTGACCGGGTATCGCATTAACGAAAATGCTCCCATCCGGACATTCCCTCCACGCGCCGCGAATCCACCCGAACCCCGTCACCTGCACTCACCCGCCCTACGACCGACCACCGGGTGGGCAAGGCCGCCCCCGGGGGGAAGGTTGCGGCCAGGGCATGATCCTCCCCGCCGGTGAGAATCCAGTCAAGCGAGTCTTGCTTACCAAGCGCAACTGCTGCAGCACGGAGTGCATCATCCTGGGGCAGGCGGTCGGATTCCAGGTCAATGCGTACCCCGCTCTGCCCGGCCACGTGGCCCAGGTCCTGGACCAGCCCGTCGCTGACGTCGATCATCGCGGTCGCGCCGAGCCTCGCGGCCTCCGGCCCCGCCGGGTAATCCGGGTGCGGCCAGCGGTGCTCGGCCAGCAGCCCCGCGGGCCCGGTCCGCCCGGCCGCGAGCAGGGCCAGGCCGGCCGCGGAGTGACCGAGCAGGCCCGCCACCGCGACCTGGTCGCCGGGCCGGGCGCCACCCCGGGTCACCGGGGGACGGCCGCCAAGATCGCCCAGGGCGGTGATGGCCACCATGATCAGCGGAGCGGCCGAGATGTCCCCGCCGGCCACCGCGGCGCCGGCCCGGCCGCACTCCTGCGCCAGCCCGGTCGCCAGATCCTCGACCCACGCCACCGGCAGGTCGCCAGGGGCGGCCAGGCCGACCAGCAGCGCGGTGGGTCGGGCTCCCATGGCGGCGATGTCGGCCAGGTTCTGCGCCGCGGCCTTGCCACCGATCTCGATGGCGGTCGACCAGTCCTGCCGGAAGTGCTGCTTCTCCACCAGCAGATCCATGCTGGCCACTACGCGCGAATCCGGGGCGGCGAGGACGGCCGCGTCATCACCGATGCCGAGCACCGTGCCCGGGGCCTGCGGCAGCCGGGCCGCGAAAGCCGCAATGAGCCCGAATTCACCCAGGTCTGCGATGGTGATGGGGCCCTCCAGGCTGCCGTGCTTGCTTTACGGTAGCGTGGCCATTCCGGCCGACGGCGATGAGGCCCCCGGGAGGACGCATGGTGCAGGCGTACATCCTCGTTCAGACTGAAGTGGGCAAGGCCGCAGATGTCGCCCGCCGCATCGGTCAGATCAAGGGGGTGACCCTGGCCGAGGACGTCACCGGGCCGTACGACGTGATCGTGCGGGCCGAGGCCCCGAACGTGGACGACCTCGGCCGCCTGGTCGTCGCGCAGATCCAGGGTGTTTCCGGCATCACCCGCACCCTCACCTGCCCCATCGTGCACATATAGCGCCGCCCCGGGGCGTGGCGCGGCCGCTGGCCGGCCCGTGGCCCGTGGATGAGCTGGGCATATCTGGGTAGCTGACCAGCTCATGCCGGGAATAGGGGAACGCAAGGCGATTGCGGAGGCGGCGATGTTTCAGGCTGGCGATATCCGGGAGTGGCGAGGCCACGACGTGGTCGACGACACCGGCCGCAAGATCGGCAGCCTGGAATCGGTGTACGTGGACACCGGCTCCGACGATCCCTCGTTCGCCACCGTCACCGTGGGCATGCTCGGCCGGCACCGGCTGGTGTTCGTGCCGCTGAACGGGGCGACGGTGGGCCCTGGCTACCTGAAGGTCCGCTATCCCAGGAACCAGGTCAAGGGCGCCCCGTCCATCGAGACAGATGGCGAGCTGCCGGCCGGCGACGAAGAGGCGGTCTTCCGGCATTACGAAATGACGTACCAGCCGGGCGCGGGCGGCGAGCGGCGGCTCGCCCGCCGCTGACGCACCGGCCGACGGGTAGAACGGAGCGCGCGATGGCGTTGTTCTTGCTGTTCATCATCGTGGCGATCGCGCTGGGGATCGTGGGGGCAGTCGTGAAGGGGCTGTTCTGGCTGCTGATCATCGGCGTGGTCGTGGTGATCGTTGACCTCGTCCTGCTGGGCGCCCGGCTCGGCCGCCGCCGGCGCGGCCGCGTCACCCGCTGACCGGCCCGGGTGGCCGCGGCACCGGCTGACCGGCGGCGGGCCGCTCAGGCCAGCTGGGCGGCGGCTCAGGCCAGCTGGGCGGCGGCTCAGGCCAGCTGGGCGGCGGCCCGCCGGGCCGGCTCAGGCCCGCCGGGCCGGCTCAGGCCAGCTGGGCGGTGAGCGCCGCGGTCCGCGGGCCGAGCCCGAGGCTGGCCGCCTGGCGCAGGTCGTCCGGCGTGTCCACGTCCGCGCGCAGGCTGGGCACATCGGCCAGGGTGACTTCCATCACCCCGCCGCGCCGGTACCGCCCGGCCGACCCCGCGCCGAAGCGCGGCCGGAACGCCGCCGGTGGCCGCGCCGCGTACAGCGTGGTCCCGGTCCCGGCGGCGTCGGCCACGAAGGCCTCCGGCCACCGGGCCGCCGCGCGCAGCCCGCGGTCCAGCTCCCCGGGCCGCAGCGCGGGCAGGTCCGCGGCCAGCGCGGCGACGCCCGAGGCAGGCCACTGGGCCGCGGCGACCGCCGCGCCGTGCGCCAGCGCCGGGTTCAGCCCGGCGGCGGGCTCGTCGGCGACGATCACGGCGTGCAGCCCGCCCAGCACGCCGGCCGCTTCCGCGTCGTCGGTGACCACGACCACGACCCCCACCGCCGGGCAGGCCCCGGCCGCGCTCACCGTGTCCGCCGCCATGGCCAGCGCCAGCGCCGACCGGGCCGGCCCGGCCAGGCCGATGAGGCGGGATTTGGCGCGGGCAAGTACCTTGACGGGGATCACCAGCGACCAGGTGTGCGGGCTGTCGGTCACATCGGCGACCATACTGCCCGCCACCGGCCGGCTGATCCAGCGTGCGGCCGCGCCGCCCGCACGGCATACCCGCACGGCATACCCGCACGGCACACCTGCACGGCACACCCGCACGGCACACCCGCACGGGGCACCCGCCCGCCGAACGCCGCCTCGACAGCGCACCGGGCGGAACGGGAGACTGACAGCGATGGCAACCAGCCGGGAGGCCCGCACCAATGAGCAAGCAGCAGTGATGGGCACGAACCAGCACCGGTCCTACTCGCCCGCCTGGCGCACCGGGACAAAGGCGTTCTTCCCGGCGCTGATCAAGGCGATCATGAAGCGGGACTGGCAGGGCTACCAGCACTTCCCCCGCCAGGGCGGGATGATCGTGGCCGCCAACCACCTGTCCTACGCGGACTGGCCGGCCATGGCCCTGTTCTCCTACGAGGCGGGCCGCTACCCCGTGTTCTGGATCAAGTCCTCCGCGTTCAACGTGAAGGGGATCGGCGCGCTGCTGCGTGGCTGCGGCCAGCTGCCGGTAAACCGCGGTGAGGCCGACGCCGCGCGGGTCATCAAGATCTCCGAGGAAGCCCTGGCGGCGGGCGACTGCGTGATCATCTATCCGGAGGGCACCGCCACCCGCGACCCGGAGCAGTGGCCGATGCTGGCCAAGACCGGCGTGGCCCGGCTGGCGCTCAGCACCGGCGCGCCCGTGGTCCCGGTCGCCCAGTGGGGCGCGCAGGACATCCTGCCCTACGGCACCACCCGGCCTCACCTGGTACCGCGCCGGATGGTCCGCATGCTGGCCGGGCCGCCGGTGGATCTGCGCGAATTCGAGGGCAAGCCGCTGACCCGGGACGTGCTGCGGGGCGCCACCGACGCCATCATGGCCGACATCACCGCGCTGCTGGCCGAGCTGCGCGGCGGGCAGCCGCCCGCCACCCCGTACGACCCGGCGGCCGCGCGCCGCGCGGCCCGCGCGAAGGCCCGGCCCAGCCCGGACAGCCAAGATCAGGAACCAGATGGCAAAACGAGAACCTCCTCCGGCACTGACCCGCGCGAGGCGACGCCGACGTGACCGCGGCGGTGATGGGGGCGGGCATGTGGGGCACCACGTTCGCGCAGGTGCTCTGGGACGCGGGCACGCCGGCGGTGCTCTGGGGGCGCCGCCCGGACCTGGTGGTGGCGATCAATGAGCGGCACGAGAACCCGGACTACCTGCCCGGTATCACGCTGCCGGATGGCCTGACCGCCAGCGCCGAGGCGGGCCGGGTGCTGGCCGGTGCCGACCTGGTCGTGCTGGCCGTCCCGGCCCAGACGCTGCGCCGCCACCTCACCGCGTGGGCCGGCCTGCTGCCGCCGGACGCGGCGTTCGTCAGCCTGATGAAGGGCATCGAGCTGGGCACCCGGCGCCGGATGAGCCAGGTGATCGCCGAGGTCACCGGGGCGGGGCCGGAACGGATCGCGGTCATCTCCGGCCCCAACCTGGCCCGCGAGATCGCCGAGCGCCAGGTCGCCGCCACCGTCGTCGCCAGCACCGATGACACGCTGGCCAAACGGCTGCAGCAGGAGTGCCACACCCCGTACTTCCGGCCCTACACCAACCCGGACGTGATCGGCTGCGAGCTGGGGGGCGCGGTCAAGAACGTGATCGCGCTCGGCGTCGGCATCGCGGTCGGCATGGGATGCGGGGACAACACCAGGGCCACGCTGATCACCCGCGGGCTGGCCGAGATCGCCCGGCTGGGTGCGGCGCTCGGCGCCGACCAGCACACGTTCGCCGGCCTGGCCGGGCTGGGCGACCTGGTGGCCACCTGCAGCTCACCGCTGTCCCGCAACCGGACATTCGGCGAGATGATCGGCCGCGGCATGGCCGTGGCCGACGTGGCCGCGGTGACCACCCAGGTGGCCGAGGGGGCCAAGTCGGCCGGCCCGGTGCTGGAACTGGCCCAGGCCCACGGGGTGGAGATGCCCATTACCGAGGTGGTGGTCGGCGTCCTGCAGGGCCGGATCGACGTCGGCCAGGCCGCGATGCTGCTCACCTCCCGCTCGGCCAAGCCAGAGCGCTATGGGATCTGATCAGCGGCCGGCGTCGCCGCCGGCCTCGCCGCTCGGGGAAGACACCAGGGCGGTACACCTGCCGCCCACGCCGGTGCCCGCCCAGCAGCCGCTGGGCACGCCCGTGTACCGGACCTCGACGTTCGCGTTCTCCTCCAGCGCCGAGTACGCGGCGGTGCTGGGTGACCGGCAGGGCGGCTACAGCTACAGCCGGATCGACAACCCCACCACGGATGGCTTCGCCCGGTCGGTCGCGGCGCTGGAAGGCAGCGGGGTGGGCACGCCGGTCGCGGCGCAGGCGTTCGCTTCGGGGATGGCCGTGATCAGCGGGGTGTTCTGGACGTTCGCCGAGGCGGGCGCGCACGTCGTGGCCTCGAGCGCGCTGTACGGCGGGACGTACAGCTTCCTGAGCCGCGTAGCGGCGAAGTTTGGCGTGCGGACCGACTTCGTGGACGTGACCGATCTGGACCGCCTGCGCGCCGCGGTGCGCCCGGGGACCGGGATCCTGTACGCCGAGACGCTGGCCAACCCCACCGTGGCCGTGGCGGACCTGCCCGCGCTGGCCGCGATCGCGCACGACGCGGGCGCGCTGCTGGTGGTGGATTCCACGCTGGCCCCGCCACCCGTGTGCCGGCCGCTGGAGCACGGCGCTGACCTGGTGCTGCACTCGGCCACCAAGTACCTGGGCGGGCACTCGGACGCCACCGGCGGCGTGGTGTCCGGGCACCCGGACCTGATCGGCCAGGTCCGCGCGCTGCGCATCGACACCGGCGGCTCGCTGGCCCCGGACGAGGCGTTCCTGCTCCGCCGCGGGCTGGAAACGCTGCCGCTGCGGGTCCGCCGCCAGTGCGCGACCGCGCAGCAGTTCGCGGAGTCGGTGGCCGCCCACCCGGCCGTGCTCGGCGTGGACTACCCGGGGCTGGCCAGCCATCCCGGCCACGAGACCGCGCGCAAACTGTTCGACGCGGGTCCCGAGGGCACCCGGTTCGGCGCTATCGTCACGGTCACCCCGCGTGGCGGCAGGGAGGGAGGATTCGCCTTCGCCGACCGGCTGCGGGTCGCCCAGGTGGCGGCCTCGCTGGGCGGCACGCGCACCAAGGTGAGCCACGTGGCGTCGACCACGCACCGCCAGCTCGACGACGCCGCGCTGGCCGCGGCGGGGATCGACCCGGGTGCGGTGCGGTTCTCGATTGGCCTGGAGGACGCCACGGATCTGATCGCCGACGCGTGCCAGGCGCTGGACGCGCTTGGCCCGGCGGCGGGGTGATCCGGCAGCGGCCAGGCAACGAGGCGGCCAGGTGATAACGAGGCGGCCAGGTGATCCGGTAGCGGCGGGGCGGGACCAGAAGGGAGCGAGCGTGAACGAGCAGGGCAAGATCCGGGTGGCGGTCGTGTTCGGCGGCCGGGGCCCCGAGCACGCGGTCTCGTGCATGAGCGGCGGGACCATGCTCGCGACCATCGACCGGGACCGGTACGAGGTCATCCCGATCGGCATCCTGCCGGACGGCCGGTGGGTGCTGACCGCGGACGAGCCCGACCGGCTGGCCATCGCCGGCGGCCAGCTGCCCTCGGTCGAGGCGGTGGCCGAGCCGGGGGCCCAGGTGCTGCCGTGGGGCACCGACGGGCAGGGCGCGCTGACCGCGGCCGAGCCGGGCGCGATCCCCCGCGAGCTCGGCCAGGTGGACGTCGTGCTGCCGGTCCTGCACGGCCCGTACGGCGAGGACGGCACCCTCCAGGGCCTGCTGGAGATGGCCGGCATCCGCTACGTCGGCGCCGGCGTGCTGGCCAGCGCGGTCAGCATGGACAAGGAGTACATGAAGCTGATCTTCCGGGCGAAGGGGCTGCCGGTCGGCCCGTTCGTCGTGGTCCGCGACCAGGACTGGCAGCCGTCCGCGGACAGCGCCAGTGTGCTGCCGTCGGTGGCGGCCGAGCGCAAGCGGGTGCTGGACGCGATCGCCGAGCTGGGCTGGCCGCTGTTCGTCAAGCCCGCCCGCGGCGGGTCCAGCATCGGCACCTCCAAGGCCGCCGACATCGGCGAGCTGTACGAGGCCATCGAGAACGCCCGCCGCTACGACCGCAAGGTGCTGGTCGAGCGGGCCGTCCCCGGGCACGAGGTGGAGTGCGCCGTGCTGGAGGGGGTCGACGGCGGCCCGCCGGACACCAGCCAGCCCGGGCTGCTGATGGTCGAGGGCGGTGAGGAGTTCTTCGACTTCGAGGCGAAGTACCTGGACGACGCGAACCGGATGGAGATTCCCGCGCCGATCCCGGCCGGGCACCGGGAGGAGGTGCGCCGGATGGCCGCCGCCGCCTTCGAGGCGGTGTCCGGCGAGGGCCTGGCCCGGGTGGACTTCTTCTACACCCCGGACGGCGAGATCCTGATCAACGAGATCAACACGCTGCCGGGGATGACCGCCGCCTCGTACTTCCCGAAGATGTGGGCGGCCAGCGGGCTGCCGCTGGACGCCCTGGTCGAGCGGCTGATCACCACCGCGCTGCGCAAGCGCCCCGGCCTGCGCTGACCCGGGCGCCGATGCAGGGCACCGTGCGCAGCTACGACGCCGCGACCAGGTCCGGCACCGTGTTCCTGGACGACGGGACCGTGCTTGGCTTCGGCCCGGCGGCGCTGGACGGGTCGCCGCTGCGCCTGCTCCGCCCCGGCCAGCGCGTCCGGCTCGGCCTCGATGGGGCCGGTGCGGTCGCCGCGCTCACCCTGGCCACGTTCCCGCTCCGGCCGCCCGGAGCCGCCCGCCCAGACCGGTAGCCCACCCCTGCTCAGCTCGCCCTGGCCACGTTGCCGCTCCGGCCGCCCCGGCGCCACGGGCCGGGCCGGTGGCCCACCGCTGCTCAGCGGGTGTGGCTCACCTTGTCCCTGGTGCCCGCGGGTGGCCGCCGGGTCCGGCGGCGGTGGGAGATGATCAGGGCGGCCGCGATGGCCAGGATCACCACCAGCGCGGCCAGGCCGGCCACCAGGGCGACCGGGAACGTGCTGGCGCCGGCCGAGACCCGACCGATGAAGTTCACCGTGTACGTCCTGGTCTTGATGATGAACCCGCTCTGCAGCTTGACCTGGGCCTGCCAGGGGCCGTTGGGCAGGCCCGCGCCGAGCAGGTAGCTGACCCGGCCGGACTGGCCCGGGGCGAGGGTGACCACGGTTGCGGCCCGGAACGGCCCGGCCCGCAGCCCGCCCGGGCCGCTGGCCAGGGTGAGCAGGCCCAGGATGTCGACCGCGCGGCCGCCGGTGTTGCGGACCGGGACGGTCAGGAACGGCCGGCCGTGGGCCCGGCCCGCGGTGGGCGTGCCCAGGGCGAAGTCCGAGGGCGGCGCGCCGCCGGGGCCGACCGACAGGTACATCCTGATGCCCACCCGGCTGACCAGCCTGACGTTGCCGGAGGTGCCGCCGGAGGTCTGGGCCCAGATCACCCCGTAGTGCTCCCCGCGGGTCGCGTCCCGGGGAACGGTGATGGTGGCGGTGTCGGTGGCGCGCTGGTGGGGGCGGAGGTTCAGCGCCGGGTGGCTGATGCGCACCCACGTGGTCAGCTCGTTCCGGGTGGTGCCGGGGGCGAAGCGGAACTGGCCGCCCCCGATCGTGGCGGCCGCGGGGTAGACGCTGATGCGGGCCGCCCTCGACCCCATGTTGGCGACCTGGAACTTCCGGTGGATGACGGTGCCGGGGGGTAGGTGGTCGATGATGTAGACGTAGGCGCGCGGGTCGTTGCGCTCGCTGGCCGGCGCCTGCAGCAGCTTGATCCCGATCTTGGTGTGCGGGGCGGGCGGGGCCGGCGAGGACGGGCTGGGCGAGGGCGAGGCCACGGGCGCGGCGGAGGGTGCGGTGGTGAACGCCATGACCGGCCCGGCGAGCAGGGCCGCGGCCAGCATCCGCCTGAGGTTCATGGCTGCCTCCGGATCAGGCCACGGAGTGGGTGATGGTGCCGGTGTAGGTCCCGGACACGACCGCGGCGGGCAGGGTGACGGTGATCGTTGGGTTCCAGGTCGCCGACGTGGTCCCGGTGGTGTCGGTGGCCACGAACGCTGGCTCGGCGACGTTCAGCGCGCCCCCGGCGCCCGGGGCGAACGTGCCGGTGCCCGAGGTGGCGGTGGCGCCGCCCGCGGCGTAGCTGGCGTTGGCGGCCGGGATGGTCTCCGCGGGCGTGCCGGCGCCGGTGGTGAAGCTGGTGGAGCTGACGCTGGCGGTCCAGGCGCCGCTGGCCAGGCCCCGGTCGTCGGTCACCGTGATGGCGCCCAGCTGGCCGGATACCGCGGCCGTGCCGATGGTCACGGTGCCCAGGTCGGCGCTGTCCGGCGTGGCGAGCGTCAGGGTCCCCGCATCGACCGTGAACGAGGTGTCGGTCGGCCCGTCACTGGCCGCGGCGGGTGCCGGGCGGATGACGGCTGGGATGAGGAGGGCCGCCGCGAGCACCGCGGCGGCGGCGCCCCGTACGGCCAGCCGGAGCGAAGTACGCACGGTCCCCCCGAGCCGGTGTCGTTACCGATAGCGATGTCTAAATCACAGATAGTAGTACGACGGTGGCTCAGGGTGAACAAGGCCCGCCGCGGCGCGCGCCGCGGCGGGCAGGTTCTCGCTCCCCTCCTATCGGCATCCGCCCAGCCCCTGGGCTCAGGCGACCGAGTGGGTGATGGTGCCGCTGTACTGCCCGGACACCTGGTCAGTGCCTAGCGCAATGGTGATGGTCGGGGTCCACGTGGCCGTGTTGACACCGGTGATGGCGCTGGCCGTGACCACGGCCCGCGCAGTGCCGATGGACCCACCGTCACCGGTGCCCGGGACGGCGGTGACGGTCCCCGTGGTGGTGATATCACCCGAGGTATAGCTCACGCTTGCCGCGTCCACACTGTACGTGCCGTTGGTGAACGCAGTGCTAGAGCCAGTGGTTGTCCACGATCCGGCCAGCGCGCCTCGGTCGTCGGTCACTTTAACCGCACCCAGCGACCCCGCGACGCTGGTCAGCCCGAGGGCCTGGTGAGTCGGGGTCAGGTCAGCGCTGGCGGGCACGTCCACCGTCAGGCTCCCCCCGGTGAGCTCGAAGGTCGTCGGTGTGTCCGCCGACTTCGCTCCCGTTGTGGCCACGGCGAGGCCCATGGCGAGCGCTGACGCCGTCACCCCTACCGTGATTGTCTTCATCTTGCGCATGACAATCGCCTCATATCTGTTCTCGTTCCCCAATGCCTATGCTGCTGCGGCAGCACGATGGGCGGCAGAGTCATCGGCCTCAAGAAAAGGGCGGAACCGATCGGGCCATCCGGCCCGGTCCACCCGGGCCATCTGCCCCGGAACCGATATGAGCTGTCATTAGCGCTCAGGCGCTGGATATGGCCAGAGGACGCATATTGCGGGTCACTCCTGACCACCGGCGCCCAGGAACGACCGTGGGACCGGTGCCGTCCTGCGGGCGCCGATCCCACGATCATGAACTCACCGCCGGGTGCGCCCGGCGGTGCGGGCGCGTTACCGCTTCTTCGCGGGGATCTTCTTGTCGCCGTTCACCACGGCCTTGAAGTCGGCGCCGGGGCGGAACTTCGGCACCGACGACCTGGCCACCTTGATGGTGGCGCCGGTGGCGGGGTTGCGCGCGGTGCGCGCCGGACGGACTGCCTTCTCGAAAACACCGAACCCGGTGATCGCGACCTTATCGCCCTTGGCCACGGTGACCGTGATGGTGTCGAGGACCGCGTTCACGGCCTCGGTCGCAGTCTTCCTGTCCCCCAGCCGGCCGGAGATCGCGTCGATCAGGTCACGCTTGTTCATGTATCACTCCTGCGGTTCCCCCATGGGAGGTCGCGCGGACAGGGAGCCGTGTACCGCGACCTCTGACCTGCTTGAAATTAGGGGATCCAGCGCGCTGGCACAATCACCTGCACGTAAAATCACGGCGTGTCGCGCCGTCGGCGCCCGAATTTCCTGTCCTGCGGGGGCTTTTAGCGCACCGGATCGGCCGCCGGCAGCCAACTGGGCCGCTGCTGCTCGAAGCTCGCGATCTCATCTGCATAACGCAGCGTCAGCGAGATGTCGTCCAGCCCTTCCATCAGCCGCCACCGTGTGTAGTCGTCGATATCGAATGAGCCAGCCAGGGCCGGGCCGCCGTCCGGGGCCGTGGCCCGCACCTCACGGCCGGTCAGGTCCACGGTCAGCACGGTATCCGGCGCGGTGGTCACGAGGTCCTGCAAAGCCTCGGCGAATTCGGCGTCCACCCGGGCCGGGAGCAGTCCACCTTTTGTCGCGTTATTGCGGAAGATGTCCCCGAACCGCGCCGATATAACCGCCCGGAACCCGTAATCCTTGAGCGCCCAGACCGCGTGTTCCCGGGAGGAACCGATACCGAAATCCGGACCGGCCACGAGTATTGTCGCGCCGTTTGCGGATGGCTGGTTGAGGACAAATTCCGGATCCGCCCGCCAGGCCGCGAACAGGCCGTCCGCGAACCCTTCCCGGCTGACCCGTTTCAGGTACTCGGCCGGGATGATCTGGTCGGTGTCCACGTTGCTGCGGCGCAGCGCCGCGGCCCGGCCGCTGTGCGTGGTGAAGGGCTCCATCGTACGTTCTCCCTGGTCAACGGGCGGCTGGTCAAAGGGCGGCTGGTCAGAGGCCGGACTGGTCAGAGGTCGGCGGGGGCGGTGAGGCGGCCGGTCACCGCGGTGGCCGCGGCGACCTGCGGCGATACCAGGTGGGTACGGGACCCCTTGCCCTGGCGGCCCTCGAAATTGCGGTTGGACGTGGACGCGCTGCGCTCACCCGGGCCCATCGTGTCCGGGTTCATGCCCAGGCACATGGAGCAGCCGGCCGAGCGCCACTGCGCACCGGCCGCGGTGAAGACCTCGTCCAGGCCCTCCTGCTCGGCGGCCGCCTTGACCGCCATCGACCCCGGCACGACCAGCATCCGGACGCCGTCGGCGACCTGGTGGCCGCGCAGCACCTCGGCCGCGGACCGCAGGTCCTCGAGCCGGCCGTTGGTGCACGAGCCGACGAACACCGTGTTCACCTGGATGTCGGTGAGCGGGGTGCCGGGCGCCAGGCCCATGTAGCTGAGCGCGCGCTGCGCCGATGACCGGGCCCCGGCGTCGGGCATGGCGTCCGGATCTGGCACCGACGAGGTGAGCGGGGCGGCCTGGCCGGGGTTGGTGCCCCAGGTCACGAACGGCGTGAGCGCCGGCGCGTCCAGCGTGACCTCCTGGTCGAAGGACGCGTCGGGGTCGGTGGGCAGCGAGCGCCAGCAGTCCAGGGCGCGCTCCCACCCGGCCCCCCGCGGGGCGTGCGGGCGGCCTTCCAGGTAGCTGAACGTGGTGTCGTCGGGCCCGATGAGCCCGGCCCGGGCGCCGCCTTCGATGGACATGTTGCACACGGTCATCCGGCCCTCCATGGACAGGCCGCGGATCGCCGCCCCCCGGTACTCGATGACGTGGCCCACCCCGCCGCCGGTGCCGATCTGCGCGATCACCGCCAGGATCAGGTCCTTGGCGCTCACCCCGTACGGCAGCTCGCCGGTCACGTTCACCGCCATCTGCGCCGGTGGCTGCTGCGGCAGCGTCTGCGTGGCCAGCACGTGCTCGACCTCGCTGGTGCCGATGCCGAACGCGAGCGCGCCGAACGCGCCGTGCGTGCTGGTGTGCGAGTCACCGCAGACGATCGTCATGCCGGGCTGGGTCAGGCCCTGCTGCGGGCTGATCACATGCACGATGCCCTGCCCGGCGTCGCCCATCGGGTACAGGCTGATGCCGAACTCGGCACAGTTCTTGCGCAGCGCCTCGACCTGGACCCGGGACACCGGGTCGGTCACCGGGCTGCCCGGGCCGATCAGCGGCAGCCCGGGGCCGGTCACCCCCGTCGTCGGCACGTTGTGGTCCTCGGTGGCCACGGTCAGGTCGGGGCGGCGCACGGTGCGGCCGGCCAGCCGGAGCCCGTCGAACGCCTGCGGGCTGGTCACCTCGTGAATCAGGTGCAGGTCTATGTACAGCAGGTCGGGCTCGCCCTCGGCGCGGTGCACGACTCGGGAGTCCCAGATCTTCTGCGCGAGCGTACGTCCCATGCATGTACCCCTTTCTGCGGCGCCTCGTCGCGGCCGCCGGAGTCCCTGGCGAGCGGGCTCCTAGCTGACACCATGGCACCCGGCGGGCGCCAGCAGCAGATTTGCGTCTCGCATCGCGAGACGGCAATATCGGACCATGGACAACTCTAGCGGAGTCGGCGTGCTGGACAAGACGGCGGCCGTGCTCGGGGCGCTCGAATCGGGCCCGGCCTCACTGGCCCAGCTGGTCACGGCGACCGGCCTGGCCCGGCCGACCGCGCACCGGATCGCGGTGGCGCTGGAGCGACACCGGCTGGTGGCGCGGGACGCCCAGGGCCGGTTCATCCTCGGGCCGCGGATCGCCGAGCTGGCGACCGCCGCGGGTGAGGACCGGCTGCTCGCGGTGGCCCAGCCGGTCCTGGTCGCGCTGCGGGACCTCACCGGGGAGAGCGCGCAGCTCTACCGGCGGCAGGCGGACAGCCGGATCTGTGTGGCCGCCGCGGAACGCGCCACCGGCCTGCGGGACACGGTGCCGGTCGGCTCGGCCCTGCCGATGACGGCCGGGTCGGCCGCCCAGGTCCTGCTGGCCTGGGAGGAACCGGAGCGGCTGCACCGCGGGCTGCGCGGGGCCAGGTTCACCGCCCCGGCCCTGGCCCAGGTGCGCAGGCGGGGCTGGGCGGCCAGCGTGGCCGAGCGGGAGCCCGGGGTCGCCTCGGTGTCCGCACCGGTCCGGGGCCAGGGCGGGAAGATCATCGCCGCGGTGTCGGTGTCCGGGCCGATCGAGCGGCTGACCCGGTCGCCGGGCCGGCTGCACGCCAACGCCGTGGTCACCGCCGGCGACCGGATCACCGCCGCCCTCCGCCGGGCCAGCTGACCCCGCGCCCCGCAATGACCCCGCCCGCCCGTCCCTGCC
>Ga0335078_10004093_pt1 | contig 21637 bp, 23 predicted proteins | sample Lox_Sample_32_FD_206711 | JGI IMG/M metagenome (GOLD analysis project Ga0335078, IMG submission 206711) | Soil microbial communities from Loxahatchee National Wildlife Refuge, Florida, United States - Lox_Sample_3.2 | ecosystem: Environmental > Terrestrial > Soil > Wetlands | place: USA...
CATTCCACTCATTCCCGAATGGTCGCTCTCCTACACGGGCACACCTGGAAGCGGCAGCGCGGTTCTGCCCGCCTACATCGTGACCGAAGATTTGATCGAGTATCACTGGCTTACCGACGCCAACCCACGCGTGTTCCAGTTGGGGCTGGTTGGCAATCTCGCTTCCCAAATGGTCGTTGTGAAGTTCGGAGCTGTAGTCGTCAAGGGTGCCTCCTACGCCCACTATGAAGTGAAAGTGAATCGCTAACTCACTCGCCGGTTGTCAGCGCTCAACCCGCTGGCAACTGGCTTTTCAGGATTGGACTCTTTCATGAACTATCTTGATCCGTCGGAATACATCGCCTATGGCGTAGACGCGACCACGCCCGAAGCCTTCGTTTCGGTAGCGTCTTCTCTGATTGACGCTCACTGCCGCCGATCCACGCTCGGCGTATCGCAATATGAAGAGCGGATTCGTCTAGCTCCTGATCGCAACACTGTTCGCCTGACCTATCTTCCTCTGACCTCCGTTGCACCGGCGACGACGCCAATCGTCTCCGCCCAGGGCCGTTATTGCATTCCGCGCCGAGGAGAATGGCCGTTCGACGATCTTCGCCTCGACGTCGCACTCACCTTCGGCCTCCCCGGCGTCTGGACCGCAATCGATCCGGCGGCAATCGACTACTTCGCCGACACCGGTGAACTCACGCTGCCGTTGAACATCGTCGGTTTGTGGTTCAGCGAAGTCGACATCGTTTACAACGCTGGCTTCAGCGTGGTCCCCGATCCGGTGAAGTTCGCTTGCGCGCAGATCGTTCGCAATGCGCAAGCCACTCCGGCGCTCAACGTCAAATCCGAGCACCTGGATCGTATGCACTTGCAGTACTTCTCGGACACTCTGATCGACCAATCTGTGACCTCTCTCTTAGCGCCTTACGTGGCGCAGAAAGTCGGCTGAACATGACAGCAATTGGAGCGGGCATGAATGGTCCCGCCGTGGTTCGCGCTACGGATGCAATGTTGCAAACTCTCGGCAACGACCAAATCACTCTGATGTTTCCGCAGGTCGCCATGCCGGACGATCCCAGCGCGCAACTCGGCCTTGTCGACCCCGGCGTGCTGCAGGTCCCGCTATCGCCCGTGGCCGTTCGTTCTCTGGACGTCGCGGCTAACGGACCTCGCCGTCGCTTGGAGTTCCTTATCTCGAGCACGGCAGTGAATGCGGCCGTTGTCTCGCAAAATGCTGCTTCGGCCGGCGCGCTTTTCGAGGCCGCCCTCGGCCTTACTTACGAATGTGATGTCTTCCACATCGAAAATGTGCAAACCGACTACTTCGCCGGAACCGCGTATCTCTATCGCGTGACTGCAGTCGAGTAACGAAGGACATTCATGCAATTCACCAAAGACAGTTTTTACATGACGCTGCTGGCACGCCTCGAGGCTCTTAATCCGCAGCGCACGATTACTCTCAACGGCACAACTCGCCCCGCGATCGTCGTCGCCGAAAACGAACTCGTCATCCCAGTGGAGCCTTTGCCCGACACGTTCTACATCGAATGGGGCGCCGCACAGCCCATCGAGCGCCAAGCCGGAAGCCGTCCCATGATGGCGATGGACTGCCTCATCTCGTACCACACCTTCGGGACCGTGCAATCCGGCGTCGATCGCGGCCGCACGCTGACTACTCTCGACACAGAATTGCTCTCGATCTGCCAGCCGCCCTGGACTCCGAAACAGGATTACACTCAGGTCCCGAGCGTCGATCTTGGAACCAGAATCCCCTGGACGCAGCCGGTCTTCGGCAAGGTTTCCGGAAGCGAAGCGCCTCACGACCAGCATCTTCCCCGGCGAAGTGAGGCCGTGCGCCTGGAACGCAGCGTCAGTTTGAAAGTGCTCTTCTTTTCGGAGGTCAACTGCTCATGAGTACCTCTCCGCTTCGCTCCGCCATGGTTCCGGTTACGCGGCGCGTTCGAGCCTATTTCGCTCCCATGAATCTCGTCACCAACCAGCCAGCGCTTTTCGATCCCGGCAAGTCTGGCTTGTTTCAACTCGACTCTCCGCCATCGCCGTGGATCGAGCTCGGTTGGATCGACAACTTTCAACGCCATTGCGGCCTATCGACTGAACCGATGTTTGCTGGGAGTCCACCGGCTCCAGTCAATCAATTTCGCGGTCCGCTCGATGTCCGCCTTGAATTCGATTTTCGCGAGTGGGGCAAACTGCAAATGGCGCTAGCTGGCGGATCGGAGCACATGAATGTGCTGGCCTCGGATCCCAACGCGAGTGCTCAACCTTCCGGAGGAACACCCATCGCGGCCGTCGCAGTGCTCCCTGGATCGACCGCAAGCGAAATCATCCTCGGCGCCGGCGCCGTCAACGCTTTCTCCGCCGGAGACATGGTCGCCGTTGATGCCGATTATGAGCAGCAAATCGGATACGTGGGCTCGGGCATTGCCGCCGCTTATGTCAGCGATCCTCTCGCCGTCAATCGCGATCTCAATTACATCCGCCGCGTCACGTTCAACATTGGACGCGTCGCGCAAACGACAGTTACATCGCTGATCCTCGCGCAACCTCTCCTCGGCGGAGCGCCACCGGCGAACGCCGGCATTCAGAAAGTGATCGCTTTCGTCGACCGCGAAGGCGGGCAATTCTTTCAGGAGTGGTCCGCGTTATTCGTCGCCGAAGATGAGTCCGGAGGCCGGGCCTGTTTTCACTATCCGCGCCTCAGCCCGACAACTTCGCTGAATCCTCCTTCATCCGTGAAGATGACAAAGTTTTTTGACAGGGAAGAGGCAGTTACGGCTGCCGCCCCGATTTCGACATTGGCGCTGCATGCCGCCTTTCAAGCCATGCCGCACGTCGACGAAAACGACGGACAGACCGTGGCCTGCTACCGCAGTTACTTTCCGGCAGCGATGTCGGGGGTTTACTAGGCATTTCCATTTTGCCCCGAGGTCACTTTTCGTTACGAAAAACGAACGCGTGCGCAAAAGTCAGGGCAATTGGGCTCTTTTTCGAGAGATTTCTACTCCCATGAAACTTCAAATCGACAACCTCGATGGCCAGGGGCCACGAGACTACAGTGCCGCGATCGATGCTGCCAATCCGCCGCAGGTCGTGCGCATTCGGAACAAACCGGCCGAACTGAGGGTGAGCCTGGTGGCCAATGATCCCGGCTTCATCGTCCCGGCTTCCGGCTCCAGAATCACCGTCGGACGCACCAATGGCCAAGATGTTTTCACCGGATACCTGACGCAGGCCCCGGTTTTCGAATATCTCGGCTGGGGCGCCAATGGGCCGGTCTACCGCTACGACCTGGTTGCGTACAGCGATGAGGTCCTGCTCGATCAAAAGCGCCTTCCGGATCGAAGCCCTTTTGTTGATCGGAGCGCCGGAGACGCGCTCCGTCAGATGACCCAGGACCTCCTGCCCGGAATCTTCGACACTTCCGCGGTGCAGGATCTCGACTTCCTGCCGTCGTATTACCCAGATCCGCAGAAGACTTGGTCGCAACACGCAGGCGAGATTGCGACTCTCGCTCGCGCCAGCTATCGCACTCTGAACGGGTCCGTCATCTTCGAACGAGTCGGATCCAATAGCTATGCTTTATCTGAGAGCGATCCCAACTTCAACCCCGGCGGCCTTGCTCTGCAACCAGGGAATGCTCTTGTCAACGACGTCACTGTCATCGGCGAAGTCGAGCCTCAAGCCTACGTGAAGGACTACTTCATCGGCGACGGCCTGACCTCACGCTTCTATCTCTCGCAAACTCCGTTCACGAAAAGTAACACGATCGTCTTCGACGAGGAATATTCGATGTCGCCGCTCGATCCCACTCGGTGGAATGTGATCGATCCCGGGAGCGCCGTTTCGGTAGCAAATGGGAAGCTCCAAATCGCGGGCGGTACGGACGTGGATGGCGTCACGCTGGTGGAATATGTCGAACAGGTTGAACTCGGCGGCGCACTCTTGATCCAGCACGGCGACGTTACCTTCAGCGCTCCGTCGCGCGGTGTTCTCGGAGGCATCTACAGCGGACCGGTCGCAATCGTAAATTGCACCGCCGGATTTCAAATCACTCCGAACGGCCCGCAATCCAATATTCAGGCGTTAGTCAATGGCGAGGTTAGTGGTGCGTTGCTCACTACCAACGCCGGCCATCATTATGTGTTCAGCACGCGCTTCTACTCGGACGATATTTACCGCACCGGGCAGGGATTTCACTCTTCGCTTCATCCAGCCGAAAACGAAATCGGTGGTTCCCCGGTTCCGGCCAATGCTCGCATTGTCCTCGAAGTGCAGGATATCGACCCCTCGAATCCGGCCTCCGAAGTTGCTCCGGCCACGGTGCTCTATGACGGGCAGATCGCCGGCGTGCCGGGCTTCTGCAATTACGTATCGGTCAACGCCGCCAACATGCAATGCGCCATCGCGTTCACTCGGTTGATTCGAGCCATCGATGCCCAGGTGCGAACCGCTCTCGAAGGGCAGAGCTACGTCACGCGTCTCGTAGGTCCATTGGATCAAGGATCGGAGTGCAATCTCACCTCGACTGCCGAACTGAAGTTCTACTCAGCGTCCATTCCCGCGGCGAATCAGGCAATCTCGGTTCACTACCGCGGATCAGGACGAGCTCTGGCCCGCATCACAAACCCCGCGAGCATTGCTGCGCAGCAGCGTGGCGTCGACAATGGTCTGCACGGCTCCGTTCGTCATCTCAAGTTGCCTCTGGCTCGAACCTCGTCCGATTGTGAAAACGCTGCGCTCGCGATTCTCGAAGATAGTACGGCTCCGGCCTGGAAGGGCTGCTATCAGACCTGGAGTGATTTTCTTCCGGGGAATGCGATCGACATCTTTCCTGGCGACGCGCTCGCCCTGAACATCCCCTCTCGAAGCGCGTGTTTCCAAGCCATCGTGAGGGAAGTCGACATCTCGATGCGAGATTTGCAGGGCGAGCACTGCGTCTATCAGATCAAGTTTTCCAACGATGCCGCCGAGCCACTGGCTTTCGACTTCCAGACCTCGCCTCTGAAATCGCTACCCGACATACCCGAACTCGCCAACACTCAGGTTGGATCGATCTATCTCGACGCGCTAACTGGCGCCGAGATCACGCTGGTATCTTCCACCACGTTAAACGTCGATGCCGCAGTCGCGCCGCTCCCAGGTGGAGGAATCGAGGCCAGATCAAGCGACGCCGGCTGGGGACCAGACAACGACCGCAACCTGATCGGCCGCTTCACTTCGCAAACTTTCACTGTGCCTCGCCTGGCGCAGATTCAGGACTGTTACCTTCGCCAGTACGATTCCTCGTCACCGCCGAAATATTCGAGGTACACAACCGCACTTCATGTGGACTACCCGTTATGAGAGAACCCGAACCGGAAACTTCAAACAGGCCGGAAAGAAGTAACGCCAGGCAGGCGCTGGTTGTCCGCGTCGCCGATACCGATTTCTATCGCGAAGTCCTCGAGAAACTCGCGCGCCTTGAGGCCAAGATGGACATGCTGGTCGGATCGACCCAGCCAGGTCGAGTTAAGCTCGCGGAGGACAGAATTGCGGCTCTCGAGCGTTCCGACATTAGACGAGGCGTTTACGACCGCTTGCTCAGCGCGACCATCGCTGCCGTCGTCAGCGCCGCTATCGCCATGCACGACCATCTGCTCGGAGCGCGATAATCCCCGGCATTCCTCCTCCCTACTGTCATTCCGAGGAGCACCCGCGATGAGGAATGCGCCTTTGACCACGTTTCCTAAGCAATCAAATCACACTAAGGAGAAACCATGAATTTCCTCACCAAACTGTTGCAAGCCATCGCCTTCGTTCCCGGTATCGTAACCGCGATCGAAAACCTGCTGAATCACAGCAGCGGGACGCAGAAGAAAGACGCCGTCATGTCCTTCTTGCAGACGGCGTTATCGATGACGGACGCGCTCGCTAACAAGGAAATTGTCGACGAAGCCAAGTTCAAGCAGGGCTTGTCAGACATTATTAACGGCACTGTGGAATGCCTCAATGCCTCGGTCTGGGCGACGAAGGCCCCAGCGATCCCAACCACGCAGGCGTAGCCGTTATCCGACCTCTTCGCTCCAATTCTCGAGCGTCTTCTTCACGAAAGCCATGAACTGATCCGCGACGGCGCCATCGATCAACCGATGGTCGTAGCCGAGCGTCAGGTGTACGACGGAGCGGATGGCAATTGAGTCATTGCCGTCCGCATCGCTTACCACCAGCGGCATTTTCGTGATGCCGCCCACGCCGAGAATCGCCGAGTTCGGCTGGTTGATGATCGGCAGTCCAAACACCGCGCCGAACTGGCCCGGATTGGTTACCGTGAACGTCGAGCCTTCTACTTCTTCGGGTTTCAGCTTCTTGTTGCGAGCGCGTTCGCCAAGATCGGAAATGCCCCGCTGCAGGCCCAGGAAATTGAGCTCGTCCGCACTCTTCAGCACCGGGACGATCAATCCCCAGTCGAGTGCCACCGCGATCCCAACATTCACATGCAGGTGATAACGGATGCTCTCGTTCTCCATAGAAGCGTTCACGATCGGGAACTGCTGCAGCGCAATGATCGCGGCCCGAACGAAAAATGGCATGAATGTCAGTCGCGCTCCGTGGCGCTGTTCGAAACCTGACTTCGTCTTGTTACGAAGCTGCACGATTCGTGTAATGTCCACTTCGAACATACAGTGGACGTGAGCACTGGTGCGGCGCGATTCGATCATGCGTTGCGCAATGATCTTGCGCATCTGCGTCATTGGAACCAGGTCGCCCGGAATCGCCGCAGGCGCCGGAGGAGGCGTCGGCCGCGAGGCCGGAGCGGAAGGCGCGCTGATCTTTGCTGAGGCAGCCGGAGCTGCTGCTTCCGGCCGCTCCAGAAATGCCATGATGTCTTGCTTTGTGATGCGTCCGCCAAGTCCAGTTCCCGTTATCTGCGCAAGATCGACATTGTTCTCGCGGGCGATTTTGCGCACCAGCGGCGACGAGCGGGCGTGATCGTCTTCTTCCCGCATGGCCGGGGCTGTCGGTTGCGCAGTGGGCATCGCTGCCGGCCTGGGTGCCGGAGCCGGTGTTCTCGCCGGAGCTTCCGGAGCAGGCGGTGCAGCGGCAGGTCTTGCGGGAGCCGCGGCAACAGCTTCGCCATCGCCCGCAATCGTTCCAACCACCGTATTTACCTGGACCGTATTGCCTTCCGTGACCTTGATATCCTGCAGCACGCCGGATGCTGGCGCAGGAATTTCGGCATCGACCTTGTCGGTAGAGATCTCAAACAGCGGTTCGTCCCGCTGTACTTTTTCACCCGGCTTTTTTAGCCACTTGGTGATGGTTCCTTCAACGATGGACTCGCCCATCTGCGGCATTACGATATCTACCGGCATAGTTCCTCTTCGGCCCCCCAGTTTGTTTCCGGGGTTAGGCGCAATTTTTTATTATAACGAACGGCGGGCTGCCACTCAGTCCTTGCCGTGCTCAGGTTTGTCTTCGCCTGGAGGCATCGGTCCTACTCCGTAGGCATTTTTCCAGTATTCCTGAGCCTTCGGTGGTAGCTTCTGCACGCGCGAGAGGAATCCAACGATCTTCCAGATGTCCTCGTCGCTGAGTGCGTGCCTCCACGCCGGCATCCCGGTATAGCGAACGCCTGTGGTCACCGCGTAGTAGATGTGCCACTCCGGGTCGTCTAGCGGATCGAGAATGAGCTGCGGCGCCGCCGGATAAAACGACTTCTCCAGCGAACTTGGCTTGTTGTCGAGGGTTCCGTGGCAGAGGGAGCAGTTCATCGTATAAATCTTCATGCCGTCGATCAGGTTGTCATCCGTCGCCGGAACTGGATTTGTAACTCGTGGCGCGTGCCGCTCCATGGAAGCATCCAGGGCAGCAGTCGCGATCCTGCGTTCCATGCTCGGCGGAGGTGCATCCGCGTTGGTCGGAAACAATCCAAAGTTAACAACGATTGCCGCCACCAACAGGATTGCCAATAGCGTGACTACAATTCCAAGAATAAAATTGCGCATCTTTCCCCCTGTCCCGGACCGGAGTACGGCATGAAGTTCGACTGAGAACTAAAAATTGTAACTAATACGCGCGCAGACCGCGCGCTTCGCGCACGACATCACTCACTTTCGGCAGAAAGAACTCCTCTTGAGGAGGAGAAAAAGGAACCGGGGAGTCCTGTGCCGTAATCCGCACGATCGGCCCGTCGAGATCATCGAACGCTTCTTCATTAATGATGGCCGCAATCTCGCCGGCGATTCCGCCCGTGCGCACATCTTCATGAAGGAGGATCACCTTACTCGTTTTTCGTACCGTTTCGGCGATCGCCCCGCGATCCAAGGGCGAGAGCGTCCGCAGATCCACGATTTCGACGTCGATGCCTTCCTTGCTGAGAGTCTCTGCGGCCTCGAGGGCAACGTGGACCATCGCCGCATACGTGATGATGCTCAGGTCTCGTCCCTCCCGAGCCACGCGTGCCTTTCCCAGCGGCACGATGTAATCATCGGCCGGTATCTCTTCCTTAATCCGTCGATAAAGATATTTGTGCTCGAAGAAAATGACCGGACTGTTGTCGCGGATCGCGGCCTTGATCAGTCCCTTCGCGTCGTAGGCGCTCGCCGGGCATACTACCTTGAGTCCCGGCGCGTGGACAAACCACATCTCCGGATTTTGTGAATGGAACGGACCACCATGCACGTTGCCGCCGCTCGGTCCGCGAATGACCATCGGTGCTGGCGCGCCCCACCGGTAGTGTGCCTTGGCGACCATGTTCACGATCTGGTTGAACGCGCAGCCGATAAAGTCCATAAATTGAAATTCGGCCACCGGACGCATTCCGGTCAGGGAAGCGCCGAATGCCGCGCCCACGATCGCCGACTCCGCGATCGGAGTGTCGATCACGCGCTCCGGCCCGAAATGATCGATGAAACCGTCCGTAACTTTGAACGCGCCGCCGTAGATGCCTATGTCTTCTCCAATGCAGAATACGGACGGATCGCGCTCCATCTCTTCCCAGATTCCTTGCCGGATTGCTTCGAGATAAGTGAGTTGCATGAGATCAAAATTCCCGTACAACAGTATCAGTGGATATCGTACAATTGGTACAGTTTGTAATTGTTACCAGCTGAGGAATAGAACATGTCTCCTAAGCTCACCGCCAGCGCGGCTCGCCAGAACTTCTCAGATATCGTGAATCGCGCCGCCTATGGCGGCGAAAGAATCATAGTACATCGCCGCAAAAAACCGGTCGCTGCGGTGGTTCCCCTCGAGGACCTCGAGTTTCTGGAACAACTCGAAGATCGCATCGATATTGAACAAGCCAGAAAACGCCTGAACGAGCCCACCATCCCGTGGTCCAAGCTCAAGAAAGATCTCGGTTTGTAGTCGGCGTAAGCGTGCATGCGCTACTCGCTTGAATTTACCGCATCGGCCGCCAGAGAGTTCCGATCCTTGGAACGTCGCCTTCAACAACGCATCTCCGATAAGCTGCTTGAACTTTGTGACAACCCGTTTCCCGCCGGTGCAAAAAAGCTTCAGGGTGAACGGGATCACTACCGAATTCGCATTGGCGAATACCGCGTCATCTATCGCATAGAAAAAAACAGGGTCGTGATTGTCATCGTGCAAATCGGACATCGTCGCGAAGTGTATCGATAGCCATCACTTCAGATGCACTGCCGCCTCGCCCTGTCGCGAGCGGCTTCCAACTCTTGCCTTGAATTTCGGCACGGCATACTTCGGCTTGATTTCATGGCATCCGGGTTCGCAGTACGCTCCGCCGGCAGCGCTTTCCGGCGTGGGCATCGGGGAATTTACCGCAAAATCTCGATCGGCTTCCAATTCGCGGTCAACATCAGCAATCAGCTTCTCGTTCTCTTGCGCCGTGAGCCACTTCTTTCCCAGGAGGTATTTTTCAAAGCGGGCAATCGGATCCCGCTTGCGCCAGTATTCAAACAGCGGCTTCGGAACATACTCCGCCGCGTCGTGGATCGCGTGTCCTTTCATGCGCATCATTTTGGCTTCAATCAGCGTCGGCCCTTCGCCACGCCGCGCGCGTTCGCACGCTTCGTGAGCCGCATCGTACACCTGGCAGGCATCGGTTCCATCGATGATCACTCCCGGAATTCCGTACGCAATCGCGCGTTCCGCCAAATCCTTCACTCGGAATTGCATATCCGCCGGCGTGGAGTAGCCCCACAGGTTGTTCTCCACGAACAGCACCAGTCCCAGGTTTTGCACCGCCGCAAAATTCAATCCTTCGTATGTCACGCCCGTCGATTGTCCGCCGTCGCCGATGTATGTCATCACCGCGATATTTCGCCCTTGCAGCCGCGCACCGAGCGCTACACCCGACAGCACTGGAATCAAATCGCCCAGCGTTGAAATCGGCGCGACCACATTTCGCTTTTGAATATCTCCGAAGTGCGACGATGCATCCCGCCCTTTCGTCGGCGATCCGGCCTTCGCCATGTATTGCATCATGATGTCGCGAGCCGAAAAACCTCGCACCAGCAGCGACCCCTGATTGCGAATCATCGGCCCGACCCACTCGTCTGGCTTTAGCGCATACGCCGAAGCGCAGGAGCACGCCTCTTGCCCGAGCCCGAAATATACGCCGCCGACGACTTTGCCTTGCTTATAAAGGTTCTCAAGCGCGGTCTCCATCTTGCGATTGAGCAGCATCCAGCGATAAATCTCGAGGCTCCGCTTCCTGTCAAGATATTTCGATTCGCGAATCGGAGGAACTGTCGCACTCAGGTTCCCATCTACCTCGTATCGGACCTCCTCGCCCACCTGAGTCTGCCTGACCGTAAAACTCGGCTTCTCCAGCCGGTAATCCACGATGGTGTAAGTGCGTTGCGAAGAATTGGACGAACTCGATGTGCGAGCCTGTCCGTTGCTGCCGGAACCATTGCTGCGTCGCGAAGGATTCTTATGATTGTTTTTCTTATTCATTGATACCAATCGTGACTTTACGCAAGAAACGTATCTTCTTCCTTGTGGATAGCTCGCAATCCATCCGGAACTCTCATCGGCACCCCGACCGACGTCTCGAGTAATGAGTCCAGATCCTCCAGCCACAACATCTGCGACTGGAACACAGCTCCAAAATTCCGCGATGCTGAATGAGCGACGTCCTGCATGCTCACCGTCCTGCCAAGCTCGTTGGCCATCGACGTCACCGGCTTCGAAGCAATTCCGCAAGGAACAATCAACTTGAAATAATCGAGATCAGTGTTCACGTTCAGCGCAAACCCATGCGACGTCACCGCACGAGAGATGTGTACTCCCAGAGCCGCAATCTTGGATTCTTTTGGAGAATCTGCCGTCCACACCCCGGTCAATCCCTGGATCCTTTTTGTCGGAATCCTGAAATCGGCGCAAGCGCGAATCAGAACCTCTTCCAGTCGACGCACATATTCCACTGCACCCATGGTCTTCCGTTCGCCTTGCTCGGATTTCATTCCCCGCAAATCGAAAATTGGATACGCGACCAATTGCCCGGGACCATGGAAGGTCACGTCTCCGCCACGATCGCACTCGAATACTTCGACGCCCTGCTTACTTAGTAACTCCGGCGACGCCAGAATATTCCCTGATTTCCCATTTCGCCCCAGCGTGATCACCGGTGTGTGCTCGAGAAGAAGCACTACGTCCCCAATCCGGCCTGCTTTCCTTAGTTCCACCAAACGCTGCTGCAGCCGTAAGCCGGTCGAGTAGTCAATCGTCCCGAGTTGGAGAACCGAAATCATTACGAGTTAATCGCCATCCCGTACACGCTATTCGATGCATCGAGCATCGCTTCCGCCAGCGTTGGATGCGCGTGAATGGTCCAGGTTAGCTCCTCGACGGTTGCCTCCATTTGAATCGCTGCAACCGCTTCGGCAATCAATTCCGTCGCCTGCGGCCCAATGATGTGCACTCCGAGAATCTCGCCATAGTCCGCATCGGAAACAATCTTGATGAATCCTTCGTGTGCCCCGACAATCGACGCCCTTGAGTTCGCCGTGAACGGAAATTTCCCAACCTTCACGTTGTACCCAGCTTCTTCGGCTTTGACTTGGGTCAAGCCCACACTGCCAATTTCCGGATGGCAATAGGTCGCGTTCGGAATGTGCTCCGGATTAATCGGCTTTGCCGGCTTCCCCGCGATCTTCGTCACCGCGACGATTCCTTCCATCGCTCCCACGTGCGCCAGTTGCGGTGTTCCCAGCACGATGTCGCCGATCGCGTAAACCCCAGGCTCTGTCGTTTCCATCCAGCTATCCGTCGCTATAAAACCCCGGTCCAGTTTGATCTTCGTTCGTTCTAGCCCGATATTCTCCGTTCGCGGCTTCCGTCCCACCGCGATCAGGATCTTTTCTGCCTCAATCTTCTGCGACTTCCCATCGGCGCTGAACGTCACCGAAATGCCTGACTTAGTTTTCTCGACCTTCTCGACTTTCGCTCCGTTGTGAAAGTTAATTCCGCGCTTGCGATAAACCCTCGCCAGTTCTTTCGAGATTTCCTCATCTTCAATCGGCACCAACCGCGGCAGCATCTCGAGGATTGTCACCTCTGTATCGAACGAGCGGAAAATCGAAGCAAACTCCACTCCCACTGCTCCTGCTCCGACAATCACCAGAGACTTGGGAATCTCCTTCACGCCGAGAATTTCAATATTCGTGAGTACCTGCGGTCCGGCTTCCAACCCCGGCAGCATTCGCGCCTCCGAACCCGTGGCCAGGATCACGTGCTTGGCTTTGATCTGGCTGCTTTTGTTATCATTCGTGACATCAATGTGAAAAACCCCGTTCTGTGCCGGTCCCGTCAGTTTGCCGTAGCCTTTCACGGTCTCGACCTTATTCTTACGCATCAGGAATTCGAGACCCTTCGCATGTTTCGTGACAATCTTCGCCTTGCGGTCCTGGATGGCCGCCCAATTCAGCTTTCGTGAGTCCACGCCCTCGATGCCGAACTCCTTCGCTTCCTTCAGGTGGTCCCAGATTTCCGCGTTGAACAAGAGAGCTTTGGTCGGAATACAACCCACATGAAGGCAGGTGCCTCCAAGAAAGCCATCCTTTTCCACTAATGCTGTCTTCAAACCATATTGTCCGGCGCGAATCGCTGCCGTGTATCCGGCTGGGCCGCTGCCGATAATTGCGATGTCGTATGTAGATTCAGGCAAAGTCGTGTTCCCCTTGGAGGAATAATTGCTGATCACCAAATAATCGATTCTAAGCTACGTCCGCGAGATTCGCGAACGGGCAGCGTTCGAGCTTTTGTATCGATAGCGTTAGGGACGAAATGCAGAAAAATGATTTCGAAGCGCGTGTCCGAAACTGGGAAGAAACATTGCTCGTCAGTGCCGTGCATATAACTGTCAAATTTTGTAACTTCTCATACTTTTGGCTGCGAGCGGCGTCTAATCATTTATTGGCTTTCTTCAGCGGACGTGGTCCTTCCCGCGTCCCAAAAGCGAACATAATGTTTCACTTTCGCGACATACTCGGGTGCAGTGGAACTACGCAACCCGAGCGTGCGTACATCATGGCAACGGAATCTCGTGTGGCCTAGGCCCACACAGTAGTGGAGGTAGATTATGCAAGATGGGCAAAACGGACTGAACACCAGCGCAACTCTCCTCACCAACAACGATCCCCACGTCCAGCAAGTTGTACGAACAGCGCATGAAGAACTTCGGCAGTTGATGCGTCAGCGCGCCGACATCATGAAGCGCATCGGCACTCTGAAACAAACCATTGCCGGCTTGGCAAATTTATTCGGCGATGAAGTGCTCGACGAAGATTTGCTTGAGCTCGTCGGTCGCAAGTCCGGCGGACGACAGCCCGGATTCACCAAGGCATGTCGCGTGGCGTTGATCGAAGCCGAGGGTCCGCTTACTGTGCGCGAAGTGTGCGACCGCATTCAACAGCGTATGCCCGCTGTCCTGCTGCGTCACAAAGACCCGCTGGCGTCCGTCACCACGGTGCTCAATCGCCTGGTGGAATACGGAGAGGCGCAGAGTGTGGTCGGGAAGAACGGCCGTCGAGCCTGGCAATGGGTCGCTGATTCCGACGCTATGGCGCTGCCGCCGATCGTCGAACCTAGCATCTCGGTTGCCTGATCCGGATTCACGACCTTACTTCGCAGAGACCTCGCGAAGGCAGCTTTGGGTGAGAGCGCGCCTGGGATTTTCCACGATCACGCTGATGATGACTCGGCTTTACAGTCGAGGTCCCGGGACCTCTCGCCGGGAACGGGCCAGCAGCGGTTCAACCCGTTCACGTTAGAAACAATCCTACAAACCGCTGGTCGGGAAATTGTCACTCCAACTTCACGCGCTTGTAATTTCTTTGTTACAGTCCGAAGTCACGGGTGTTCGTAGGCGGGACTCGCGGGAGCCGGCGGGGTGTAGTCTTTCCCATAGAGATTTTTGTGTTCCTGGGGAAATCCGGATGCAGGAATTCGAAACGATCCTAGCGTCGAAGTACTACTGCTGATAGTAATCTCCCGCGTCATTGTGGTCAGAACATCCGGCAACGCTCCCTCATACCACATTCTCAACAGATACTGCCCGGGTTCGACATTCGGAATGACTAATTGCCCGCGCCGGTCTGAAATCGCGTAATACGGTGTGTTCAACGCGATTACCACCGCGCTCATCTCCGCATGGATATTGCAAAAGATGTACGAGATCCCCGGCTTATCGAACAATACATTTCTCGTAGTGCCCGCCTCATAGAGGCCAAGATCAAAGCGCTTCCCTTCAAACAACGAAAACACGTTGTGAAAAAATGGATCGCGGTTGGGGAACTCCACCCACGAGCCGACGGGGATCACGAGCACATGCGGGTCGAAGCTCTTGTTCTTCTGAACCAGGCGTGGCCGCGGTCCGGTTCGGTCCGGTGCTGAAAGCGACGCATTTGGATCCATCGGGGTCAGCCACAACACCACGTCGCTCGCGTCGCGAGACTTGACCTTTTTATCTTTGATCAACGACACCGTCGCGGTGACCGTGTTTGCTTGCGCGTAGCTGAACCCTGCATTCAGCAGGAGTACAGTAACGGCGATGAGGCGAACCAGAACGGGCCGCATTAGAAAAGCACCCCCATCACCATATTGATTTGCTCTGCCGTGTTGTTTACGCCATACAACTGGAACGATTGCAGGTGCCGGAATTCCGTCGAGAACAACAGGCTCGAGCGCGGGCGATAAACAAAGTTCACCAGCGCGCTCCGGTTCTGCACCAGCAACGGTCCCGGATACCCGCTGAAAGCCGCGCCTCGGATCTCGGAAGCGGTTGGATTGTCCAGCCCGAATGCCGCATTGAGTTCCAGCTTTGGATTGGCCCGGAATTTGAACTGTCCCCATCCGCCGCGCGAATCCAGTCCGCGAATCGGTGTCGACGTCAGCGCCGGATTTCCCAGGAACAGCACGCTCAGGCTGGTTCCTCCGCCGATCCCGCCAACCGCTCGCCCTCGATAAAATTCGCCCGACAGTTCAAACTTCCTGGCGAGCGGAATTTGCCAATCCGTCATCCCGGCCCAGCCGTCGCTGTAGCGATCGAATCCCCAATCCTGCCGGCTGTAATAACCGGCTGCTCCCAACGTGAGCGGACGTCCAAACACCGACTCCGTCCACGACGTCCGGAATGCATAGGCAGGCTGCCCAGACGCTTCCCCTGGCCCGGCAGCGCGGAAGTACGAATTGGCCGGAAATTCGCCGCTGAGATTGTCCAGAATCCCACCCTGAATCGTGATGCTCTGATTATCGGAGATGTCGAAGCGATGCTCCACTCGCACTTGCGGCGTCCACGCCCACAAATTGCCCGCGTAGTTAAATGCCGGGACCGCCAGCGACGCGAACGATGTTGGCGCATTCGGCGAGATGAACAGATCGTCCTGGCCAACTACTAAAGACGTGTGCCCCCAGTCCATTCTCCCCGTCGCAATCCGCAGCCGGAAGATTCCCGAGTTCACACCATTCCAGGTATCGGCGAAGCCTCCCGCGAAATCTGCTTGCAGATTCGCCGAAGTCTTCGCTCCCGCCACTGTCGGTCCAAATACCTCAAGCCCGATTTCCGACTGGCGCAAGGTAGCGCCAAACGTTCCATTGCCCAAGTTTGGCCCGGTGGCAAAACTCGGTATATCGATGTTGTCCGTCTGCCCATGATTGCTGAACAGATTCATCAGCACGATGCCCGAAAGCCGCATCCGGTACTTCGACGCGCTTTCCACTTTCGTTTGATACTCGTCATCCACTTTGGTCGATAAAAGCTGCGTGGTCTCTTCCAAAGACGCGACCCTTTGGTCAATCCCAGAGGCCTTGCGAGATCCGGACTCCGGCTGCGCAGCGGTCTCCGTTCCTGGCGCCTGCTCGCTCTTCGCCTCTTCCGTCGCGTTCGGCTGGCCGCGCAAATTCTGTAATTCGGAACGCAGTTGGGCCGTCTCGGCGCGGTACTGCGCGGCTTCCGCGCGCATCTCGGCGACGGCCGAACGAAGTTCGCTCACCTGCTGCTGCAGTTCCTGAACTGCCGAGTTGAGCGCCTGATCGTTGCCGCTCGAACTGCCGCCAGGGCTTTGCGCCCATACGCAAGCGCTGCAGAACAACAGAACACCGATGCCGATGAATGGATTCCTGCGACGAACGGGCACTAAGTTCTCCTGGCTCACGAGTGCCTCCCGAGAGATCTGTTCGAAGATTCTGTATGACCTGAAACGGCCCCAAGCGAATGGCTAGCGACTATTCTACTGCGGCATTTTTGGTTGGAGCGAGCGGTGATTCCGCTTTCGCTTCCAACCCGCCATTCCCAGCCGGCGATGGCGCGAGTGGAAGTGTAACCCGGAAAACCGTCCCCATTGCCGATGTATTTTCAACGATGATATCGCCGCCGTGATCCTGAACAATCTTCTGTACTACCGTCAGCCCGAGTCCCGTGCCGTTTTCTTTCCCGACACTCACAAATGGCTCGAATAGAGAAGTCCGGATTGACTCCGGAATGCCACGCCCGTTATCTTCCACCCGAATCTGCGCGGTATCGCCCTTTTGAACTAGCTCAATGGTAATTCGTCCGTCGTTATGGGTCGTCGCTTCGCAGGCATTCATTAGCAGGTTGTAAAGCGCGCGCTCCAGCTTTTTGGTGTCGAACCAGCCGCTGCAATCGCCTTCCTGCCGAATGCTGATCCATGCATTGTGAAAGCGCGGATGTGCCCGAATCACCTGTACTACCCGCTCCAGTGAGTCGCGAACCTTGGCGTAACTCGGCCGCAACGATTCGCGGGTCCGCGAGAATTCCAGCAGGGAATCGATGAGCTCCGTCATCTGATTTACTGCAATCGTCACTTCCTGATACAGCTCTTCGCGCTGCTCCGTCGTGAGTCGGCTCTCGAGCAGAAATTCTGCATTCGCCACGATCGCCGCCAGCGAGTGCCGCAGATCATGCGAGATCGAACTCGCCATCCGCCCGATCGTCGCCAACCGCTCCGCTTCCAGCAACTCCTGTTGCGTCCGCCGCAAGCTCTCCCTCATGCGATTGAATGCGCCCGTGACTTCCGCCACCTCATCGCCGCCCCGCGCATCCAGCACGTAATTGAAGTCGCCCTTTTCGAGCGCCCGGACGCCGTTCACCAAATTCCCCAGCGGCCGGGTGAAGGTATGCGAGATGAAGAACACCAGTGCGCTGCCCCCAGCGACCGCAGCTAGCCCTAAAGCCAGCAACAGCCGGTTCAGTTCATCGAGAAAGGCCGCCGCTTGGTCGTACGACTTCAGCACGCTCAGCCGAACCGAGGGCATCTGGTCCGGGGCCAACTCCACCGAAGTATCGAGAAATCGCTCATCCCCAAGTTGCAATTGCTCCGGGTCAACTCTCGGAGCCGAGCGCAGCTCCGGATGCTGTTGCAGTTCGGCCTCCCGCGCCGGATCTAACGTCGTGCGCACGATGATGTCGCCGTAGTAAAACGCAACCTGACCACCGGCAATCCGGCTGACCTGCGACGCGACCGCATCATCGATCTCATACCCGATCACCAAAAATCCCAGCAGGTGACTCTCTTCCGCCGTCCCAAAATAAATCGGCTTCGGAAACACCTGGTAGAGATGATGCGCGCCATACCACCAGTGATTGGTCGTGTTCTGCGCCAGCAATCCCTGCATTGACTGCTGCGCCATTTCTTCGGTGAAGCCCGGAGCTTTTGTGTACAGCGCCACGATGCGACCGTTGCGGTCCGCCAGCACGAACAGGTCGCTGCCCGCCAATCGCCATAGCGGCGCCGAGGCATCCTGGATCGTGGTCACGTCGCGGGTCGTCATCTGCGCCCGCAAAATCGGGAGGTCGGCGAGCAGTTCCGCCGCATGCGTCAGAGTGATTTCGCGTTCGTTCTGGAAATTCTGGAAGGTGCTGACGGAGTTATGCAGATCGGAAAAAATCTGCTTGCGGATTTGCCCCTGCACGCTGTGCCGCACCAGCAAGAGGCTGGTCGCCGTGAGCCCGGCAGAAATCACGAGCATCGAGAGCAGAAACTTGGTGCGCAGACGAAGTTTCATTGTGCTCCGCTCTTTTCAACCCTGGGTCCCATACTTCTGGTGTGCGAACGTTTACCGCACAAACTTGTATCCCACCCCATGCACCGTGCGGAAGTGCGTCGGATTTGCGGGGTCCCGCTCCAGCTTTTGCCGCAGCTTCAGGATATGGTTGTCCACCGTGCGCGTGGACGGATAATTCTGGTACCCCCAGACCTCGTTCAGCAACTCATCGCGCGTGATCACCCGCTCGGCGTTCTGCACCAAAAATTTCAAGGTCTTGAATTCCTGCGCCGTGAGAGTAATGGTCTCGCTATTGCGCAGCACCAACATCTTCACGAAGTCGACGGAAATTCCGTCGAACGCAACAATATCGCCAAGATCTTTTCGAACCGTGCGGCGTAGCGCAGCCCGAACCCGCGCCAGCAGTTCCCGAGGGCTGAAAGGCTTCGTCACATAATCGTCGGCGCCGAGTTCCAGCAGCAACACTTTGTCTGACACGTCGCTCGCCGCGCTCAGCACGATGATTGGAATCGATGGCGCCTGCTGCTTGATCTCCCGGCAAACATCGCGTCCGGAAACCTGCGGCAGCCGCAAGTCCAGCACGATCGCCGACGGCGTCGCGCGGCGGAATGCTTCGAGCGCCGATTTCCCGTCGCCGCTGATCTCGATCTCGAATCCCTCGGATTCGAACAGGCGCTTCAGCGCCTTCTGGACGGCGTGATCGTCCTCCACTACCAGGATTCGCTCCACGGCTGCCGGGGCCTGTTTCAGGTTCGACAACTCTTTCGGCAGGGCCGCCGGAATCCGCTGTGTGGTCAAGTCTCGGACAGTTTCGACACGCATCGTGATCTCCCCTTTGCGTCAGGCGTTGCGAACAGCAACAAGCTTACTATTTATCCGTCACTTAAGAGCCGCCCCGACAAACTAATGACAATTTTTTTACAAGCTGCCTCTCCGCTCTTCTTTCGCTTTCCCTCGCGAAAAATCGGGGTATAATTGGCCAATTTTTGCGGTGAAATCGCGTTTCGGGGGAGACGCAAAATGCCACTTCTAATGGACACTCGAGCCGTCGGAAAAGTTGCGGTAATTCGTTGCAATGGACGCATCGCCGCCGGGGAAGAGGCCGAGGCCCTGCGGGTCCACGTCAACGGGATGTTCGGCAATCATAAGGACTTCGTCCTGCACATGGGCGACGTCGGCTTCGTCGACAGCAGCGGCCTCGGCACCATGGTCCGGCTGCTTTCCGCCACCCGCCGCATCCACGGCGACCTGAAACTTTGCAACGTTCCGCCGGTGGTCGCCAAGGTGCTGAAGATCACGAACCTGCACACCCTGTTCGACACCCACGAGTCGGAAGAGAGCGCCGTTTCGGCTTCGTATCGCAAGACTTCCGCCGCGGAGCTGGCCGCTTCCGGCGGACGCCCCGTGGTCTGCGTGGAGAAAAATGGCGACGTTCTCGCTTATCTTCGCGAGTTGATGCGCCGTGCCGGATACGAGGTCCACACCACAAACAGCCTCGCCGATTCGCTGATCCTGATGCGGGTGATGCGCCCCGCCATGCTGATCGTCGGGCCCAGCCTCACCGGATCATCCTCGGCTCGCCAGTCCTTCGACGCCGCCTGTAAGACGGTCCCTGTCATTGAGCTGGGCGCCGATTTTTCGACGCTCGACGCCGGCGACGCTGCCTCTCGCCTGATGGAGAAGATCCGTCTCCTCGCCACGTCGCAGCTTCAAAGCTGATCGGCAGATCGTGACTCGAAATTTCGGGGTGCCCCATTCGAGCCGGTTTTGCTCGGGTGGGGATTTCGCTATGCGCTTGACTTGTGACCCTCAGGCTCGTCGTACCGGCGTCCCTCTTTGATTTGTCATCCTGAGGCAGAGAGTCGTTCGCATCGCGAACGACGAGCAACGAAGGATCTATGCATTTTATTCATCGCGACTTAGCATTCGACCCATGCGTGTCCAGCCCCGACCCACGCGCCGGTGAGGCGCAATCCCTTGAAATCCGGCGGGCTTTTCCGTGGTAAAATCCCCGCCGCTTCTTGAAAGACCGGAGGTCCGTGTTGCTGTCGCGTCTCGTCCACCTGTCCACCGTTTTGGTTGCATTCCTGACCCTGCAGCTTCCCGCACTCGGGCAGTTCGAGACCCGATCTAATTCAACGATTTCGCAATCGCCGGTATCAGTCGCGGTAGCGGATTTCAATCACGATGGGAAACTCGACCTAGCTGTTGCGGCGTCCTATTACGGACAAGTCGCAATTCTGCTCGGAAACGGAGACGGGACCTTTCAATCTGCCGTCTACTACAACATCGATAACCAGACGCTTTCCCTCAGTTCAATAACGGTCGCTGACTTCAACCGAGACGGAAACACCGATATCGCGGTTGCTGATCAATTCGGTAGCAACATCAGTGTGTTGCTTGGTAACGGGGACGGGACGTTCCAGTCTCCCTCAAGATGGCCATTAAATGGCGAACCAATCTTTGTCGTGACAGGAGATTTCAATAATGACCAAATTCCTGACATAGCGACTGTCGAGGAATTCGGCTGTAATTGCATAAGCATCTTGTTGGGTAATGGTGATGGTACTTTCGAATCGCCAAAAGACACGACTCCAACAGTTCCCCCTCTGTCGATTAGTGTTGGAGATTTGAACCATGATGGTTTGCTGGATGTTGCCTCGGTAGGGGGAGCTACTGGGGAACTGACCGTCCTCCTCGGCAACGGAGATGGAACATTCTCTATAGGCTTGACCTACTCAGCCGGCACAAATCCGAATTCGGCGGCCATTGCTGATTTCAACAACGACAGGAAATTAGATGTTGCCGTGGCTGATGGGATAGGCGGTGCACTAACGGTATTTCTGGGAAACGGGGACGGCACGTTTCAACCCGGCGTGAGCTACCCCGCGAACTTCCCCGCTTCAATTCATGCTGCGGACTTTAATGGCGACGGGAACAAAGACTTGGTAGTTGGCAACGGGACAACCAACCCCGGGATGATTACCGTTCTGCTCGGACGCGGGATGGAACTTTCGGACCTGCCACGAGTTACGTGGTTGGCCAACAGGTGAGTTTCGTAATACCGGGTGACTTTAACAGCGATCACCAGGCTGATCTTGCCATAGCTGACTTCGACAACGCAGTGGATGTCTTACTT
>Ga0335078_10004094_pt1 | contig 21635 bp, 15 predicted proteins | sample Lox_Sample_32_FD_206711 | JGI IMG/M metagenome (GOLD analysis project Ga0335078, IMG submission 206711) | Soil microbial communities from Loxahatchee National Wildlife Refuge, Florida, United States - Lox_Sample_3.2 | ecosystem: Environmental > Terrestrial > Soil > Wetlands | place: USA...
CAGCGAGCGGGCGGGGTCGGCGTCGGAACCGTAGCCGAGGACCACGTCCAGCAGCAGCACCGCGCACGCGGGGTCGGCGGCCTCCGCGGCGATGCGCTCGACCCGCAGCGAGGGGTCGATCATCGGGTGGGGGCGGCCCGCGGTCAGCCGGTCGTCACCGAAGTCGATCATGAGGTGGCCGGGCGAGCGGAGGTCGCCGCCGAGGGCCCAGCCGGGCTCGAGCGGGATGTTCGAGGCGATCGGCCCGAGCTTGGCCGCTGCGATGATCATCGCCTCGTCGCACAGCGTGCCACCGGAGAACAGGCCGCGGAGGAACCCCGGCCGCGGCGCCCGCGGGTACGGGGCGGGCCACTCGGCGGGCCGGACCCGCTCCGCGCCGAGGGCCGCGAGGGCGTCCCGCGTCACCGCGGTGAGGTCGGGCTGCCCGCGTCCCAGGAACGCCACCAGCGCCGGGGTGCGCAGCCCGGCGGCCCTGGCGCGCAGCCGGCCGGCCACCGCCGGGTCCGGCGGCTTGGACAAGACGATCACCAGCTCGGTGCCCTGGTGCGCGTCCAGCAGGTCCATGGCCGCGAGCGTGGACCGGCCGGCCACCGCGGCGGACAGGTCCCGGCCGCCCACGCCGAGAATGGCGGTGACGCCGATCCCCGCCGCGTCGAGCAGGCAGGAGACCTGCTGTGCCCCGGTGCCCGACGCCGCCACGATCCCGACCGGGCCGGGGCGGAGCGCGTTGGCGAACCCCAGCCCGAGGCCGCCGACCGCGGCGGTCCCGCAGTCCGGGCCCATCACCAGGACACCGCGGCGCGCCGCCGCGTCCTTGAGCAGGATCTCCTGCTCGACCGGCACGTTGTCGGAGAACAGCATGACCGAGACGCCGCCGTTGATCGCGTCCATGGCCTCCACGAACGCGTGCTGGCCCGGCACCGAGATCAGGGCGAGCGTCCCCCCGCGGCGAAGCGCCGACGCCACCGTCCGCGGTGGCGGTGGCGCGCCGAGCGCGCCCGCCTCCGGCGCCGCCACGGCGCTCAGCTGCGCCTCGACCTCCGCCAGCGCCACCGCCAGGGCCGCTTCGTCCCCGGCCTGGACGGCGACCAGCAGGTCGTTCGGGGTGGCCTTGGCCACCGCATCGGGATCGAAGCCGAGGCGCTCGTACAACTCGAGGTTCAGCGGGGTCGCCATGGCCACGATGGCCGCGGTGACACCGTCGCGGCCCGCCACGGCCTGGCTCGCCCGCATCAGGGTCACCGAGTCGCGGTAGGCGCCATGCCTGAGTTCCACCCGTCTCATCTGTCTGCCCCCCTCGCGGGCGCTTCGCTGGCTTCCGGGGCCGGGTCCCCGGCGCCGGTGCCGGGCAGGGCCGCCAATGGGTGTCTCATGATTCACCTGTGCTTGCCAGGGCGCCGGCCAGGCCGGCGCACAGATCGTGTCCTGATGTATGGCCGACGCCGAACAGGGCGGTGACCGCGCCGGCGATCTTCGTGGCCGGCGCGCCGCCGGCCAGGGCGGCCAGGACGCGCGCGGCCGGGGGGATCACTTCGCCGCGGGCCGCGGCGGACAGCAGAGCCGCCGACAGGGCGCTGGTGTGCGTGGCGGCCCTGCCCTCGACCGCGCGGCGGACCCGGCCGGCCAGCCGCCCGGTGAGCGCCAGGACCGCCAGCGCCCCGGCGATCACGTCATCCGCCGCGGGGGTGAGGCCCGGGCCCAGCCCGATCACGCCCACCGCGGGCGCCGGGTCGCCCGCGGCCAGCGCACCCGCCACGGCGAGCGCCTCGGCCAGCGGCAGCCCGAACTCCGCCGCGGGCGCGTCCCGCACCGCGGCCAGCAGCCGCGTCCCGGACCGCAGCAGCGCCGGGGCGTCCAGCCGCGGCCGCGGATCCCACCAGCGCACCGGGCGCCAGGCGCGGGTGCCGGCGACGGCGATCCCGCCGCCGACCCGGACCGTCGTCCCGGCATCCGGCAGCGGCCCCGGGGCGACACAGCCCAGCGGCAGGCGGACCGCCCGCTCGCCGAGCAAGGCGAGGACGACCGTGGGCACCGCCCGCCCCGGGTCGGTCAGATACGCCGCGGCCCCGGTGGACGCCAGGACGGGCAGGTCCCGGGGCGGCCCGGACAGCAGGTCCCGGACCGCGGTGCTCGCCCAGGCCGGCGCCACCGGTGGCTGCGTCGTGATCTCCATGTATTCCGGTTCCGGGCCGGCGCCTGCTAGCCGAGATCCACGATCGCCGCGACGGGGCCGCCGCCCATGGGCCCCTGGTGGCTCGCCGCAACGGAGACGAAGATGGCCGGGTCGCCGGTCACCGCCGCCGCGACGCCGCCGACGCAGGACTTGATCTGCCGGTGCCAGTGGACGTCGGAGTCATCCAGCATGATGTTCCGCTTGCCGCGGACGCGGCCGGTGTTGTCCGCCTCGCACTTGAGGAAGACGTTGACCAGGCGCCCCTTCAGGTACCGCGGGTGGGGGCAGTCCGCCGGCAGGTCGTCCAGGCCCGCGTTGCGGATCGCGGTCCACACGCCGTCCATGTCCAGCGCGTCCTTCATCACCGAGTGGCCGATGCGGTACCGGCCGCCGATCCCGCGCACGTTGCCCACCAGGACGATCTGCGCCCGGTCGAGCTCCACCCCGGAGGAGCAGGACGCGACCGAGGAGTACAGCGACAGGTCGTTCATCACGTCGTCGTCCGTCGGCATCGCGATCTCACCGAGCGCCACGGCGATGCCGAGGCCCGAGGTGCCGTTGGACAGGTCCATCGACTTCAGCGTGTCCTCGGTCCACACGGTCTGCCCGCGCCGCTTGGCGTCGTTGATGGTCTCCAGGGTGAGCAGCGGCGTCTTGGTCTGCACGTAGTGCACGTCGGCCGGGTCGGTGATGCCCGCCACCGCCATCGCGCGGCGCACCCCCTCGGCGACCTTCTCGATCATCGCGACCCGGCCGATGTCCTCGGGCAGGATCTGGTCGCTCATGGCGAAGCCAACCGAGACCCGGGGCTCGTCGGTGACCGGGGCGCGGTCGGCGGGAACCCGGGCGAAGATGGTGGCATGCGGGCTGAGCACGCCGTCGGTGCCGCCCGACCAGGCGATCGGGATCTCCCTGACCTCGTCCCAGCTCCGGGTGCCCCGGGCGGCGAGGACCTCGCGGAAGGCCCGGTCGGCGAGCAGGCGGGTGTAGTCGTTGACCCCCCCGTTGCCTTCGGTCTTGCCGACGACCGCGAGCACGTCGTCTGCCTCGAAGACGCCCTTGTTGAGGAGTTCCTCCAGCCCCGACGCGTCGTTGACCTTCTCCAGCGGGACCTTGCGGACTTCGATGGGCTGTGCCATCAGACCGTCACCTCCGCGGGCAGCCGCAGCTTGCTGTTGGCCTCGATGATGTGCTGGGGCACGTCGAAGACCAGGTCCGCGCCGACCATCTGGCGGACGTAGTCCCGCACGGCCGCGTCCCAGTACTTCTTGGTCACGTAGTAGACCCGGGCGCCGCCCAGCTCATGCTGGTATTCCGGCCAGGGGTAGGAGGGCTGCGCCATGCCGACGGCCCAGCGGCGCCAGCCGTTGTAGCTCTCGTAGGTGGCCCAGAACTCCTTGTTGCCGAGGATCTCGAACGCGTAGTAGGCCTTGGCGTAGTACATGATCGCGCCGACCCGCAGGCCGCGGTTGAGCGCCATGGTGTGCAGGCTGATGTTGATGTCCTCGTTCATCAGCCGGCCGTTCGCGAGCCCGGCCCACTCCCCGTCGATGAGCCCGACGAGCGTGTACGGGTCCTTGAGGCGCTTGCGGTACCAGCCCGCGAGCTCCGCGTGGACCCGGGCGCCGACCACGTCGTAGAAGTCGTGCTCGGTCTCCATGACGCGCTTCATGTAGCGCATCATTTCCGGCGCCTCGTCCAGGGTGGCCTCGCGGATGTACATCGTCCGCCCGTCCTTGAGCGCGATGGTGGCCCCGGGCCAGGGCTTCAGGTCCAGTGGCGGGGCCTGCAGCAGCGGCTCGATCTCCCGCACGTCTATCTTGACTTCGGCCTGCGAAACCTCGGTCGGTGTGTCCAGCCTCATGTTGCTTCCTCTCCTGTGTTCTGGCCGTCGCCGGCCTGCATCCCGGTGTGGATTCGTGTGCCGCCCGCTCAGGCGGCGCCCGCGGCCTTGGTCAGCCGCGGCGGGCTGAGCGCGCCCCGAGCAGCACGCCGATGAACGCGATCACCGCGCCCACGGCGGCGCCCGCCAGGGCAAGCTGCCAGCCCGGCTGGGCCTCCCGCGGGGGCGGCGCGGGGCGGCGGAAGACCGCGCCCATCGCGCGCGCGGCGGGCGGCGCGGCCGTCCCGGCGGGCGGCGCGGCTGCCCCGGCGGGCGGCGCGGCTGCCCCGGCGGGCGGCGCGGCTGCCCCGGCGGCGGCCGGCTCCGCTGGCCCGGCGGCGGCCGCGGCAGCGGCGGCCTCGGCGGCCGGGGCCGGCCCGGCGGCCGCGCCGGAAAGCTCCCGGTCCACCGCCGCGAAGAACTCACCGGCCATCTTCCTTGCCACCCCGGTGAGCACCCGCTGGCCCACCCCGGCGATGGTGCCGCCGATCTTGGCGTCCGCGTCATAGCGGAGCTCGGTGGTCCCGCCGCCGCCGTCCGCCAGGCTGATCCGCGCGTCGGCGTCCACCGTGCCCACCGCGCTCTGCGCCGAGGCCTTCAGCGTGTAGGCCTGCGGCGGCACCGGATCGACCATGCGCACGTTGCCGAGGTAGGTCCCCTTGATCGACGCCACGCCCGCGGTGATGGTCATCTGGTACTCATCCGGGCCGATCACCTCGAGCTGCTGGCAGCCGGGAATGGTCCGGACCAGGAAGTTCGGGTCCTGCATCGAGTTGAAGATCTGCTCGGCGGGCGCGTGCAACGTGGCGCTGCCGGAGAGTTTCATCGGGTGCCCTCCTTGCGTAGGCGGAAGATGTCGTCCGGTGAGATGGGCGCGCTGGTGATCTGGAAGCCCTCGGCGTCCTCGACGGCGGAGATGACGGCGGCGGCTGCCGGGATCAGGCCGGCCTCGCCGACCCCCTTGACCCCGAGCGGGTTGCGCGGCGACGGGGTCTGCAGGTGGGCCATCTCGATGCGGTCCGGCACCTCGGTGACGAACGGCATGAGGAAGTCCATGAAGGACGCGTTCTGCAACTGGCCGTCGTCGTCGTAGGCCATCCGCTCGTACAGCGCCCCGGCCACCCCCTGCGCGACCCCCCCGTGGATCTGCCCCTCCACCACCATGGGGTTGAGCATGTTGCCGCAGTCGTGCATCACCGCGTACTTGAGCACCTTGATCTCCGCGGTGCGCGGGTCGGTCTCCACGATGGCGGCGTGCATGCCGTTGGCCCAGACGCCGCCGACCGGCGAGTAGAAGCCGTAGGCCTCCAGGCCGGGCTCCTCGTCCGCGTCCAGCGGGGGCTTGTCGAACGAGGACGGCATGGTGAACTGGGTCGCCGCCTGCGCCTGCTCGTCGAAGGCGTACCTGAGCGGGTTGGACAGCGTCGCGACGATGCCCAGGTCCATGCGCACGTCGGGGTGATCCCGGGCGGACACGACGCCGCCGGAGATCACCAGCTCGGCGGGGTCGAGCCCGAGCGCCTTCCCGGCGATCCGCAGCGCCTTGTCATGCACCTTGCTCGCCGCGATCGCCACCGCGTTGCCCGCGGTCACGGCCGCGCGCGAGGCGAACGTGCCGACCGCGTAGCCCAGCCGCCGGGAATCCCCGGTCGTCACCTCGACCCGGTCGATCGGGACGCCCAGGGTGTCCGCCGCGATCTGCGCGAGGACCGTCTCGTGGCTCTGGCCCTGGGTGGACAGGCCCGTGGCGACCATTACCCGGCCGCTCGGCTCGACCAGGACGTGGCCGCCCTCGTACGGGCCGAGCCCGGTGCCCTCGACGTAGCAGCCGATGCCGATGCCGAGCTTGCGGCCCTCCTTGGCGGCCGCGGCCTTCAGCGCGGGGAAGCCGTCCCAGCCGATGAGCTCCTTGACCATGCGGAGCGAGGCGGGGAAGTCGCCGGAGTCGTAGATGGCCGGCCGGCCGTCCTGGAAGATCAGCCCGGTGTCCCAGGGCATCTCCTCGGGCTGCACCAGGTTGACCCGCCGGACCTCGGTCCGGTCCTTGCCCAGGTACCGGGCGATCCGGTCCATCGTCCGCTCGATGCACCAGACGCCCTGCGGGCGCCCGGCCCCGCGGTAGGGGGTCACGATGACGGTGTTGGTGTACAGGACGGTGAACTCGACCCGGTAGTTGGGCAGCTTGTACGGGCCGGGGAGCTGGGTCGCCGTGATGATCGGGACGATGATCCCGTACGGGGTGTAGGCCCCGGTGTCGTGCAGGAACCGTACCGACAGGCCGAGGATCCGCCCGTCGTCGTCGAACCCGACCCGGACGAAGTGGACCTGCTCCCGCTCGTGCGAGGAGGAGATGAAGTGCTCCCGCCGGTCCTCGGTCCACTTCACCGGGTGGCGCAGCAGCCGGGCCGCCCAGGACACCAGGATCTCCTCCGGCGTCGGGTGGTTGAGCTTCGTGCCGAACCCGCCGCCGACGTCGGGGGCGACGACCTCCACCTTGCCCAGCGGCAGGTCGAGCCGCGACGCCAGCGCGGCCCGCACGCTGACCGGCAGCTGCGAGGAGGTGTAGACCCGCATGCTCTGGTCGGCGTCATCCCAGCGGGCGTGCACGGCGCGGCCTTCCAGCGGGCTGGAGCAGCTGCGGGTGACGTCCCAGCGCAGGTCCAGGGTGTGCGGCGCGGCCTCGATGCCGGCGGCGGCGTCGCCGGCCTCCTGCACCATCCGGGCGGCCACGTTGTCCGGGACGTCCTCGTGCGCCGCGTGCTCGGCGGCGGCGGCGTGCTCCGCGCCGACCACCACGGGCAACGGCTCATAGCCGACGGAGATCAGCTCGGCCGCGTCCTCGGCGGCGTACCGGTCGGCGGCCACGACCATCACCACCGGCTCGCCGACGTGATGCACCGTGTCGCGGGCCAGCGGGTAGCCGGTCCGGGGGGCGAACAGGCACGGGTGCGGGATCAGCAGCGGCAGCCCGGCGCCGATGCGCTCGGGCAGGTCCTCGTGGGTGTAGATGGCGACAAGGCCGGGCACGCCGACCGCCTCGGTCACGTCGATCGAAAGCACCCGGGCGTGCGCGTACGGGCTGCGCACGAACGCGGCCGCGTACGCGCCGCCGTCGATGTCGTCGGTGTACAGCCCCTTGCCGGTGAGCAGCCGGCGGTCCTCACGGCGCGGTACGCGGGCGCCGACCTGGCGCTCATCCGCCTGCGTGCCGGTCCCGCCGGCGGGGACTGCCTCGACGGTGGTCATCGCGCCACCTCCGCGCTCCGCTCGCGGCGGATCTCGGCCGCCCGGCGGACGGCTGCCTTGATGTTCTGGTAGCCGGTGCACCGGCACAGGTTGCCGCCGACGGCCTCGGTGATCTCCTCGTCGTCCGGGTCGGGGTGGCCCGCCAGGAACGCCGTGATCGTGGTCAGGAAACCCGGCGTGCAGAACCCGCACTGCAGCGCGTGGCACTCGGCGAACGCCTGCTGGACCGGGGACAGCTCGCCGCCGGGGCCGGCCAGCCCCTCGACCGTGGTGACGTCGTGGCCCTCCGCCTGGACGGCGAAGACCAGGCAGGACCGGACCGGCTCGCCGTCGAACAGCACGGTGCACGTGCCGCACACGCCGTGCTCGCAGCCGACGTGCGTACCGGTCAACCCGAGGTCGTGCCGCAGCGCGTCGGCCAGCAGCCGCCTGGGTGGCACCGCCAGCCGGTGTGGCACGCCGTTGACCCGCAGCGTTATCTCGTACACCCGCTCAGTCATTTGTTTGCCTCCCTCGCGGGCGCTTCGCTGGCCTCGGGAGGCGTGTCCTCGCCGCCGGGACACCGCAACGGCCCTGGAGGGCCTTATGCGGCGTTCGGCCCGGCGGCTGCGGCGTGGCGGCCCCGTAGGCCGATGCGATGCCAAGGCGCCTCATGCCGCCACTCCTCCCTGGCTGGGCGCGCCGGCCCGGTGCGCCGCGGATGCGAGGGCCCGTTCGGTGAGCACCGCGGCCAGTTCCCTGCGGTACTCCTCGCTGGCGTGAATGTCGGCCTCCGGCGAGACCGCTGACCGGGCCAGCCGCCCGGCCGCCGCGTAGTTGGCGGTGCTGGCAGGCCGGCCGGCCACCGCCTCGGTGAGGTCGAGCACGAGAGGCGTGGGCGACACGCTGACGTACGCCGCGCGCGCGGTCACGATGCGCAGGTCGTCATCGAGTGTCACGACGGCGCCGACGGCACATAGCGCGTAGTCGCCGTGGCGCCTGGCCACCTCGCAGAAGGCGGTGCCCGCGCGGCCGGCGGTGCCGGGGAAGCGCGCGGCCACCACCAGGTCGCCGGGCCCGAGCGCGGACTCCAGCGGCCCGAGGAAGAAGCCGTCCGCGGGCACGACACGGACCGGCTGGCCGGCGTGCGCCACCTCGACCGACCCGCCGAGCAGCGCCAGGATCGCCGGCAGCTCACTGCACGGGTCGGCGTGGGCCAGCGCGCCGCACACGGTCCCGCGGTTCTTCACCGCCGGGTGTGCGACGAACCGCAGCGCCTGGGCCAGCGCCGGGCACTCCCGCGAGGTAACCGCGGAGTGCCCGACCCGGGCATGGCGCGCGAGTGCCCCGACCCGCACCCCGCCGGCATCGCCCGCGGCCGGCTCGATCGTGTCGAGCTCGGTCACGCGGTTGATGTCGACGAGGTGCGGGAAGGTGGCCAGCCGCATGTTCAGGATCGGGATCAGGCTCTGGCCGCCGGCCAGCACCTTGCCCTCCGGTCCCAGTTCCGCGAGCGTCTGCAGGGTCTCCTCGACCGTGCCCGGCGCCGAGTACTCGAACCGTCCTGGCTTCACGGCATCCCCCTATCGTGGGATCGGTTGGTGGACTCGCGGACCGGTCAGGTTTTGCTTGGCATGGGCCCTTCGGCTGGCTTGCCCGAGCCGCCGTCCGCGCCGCTGGCGCCACCGTGCCCGTCGCTGGCGGGCGCTGGCGACTGGCCGGTCCCGCCGCCGGGCAGCGACAGCCCGGCCGGCTGCATGCCGTGGAACACGCCGTACCTGGACAGGATGTTCATCAGCTGGTACACGATGATCGTCGTGAACGCGCCGATCGCGATGCCGTTGAACGAGAAGCCCTCGTGCGCGACGGTGAAGGACCAGGTGTAGTTCGCCGCGCCCGCGATCAGGCCGATGGCGGCGGGGAACAGGTTCACCGGGTTCTTGAAGTCCACCCGGGCCTCGACCCAGATCCGGCCGCCGAGCACCGCGATCAGGCCGTACAGGATCGTGGTGGCGCCGCCGAGCACCCCGAGAGGCATGCTCAGGATGATCGCACCGAACTTGGGGATCAGGCCCAGGCAGATGGCCGTCAGGCCGGCGACCAGGTAAGCGGCCGTCGAGTAGACCTTGGTGGCCGCCATGACACCGATGTTCTCCGCATAGGTCGTGGTACCGGACCCGCCGAACAGGCCGGCGATCATCGTGGCGGTGCCGTCACCGGCGAAGCCACGGCCCAGTGACCGGTCCAGGTTGCGGTTGGTCATCGAGGCCACGGCCTTGATGTGGCCGGTGTTCTCCGCGAGCAGGATGATGACCACCGGCACGATCAGGCCGATCGCGCGCGCCTGGAAGACCGGCGTGTGGAACGGCGGCGCGCCGAACCAGCTGGCCGCGTTCCAGTTCTCCGCCAGGTGGAGCTGGCCCTGCGGCCAGGCCACCAGGTAGCCGACGATCACGCCGAGCAGGATGGAGATCCGGCCGAGGAAGCCGCGCAGCAGCACCGTTGCCAGCACGATGGCCAGCAGCGTGATGATGGCGGTGCCCGGCATCGCCTTGACCTCGCTCCACGCGGTCGGGGCCAGGTTCAGCCCGATCAGCGCGACCACGGCGCCGGTGACGACCGGCGGCATGAGCACGTTGATCCAGTGCGACCCGAACCGGTCGACCAGCAGGCCGATGATGAACAGCACCGCGCCCGCGCAGAAGATGCCGCCGAGGGCCACGGCGATCCCGCCGTGGGCCTTGGCCGCGATGACCGGCGAGATGAAGGCGAAGCTGCTGCCGGTGTAGCTGGGCAGGCCCAGCCGCTGCCCGCGGCCCCTGGTGGCCAGGATGAAGACGAGCGTCCCGATGCCGGAGAAGAAGATAGTCGTGGTGGGCGGGAAGCCGGTCAGCAGCGGCACCAGGAACGTCGCGCCGAACATCGCGACGACGTGCTGCATGCCGATACCGATGGTCCGGCTCCATACCAGCCGCTCCTCGGGGGCCACGACATCCGTGGGGCCGAGGTGCTTGCCGTCACCGTGGAGGGTCCAAAGCCTGCTTCGCCAGCCCCTGTCAGAGCCTGGGCCCGGGTCAGACTTGACCGGTGTCTCGTATCCCATGGCAACCTCCCTTGCTGCCCGACCAACCGCGTCAGCTGCTCACCGGTCGTCCCGCCGGGAGGCGGGCTATGCCGAACTTGGCACGCCGGAAACGAGACGGGCCCCACGGTCTCTAGTACCCACGCCGGATCGACGACGGTCCGTAGCATCAGGAACTGCGCCCGGGGGCTGCCCAGAACTGGCATGACGACCAGGCCCGGCAACTACGCGCATGGTCGAACCCTCCGTTTTCCCAGGTCCCGGCGGTAGAGCCCTTCGTCCGCATTCAGGACGGACGTCTGTCCCAAATGCGACCTTGGATTGGCTTGCCCGAGTATGTACAACCGCTACCCAGAGTAACCACGGTCCGCCCCGGCGGTGGCATCGGGTAAGTGCCCAACGGCCCGCCCGGCCGGGACGTCCGCCGGGTGCGGGGATCCCGCACCGCGCCCCAGCCTGGTGTGATGGGTGTCTTCGCCCTGCTCGCGGACGGGACCGCGGCCGAGATACGCCCGGCCCGGCCGGATGACTACGAGGCGGTGCGCGCCATGCACGCCGCCATGTCACCCGACAACACCTACCTGCGGTTCTTCGATCCGAGCCCGCGCACCGCCGACCGTGAGGCCAGGCGGGTATGCCGCCCGGCGGACGGCCGGCATGCCGCGCTGCTCGCCTGGCTGGGCGGCGAACTGGCCGGGGTGGCCAGCTACGAGCGGACACCGAAGCCCGGCGTGGCGGAGATCGCGTTCGCGGTGCCAGACCACCTGCACGGCCGCGGGGTGGCCACGCTGCTGCTGGAGCACCTGGTCTCGCTGGCCCGCCGCGACGACCTCGCCGCGTTCACCGCCGAGACGCTGGCCGCCAACTCCGCGATGCTGGGGGTGTTCACCGACGCGGGACTGCCGGTGCGGCGCCGGGTGGACCAGGGCATGGTCGAGTTCACCCTGACCCTGCCGGCGGGGGAACCCGGGTTCCGGCTCGATCCCTACCTGAGCGCGCTCGACTTCCGGGAGTCGCACGCCAACGCCGAGAGCCTGCGGCCCCTCCTGCTGCCCCGCTCGGTCGCCGTGGTCGGCGCGGGCCGGCGGCAGGCCGCGCATGGCCGGGAGATCGTGCGCCGCATCGTCGCGGCCGGCTTCCGCGGCGCGGTCTACGCGGTCATGCCCGGCCTGCCGGAGATCGCCGGGGCGCACCATGTGCCATCCGTGGCCGACCTGCCCGAACCGGTGGATCTGGCCGTGCTGACGGTCCCGGCCGACCGCGTGCTGCCGGTGGCCGCGCGGTGCGGCCAGCGAGGGGCGCGGGCGCTCGTCGTCACCACCGTCGGCCTGGATGGGGCCCAGCGGGCCGGCCTGCTCCAGCTCAGCCGCTGGCACGGCATGCGGCTGGCCGGCCCGGGCAGCTTCGGCGTGGCCGCGCCGGGCACCGGCCTCGACGCCACCTTCGCCGCGCCCGCCCTGGTACCGGGCAGGGCCGGCCTGGTAACGCAGTCCGGCGGGCTTGGCTATGCCCTGGCGGGCCAGCTTTCCCGGCTGGGCATCGGTGTGTCCTCGCTCGCCTCGGTCGGCGGCGAGGCCGACGTGTCCGCCCACGACATGCTCCTGTGGTGGGAGCAGGACGGCCTGACCGCGCTGGCCGTATTGCTCCTCGAATCGTTCACCAGCCCGCGCAAGCTCGCCCGCGCGGCCCGCCGGGTCAGCCGGACGATGCCGGTGCTCACCGTGGACCCGGACTGGGCCGGCGCCACCCGGGCGGCGCCGGGCGCGGCGCGGGCCGGCCGCGAGGCGCTGTTCGAGCAGGCGGGCATCATCTCCGCCCACGGCCTTGACGACCTGCTCGGGACCGCGGCGTTCCTCGCCACCCAGCCGGCCGTGCCTGGCCGCCGGGTCGCCATCCTGGCGGACGCTGCCGACGCCGCGGCCAGCGCCGCCGACGCCTGCGCCGCGGCCGGCCTGCTGGTGCACCGGCCGGCCGAGAGCCTGCAACGGCAGCTCCGCGAGGTGGCGCCGGCCGGCAGCGGGGTCACCGGCCCGGTCTGCACCACCGGCCCGGTCGCGCCGGAGGTGTTCCGCCGGTGCCTGGAACTGACCGCGGCCGGCGGGGCGGACGCGGTGCTGGTGCTGGTGTCACCGCCCGCGACGGCCGGCGACCTGGCCGGGGCCGTCATCGCGGCGGCGCCGGGCATGCCGGTTGCCGCCGTGCTGCCCGGCCAGGCCGAAGCGGTCCGGCTGCTGCGCGCGCCCGGGACCCCGCCGGACGCCCCCCGCGAGGCGCGGCAGGTCCCCGCCTACGCGCATCCGGAGGGCGCGGCCCGCGCGCTGGCGGCCGCGGTGCGCCATGCGGCCTGGGCCGCGCGGCCGCGGGGCGGCATCCCGGAGTTCGCCGACCTGCGGCCGGCCCGGGCACGTGCCCTGGTGCGGGACTTCCTGGCGCAGGCGCCGGCCGGTGGCCGGCTTTCCCCGGCCGGCACCGGTGAGCTGCTCGCCTGTTACGGGCTTCCGCTGGCCGGCGACCCGCGCCCGGGAGGCGGGGAAGCCGGGCAGGCCGCCGTACCGGCAGCGGGCACCGGCGGTATCGGGGTGAGCATCAGCGTGGTCCAGGATCCCGTCTTCGGCGCGATGGTCGCGCTCCGGCGGGACGTGCCCGACGGCCAGCGGGTCAGCCTCGGTCTGGGCAGCGGCGGGCCGGGCGGCTCCGCGGCCCGGATGACCCCGCTCACCGATGCTGACGCCGACGACCTGATCCAGGCGATCCGCCTGCCCGCCCCCGACCGGGCGGCCGCGGACGGGGCGGCACGGGCAGGACCGCCCGGCCCGCCGGAGGCAGGACCGCCCGGCAGGCAGGCCTTGCGGGAGGCCCTGCTGCGGGTGTCGCGCCTGGCCGATGACCTGCCCCAGGTCGCCGGGCTCCAGCTCAGGCCGGTCCTCATCACCCCGGACGCGGTGGTCCCGCAGCACGCCGAGGTGCGGCTGGTTCCCGCGCAGGCCCAGGACCCGTTCCTGCGCCGGCTGCGCTGAGCGCCGCGCCACCGCTTGCGGGCCCTCCGGCCGTGGCGCGGCCGCGCCGGGCACCCGGCCGTCCGGCCTTACCGGGTGTGCAGGTACTGCAGCCGTTCCCGGGCCTTGTCCGCCCGCCCGGTGCGCTCGTGCGCGGCCACCAGCTTGCGGGCGCGCTCGAGGTCAGCCTGGGTGATCAGGCCGTGGCCGAGCAGGAACTCGGGCAGGTCCCGCTGGTGGCCCTGCTCGTTCCAGATGCAGCGCTGCAGCTCGCGCTTGTAATCCGACACCGTGCCCGGGCCGTTCAGGTCCAGCGCGATGGCGACGTCGATCATCGGGACGGGCTGCGGCGCCGCCATCGTGCCGCCGATGTAGTGCTGGTAGTAGTACGCGATCGTCATGCAGGCCATGCCGTTGCGGCCGAAAAAGGCCCGCACGTTCGCCGCCGCGGCCGGCAGCGGGGCGCGGCCCCGGGGCGCGCCGCCGGCCCAGGACCGGTGGTCGGCGGTGGGCGGCTGGTCGTCGCTGAGCGGGTCCGGCGGCTGCTCCGCACCGCCGGCCGGCACGTTGATCCGCAGTGCCAGCACCCACTTCCCGACGCTGACCAGCCACGCGCCGTCGGCAAGGCGGACCGGCAGGGTCTCGTGCTGCGCGGTGGCGACCGGCAGCACGTAGCCGGCCGCCGCCTCGACCGCGTCGCAGTCCAGGGACTGCCCCGGCGCATACGGCGCCACGTACACCAGGTGCGTGGGATCGCGGCTGAACAGCTCCCACCGGCGGTGCACGTACCGCAGGCCGGCGCACCGCGGGGCGCGGTGCAGGGTCTGGTCCCCGCCCGCCGACAGCATCCTCCGGTCGAGCCAGACGATCTCGTCGGGCGCGCACTCCAGCCACCCGCCGCTGCCCCGGGATCTGATCACGAGGCCGGCGGGGACGCTGGGCGCCGGGCTCGTCATCCCGCGCGGGCCACCCGGATCACCAGGTGTCCTCCTCGTCCGCGTGGTGCTGACCGTTGCCGGGTCCGGGCACCGCCGCCTCCAGGGTGACGCCGTCCCTGGTGATGCCCGACCACGCCGCCTCATCCCGGGCCCGCACGCGCCACCGGGCGCGCAGGTCCGCGAAGTCCGGCTCCTGCGTCACCCGCGGGCCGACCGGGTAGCCGGCCTCCCCGCTGCCGTTCACCCGTTCCGCGACGGCGGCCAGTTCCAGCCGGGCCCGCTCCGCCACGGTCTCGGGGTTGCCCGGGCAGCGCATGTGCGGCTCGGCGCGCAGCCACGCGCGCAACAGCATGTCGAGGTCGGCGGGCAGGTACCCGATCAGCCCGGTGACCGGCACCGGCGGTACCGATTCGATCAGCTCCATGATGTCGGCGTACGCGACCGTGTCCTCCGACAGCCACCGGCCGGAGGGGTCGACCAGGCCGAGCGCCCGCGCCTCCCGGAACATCGGCGGGTGCCCGGTCAGCATCCGGTAGATCACCGCCGCCAGCGCCCGGATGTCCGACGTCCTGCTGATCCAGGTGGCGTCGCGCCGCAACATCTGCTCGGGCGGCGCATAGAAGGGGGTGAACCGCGCCACGGTGGTGGTGTCGTTGCCGCCGTTCAGCTTCTCGTACTGCTGCGCGAGCCCGAAGTCGATGAGCTTGACCGTCTGGTCCTCGGTGAGGGCGACGTTCGCGGGCTTCAGGTCCAGGTGGACGATGCCCAGGTCCCAGGCGGCACGCAGCCCGGCCAGAATCTGCGCGGCGAACCCCAGCACCTGCCCCAGGGTCAGCACGTCGGGGTCACCGCCGTCGGCCAGGTAGCGCTCGAGCGTTCTCGGGTACCGGCGGGTGACGATGTAGGACCCGTACTCGGGATCGAGGTCGCAGTCCAGGATCTCCGCGATGTTGCCGTGGATGTGCCCCTGCGGCAGGGACATCTCCATCTGGGCATGGCGGCGCTGGGAGAGCCGCAGCGGGTCGGCCGCCCCCGGCGGCGGCGCGATGATCTTGACGACGACCTCGAACGGATACTCCTCCCGCAGGTCGACGGCGACGAACGGCGGGCGGCCGGAGCTGGTCACGCCGGGCATCGGCCCGCGGACCTGCCAGCGGCGCCCGATCACCCAGCCGGCCGCGGCGCCGTTCCCCGCGAGGGCCGGGGCGCCCCGGACGGAACCGCCGGTCCCGGGCGTGTCCGCGACGCCCCGGGCCGGACCGCCGGTCCCGGCGCTGTCCGCGGCGCCCCGCCCGGAACCGCCCGCCGCGGTGCCTGCCGCCACGGCCGGGCGGGCGGGCGGTCCGCCCGGAACGTAGCGCTGGTAGGTGACCTGGGTGAGGTCCCGGTGCAACTGCAGGTCGCAGTCCCTGGTCACCGCCTTCTTCCTGCTTTCGTGGTCGCTGTCGGCGGCCGCGTCGGCCAGGGCGTTCCGCCCCGCCCGCAGGGCCGCGCCGCGCTGGAGCACCTCGTAGAGGGTGGGCGGCGAGAAGGTCTTCAGCAGGACCGGGGCCAGATCGAAGAACATGAGTGCCAGCCAGAGCACCACCCGGCGGAGCAGGAAACCCGGGTTCTGCCTGGTCAGCGTGTCCAGCGCGCGCTCGCGCGCGAGCAGCCCGTTGTTGGCGTCGATCACGGCGGCCGCCTGCGCCACCTGCCGCCGCACCGTGGCGGCGGAGGCGGCGGCCCCGCTGCGCTGCCGGGCGGTGGCGGTGTTGACGGCCTGCTGCGCCAGGTCCTCCTGGCGGCGGGCCTGCCGCCACAGGGCCAGGTCCTGTGAGGTCTGCGGGCCCAGCCCGGCGACCCCGGTGACCTCACCGGGAGGCAGATGGCAGATCGCGGTCAGCTCGCACAGGTAGATCTTGTGCGCCGCGCCGGCCTTGCGGGTCGCGGCCGTGAGGTTCGCCCGTGCCGCCGTCACCGCCGCGGCCAGGCTCGCGAGCTGGCGCTGCTGTGCCTGCTCGATCTGCGCGGTCCGCGCCTTCAGGTCCGCCGCGTGCTGCGCGGCAAGCTGCTGGCTGATCTCGGGCCCGAAGATCGCCAGCACGATCGGCTCGCTGATCACCAGGCCGACGAGCGCGGCCATGGTGAACCGGACAGCGAACTGCAGTGCCCTGGACCGGCGCCGCTGGCGGCCGTCGGGTTCGGCCTCGGTGGCCGTGATCGGCCCGTAGTCGATGCTGCTGACGATCCAGCGGTCGAAGTTGAAGAGGACACAGCCCCACAGTATGCCGGCGGGCAGGTTCCAGCCCCAGCCGTGATGCGGGAAGACCAGCGTTAAGGCGAGGGTCAGCGATGCGGTGGCGGCCAGCGCGGTGAGCAGCACAATGGCCCCCATCGAGCTGTACCTGACCCGGTCCGGCACGGTCTGGATGTACTGCGGATCGGCCCCCGCGACGTGCAGGAAGAAGTTGCCCCGGTACGCCCAGGCGAGCAGCGGGACGGCGGCGAGCGCGAGGACGGCTGCGATGACCATCGCCGGCGGCCCTAACCGATCTGGACCTGTGACGTGAGGGCCTCGGGCTGGGTGCCCCAGCGGATCGAGTCACCGTCGCGGACGACCTGCTCGCCCCGCACCGGCCGCTCGTTCACCAGCAGCCCGTTCCGCCCGAGGCCGGTGACCAGCCACTGGCCGTCGCGGTAGGTGAACTCGGCGTGGACCCGGGAGACGGTGGGCTCCTCGGGCAGCAGCAGCTCCACCGCGCTGCCCCGCCCGGCCCGGGCGCCCGAGAGGCGCGTCTGCACGGCGGACCCCTCCGTCACCAGGCGCAGCGCCGGCACCGGTGGCGCCGCGCCCATGGTCAGCAGGTCGGTCGCCAGGGCCCGGCCGGCCGCCCCCTCGGCCCGGGTCCGGCCGTCGCTGGCGTGGAACATCCCACCGTCGCCGGCCCGGTAGACCGGCCCGGCGGCCCGGTGGACCGGCCCGGCCGCGGGTGCCCGGACCGCGGCCACCGGCCGTCCCTGCCTGAGCCGGTAGCGTCCGGCCGGCACCCCGGCGTCGCCGGTGACCCTGACCTCGGCCGGGCCATCGGCACCCAGGCGCGCCCCGTGCTCGCCGAGGCAGCTCTGGTAGGCCTCGCAGGCCCACGAGTCGATCAGGCCCGGCTCCATGACCTCGGTCAGCGACGCGAAGTCGTCCGGGTTCATCCGCAGGTCGACGGAGTTCGGTGCGAGCAGGGCACCGCCCGGGGTCACGATGAAGACCTCCGGCAGGTGCCGCAGGGCCAGTTCGAGCACGTCCCGGCCGTCCCGCCAGGGCCGCTCCGCCATGCGCTGGACCCACGGGTGATCCCGGTCGATGCCAAGGCCCCGCAGCGCTACCAGGATCAGGCCGGCGATCACCGCCAGCACCAGCAGCAGCGCCGTGGCGACGGTCATCGAGCCCGTGCCCATCAGGCACAGCAGCCAAAGGCCGGCGACCCCCGCGACCAGGGCCCACCGTCTCCTGCCGCGGCCCCGCAGCGCCGTGCGGCGCGGGCGGGGGCCCGGCCGGTCCCTGCGATCAGCCATTTCACCTTCCCGTGACCTGGCCGGGCGCCAGGCGGCCCGGCTTGTCTGGCAAGGATGGGGAGAACCGCGGGCGAGGGTCAACGGATCGGCGGCGCTTTCCAGATATCTGGAAGAGCGCACCGGCCCCCGGGCGGCCGTAGCGCGCGCCGCGGGCGCGGTCAGGCGCCGTCGGCGGCCTTGGCCAGCAGTTCCAGCTCGTCGACCAGGTAGCCGGCGACGGCGTCGATGTCGGGCACGAGCTCGCGGCAGCTCACCAGCCCGAAGTGCAGCCTGCCCAGATAGCCGACGACCGTCACGTTCAGTCCCTGCCCGGCCGTGACCACCGAGATCGGGTAGTGGGCGAGCAGCTTGGCCCCGCACAGGTAGACCGGCACGTTGGGGCCCGGGACGTTCGAGATGACGACGTTGAACGGCGGCAGCCGGTGCAGCACCCCGGTGGCGAACACCACCCGCGCGGCGCGCGCGGTGAGGGCCGGGACCGCGAAGCCGGTGATCTGGTCCACCAGGCCCTGCGGGATCGCCGCCTGCTGCGCCTTCGCGATCCTGGTCGCGGCGTGCACCACCGCCAGCCGTTTCTGCGGGTCGGCGACCTGGGTGGGCAGCACGGCCAGCATCGCCGACACCTTGTTGCCCAGCGCGCCCTTGCTGCCCGGGTCCCGCACCGACACCGGGATCATCGCGATCAGCGGCTGGTCGGGCAGCGCGTCGCGGTCGGTGAGCCAGCGCCGCAGCGCGCCGGCGCACATCGCCATGACGACATCGTTGACCGAGACGCCGAACGCGTTCTTCACCGCCTTGACCGTGTCCAGGTCCACGCTGCGGAACGCGACCCGCCGGTGCGGCGTGATCGGCCGGTTGAACGGCGTGACCGGGGCCCGGCCGGGCGCGGTCGCGATGATCCCGCCGTCGCCCCGGTTCAGGCCGAGCAGCCCGCCCACCACCGGGCCGACCGCGGGCGCCAGCGTCGGCAGCACCCGCACCATTTCATTGGCGATACGCACCGCCTCTACCGGCCGCCATGCCAGCCGCGCGGCGGCGAGCGCAGTGAGCGTGATGACGCCTGGCGGCCTGGCCGGCCGGAATGGCTCGCCCGGCGGCAGTTCCCGCCCCTGCGGGGAGAGGTCGAGCAGGACGGTCAGCAGCTCCGCGCCGGACACGCCGTCGATCGCGGCGTGGTGGATCTTGGTGTAGACCGCGGCGCGCCGCTTGGCCAGCCCCGTGATCAGGTAGATCTCCCACAGCGGGCGGCTCCGGTCCAGGGGCCGCGCGTGCAGCCGCGCCACCTGCTCGGTGAGCTGGGCGTCCGACCCCGGCCGTGGCAGCGCGATCTCGCGGATGTGGTACTCGATGTCGAAATCCGGATCGTCGATCCAGTACGGCTGGTCCAGGCCGAGCGGCACGTTCAGCAGCTTGCGGCGCAGCACCGGAACCAGCGGCAGCCGCTCGCCGAGCACCTCGGTCAGCCGCGCCAGCGTCAGCGGTTCCGGCGCCTCCCGGGGGTCGAGCACGCAGACCCCGCCGACGTGGCCGGTGGTGTTGGCTGTCTCGAGGGCGAGGAAGGAGGCGTCCAGGCCGGTGAGTTGCTGCATTACGGTCCTCCTCGGCGACCTCGGATCCCACCGCTGATGGTCAACACTCGCACTGGAACGCGAGACGGGCAATGCGGTGGCAGCCCCGGGCCCGCAGGCATCCTGGCCGTGTCGCCCGGCAACGGAGGGGATCCGCGCTCCGGGCGTGGCAGGCTGGACCGCGATGCCTGCAACCGCTGATTCCCCCCGCCGACGGGACGACCTGCCGGGCGTCGAGCGGCTGCTGGGCCTCTCCGATGGCGTGGTGGCCATCGCCCTCACCCTGCTGGTGCTGCAACTGAAGCTGCCGGCCGGCGCCCAGGTCACCGACCCCCGGTCGGCCGCCGACCTCGCCGCCGCGCTGGCCAGGCAGGGCGGCCAGCTGACCAGCTATGTCATCTCGTTCTACGTCATCGCCGTGTTCTGGCTGGCGCACCACCGGGTCTTCCGCCGGGCAGCCGGCCACGACGAGGGCCTTGCCTGGTGGAACTTCGCCTTCCTGTTCACCATCACGGTCATGCCGTTCACCAGCAGCCTGCTGGGCGAGTACAGCGACAACCCGCTGTCGATCGACATCTTCGCGGCGAACCTGCTGCTCGCCACGCTGGCGACCCAGGCAACGCTCATCTACGGCCAGCGCCGGGAGGTGATGACCGGGCAGCCGGACCCCCGGGCCATGCGGATGGGCCTGGTACGGGTCGCCGCGGTCGTGGTTGCCGTCGCGCTGTCGGGCGCCCTGGCCTGGGTGAACACCAGCGCGGCCAAGTACTGCTGGCTGCTCATCGCGATCGCGCCGTGGGCGGCGAACCGGTGGTACGCCCGCCGGGCCCCGGTGGCCGGAACGCACGTGACCGGCACCGGCACCGGACCGTAACGCGGCCGGACCGGCCAGCGGGCGCCGGCAAGCCCGCCGCGGAAAGCCCGCCCGGGCGGCGCGCCGGGCGGCGGCGCCGCCACGGCTCACCGCCAGGTCAGAGGTCATCCTCGATGTCGCCCGGGCCGTCCTGGCGGAAGTACTTGCGGTCCTCCGCCTCCATCTCGGCAACGTCCGCGGCGGCGGCCCGCTTGAGCTCGTCGACCTTCGGGTCGGGGCGCCCGGTGGGCATGACCCACCGGCGCAGCCAGCCGGGGTCTTCGTCGGACTTACGGGGACCGAACCAGGAGAACAGACCCATCACCGCTCCTCGGGCAGCACAGTTCTGGCGTTCCCCGCGACCGGGTGGTTTATTCGGCGCCCCGCCAGGGCGGCTTGACCCGGCCTAGTGCGAGTTGTGACATCATGATTACAGATAGTGCTGAACTGGTAATCACTCGGGCTGCGGCAGCGGCCGTGGGCAGCGGAGGGCCGGTGGGGTCGCAGGGCGGCGGAGCGGCGTGGCCGGTCCGGTCGGGGCTGGTGCCCTCGCTTGCCGCCGGCTTCAGCGCCAGGGCGGACACCGCGGCCGACCTCGGGGCGGCCCTGGTCACCGGCGCCCTCGTCGCGCTGGTCCCGGCCCGGATCGCCGGCGAGCGGCCCGGGAGCTGGCTGGAGTCCTGCGGCAAGACACAGCTCGCGGTGTGCGTGGCCGAGACACTATGGCGGTCCCGGCGGCTGGAGCTGCTGGTGTGGGTCACCGCCACGGACCGCGCGTCCGTGCTGTCCGGCTACGCCGAGGCGGCCGCGGCCGTGCTGGGGGGCGGCGACTGTGGTGACGCCGAGTCGGCGGCGGCGCGCTTCACCGGATGGCTCGGCGAGACGCGCAGGCCGTGGCTGGTGGTCTTCGACGACCTGCGCGACCGGGCGGTCCTCGATGGCCTGCGGCCGTCGGGGCCGGCCGGCAGCGTGCTGATCACGACCGCCGACCCAGCCGCCCTCGCCGGGGAACAGCAGGCGCTGGTCCACCCGGTCGGGGTCTTCAGCCCTGCCGAGGCACTGAGCTTCCTGGCGGCACGCCTGCCCGAGGGTCACGCCCCGCCCCGCGAGGCGGCCGCCCTGGCGGCCGAACTCGGGTACGAACCACTGGCGCTCGCTCAGGCCAGCGCGGTCATCACGAGCGGGGGCCTGTCCTGCCGGGACTACCTGGACTGGTTCACCCGCCAGCGCGAGCGGCTGGGGGAGGCGGGCTCGGTCACGCCCGCCGCGGGCTCCGTCACCTGGACGGTCTCGGCCGCGCAGGCCGACCGGCTGGCTCCCGGCGGGGCCGTTCCGGCCCTGCTGGCACTGGCGGCCATGCTGGCTGGCC